>Ga0247825_10000155_pt1 | contig 39357 bp, 32 predicted proteins | sample 13C_Vanillin_Day_FD_194413 | JGI IMG/M metagenome (GOLD analysis project Ga0247825, IMG submission 194413) | Soil microbial communities from agricultural site in Penn Yan, New York, United States - 13C_Vanillin_Day48 | ecosystem: Environmental > Terrestrial > Soil > Agricultural land | place...
GTCGTCACCAATACACGCAACGGATTCCAGAAGGCATATAAGTCGCGCGACTAACCGTAAGCCGCGCGACCAACTTCGCCTGCGCCCGCCTCTCCTGGCGCCGAGGGAAAATTCCGCTCGCAAATGAAACGGCTGTTGCGTATAGTGCAGCGCGTCAACGGCGGGGTCTTAGCGCGTGAAGCAGGGAGGTGGTTCCGATGGGGATGCGTTTAGCGATCGGGCTCTTGGCGTCGGTGCTGGCGGCGCTGCCAGCGGGAGCCCAGGAGACCCGCGGCAATATCAACGGGGTCGTCCAGGACCAGAGCGGTGTCGTTCCCGGCGCGATGGTGAGAATTACGAACACCAACACGAGTCAGACGCAGCAGCTGGTCACCAACACCAGCGGCTATTTCGAAGCGCTCCTGCTCAATCCGGGTACGTACGCCATTCGCGTGGAGCTGCAGGGTTTCAAGACCCTGAACCAGACCGGCATCTCCCTCGCCGTCGGACAGACACTGAGTCTGTCGCTGAAGCTCGAGATCGGTCAGATCAGCGAGGAGGTCTCGGTGACGGCTGAGGCCCCGTTGATCGACACGACCACCGTGTCGTCCGGGCAGAACTTCGATCGCCGCTTGGTCGAGGCGCTCCCGATGTTCTCCAACATGCCGATCATGTTGTCGCGCTTCACGCCCGGTGTCGCGCCGGCCGAAGCCGAGGTGCAGAACATCTTCCAGGGGTACATGGAAGGCACAACGGCAGCCGCCGGCGGCCAGGTCGGCACCGGAAGCGGTTTCGACAACCGCAACACGGGCAACCTGTACACGATTGATGGCGCGATGAACAACGGGTTCGGCCGCCGTATTGCGAGCTCGCCCAACTCCGACCAGATTGAGGAGGTGCGCATCGAGACGTCGAACTTCGACGCTTCTCAGGGGCACGGCACCGGGCTCACGGTGTCGATGATGACGCGCAGCGGCACGAACGCACTGCGCGGCTCCGCCAATTACACTCACTGGAACAACGAGTTGAACTCGCCGAGCCTGCAGCAGAAAGTGACCTTCAAGCAGGACCCGCAACAGGAGGACGCCTGGCGTTCGGGGAAGTCCCATATCGCCGCCTTCACGCTCGGCGGCCCTCTCAGGATCCCGAAGGTCGTCGATGGCCGCGGCAAGCTGTTCTTCTTCGCCAACTATTCGAAATCGCGCGACTCGGCGCCGGGACGTCTTGCCGGAACCTCCACTGTTCCGGCCAACCGGAAGCATCTCGAGGGCGATTTCTCCGACCTGCTGCTGTTGCCATCCGGAGCCAACGCCACCACCCCCCCGGGACACCACCAGTACCAGATTTACGACCCGTTGACGACGCGGCCCGACCCGCTCCGTCCCGGACGCGTCATTCGTGACCCGTTCCCCGGGAACATCATCCCGAGGGACCGGTTCATGAATCCGGACGGCACCTACAAGAACCCGGCCTTCGGCCTTTACCAGGCAATGGTGCCGGCGCCGAACCAGAATTTTCTGTCGCCGACCCAGCAGCCCGTGAACAACTACTTCCGCGCGGCGGAACCCGACGAGCCGCACAACACACAGGGGAGTCTCCGCATCGACTACAACCACTCGGAGAGTTCGCGCTTCTTCATTCGCGCCAACGGCAACAGATTCCTCGAGTCGTCGCTGGTCGACTGGACGTATGACTCGCCCGATCCGGACTTCCGAGGTCTGCACGACGTGGCGCGCGCCCGCTACAGCTGGTCCGTGACCGGCACATGGACAAAGGTCTTGACCGGCTCGACGCTGATCGACACGCAGATTTCCGGCAACCGTGCCTATCAGCGGGATACGCGCAAGAACCTGGTCAACTACTCGCCGTCGTCGGTCGGGCTGCCCGGGTACCTGGATGACTTCTGTCAGGAGCGGTTCGAATGCATCCTGCCGCAGCAGAACTTCGGGCCTGCCCCCTTCTTTGGGACCTACCAGGGCATGGGCGGCACGGTCGACCGCGGTATCTGGGTCACGACGTACCAGGGGCAGTCGAACATCACGAGCACGCGCGGGTCGCACACCTGGCGCGGCGGCGTGGATATCCAGTGGGCGCGGCGCACCGCCCAGGACGGCGCCGGAAACATGGGCACGTTCAACTACGACAACACGTACACCCGCGCGGCCGATACCACGAATGTCTTTCCGGCACAGCAACTGGGCTTGACCCTGGCCTCGTTCATGCTGGGGATGCCGACGTCGGTCTCAATCGCCGACGACAGCGGCTTCGACGTGCGCAACAACTACTTCGGCACGTTCGTCCAGGACACCTGGCGCGTCGGCCGGAACCTCACGCTGAATCTCGGCCTGCGGTTCGAGTACGAGAACGGCATCAAGGAAGTGAAGGACCGGGCTCTGCTCTGGTTCGATCCCCAAGCTGACGTGTCGGTCGCGTCCATCGCGGAAGCCGCATACGCCGCCAATCCGATTCCGGGCATGCCAGCCAGCCAGTTCAACATTCAGGGCGGCACCGTCTACGCAGGTGCCGACGGCTATGACAACCGATCGTGGAAACCCGAGGCGCTCTGGATGCCGCGTCTTTCGTTTGGGTACCGCCTCGGCGAGAAGATGGCGCTCAAGGGCGGGTACGGCATGTACTACGACACGCTCAACGCCAGGGACTGGACTCCGGATCTCCAGGGGTTCAACGTCACGACGACGAACCAGCTCAGTAACGACTTTGGGAGGACCTTCCTGCTGGGTAATCCACGGGCAGGTATTCTGCCACTCGCCGATCCGTTCCCCGTACGCGCGGCCACGGGCAGCCGGTACGAAAATGTTCTCGGGAACGCACTCGGAGTCGACACGATGATCGGCCGGGGATTCAACGCGGAGAACCCCAACCGGCAGCACGCGCGGGTGCAGCGTTGGCGCCTGTCGTGGCAACGCGAGATCGCTCGCAGGACGGCGCTCGAGGTCGCGTATTCCGGCTCGTACGCGGACCGGCAGTCTGTCTCGGTCCGACAGGATTACCTGCCAGAGGAGTACTGGAGCAGCGCGAATTTCCGGGATACGTCGGCGAACGACTTTCTGACTCAGAACGTCCCGAACCCGTTCAATCTCGCTCTCCCGGCCTACGCCGCTCTCCAGACGACGGACCCGCTGCTCTATCAGCGGTTGCTGGGGTCGCAGCTCTTCACGACGTCGCCGACCATCCAGCGGCAGCGTCTCCTGCGGGCGTTCCCGCACATGAACAACCTGACGTACCTGGACCAGCCGCTGGGCGTGATCAAGGCGCACTCGTTCGAGGCGGTCCTGACACAGCGGTACGCCAAGGGCCTGACCGGCCATTTCGCGTTCTCGACGAACCGGGTGACCGAGAACCGAACCGTGGAAGAGTACGACCGTGAGCCGACGCTCTGGCAGACCAACAACAACGGTCGACCCTGGCGGATCACTGGCGTCGGCGTGTACGAACTGCCGTTCGGCCCGGGCCGCGCATTCCTCGACGAGGGGGGTGTATGGGCTGCCCTTGCCGGCGGTTGGAGCGTGAGCGGCACCTATGAGTACCAGCCAGGCGCGCTGCTCAACTGGGGCAACATCTTCTTCAACGGCAACTTGGCTGATATCAAGAAGGACAAACCCGAGATCGCGCTTCTGCCTGATGGCACGTTCGACCCGACCAAGACCTGGTTCAACACCGAGGCCGGATTTGTAAAAGCGACGGCCGATCAGCCGGCGGCATTTCAGAAGCGCGTATTCCCGTTCCGCGTCGATGGGGTTCGCGGGCAGAGCTTCTCAATGGCCAATATGAGCGTCGCGCGCACATTCGACCTGCCCGGCCCACGGACGTTCCAGCTGCGGGTGGACGTGCAGAACCTGTTCAACCGTCAGCACTACGCCAATCCGAACCTGGACCCGACGAGCACCAACTTCGGCCAGGTCCGGGCGGTGAACAACTCGGTCATGAGGTTCATCACCTTCAATACGACGCTGCGCTTCTAGCCCCATCACCCTTTCGACGAGTACGAGTGGTGCACACGGCCCGAATCGCCTCGGGCCGTGTGCGCATCGATCCGAAGGGCAGACTTTTCGAGAGATCCGTACGACAGGTGGATCAAAGGGAGTGGTATTCTTGACGGGCGTTTTTCCCGATCATGCGCGGCAAACCGACCCACGATACGCCTCCGATTCAGAGCCTCGACCGGGGATTAGCCATCCTCGAGGCGGTGGCGGCGTCCGCCGAGCCGATGCCGTTGAAGCAGCTCACGGATTTGATCGGGATCGATCGCAGCAGTGTGTTCCGCCTGGCCAATACGCTCCGCCAGCGCCGGTTCCTGGCGAATCCCAAGGGCAGCAACGCGTACGTGCTTGGGCCGACGGCGTGGCGGCTGTCGCGCCGGTACGGCCGCAACGTTCTCGCGACGTTCTTCCATCAGCATCTGCGGGATCTGGCGACGAAGCTGGGGGAGACGTCGCATTTCGCGGTGCGCGAGGGCGGTCAGGTGTTCTTCGTCGACCACCACACGCCGACGAACCAGGTGATTTCGGTGGCCGGGCAGACCGGCGAGTTCGCACCGCTGCATTGCACGGCGCACGGCAAGGCACTGCTCGCCGACTTCGACCGCAAGGCTCTCAAGGGCCTCTTCGAAGGGGTGCCGCTCCGCGCCTACACGCGCACGACGATCACGTCGCTGACGACGCTTGGCCGGGTATGCGGCCGGGTTCGCACCGAGGGATTCGCGCTCGACGACGCGGAGTACATCGAAGAACTGCGTTGCATCGCGTCCCCGATCCGCGATCAGCACGGCGAGATCGTCGCCTCGGTCGGGATCTCCTCCCCCGTCACGCGTCTGCACACGAAACGAATCGCACAGGCCGCAGCCGAAGTCGTCGCCGCGGCGCGCGTGATCAGCAAATCCCTCGCCGGCTGACGCGAAGGCTGGCGTTCATCTCGACGGTGCTGCAGTGAGGTCTCTCGCTGCTGCTGTCACTGCGCTTGTCCTCGTGTCGCCGTTGCTGGCGCTCGACGGCGATCCCGGCATGCACGACCCGTCGACGATCGTCCTGCACGACGGCAAGTTCTACGCCTATGGCACGGGCGGCGGCCTGCCGATTTCCATCTCCGACGATGGATGGACGTGGCGGCGCGCCGGCTCGCTGATGCAGGCGCTCCCGGGCGGACGTCCCGGTGCGGACGTCATCGCGCGCGGCGGCAACAACACCTGGGCGCCTGACGTGATTCGATCGGGCGACAAATACTTCGTCTATTACTCGGCCCCGGGAACGCAGCCGAAGGCCGCGATCGGGTTGCTCGTCGGCAGGACGCTCGATCCGAATTCGCCGGACTACAAGTGGGAGGACGGCGGGCCCGTGGTCTGGTCCGATGGCGTCGAGGACAGCAATGCCATCGACCCTGGCGTCTTTCGTGATCCGACGAACGGCTCTCTCTGGCTCACCTACGGGTCGTACTTCGGCTACATTCGCCTCGTCGAGCTCAATCCGAAGACCGGACAACGTGCCAATCCAGCGACGAAGCCGATCAACGTCGCCATCAACGGCGAAGCGTCGATCATGATCTTCCGCGACGGTTGGTACTACCTGCTGATGACGCGCGGGTCGTGCTGTGCCGGCACGAACTCCAGCTACCACATCCGCATGGGCCGGTCGCGCAAGGTGACGGGCCCGTTCGTCGACAACCTGGGCATCGACATGCTCCAGGGCGGCGGCAAGCTGTTTCTCGCGTCGGGCGGGCGTTTCATCGGCCCCGGTCATTTCGGACTGCTCGAGCTCGGTGACGGCGTGCAGAAGTTCTCCATGCATTACGAGGCGGATCTCGATCGAGGCGGCATCAGCGTCCTCGACATCCGTCCGCTCCTGTGGCGCGACGGCTGGCCGGTCGCGGGGGAGAACTTCAAGGAAGGCACGTATCAGATCGAATCGGCGCGAACGGGCACGGCTCTCGAACTTGCCGTGCAGGGGACGCCCGTTGGCGGACTCAGAGGGCGCGGCGGCGGGCGCGGCGCCGCGGGCGGAGGAGGTCGAGGCGCTGGACCCGCTGGCGAACCAGCAGCTCGCAACCCGATACCGGCGCAGGAGGCGTCGCAGGTGTCGGCCGAATGGCCCGCCGGTGCGATCGACGTGCGTATGTCACCGTACATGGTGCAGGCGCAGCAGAAGTGGGCGGTCACGCCCGTGGCGAATGCCGGCGGCTATCCCGGTTCGCCGTATTTCAAAATCGCGATCGCCGGAACTGACCGGGCGCTGACCGCGACAGCCGAGCGCGAGCTCGTCGTCCTGCCAACGTTCACCGGGCGGCCGGAGCAGTTGTGGCGCATCGAGCAGTTGTCCGACGGCACGTATCGCGTCATGCCCAAGTCCATACCTGACACGCAGGGGGCGTGGGCGCTGTCGGCGATCGGCAGCAGCATGCCGACACTCGGCAGGTTCGCCGCTGACAGCGATCGATACCGTTGGTCGTTCAAGACACCATGAGTCGACTGCTATTGCTTCTCGCGGTTGTCGCCGGCACGACTGGCGCTGTGCTCGCACAGGGCCCCGCCCCGGCACAGAGCACCGCTCCTCGCGGTCCTGCGCCGTCGCTTGCCCGTCCCGCATCGGCGACGAAAGTCGTCAACGCCGACGGGTTCCTGCAACGATGGCTCATCCTCGAGCCGATTCGTACGAACGGTCAGCTGACCGATACTGCCGTCCAGGCTGCGATCAAGGCCCAGGCCGTGCCGACGGAACCGTCGAAGGTTCCTCGCCACGGCGACAAGGTAGCCGTCGGCGACGCGCAGCTCGCGTGGCACGCCGTCGATACCATCGGCTACAACGTCAACCTCTATCATTTCGCGTACGCGCTGAATAAGCCGACGTCGAACGTGCTGTTCTGGGTGACGACCATCGTCAACGCGCCGCGCGAGATGAGCGGTGCGCGGCTGGCGATTGGATCGAACGCGGCTTCCGTCTGGTGGGTCAACGGCAGGGAAGTGATCGGCATCTTCAACGATCGCCAGAGCGTCGTTGACGACGGCGTGTCGAAGCGGCTGACGCTGCAGAAAGGTCCGAACGTGATTCGCGCCGCCATCCTCAACGGCGGCGGCGCGACCGACTTCTGTGCGCGGTTTCTCGACGAAGCAGGTCTGCCCGTCAAGGGGCTGACGGTCAGCCTCGTCGAATAGCGATTAGTCGAGTAGCGATCAGTCCTGCTCGAACATGTGCGCCTGATACGGGAAGCCGTTCATGGCCAGCCGGCAGGAGCGCAGCCCTTCCTTGCCGCCGTTGCTCGCCAGGTGCCACGTCTGCCGCGGGACGTAGACGACGTCGCCCTCCTGCGCTTCGAATTCGGGCAGCCCCTCGATGTTGTAGCGGATCGTGCCCAGACAGATCAGCCAGAACTCCCCGCCCTCTTCGTGAAAGTGGCCCTTGTTGCCCGGCTGCGGGCGCTGATAGTTGCCCATGATGATGTTCGCGAAGCTGCGATCGTCGGTGACAAACGCGCCGCCGCGCTCCTCGCCGCTCACCACCTTGCTGAAATCCACGAACGGGCGGTTCTGAGCGTCGAGCGAACCCTTGCCTCCAGTCACCCGGGTCTTGACGTACTCGAAGCCGGGCACCGCAACGGGCGTTTCGTCCGTTGGATAGAGCTTGCGGGCACGGGCGACGTTCACTTCGAAGCGCAGCGCTGGCTCGGTACCCACGTTCTCGATCTGATAGAACGTGCGATAGGGGACCTGCACCATGAAGCCTTTGGTGGCGACCACGGGCTCGCGCCCCTCGACGATGAAGCGGAGCGTGCCCGACTGCACGATCCACCACTCGCGCGTGTCGCCGTTCATCCGCCGCGGCGTTTTTTTGCCGGGTCCCATCGAGACCCACTGCGCGAACAGGCTTTCGTCTTCCACGATCGTCTCGGCCCAATCGGCCGCGCCCTTGTGCCGCGCCAGCACGTCTGCCAGCTTCGTGTGCGGCTTGTGCACGCCCGTCCAGCCGGCTGACTTCGCCTTCGGCGACAGGACAACGAGATCCTGATTTCCGGCGGGCCGGGGAGGAGCGCCGGCTGGCGCTTGTCCGGCGGACTGAGTGCCCGCGGCGGCGACCAGCACCGCAAGGCCGACCCACCAGCGCAACTGCGATCGATGCATAGTGTTCTCCTGCAAAAAGTTCCGGAGTTCGTTATGGCAGTGCGTAGGCCAACAGCTCTGCGCCGTCGTTCCCGCTCACCGCAAGGACGATGAACTGCCTGCCGTCAATCTGATAGCTCATGGGCGAACCCGTCTGCCTGTTCGGCATCTCCACCGCCCCGACATCGGCTCCCGTCGCCTTGTCATAGGCGCGCAGCAGCGCGATGCGGCGGCCGGCCTCGTTCGTGTGGACGCCGCCTTCACCCGCAATCACCAGGTTCTTGGTCGTCAACACGCCAATGAACGTGCGGCCCGGCTGCCCCAGACGCGGAAGGTTCAATCCCTTGAGCGCGGGATGATTCCGGATGTCGTCAGGCGTCGAGCTGTGCGTCTTCTGCCAGATGATATCGCCGGTGTTCATGTTGTACGCGGTGATTTGGTCGTAGGGCGGCTTGATCAACGGCAGCCCCTGAACCGTCCCGCCGCGGCCGCCGCCTCCGCCGCCGGCACGGCCCACCGCTGGACCGGCGCCACGGCCACCGGCGCCGCCAGCGCCGCCGGCGCGGGCCTGTCCGGCGACGTAGCCCATGTCGGACTGCGCCGGATTCGCCGCCACGAGCGCGTTCATGAAGACGTTGGCGTGCGAGTGGATGTACAGGACGTTGTTGTCGGGATCGAAGGAGCCTCCCGGCCAGTTGGCGCCGCCGACTTCGGAGGGGAGCGTCATCGTCGCCAGCGGACCGTCGGGCGAGCTGACGACCGGTGGCGTGAAGAGCGGGCCCATCTTGTAGCGTTTGGCGACCTCGATGGCTTCGGCCCGGAGCGCGGGCGTCAGGTCCTGCAGGTCGCTCTCGGTAACGCCCTGTCGATCGAAGGGCGCGGGCTTCGTCGGAAATGGCTGGGTGGGGCTGGTTCGCTCCTTCGGCACGTCCGACTGCGGGACCGGCCGCTCCTCGATCGGCCAGATCGGCTGACCGGTCTCCCGATTGAAGACGAAGAGGAACGCATGCTTCGTCGGTTGCGCAATGGCCTTGACCGCGCGGCCATTGACGGTCATGTCGAAGAGGATGGGCGCGCACGCCAGGTCCCAATCCCAGACGTCGTGGTGCACCGTCTGGAAGTGCCACTTGCGCTTTCCGGTTTTGACGTCGAGCGCGACGAGGCTGTCGGCAAAGAGGTTGTTACCGGGCCGGTTCCCGCCGTAATAGTCGCCGGTCGGCATTTCAACCGGCACGTAGACCAGCCCCAGTTCCGGATCGGCGCTCATCTGCGCCCAGACGCCGGTGTTGCCGTTGTACTCGGCGGAGCCTTCCAGCCACGTGTCGTAGCCGAACTGGCCTCGCTGCGGGATGGTGTGGAAGATCCAGAGCCGCTTACCGGTGCGCGCATCGTAGCCGCGCAGGTACCCTTTCGCGTTGCGCATGGTGCGCGGGTTCCCACCCGGGCGGTGCGCGGCACCGACGACGATCACGTCGCCGACGACGAGTGGGGTGGCGTTGAGACCGATCTCGGCGGTATCGAGATCGAGACCGTCCTGATCGATCTCCGTCTTCAGATCGACGACGCCGTTCTTGCCGAAGCTAGGGATCGGTACGCCGGTTCTGGCGTCGAGCGCCTTCAACCGGTATCCGGGCGTGACGTAGACGATGCGTCGATCCGTGCCGTCCGCGCTGGCCCAGTAGGCGAGCCCGCGGCCCGCGCCGTTACGAATCGCGTTCTGACCGCGCCGCCCCTCGTCCTCCCCGTGCATCCACAGCATTTCTCCGCTGGTCGGGTTGAGGGCAATCACCGCGCGGCGCATGCCGGCCGTCGTGTACAGCACGCGATCGACGAGCAGCGGCGTGGCGGAATACAGCGTGTCGGGGCGTGGGCCCAGGAAGTCGGTCTTCAGCCGCCACGCAACCTGCAGCCTGTTGAAGTTGTCTTTTGTGATCTGGTCGGCCGCCGAGTAGCGGTGACTCGCGAGATTGGCGCCGTAGGTGGTCCATGAGAGGGTCGCACCTGATGTTGGCGCAGACGGCGGCTGTGCGCCGCGTCCCCCGGCCGCTACTGCGGCCGGGGGACGGGCGGGGTTCTGGGCGGTCGAGACGCCCGCTGCCTGTGTGCGCTCGAACGTGATGGCGGCCAGTTGCGCGCGATCGGGCGGCAGCGCCGCCGGTCCCGCCGGCATGTCCGAAGCTCGAAGAAGGAACGCCAGCAGCGCGACGGACTCCGCAGGTGCCAGGCTGTTCGGGGCGCCCGGTGGCATCGTCTCGATCCGTTCCAGCAGCCGCCGCAGGTCCCTGCCGTGCCATGACTCGAGGAACGTGCCGCCGGCAAGAGCCGGGGCGCGCTCGATGCCCCCCAGATCGGGACCGTGGCAGCTCGCGCACTTGTCGCCGTAGATCTTCTCGCCGGCTGCCGCCTGCGCCGTCGTGTAGACGCCGGACCAGGATGATCGCGATTGCTGGGCGCCGAGAGTCGCACACGCGATTACAACCAGCCCGGTGATTGCCCGCCGCAGGTGATGCATCGATCCTCCCTATTCGCTGAGATGTCGCCGGTCCCGCGGCGTGCGCAACGTATTGTGCACAATACGCAAAGGCAGGTAAACTCCTCGGCAGATCGGCATGCAGATCAATCCACAGAAGTGTGTCGCCTGCGGCAACTGCACGTACGTCTGCCCGATGGGCGCCATTTACATCGACCCCGTGTTGAAGCGGGCGACGATCGACCGCGACGAATGCGTCGAGTGCTACACCTGCTTCAACGGCCTGAGCCAGGAACATCTCCCGCCGGCGGTCGTGCGCACGGTCCGGAAGGTGTTCGCGGCGATGCGGATCCGCTTCGAGCCTGAGCCTGATGTCTGCCCGACCGCCGCGTTCGAGCCGGACGAGCTGACCTGGCCGCGCGTCGTTCGCCGCGCGTTTTCCGACCCGCGCGTGCCGCACGAGTCCACGGGCGTCGAAGGACGCGGGACCGAGGAAGTGAAGACGAACGACGTGACCGGGCGCGTCGGTCCGGGAGACGTCGGCTTCACCATCGAGCTCGGTCGTCCCGGTGTCGGCGTCCGGTTCCGGGACATTCAGGAGGTCTGCCGCGCGCTCGCCGCCGCTGGCGTTGCCTTTGAGCAGAAGAACCCGGTGACGTCGTTGATGAGCGACGTCGCCACCGGGACGATCCGCGAGGACATCCTCGACGAGAAGGTGCTCTCGGCGATCGTCGAGATCAAAGTGCCGATCGCCCGCGCCGAGGAAATCATCCGGCTGGTGTGGGATGTCGAGAAACGCATCGACACGGTGGTGACGATCGGGGCGGGCGTGCGCTGCGACGCGCAGGGCGACGACACGGTGGTGGCTCCGATCCTGGAGCGGCTCGGCTACAACCTCGCACGGGCGAAAACGAACGTCGGCCTTGGCCGCCGTGGCGTGCCGACGTCAGCCCCTGAGCGCGAAGTGGTGACGATGTGACGAACACGCTGCATCGATTCGGCCCCGCGGAAAGTTTCGACGACGACTTCATCGTCTTTGCGATGGCGTGCAAGGGGCCCTTCAAGCAGGAGAACGCGCTTGATGGATTGCGCCGGTTTCTGCAGATCGCCATGGAGTACGGACCGGTGAACCTCGGCGACGCGCGTCACGGCGGCGCGATTCGGCCGTCGCGGCAGGTGAATCCGCTGGCGCACTGGTCGCGCGACAACGCACCAGACTTCCAGGGAGTGGTCGACGGCCTGACGGATGTGACGACGTGCGCGGCGGTGTTCGACGATCGCGACAAGGCGGAGCAGTTCGTCAAGCGGATCAAGGACGAGAACCTCGGCCTGAGCGTCAACGTGTCCACGTCGATCACCGGCGCAGAGGACTGCTGCGACTACGCCGGTATTCCGCGCCACAGCGTCGGCTACTCGCTCGGGTTCGAAGGGAAGACAGAGAAGATGCCGAACGCACAGGTCATGATGCTGTCGACCATGTGCGGGCACGGCATGATCAGTCACTCGCTGGCGAAGAAGATGATCGACTTCGTCAAGGAGAACCGGCGGACGCCGGAGCAGTGCGCCGCGACGCTCACGCGGTTTTGTTCCTGCGGCGTATTCAATCCCTCGCGCGCGAAGCGGATCCTCGAAGACGCCCGCACAAAGACTTCGTAACGAAACGACTGAAGCCTGCCTGACGGTTAGCGGACGGTGACGACAACGCGACGGGACAGGTGGTCGTCGACGCCGTCGGCTGTGGCGGCTTCGTCGCGCCAGCTGACCTTATACGCCGGTCCTTTCAGATTCGCGCCCTGAAGCAGCATCGCGATCTGCTCGGCGCGTTTCTTCCCGATGGTCGGTTCTTCAACGATTGTCTGACCGTTAGACAGACGCACGGCGCCGCGGTGACCGACGATCTCGATCTCGCGCGCGTTCGCGGTGCGGGCGAAGTTGAGAATTCCGGTCAGCGCGCCAGCATGGGTGAAGCCGATGAGGCCGTCGAAGGAGTAAGAGACGACGAACTCTCTGGTTGATCCGGTAGTGGGCGCTGGCGGCGAGGCCGGCGCGGAGTTCGCGAAGGCGAGACGACCTCCGCTGGGGCCCGGCGGCCGCGGCGGCTCGAACGTGAGGTTGTAGCGCTCTTCGGCCGGCAGCATCGTGTTGCAGGCGGCATCGCGCTCGAGCACGGACAGGTGGACCGGTTTCAGCACGATGCCGCCGCAGATTCTTGGCTCGGTGGACACCGTGCCTTCAACGAGCACGCGATGACCAAGCGACGGCGGGTTGACGGGCGCACTGACGTCGGTCTGCAGCGTCAGGAAGTACAGCTCGCCGTTGTATTCCGCGAGCCAGCACGGAACCGAAGCGGTGTCACGAACGATCGGACAGCTCACGAAGTTCGTCGGCTGCTGCGCGGCCACAACGGACACGGACAGCAGCCACACTCCCAGGAGCGCACTGCCACGGGTCGCGCGAGGTGTCACCATCAGAGCGCCCCCAGGAAGTTGACCAGGTCCTGCTTCTCCTGGTCGGAATAGCCGATGTTGTAGCGGCGGTCGTAGAAGTCCACGAGTTCGCGCAACGTCGCCGCCGATCCGTTCGAGAAATACGGCGCGCGCGCTGAGAGGCCGCGGAACTGCTGCATGACGATCGTGCCGACGTCGTTGCAGCGGCCAGAGATCAACGCGCGTCCAGGGTCCTGCGTGTAGATCACTCGGCCGAGGTATGGATGCGGTTTGACCTCCGGCTTGCAGGTGACGCGGAACAGCGGCATCTGCGGCTTGGCCTCGTTCCACGGATTCAGCGGCACCTCAGACGCCCACGGCAGATTCGTTGTGCCGATGTCCATCCAGCCGTTGACGGTATCGAGGCCGGTCATGTGCATCCCGTGGCAGGTGGCGCAGGTTCGTTTCGTCGGGTTGCCAAGTCCGACGGTGTTCAAGTGCATCGAGTCCCTGATCCAGAACGTGCGGAACATGAACACGTCGTGCCCGCGGGCAATCGATTCGCGTGCCGCGTTACGGGCGTTATCCGATTCGTTAGCGGTCCGTGGCAGCCGATTCCATTTCTCGCCCATCGGGAACACGTAGCGCGTCGTGTTGTTGCCGAGCACTCCCGCATCACCGGCGGCGAGCTGTCGCGGACCGAACGCCGGAGGGCCATCGACCTCAACCAGGCTGCCGGCCGCGGGGCTCGACACCTGCGCGACATACACCTGTTGTTCGAATCGAACGATGGCGGCGAGCTGTGCCGCGGTGAGCCGGCCTGTGAGCTGGAGGTGCTGGGCCGCTGCGTCCTGGGCCTGCACCGCCAGCGTCGGCGCACGCGCGTCGGACATGAGGTTCATGCTCGTCGGTCTGCCGGTCTCCGGATCCGTCGCTGTCGGCAGCCCGCTCTTGGCGATGAACGGGCCAACGCCGAAGTTCTGATGCGTTGTGTACTTCGTGTTGGCGACGGGGCGTGGCCGGCGGTACACCGAGATTGTCGGGTTCGCGCTCTCGAGACCATACGTACGATGCGTATTGCACCCGCCAGGATCGCGCACCACTTCGATCGTGAACTCCGGATCGATGCGGGTGCCATCGGGATTCCTCGGGGGCCAGGGCAGTGCCACGCGAATCAGGCCGCGGTCGAGGAGCAATGAGTGCGAGCGCGGGTCGTCGGGCGGCAGGTGAGGGCAGTTCATCCCGTCCACCGCCGCAAACAGTGGGTCTTTGCCACCAGTCGCCTCCCACCGCTCTCGAACGGTGCGGACGGATAGCGACATGGCGTCGGCGGGTTGATGGCACGTGACACACGCGCGTCCGTTCGCGCCGATTGGCTCGAAGAAGGGGTGCCCCTTGGTCTCCAGCCTGCCGGAGGTGTTCAGGACGCCGACGGCACCGCGATCGTTCTGGTAGGTCGCGAAGTCCGCCAGTGGCGTCGCGTCGCCGGGCGCCCACCATGGGCGTGAGCCGGTTTGCGCCGACACCGCAAGTGTGATCGCAATCCACCCAGCGAGCGTCCCAGCTGTGATCCAGCGTGTCATGTACGTTCAGCGCGCGCTGTCGAAGAATGTCAGCCCCACGCCCCCCTGGCGCATCTCCGGATTGGAGCTCAGGTAGGTGCCGGTGTTGAGCCACGCATAGGGGCTGTCCACACGCACCTCGAACGTCGGCACCAGCGAGCCGAACGCACCGCCGTTCCGCACGATGATGATCTCGCCATCGGCGGTCTGCCACAGATAGCGGGCATCAATCGTCGCGGGCGGGGAGAGATTCTGATAGTCCGCGCCGCCCGGCAGGACCTTGCCGGTGATGCGGCCGGCCAGTTCGCCCCCGGTGATCGGGATGATGTTGCGCGGCCCCCGCTTGCTGGGCCCCACCGATTGACTCGGGCTCAGCGTGACCGTTTCAGTGATCAACTGGGTCCCGCGCTTTTCGGTTGGTGCAGCCTTCCGGTAGTCCCACGGTTGCGGTGGGACGCCAGCCGGCTTGGCAATTCGCACGACGCGTCCGGAGCCAGCCGAGGGCTTCGCGCCGGAGACATCGTAGACACGCAGCGTCATCGTTCGCGCGGCTGCGTTCAGGACCCTCCGCCCCACGTACGTGCCGGTGTTCAGCCACGCGACGTCGCTCGCGGTCGGCGCCTCGAAGTCCATCACGAGCCTGACGTCCTTCGCATCGGGCCCGGTGCCTGCCGCGCGCAGATAGACGTAGCGGCCGTCGCTCGTTCTCAATACATAAATCTGTTCGACCTCGACGACGCCGTTCGCAAGTGTCAGCTCGAAATCGAGTGCGCCGGTCATGACGGACCCGTTGATTCGCGTGCCGGCCAGTCTTCCTCCCTGGGCGACCGCCACCTGCCGTCGTCCGTACTGTGTTCTGCCGATATCGGCGATGCGATCGAGCTTCACCTCGGCCTCGAACACCAGAGTGCCGGCTTCCGGCCTCGGGATCCCGTCTGGCAAACCGCAGGACCACGACTCGTGCGGCACGATCACGTCGGCGCCGGGCGCGTTGCCCTGTCCGGCCACGCCGGCGACCATGCTGATGACCGAAAGAAGTGCGCCGACGATGCCTGCGATCGCGCGTGTCTGTGTCATGTGTGTCTGGGCTGCTAGAGGCCGACCTCGAGGGTCGCCCGGCTCGCGCCAGTCTATGGCGAAGGGTCGTCGTTGCGAGAGACTTTCCTCGCGCGCTTGTGAGACGTCATACGACTTACAACCGCTGCGGTGCCTGGAGCCTATTTCGGGGCCGGGGGTAGCGGCCGGTCGTACTGCATCGGGCAGCCCGGTTGAAAGAACTGGGCCTCGGCGGCACGGCGGCAGAACGCTTGCGTGTTGCGCACCTGACGCTCGATGGCCGCCACCACTTCCGCCAGCGGATAGGGCTTCTGCGCGTGCACGGACAGATTCGTATCGACCCTGAGCTTGCGGTACTCGATGTTGTTCATCAGGCTGTCGCCCCACCAGTTGAAGTCCCACTCCTGCGTGGTGAGGTCCGCTTCGACGAGCAGGTTCGATGCGGGAACGTGGACGATGACGCCGTCCGCCATATGGTAGTTGCCGACGATATGGTAGATGTCGATCTCGTTGGTCGCGTCTTTCAGCTTCAGATGATCGTCAACCGGCGTGAATTTCAGCGGCCGGGGATTCTTTCCGAGCGCGTCGGGAAACAGCCGGGCGGGACGCGCCACCATTTCGCGGAAGATGCCCTCGTTGCCGCGCCGCGAGATGATCGTCAGCCCCTCGGCGACGGCCGCCCGGAGTCCGGCGCTGTGATCGAAATGATGGTGCGTCTGGATCACCTGCGTCACACGTTTGCCGGGAACGAGTGCATTGATCGCCGTGAGGATTCCCTGGAGCGCCGCATCCTGACGGTTGGCCTCGACCATCACGAAATGGTCGGCGAATTCGAAGAACGTGTTGCCGTTCAGGAACCACACGTGATCGGCGACCTTCATCGGCTGCAGGTTCGCACCGCCTCCGGCGGGCGGCCCCTGCGGCGGCTTTGCCTGGCGCAGTGATGCCGGCGCGCTCAGGTCATCAATCGGCGCATCGACGATGTTGCGGTCGACGTACAGCTTGCTCTGAACGACGTTTCGAAAGTCGATGGTCGTGGCGATGCCGGTCGGAAGCTGGATACCCTTCGCGGGTACGTAGCCGGTGAATGCCGTTCGATACGTGACGTCCCCGAGATTGGTGTTCGGTCCAACGTAGGCGACCCACACTGGGAGATTCGACGTCCCGTCGACCGCCATCGTCAGCGTGTCCCCCTGACGTACGGTGACGTCGACGAGCTGCAGGTTCCCCTGTTTCCGCAGGTTCGACAGCTTGGTCGTGGGATCCAGCGCCGCTCGCACGATGGTGACCGGATGGGCGAGCATCTCCACCCGGCGCTGGCGGGCGGCCGCGGCGCCCGCAGGCTGTGGCTGCGGCGTGCCGGCCTGTGGAGCTGACAGGAATCCGCCGCCGATGTTGTAGGCGATGTCGCCATCGAGCGTCTCGCTGCTCCGATTGAGTCCGAGCTGCCCGGTCGTCGAGGCGAACTCGAAGTCCATCTTCAAACGCTGCTGCACGCGCGTGCGCGAGTTTGCGAGATCGATGGTCCGCGTGTGCTCCAGCACCTTCTGCCACTTCTGCGGGGCGTCAGGGTTTCCGGTGATGTTGCCGCCGCCGTTGAAGTACGCGAGTTCGCCGTAGCCGATAATCTGCAGCGTCTTCAGCGCCAGTACACGATCGCGGCCGCCGAGCGCGTCCGCGGCGCGTCTCACGAGCTGCGCTTCCGGAGAGGGTCCCTGGCCGGCTAACCCGATCGCGAGGGGGATGGAGGCAACTGCCAGTGCAAGTACGGCGATCCTGTTGGACATCGCAGACTCCTTGAGAACGCGGTGCGGCATAGCTTAACGGCAGATCGTTGACGACCAGGACGAAATACAGGCATCACGTTTGTCGATACCACGCATCGCATCAGCCGATAAGCCGTGCGCCGACGCTCGTCGCACAATAGCCGCATGCCTATCGACACGTTGGCCTGGCGACGCATCGGGAGACGGGTGCTGGCCGTCGCGGTGACGGTCGCTATCACTGGTCCGATCGTTCAATTGGACGGTCAGTGGTTCAATTACCCGAGCCCGCGCGCGCCGCGTACAGCGAGTGGGGCGGTCGATTTGTCGGCGGCGACTCCGCGCCTGGCGAACGGCAAACCGGACCTGTCCGGTATGTGGATGACCGCTGAACCCGCGTGCGTCGTCCGCGGCGTGCTGCCGCTGGCCGAACTCGTCAAGCTCCTGCCTCGGACGCGGACGTGCCCGCCTCGCACAGCCAGCTTCTCGCGGCAGAGCGTCAACATGGGGATCGATATGCCCGGCGGGCTGCCGTATCAGCCGTGGCTCGCGAAACTGGTTGATGAGCGCACTGCCAATCAGTCGCTCGACGATCCGCACATTCGCTGCCTGCCCGACCTGTTCGTCCGTGCGTACGGGCTCCCGCACTACCTGAAGTTCATCCAGACGGCGGATCTGCTGGTGATGCTGAACGAGTACAACGGCGTGTACCGCCAGGTCTTCACCGATGGCCGGCCACTGCCGGACGATCCGAATCCATCGTGGCAGGGCTATTCGTCGGCGACGTGGTCCGGCGAGACGCTGGTGATCGACACGATCGGGTTTCGCGACGACGTGTGGCTCGATTGGGCCGGCAGCATGATTACGAGTGCCGGCAAGCTGCGCGAGCAAATCCGGCGGCCAGACTTTGGCCATCTGGAGATCGAGGTGACCGTAGACGATCCGAAGGCTTATACGCGGCCATGGTCGGTGACCTTGCGGCAGCAGTTCGCGTCGGATACGGAACTGATCGACGAGATCTGTGCCGAAGGGGAGAGGTTTGCAAGCCAACTGAAGTAAGTCATCGCCCGTGTCGCGCTGCCGCGCGTTCAGCCGCGTCGGCGCCCGAATGAGCCGCGCCGGACCGTCGATACCGCACGGTGACTGTCTGCGTCAGGGGCGGTTTCGGCGGGCATCTCCGAGGCGATGCGCTTCAGCAGCGCGCGGAGCCAGGCGTGTGCGGGATCGTGCTCGAATCGAGGGTGCCACATCATCGCCTCGTCGAGCGGCGGCATCGGCACCGGCGCGCCAACGATGCGAACGGGGTATGAGGTGGCCAGCTTTTTCGCCAGCCGCAGTTGGATGGTAGCCACCCGTTTCGTGCCGACCACAAGGCCCGGCAGCGCATGGAAGTTCGCGACGACGACCTCGGTCCTGCGTTCCAGCCCGACCCACGGCGCGAGTCGCTCGTCGCTCGCCTTGTGGTCTTCAGAAAAGCTGACGACGACATGGCCCAGTGAAGTGAATTGTTCCAGGGTCAACCGGTCGCCTACCTCTGGATGGTCCCGCCACACCAGGCATGTGAATGTGTCGCGGAACAGCAATTCATGCGGCCGCGCCTGCGGAATGATCGCTTGCGGAAGGATGTACAGGTCGATGCCGGGGTCTTCCACTTCCTCCATGCGATCGCGTAGCGGCGCGACGACGACGGTGACGTGCGGCGCCTGCGTACTGAGGTCGCGCAACGCATCGGCGAGCAGGACTGTCGTCGCGTAGTCGGTCGCGGCAATCGTGAATGTTCGTTTGGACGTTGACGGATCGAATCGCGCGTGTGCGGACAGAGTGTCCTGCGTCTGACGGAGGATGGAGGAAACCGGCTCGACCAGGCTCTCGGCCAACGGAGTCAGGCTCATGCCGCCGCGCCCGGAGACGAGCAGCGCGTCGTTGAACGCGTGACGCAGCCGCGCGAGAGCGCCGCTCATCGCGGATTGGCTCAAGTGCACCCGCCGCCCCGCGTTGGTGACGCTCTTTTCCCGTAACAGCGCGTCAAGTGCCACGAGGAGATTCAGGTCGAATCCGTGCAGATCCATCCGCCCCGGATCGTAGCGCAAGTCGTATCGCCGCCCCCGATACTGCCCATCGAAACAAACGATTTGCCCTGAGGGGCCTGCTCTACCGAACATCGCAGCGCGAGGCACCCGATGAAGTACTTGCTGATGGTTCTGCTGGCGCTCTGCCTGGCCGCAGGCTCGTCTTCCGCTCACCATTCGTTCGCTGCGACCTACATCGAGGACCAGACAGTAACGGTCGAGGGGGACATCGTTCAGTTCCTGTACCGGAATCCCCACTCCTTCGTGCATCTCACTGCAAAGGAGAAGGACGGTTCGATCTCGCGGTACACGATCGAATGGGGCGGCACCAGCCAGCTTGGCGCTCAGGGTGTGGGGAAGGACACGCTGAAGGTCGGCGACCACGTGGTCATTTCCGGAAACCCCGGCCGCAACGCGCAGGACAAGCGCGTCCGGCTGTTGTCGCTGCTCCGACCGCGAGACGGTTACGGGTGGGGCCGCCGCCCGGGTGAGGTCGTTAATTGAGCGTCGTTAATTGAGCGGAGCTGCCATGCGACGATTCATTGCACTCGCATCAGTACTCATGATCGTCTCGGCTGCGGATGCCAGCGCACAGGCGCGCGGAGCTGGGCCAGCGCCGGGCGGGACCGCGCCGGGCGGGGCCGCGCCGGCCGCGGGCCGCGGCCGTGCCGCGGGGCCCGGCTATCCGAAGTTCTTCGATTCGAACATGCCGTTCGAGGCGCGCGACCTCGCCGGAATCTGGACGCCGAACGGAAGCGGCTTCGGCGGGGGCGGACGATGCCGCGACTGCGGTGACAGAGGCTTCAGCTTCGAGTTCCCGGTGTTCACGCCCGCCGGTCAGGCGGCGTTCGATCGCCAGATCCCTTCGTACGGCCGCATGAAGGACAGCGCGGACGCGAAGGCGAATGCTCAGGAGCACATTGGCAGGCGCCGCGCACAGCCGCCGGCGCTTGGCAACGACACCTACGGTACGTGCAATCCCATGGGGATGCCGCGCGCCGCGCTGTATCCAGATCCGGTTGAGCTCATCGTGCTGCCTGATCGCATCCTGCAGCATTTTCAGTGGGGATACGGACTCCGCACGATCTGGATGGACGGCCGCAAGCTGCCGGATCCGCTCGACGTGGACATCCCGCGCTGGTGGGGCTACGCGGTCGGACGCTGGGAAGGCAACACGCTCGTCGTCGAGTCAACCGGCTACGACGAGCGCACGTGGATCGATCATTTCGGATATCCGCACAGCGACGAGATGGTGCTGCGCGAACGGTACACACGCACCAACTACGACACGATCGAGCTGACGATGACGGTGACCGACCCGAAGTATTACGCGAAACCATGGACCAGCGAGACGAAGCGAATGCACCTGCTGCCGCGGACGTTCATCCAGTCTTCAGGGTGGAACGGCCTTCTGGAGGATCTCTGCGCACCTGCCAACGAACTGGAATTCAATCGATTGATCCGCGATCCGGCAGGCACGGGGAAGCCGGCCGAGACGGGAGGACGCCGATGATTCGTTCGTTCGTGAGATGGTGCGTTGCCGCGACGGTGCTGACCGTGGTGGGAGCGGCCGGCGTGTTGGCGCACCACGGAACGCTGGTGTCGTACGACCGCGAGAAGCAGTGGACGGCGAAAGCGACGGTCACAGAGTTCCGCTACCTGAACCCGCACGCGCAGATCTACTTCGACGTCACGGACAGCAAGGGGACGGTCGCGCACTGGAGTGGCGAACTGCTGCCGAATCCCGCTCAACTGATTGCCACCGGCTGGACCCGCAGGCGTTCTATGGATGCTCTGAAAGCGGGCACGCCGATCACGATCACGGTGGCACCGGCCAGAGCAGGTGGCAACGTGGTGCTGGTCATGCGGATCCTCAATGAGAAGGGCGAGGAGCTTCTGGGCGCCCAGCCTGTTGCGCCGGCCGCGCCACCAGCCGCGGGGCGGCCCTAGGATCCCGATGCGCGCGCTGCTCGTAAGTATCGTTCTCGCATCGTCGATTGCCGTTGCTGATGCGCAGCGGGGCGGTCCACCAGGTCCTCAACTGCCGCGTGTCGCGGCACCGATCGACCTGACTGGCTACTGGGCTCCCCTCATCACGGAAGACTGGCGCTATCGGGTCGTGACGCCTCCGCCTGGAGACTACACCTCGGTTCCGATGAGCCCGGCGGCGCGCAAGATTGCCGCGTCGTGGGATCCGGCGCGTGACGAGGCCGCTGGTGAGCAGTGCCGCGGTTACGGAGTCGGCGGAGTGATGCGACTCCCTGGACGGCTTCGCATCAGCTGGCAGGACGACCGCACTCTGAAGATCGAGACCGAGGCAGGCTCGCAGGTCCGCACGCTGGCGTTCGCCGGAGGAACGGCTGCGCCCACGCCCGGCAGCGACTGGCAGGGAGTGTCCCGCGCGTCCTGGGATCGGCTGGAAGGCCCGATGGGTGCCGGCGCGATCTTCGGCGGCGGTGGATTCGGAGCCGGCCGCGCTACCGGTGGATCGCTGAAGGTCGTGACCACTGGAATGAAGCCGGGCTACCTGCGGAAGAACGGAGTGCCGTACAGCGCCGACGCGGTCATCACCGAGTACTTCGATCGCTTCGACCTCGACGGCGGCGACGTGCTGCTGGTCGTGGCGACCGAAACGGTCGATCCGATGTACCTCTCACAGCCTTACTGGACCAGCACCCACTTCAAGAAGCAGGCGAACGCCACGGGATGGAACCCGACCGCCTGCTCGGCACGGTAACCGCGATGGCGAAGGAGCGGTCATGACATCGCGTCGATCACAGGCCGTCGCTCTTGCTGCCGTTCTGCTGGCGGGCGCGCGAACACTGGGACAGGCTCCTCCTGGCGCGCCACCGCCAACGGCCCAGGCACCGTCGCCGGCGATTGACTTGTCCGGGTACTGGACGCCCGCGCTCCACGAAGACTCGACGGAACGCGGAGCGGGTCCGGAGATGGCCGACTACAGCGGGCTGCCGCTCAACGAGGCTGGCCGTCTCTTCGCGCTTTCTTACGATCCTTCCCGCCTCACGCTGCGCCATCACCAGTGCGACGGCTACGTTGCGCCCTATCAGATGCGCGCGCTGGGGAACTCGCGCGCCTGGGAGGAGCGCGACCCGCACACGCACCAGCTCGTGGCCATTCACTGGTTCAGCCAGACGTTCGAAGGCAAGCGAACCATCTGGATGGACGGCCGGCCGCATCCGCCTGCCTACGCCCCTCACTCGTGGATGGGGTTCTCGACCGGCCGATTCATCGGCACGGCCCTCGCCGTGCGCACCACACACCTGAAGCAGGGCTGGTTCACGCGGAACGGAGTTCCCGAAAGCGACCAGGCGACGCTGCAGGAGTTCTTCGTCCGGCGCGGTGATCACCTGACGCACACCGTGGTCGTGACCGATCCGGTGTACCTCGAAGAGCCGCTGGTCCGGACGACTGACTACTCCCGTCAGCCGGTCGATCATCAGAACTGGCTGTTTCCGTGCGACGACGGGGAGCAGGTCCTCGATCGGGCCCCGGATAACGTTCCGAGCTACCTGTTCGGCCAGAATCCTGGCGTTGCGGAGTACCGCAAGAAGCATCCGACGGCGCAGAGTGGTCACCTCGGCGGCGGCGCAACGATCCACCCGGCGTTTGCCTCAGCTGGAGCTCGCAACGAATCGGCGCTCGAACGGCCGGTTGCGGGAGCGCGGGTCTCCAGCGTGGCGATCAGCCCCGAGCCCACGGACGGCGACGTGCACGTGTTTCGCATTCGCGACAACGTGTACATGCTGGTTGGAGACGGCGGGAACATCGTCGTGCAGGTTGGCGACGAAGGGCCATTCGTGGTCGATACGGGAACCGGGCGCCTCGCGGACAAGACGATCGCGGCCATTGCCCGGTTGAGCCCGCGGCCCATTCAGTTCATCGCCAACACGAGCTTCCATGCGGATCGGACAGGCGGCAACCTGAAGCTCCGCACGTCGGGGGCAGATCCAAGCGTTCGCGGAACCTTCTTCTCGCTTCAGTTCCCGGGAGCCGGTGTCGGGGCGACGATCATGGGTCACCAGAACGTCGCCAACCGCATGAGCGACGCGAAGGCCGCCGCCGACGCCCTGCCCACGGACACCTACCTCGAGGAACGGCGCCGCACGTTCCACAACGGCGACGCGATCGAGCTCTTCTGGACACCGAATGCGGTCACCGACGGCGACAGCTTCGTCCACTTCCGCCGCGCCGACGTCATCGTCGCCGGCAACGTGTTCACGACCACGCGGTTCCCGTTCATCGACGTCGCGAACGGAGGAACCGTCGATGGCGAGATCCGGGCGCTCAACGACATCCTGGCGAAGACGGTGTACGCGCATCAGGGGCAGGGCGGGACGCTCGTTGTTCCGGGGCACGGGTACCTGTCCGACGAGCACGAAGTGGTCGAGTACCGAGACATGGTGGTGATCGTGCGCGACCGGATCAGGGCGCTCGTGCGCGCGGGCGCCACTCTCGAACAGGTCAAGGCCGCACGTCCGACCGCCGACTACGACACTCGATACGGTGCGCTCACGGGCCCCTGGACGACGGAGATGTTCGTCGAGGCAATCTTCAAGACTCTTCGCAAGTAGATGCTGATGACGCCGATCCGTTCGATCGCTGCAATCGTGCTCGTGCTCGCCGTGGCCGGGGCGAGCGCACAGCAACCGGCCCCGCCAGCGAAGCCCGACACCGAGGCGGTTGTCCAACGCATTGCCGGATTGAAAAAGGCTGCCGGCGCGCAGTGGGGGGACGCCGTGCGTTTCTGGTGCGAGGCGCCACGGGCGAACCGCGCCGACGATCCGGTTATCGAACCCACCAGGATCTTCGACAACGTGTATGCGATCGGAAGTACCGGAACCGTCGCGTACGTGATCCAGACGTCAGCCGGCCTGATCATGATCGACGCGCTGTCACCGAACGAGCTCGACTCAAAGCTGCTGCCAGGCTTCGCGCGGCTCGGGCTCGACCCGGCACAAGTGAAGATCATTCTTGTCGCGCACGGCCACGCCGATCACTTTGGCGGTGCCGGTCACTTTCAGCAGCGCTTTGGGTCGCGGGTGTATGTTTCGCCGGCGGACTGGGACCTGATGGAGACGCCCGCCCGTGGACGCGGTCCGGCGCCGCCCGCCGCAGCCGCGCCGCCAAAGCGGGACGCTAATCTTGAGGAGGGGAGCCCAATCACGCTCGGCGACGTGACCGTGCGCGCCGTTGCCGTCCCGGGACACACGCCGGGATCGATGGGTTTCATCTTTCCGGTCATGGATCGCGGCCAGAAGCACGTCGCCGCGCTTTTCGGCGGCTCGTGGCTCACGCCGGGGCTTCTCAGCGACGATGCGATGGGCACGTTTATCGGTTCAGTGGCGCGATTCAAGGAGGCCACTCGGGCCGCGGGCGTCGACACATGGCTGCAGAATCATCCGCTGATGGTGCCGTTTCAGGAGTGGGTCGGCCGGCTTGGCGGCCGCAGCCGCACGGATCCGAATCCGTTCGTTGTCGGAGCCGCTTCCTACCAGACGTTCCTGGATGTCCTGGACGGGTGCTCGCGTGTCGCTCTGGAGCGCCGTCGTCAATAACGCGGCTCCGCGCGCCTGTGAGACGTCGTGCGACTTACCGTCCGGCGTTCGCGGTTGCCATTCTTTGTCCGGTTGTCTAGCCTTCCCGTGGTGGAACTGCGTCATCTGCGGTACTTCGTGGCGGTGGCCGACGAGCTGAACTTCACGCGCGCTGCCACACGGCTCAACACGTCACAACCGTCGCTCAGCCAGCAGATCCGGCAGCTCGAAGCCGAAGTGGGCGTCGCGCTTCTTGATCGGAGCCGGCATCACGTGGCGCTGACCGACGCCGGACGAGTGTTCCTGCGCGAGACGAAAGACATCCTCGGACGGCTCGATCACGCGGGCCGTCTGGCAAAGCAGGCTGCCGGGGGACGAGCTGGCGATCTGTCGGTCGGGACGTTTCCCGCGGCCGATGTTCGAATCCTCCCCGCCCTCCGTCCGCTCGTCGCCACGCATCTGCCGCACCTCAGGCTGATCCTGCACAGCAAGTACGCGGTCGAGCCGGTGACCGCGTTGCGTACGGGCGCTCTCGACGTCGCCTTCCTGCGCGGGCCGCTCGACGCGGAAGGACTCGAGACCGTCGATCTTCTGCACGAAGAGATCGTCGTCGTGCTCCCGGCACATCATGCGTTGGCGAGGCGCAAGCGGATCCCGGTTCACCTCCTCAACGACCTGCCGTGCATCACGATGGATCGGGCGCTCGCGCCTGCGCTGCATGATGCAATCGTCGCGCTCTACCGGCAGGCGCATATCCGGATGCAGGCCGTCTCGAGCGCGGACAATGTGCTGGGCCACCTGCAACTGGTGCAGGAGGGCCTTGGATTCGCCTTGCTGCCTGATTCGGTTGGCGCGTTACTGCCGCCCGGCGTAGTCCTCAAGCCGCTGGCGTACGACCCTGTCCCAACGGTTTCGATCGTGCTCGGGTGGAAGGCCGGCAATACGTCGCCACTCGTGCGCGCATTCGTTGATCTCGTCCGCCAGTCGCTTTCGCACAAGAGAGACGTCGGACGTCTTACCGGCGGCCGGAGAAAGTCTTAGCCGTGTCCGGTTCCGGCCGGTACACTCCCGTCGCACGTGTCCAGCGATAACACCTCACCACGCGGCCCGCTGGCGGGGCTGACCGTCCTCGATCTGACGCTGGCGCTGGCGGGGCCGTTCGCCACGTTTCTCCTGGCTGGCCTGGGCGCGCGCGTCATCAAGATCGAGAATCGCGAGTCGCCCGACCCCTGCCGTGAGAACCCTCCGTATCTGGGCCGTGACGGCGTCTCACTCGGTCGTGCGCGACCTGACGACGTGTCGGTCTCCGCGCTCAATCGGCTTCGAGGGAAATACGGCGTCACCCTCAACTTGAAGCAGCCCGGAGCCCGCGATGTGTTTGCCGACCTCGTTCGCCAGGCCGACATCGTTGTCGAGAACTTCAGCGCGGGAACGCTGGATCGGCTCGGCGTGGGCTATTCATTTGCGCGGGCGATCAACCCGCGTGTGATCTATTGCTCGGTGTCCGGCTTTGGCGCGACGCAGGCTCCAGGTACGGGCAAGGCGATGGACAACATCATCCAGGCGCTGAGCGGGCTGATGATGACCTCGGGCAGTCCAGAGGATCCGCCCGTCCGCGTCGGAGTACCGGTCGCGGACCTGGTGGCACCGGTGTTCGGTGTGGTTGGCATTCTGGCGGCGCTTCGGCAGCGGGAGGCCAGCGGCAGCGGACAGCACGTGGACGTGTCGATGCTCGGCGTGCTGACGTCGCTCGTCGCGGCGGAGCCGTTCGACCTTCTCGAAGCGTGCGGCATGCCGCAGCGCACCGGCCGCGTCGTTCCGCGCCTGACGCCGTTTGGCGTCTACGAATCAGCCGACGGGCACGTCGCGATCTGCGCGCCGACGGAGCAGTTCGCGCGCGGCGTGTTCGGCGCCATTGGTCACCCGGAGTTCGAACAGGATCCGCGGTTCGCAACGCGCGACGCCCGGGTCGCCCACGTCGACGAGATGAATGCCGAGATCGAAGCGTTCACGCGCTCGCTTCCGACTGCCGAGCTCCTGCCGCTGCTCGAGCGGCATAAGGTTCCTTCGGCAGATGTGCGGTCGCCCCGCGAGGCCGTTCGCGATCCCCGCGTGCAGGCGCGCGGTGAAACCGTACCGCTGGAGCACCCGGAGTTCGGCCGCGTGGCCGACGTCGTCGGCATGGGTGTCCCGATCACTTTCTCCGATGCGCGCGCGGCATGCCTGCGTCCGGCGCCATCGGTCGGTCAGGACAACGCGCTGGTGTATGGCGAGTGGCTCGGGTATGGTCCGGCCGGTGTCGAGAAGCTGCGGGCTGCGGGCGTGATCTGAGAACGCGCGTGAAGGAACCCTTCGTCATCGCGTCGTGGCCCTCGGTTCCAGTTGAGATCGTCCGCGCGGCCGGCTTCCGCGCTGTGTTCGTGCGAGGAGCTCCAGGTCCGACGCCAACAGCAGACCGGCATCTCGAGCAAGGCATCTTCCCAGGACGGCTCCGGCACCTTGTCGAGAGCGCGCTGACAGGTCGGCTCTCTGACGCCGCCCGAATCGTGATCCCCCGCACGTCGGATACCGACTACAAGTGTTTTCTCTACCTGCGTGAGTGTGTGCGCCGCGGAGTGACGTCAGCGCTCCCGGCGGTCATCCTGTTCGACCTGCTGCAGTCGTGTGGCGCACACGTCGGCGCGTACGACGCGGCGCGTACGCGCGCACTGCTCGACGAGCTGGCGTCGATATCCGGCCGAACACCGTCTGCCGACGACCTCCGCCAGGAGATCGTTCGAGCGAATGCCGCCCGCGCAGCGGCCAGACGACTCCTTGCATTCCGCCGTATCGTCCCGCGCGTCACGGGAACCGAAGTGTTCCCGTTGCTCGCGGCGTTCTGGGAGCTGGAGCCGGAGCGGTATGTGGCGGCGGTGGACGGCGCGGCGAGCGCGTTCGCCAAGCGTTCCGCGCTGCGCGGCCCACGCGTGCTCCTGACCGGCGCTCCCGTGGACGGCCCAGAACTGCACCGCGCCATCGAATCGCACGGCGCCATTGTCGTCGCAGAAGTCGGACCCTGGGGAAGCGGCGCGGCAGGAGACGAGGTGCGCCAGCATGACGATCCGATCGTCGCACTGGCCGACAAGTATCGAGCCGACGCGGTCGGCGCGCGCACGCCCGCTGCGTCGATCCGGCACTGGACGGCTGGCATGCTCGACGACGTGGACGCCGTCGTCGTGTCGCTGCCGCCGGAGGACGCGGTGTTCGGCTGGGACTATCCGGCGCTGCGCGACATGCTGCAGGCGCGCGGCATCCCGCATGTGTGTCTTCGCGGTGATCAGTATCAGGCGCCAACCGCAGAGGAACACGCACAGCTCGACGCGATGATCTCCACTGCCTCGACGCTGCAGGAGGCCAGGCATGGCTGAGAAGCAGCTCGACACGACAACGGCCGCCTCGGCGTTCCAGAAGCAGTGGTTTGGCGATCTGCGCCGCCGCGTGTTCGACGAGCGCCAGCCGTATGCGCTGCTGCAGGCCGACGTGCCGTTCGAGTTGTTCGATCTCGCCGGGATTCCAGCGGTCAGCAACCAGTGGTGGGCGTCGATGATCGCGGCGAAGCGTCAGGCGCCGCAATTTTTCGACGCAATGGATGCCGATGGCCTTCACGGCGACCTGTGCCGCTACTGCAGTCTCGGGTACGCGTCGACGCGCTATCCCGGCGCGGGTGAGCCACCGTGGGGCGGGCTGCCCACACCTCGCTTGCTGTGCGCGCGATTGACGTGCGATTGCATTCATCGCGTCTTCGAGTTGTGGGCCGACGCATTCGGAGCCGAGCTGTTCGAGATCGATCATCCGGGCGCCGGTGACCTGCCGGTGCGCTGGTGGGAGCTCGGCAGGCACCAGTGGCGCGAACTGGTGGAACCGCACCGCCTGGCGTTCATGGTGTCCACGCTGGAGTCGCTGGTCGAGCGTCTCGAGGCGATCAGCGGTCGCGCCTTCGACCGGAATGCATTACGTGAGCGGCTGGAGCTGGTGAATCAGCAGGAAGAAGTGTTCGACCAGGTGCGCCAACTGATTGCCACCGCGCCGGAGTGCCCGGTGCGGATGACGGAGCAAATCACGAACGTCATGGCCACGCAGTGGGTGAGGGGCAGCGAGTGGGCGCTCGCGCACGCGCGCGCGTTCCGTGACGAAGTGCAGCAGCGCGTGGACGCAGGCGTGGCGGCGTGCCCGGGCGAACGCGCGCGATTGATGTGGGTCGGCGCCGGCCTGTGGCATGACACCGCCTTCTACACCGCATTCGAGTCGTCGCACCGCGCCGTCTTCGTGTGGTCGATGTACCTCGCGTTTGGTCCCGACGGCTACATTCGCTACGGTCTCGACGATCCGATGGCCGCGCTCGCCAGTCGGACGGCGAGTTTCAACGAGTACCTCCACAATCCACCGTGGGCCGCCGAATGGATCGTCCACCAGGCACGCGAGCACCGGATTAGCGGTGCGCTGGTCCTCCGCCCGCGCAGCATGAAGCCGGCGGGCACCGGACGCCTGTTCATCGAGCGTGCGCTCGAGGAAGCAGGCATTCCTGTGCTTCCGATCGAAGCCGATGTCGTCGATGCCCGTGCGTGGGATGGCGACGCCGCGCGCGCTGGCGTCCGCTCGTTCCTCGAGACGCGGGTGCTGCAGTGACAACGACCATGATGCGCGCCGCGCCGGCCGGCTGGCTGCTGCCATTCGCGGCGACGCTCGTCGCCATGTTCGCGCTGCAGCTGTCGAACCTCGGATTTTCGCCGCTTCTGCCGTCGATCCAGCAGGAGTTCGGCATGAGCTATACGCAGCTTGGGTTTTTCACCGGGCTGTACGGCCTGCTGGCGATGCTGCTCAGCGTGCCGGCCGGTATCAGCGCCAGGCGCTTCGGTGAAAAGCGCGTGCTCGGCATCGGGCTCCTGGGCGTGGCGGCAGGCAGCGTGCTGCTTGGCGAGGCCTGGAGCTTCGAGTCCGCACTCACGTTTCGCGGGCTGACCATCTTCGGCTACCGCTTCGCGTTCGTCAGCGTGCTCATCGCCGTCGCGCTCACCGCGCCCGCATCGCTGCGTGGACGCACGATGGGCGTTCTCGGTGCCACGTCTTCACTTGCGTCGGTGGTGGGAGCGCCGCTCGGTGGTGCGCTGGTCGGTGAGTTCGGCTGGCGTCTCGCAATCCTCGGCTATGCGGCGATGGCGGTGCTCGGCGCGGCCGTGTTCTGGCTGTTCTATCGGCCCACATCCGTTGACACGACGGGCGTCGACGAGCAGCCAGCGCACAGCGCCTTCAACCGCAGTGCCTTTGCCTCGCCCGTGGTCTGGATGCTTGCGCTTGCCGTCGGCCTCGGCGGGTTCGGCCAGTTCACCGTGACGTATTTCGTCCCCAGCGTGGCGAACGCGTTGTATGGTCTCGATGCGAAGGCGGCGGGCCTCATCATCAGCACCGGCTATCTCACCGCGATCGTGGTGAACCTTGGCGTTGGCCTGCTGGCCGATCGCTTCAACAAGCTGATCGTGCTCGGCGGCGTGTTCGTCCTGCTGGCGGTCGCGTCTTCGTCGATGGCGGTTGAGGACCTGCTGACGTTCCGGGTGGCGACGGCTGCAGTGATCGGGTTTGGCTTCACCGCCGCGAATCAGCTCTATGGTCTGGCCGGCAGCGTGATGCCGCGGCACGAGGCAGGCCATGCGATGGGTGTCGTGAGCCTCGGCGCCGGTCTCTTCGGATACTTCGGCCCTCAAATGCTCGGCATCCTGCGTGACCGGACCGGTTCGTTTGCGGCTGGCTTTTACATGGTCGCCATCGCCGACGTCATCACGCTGGTTCTCATTGCAGTCCTGTACCGGATGACGCGAGGAGAGACACACACATGAAACGGCACTTGATGACTTGCATCGTTGCGCTGCTGGCGTTGAGCCTCACCGTCTCGGCCCAGGCACCGGCAACGCGTGGAACCGGAGATCAGCGCCGGCAGTATGTCTTCGCGCCGACCGGTCAGCAGGTGCCATACCGCATCTATGTTCCAAAGTCGTGGGATGGGAAGGCGTCTCTGCCGATCGTCCTGATGCTGCATGGCGCCGGCGCCAACGAGGGCACGTACCTGGATCAGGCCGATGGCCTGCTGATGAAGCTCGCCGAGCAGCACCGCTACATCGTCGTGTCGCCCCTGGGGTTCACGCCACTGGGCGCCTACGGCAATCCTCTACGGCTGCCTGCCGTCTTCGGTCAGTCCGAGGCCGCCGCATCGCAGCGCGCAGCCGTGACGCCGGCGCGGCAACGAGAGCTGAACCTGAGCGAGCTCGAAGTGATGACCGTCCTGGAAATGGTCACGGAAGAGTACGGCGCCGACCGCTCACGCACGTATCTGGCCGGCCACTCGATGGGCAGCGGCGGTGCATGGCATCTGGCGGCCAGGTACCCCGAACGGTGGCGGGCGGTTGCGCCGATGTCGGGGCCATTCGTGGACCAGACGACGTACCCCTTCGATCGCATCAAGCGGCTGCCGATCTTCATGACCGAGGGCACCGGCGCGACACCGTCGCTCGAAGGCAGCCGTGTCATGGCGCGTTACATGCGCGAGGGCGGCTTCGCGTTCGAATACCTCGAGGTCGACGGCAACCACGGAAGCATGGTGCCGATGGTGTGGCCCAGGATTTTCGAGTTCTTCAATAGTCAGGGCCAGAAAGGCATGCGGTAAGGTCTCGTGTTGATCCGGACCGTCATCGTTCTTGGACTGCTGGCGATCGCCGGTGCTGCCGTTGCACAGACGCCACAAGAGATCCGCCTCTGGCCTGGCAAAGCGCCCGGCTCGGAGAACTGGACGGTCCCCGAAGTGACGACCACGTCACCGGCAGGCGACAGGGCGATCTCCAACGTCAGCGATCCGGCGGTGACCGTGTTCCTCCCTCCGCCCGCCAGCGCCACGGGAACCGCCGTCGTCGTGGCTCCGGGTGGGGCGCTGCGGGTCCTGGGGTGGGATAACGAAGGCATCAAGGTCGCGCAGTGGCTGAACTCCAAAGGCATTGCGGCGCTGGTGCTGAAGTACCGGACGCTGCAGACGATGCCCGGCGGTCGCGGGCGTGGCGCGGCGCCACCGGGAGGCGCTGCCGCGGGGCCGCGGAAGGAACTCGAGATCCGCAATGGCAACGCCAATCCGGAGCCGGGCGATGCGGCGCTGCGTGAGGTGCTGCAGATGGGAATCGCCGATGCGCAGCAGGCACTCCGTCTCGCGCGGCGGAATGCTGCAGCGTGGCGGATCGACCCGGCTCGTGTTGGCATCATGGGCTTCTCCGCGGGCGGCGGCATCGCGGTTGGCACCGCGCTGGCCGAGCGAACCGAGGCCTCACCGGACTTCCTCGTGTCGCTGTACGGGCCGTCGCTGCAGGACGTTGACGTGCCCGCGCACGCGCCGCCGCTGTTCATTGCAGTCGGCTCAACACATTTCAATGTGACGAACGGCTGCCTCGCGCTCTTCGCGGCGTGGAAGGCGGCGGGGAAGCCCGCAGAGATTCACGTGTATGACCAGGTCAGCGCCGGCTTCGGGATGACGAAGCGTGGGTTGCCCGTCGATTCCTGGAGCGACCGTCTGCTCGAATGGATGGTCGCGAGGAAACTTCGATGACGAGATCGCGAGTCATCAGCGCGCTGCTATGCGCCTGCACATTGCTGGCGCTCGCTGCGGAGGACAGCCGCTCGCAGCAGCGTGTTCCGTCAGCCGCTTCGTCACGCCCCAACGTCATCCTGATCATGACGGACGACATGGGGTACGCGGATCTTGGCAGCTACGGCGGCAAGGACATCAAGACCCCGAACATCGATCGACTGGCGAGAGACGGTGTGCGCCTGACCGACGCGTACGCCAACGGCGTGCTCTGCAGTCCGACACGCGCAGCGCTTATCAGCGGGCGATATCCGCAGCGCGCGGCGATCGAGACTGCACTTGGTCCGGAGGGAACACGCGGCCTTGCTGTGAGCGGGTCATCGCTACCGCAACTGCTGAAGAACGCCGGCTATCAGACCGCGTTGATCGGCAAGTGGCACCTCGGGGGCACCGTGACGGGCGGTGCGAAGAACGGTGGCCCGCGCGCACACGGCTTCGATCAGTTCTTCGGCCTGATGGGCAGCCACGTCGACTACTGGCATCACAACCGCGGGCCCGGATCCGAGGATCTCTGGGACAACGAAGCGAAGATCTCGATGGACGGACAGTACCTGACGACGCTCATCACCGAGCGCTCGATTCAGTTCGTCGAGCAGAGCGCGGCGGCCGGAGCGCCGTTCTTTCTGGACGTCGCCTACAACGCGCCGCACTGGCCGTACAACCGGCCGGACCAGCCATCGCCCGCGCCGGGCAGCGGCGCGCACGTGCTGGCGAACGCCGAAAATCCGCCGACGCGAGCCGACTATGCGTCGATGCTCGAAGCCGCGGACGACGGTGTTGGCCGGATTCTTCAGACCGTGATGCGCCTGGGTCTGACCGCCAACACGATCGTCATCTTCACCAACGACAACGGCGGCGAGTGGCTGTCGAACAACGGGCCACTCTTCAACCGGAAATGGACCGTGTGGGAAGGCGGGATCCGCGTGCCGGCAATCGTGAAGTGGCCCGGTCGCATTCGCGCGGGCAGCGTGTCGGATCAGGCGGCGATCACCTTCGACTGGAGCGCGTCGATTCTGGCGGCCGCAGGGGTCGACGTGCCGGCCAGTTACGAAGGGATGAATCTCTTTCCAATCCTCGAAGGCCGCGCGCCGAGGCAGGAGCGAACGTTCTTCTGGCGGTCAGCCCCCGGTTCGAACCGTACGCAGCAGGCCGTGCGTCAGGGCGATTGGAAACTTGTGGCCGACGCGAACCACCTCCTGCTCTACAACTTGCGCGATGACATCGGCGAGCGTCACGATCGCACAGCGCAGCGGCCGGATCTCGTTCGCCGTCTTCGTACGTTGCTTGGTGACTGGACGCGTAGCGTGGACATCGACGGGAAAGCCCTCAAATAGGAAACTCTCAAACATGTATCGAGGAGACAGCAACATGGCAGTCAGACAGATGAGTGGGCTCGCGCTTGCAGCGGGCCTTGTCCTTGGCGCCGGCCTCGTCTTCGGCTCCGTCGCCGCGCAGAACGCAGCTCCACCCGCCGGCGCGACCGCCCGCATTCTGCCGGTGACGGCCAACCTGCGGGAAGCTCCGGCGACCGGGCCGCATGCGGTCGTCATCGAGCACGATCAGACGCTTGCCACACATACGATTTATCGCCCGGCGACGCTCGGCGCGTCGAAGCATCCGGTCCTGGTGTGGGGCGAGGGTGGTTGCGCGAAGGATGGCCTGCAGTTCCCCGAGTACCTCAACGAGATTGCGTCGCACGGCGTCGTCGTGATCGCCGACGGTCCTCCAGTTGCGCGAACTGCACCCGGCGGCGGTGCGGCGCCGGGCGCAGCGGGTGGTGCGCCAGGGCCGCGCGCAGGTGGCGCTCCACCGGCAGGTGGTGCGGCGCCCGGGCCACGTGCGGGTGGCGGGGCTCCGCCGGCAGGCGCCCGCGCGGGCGGCGGCGGTGGTGCGGGACGCGGCAACATGACCGACGGCTCGGCGTTGATTCAGGCACTCGACTGGATCGCCAAGGAGGGCAACGACCCGGCGAGCCGCTTCTACCAGAAGGTCGAGACCAATCGTGTGGCGGCAATGGGAATGTCGTGCGGCGGACTGATGTCCTACGGCGCATCCGCCGATCCGCGCATCGCGACCGTCGGCATCTGGAACAGCGGTCTGATCCAGCCCGACGAGAAGATCTTCGCCGGCCTGCACTCGTCCGTGATCATCATCACCGGTGGCGAGAGCGACATCGCGTACGCGAACGGCAAGCGTGATTTCGAGACGATGCCCGCGAAGATTCCGGTGTTCTACGGTGTGTATCCGTCCGTCGGCCATGGCGGGACGTACAACCAGGACAACGGCGGGCCGTTCGGCATTGCCGCTGTGGCGTGGCTCAGATGGCAGCTGATGAACGACACCAGCGCAAAAGGGAAGGGCTACTTCGTCGGCCCAGGCTGCGGAATCTGTGGCGACTCGAAGTGGCAGATCGCGTCACGCTCGCTCCAGTAGGCCCTGCGTGAACGGGTGAAAGCGCTGCGCGAGCGGTCACGCGACCGCTCGCGTTCTCGTCCCGACTGCATACAGTCTCCGGTCGTCTTCAGCGCGACGGCTGCGAGGATCCGGCACGCTGAATGATTGGCAGCGTCACGGACGACGGCATCGAAGGATTCCTGACGAGGGTGATTCTGCTGGCAGTATCGGGAACTGCCGGAGACGCGGTGTCGGCAAAGAACACCGTGAGACGGACGCGATGGCCGGCTTTGAAGATATAGGACAGCGGCAGCATCTCGAAGGCGACTTCTGAAGGTGTGCCGCCGACGAGCGGCTGCGCGGTCGCACGGTCGTAGCTGTGCCACGGCAGGCCCATCGTGTCGTATGGCGCCTTGCCGAGAGCTCGATGCGAAGCCCTGAACTGCCCGTGCATGTTATAGGAACGCACAGAGCCGTCAGGTCCGACATCGTCGAGGCGGGCGACGATGTCGGCATCCGGTGCGTCGGCACTGAGCCACACCCGCATCACCGGATGTCCGGTGACTTCGAGGTCTTCGGTCAGCACGGCGCTGTCGTACGTCAAGACGCTGTCGCCCGGTGTCTCGCGCGGCCCGGTCGTAGAGGTGGCGGCCTGAGCGACTTTCGAGAAGCCCACGCTGTCTCGTCCCGCGGCAAAAGGACGCGCCGGACTGAGGCTCGAGGCACCGAGGTACCACGTCGTCCGCTTCTCGCCCGGTAGTGGCCAGGTCGCTGCCTTTCGCCACTCCTGGCCCTTGGGGGCGTTGTAGGTGTAATAGGTGACGCGGGGTTCGTCCATCGCGCCGTTCTTCACTCCTTTCAACCAGTAGTCGAAGAAACGCTTCTCTTCGTCAACGATGTCGAAGCCCGTGTCGGTCTTGACCTGAGACCATCCGCAGTGCGTCCCTGGACCGATCAGCAAGCGGGCTTGCGAACGCAGGTTGCGATAGGTGTAGAACGCGCCGTGCTTGGTCCCCGCCTCATTCCAGTTCGCAACGGCGTAGACGCCGATCCGTGATTCGCGCAGCGTATTGAGGTACGTATGTGGGCTTGCGAACGTCCACCAGGTCACGCCGAGCAGCTTCGACACACTGTCGCGGAACGGGACGTCGCCGATCGCGTCACCGTTCGGAGAATGGCCGGAGATGGCGGCCTGCAGCTGCGCCGCGCCATCCGGGCCGTCAACGGCCACCGCGGCCTTGTCGCGCGCGGCCGCACCTGGCAGCGCCCGAAGCGGGACGCCGGGCGGTGGCGCCACACCGCCATTGACCTGAAAGCTGTAGGCATCGAACTCGGCACTCATCGGAAAGATCGCCTTCAGCGACGGCGGAGCCGTGGTCGCGGCCTGCATCTGGCTGCCGCCCGTGGCCGAGCATCCCCACATGCCGATGCGTCCGTTGCTCCACGGCTGGCGGGCGAACCACTCTGTCACGTCGTACGCATCCATGCGTGCGGGGTTCAGCCATTCGCCGCGGTTGTACGCACGGTTCTGCCCGAACGAAGCGTAGACGCCACGGAAGTCGACGACGGCGACGTTGTAACCGTGCTCGACGAGGCGAAGCGCGAACCCGGGATAGGTTTCCACCGCCCGGCCGCCGCCGTTCGTGCGGCGGTTGTACGGCGTGTGCATCCACACCACCGGCAGCCGCTCCGTGGCAGCGGCGCCCCCGATCGTCGGCTGAACCAGATCGACCGCGAGCTTCGTGCCGTCGCGGACGGCGACGTAGAAGGACGTGTGCCGGTAGCCGCCATAGCGCGGTTGCTGTGCGGCGCCGACGGGATGCAGCACCCAGAGCGTCACGGCTGCCGCGAGGGCTGCAGCCGGGAGTCTGAGTGGACGCACGAGCCACGCGTTGCGCGACATCATCCAATCCTCGAAGCGGAACAGTCCGCGGAGTATCCTCCGCCACGACACACGGTGCAAGACACGACTTTGTGAGACGCGCCGAATCTCAGAGGCCGCACCGCAAAGTCTTACGACCAGCGCACCGGCAGTCGTAGACTGCGCTTTCCGTTTTTCGTGACTTGAGCGCACTCGTCGAGGGCGCAGGGGCTGAAGCGTGCGTATTCTTCTGGTCGGCGATCTAATCCTCGACGAGCCGGATCCCGATTCCTTCTTCGCTCCGACGAGAGCGCTGCTGCGGAAGGCCGACGTTCTGATCGGGCACGTCGAGGTGCCGCACACCTCGCGTGGCGTCGAGACGTCCTCCGACGTTCCAGCACCACCTGCCGATCCGTCCCACCTGCTCGCACTCGGGACCGCCGGCTTTCATGTCGCCACACTCGCCGGCAACCACATCTTCGATGCCGGACTGGCAGGAATCGACGACACGATCGACGGTCTGCGCGCACAGGGGATACAGACGACCGGAGCCGGCCGCACGCTGGCCGAGGCGAGGGCGCCAGCGATTGTCACGCGTCAAGGGCTGCGCGTCGGTGTGCTCAGCTACAACTGCGTGGGCCCGCGCGACTCCTGGGCTGGAGCGACGAAAGCTGGTGCCGCGTACGTCCACGTGATTACGCACTACGAGCTCGATCACGCGTCGCCCGGGGGGCCGCCTCGCGTCTATACATTCGCCGAACCCGACACGCTCGAGGCGATGCAGGCCGACATCGCGGCGCTCGACCAGCAGGTTGACGTGACCATCGTGGCGCTGCACAAGGGCATCGGCCACACGCCGGCCACGCTGGCGATGTACGAACGGCAGGTTTCCAAGGCCGCGATCGACGCTGGAGCCGACATCGTCGTCGGCCATCATGCGCACATCGCGCGCGGCGTCGAGGTCTATCGCGGCCGTCCAGTGTTTCACGGCCTTGGCAACTTCGTGACCGTGACGAGGGCGCTGAACATCGAGGCAAATCCCAGTCCAGTACGCGTGGCGTGGGCGAAGCGTCGTCGTCAACTTTTCGGCTTCGAACCCGATCCGGCCTATCCCACCTATCCGTTTCATCCAGAAGCCAGGAACACGATGATCGCCGTGTGCGACGTCGATACCGGCGGTGTGCGCCGGGCCGGCTTCATACCCTGCCGTATTCAACCCTCCGGCGCGCCGGAGCCGCTGGGAGAGGATGAGCGGGGCCGGGCCGTGGCCGCCTATCTGGAAGACATCACCGCGCGGTCGGAACTGCGGTGCCGCTTCTGGTGGAACGACGGCATGGTGTGGTTCGAGTAACTGGTCGAGGGGACCGGGCGGTGGCTCCCCTCGTTACCGCCGGTAGATCACGAAATACTTGTCCGGAAAAAGCGCGACGTTGTCCACCGGCGTGAAGCCGATAGCGGCGAGCAGCTTCGCGGCCTCTTCCTTTCCGGTCTGTAACGACGGATCGTCGCGATGCGGCCCCTGCTTCGCCAGATAATCGACGACGACAATGCGTCCTGTCGGCTTCAGGTATGTCGAGAGGCTCTTGAGGTACGCCGCCGGGTTGTCGATGTGGTGCAGGACGTCGTGAAGCAGCGCGACGTCGACGGGCTCCGGCAGCTTCGGGTCCGTCGCCTCGCCGGCAACCGTCTGGATGTTGGTGACGCCAGCCGCTTTCGCCTTCTGCTGGATGTGCGGGAAGAAGTTTCGATCGATATCAACCGCCAGCACCGTCCCCTTGGCCCCGATCGCGCGCGACAACGGAACGACGAACAGTCCGGACCCAGCGCCGAGATCGGCAACGACGTCCCCAGGGCGCAGTGTCATCGCGGCGACGACCTCCGGGATTTTGAGCCCGGCGACGCGCTCGGGCGCCTCGAGCGTCGCTGTCCAGTCCTCGGCCGGCCGTGATGCGCGCTGTGCGTGGGCGGCAGGTGCCAGCACCGCGGCAAGGACGAACACGATCGCTGCTCTCTTCATACACGATGACTTACCATGCCTCTCCGGGTTTGTGAAGGAGCCCTGATTTCCGGCACCCGACTCCGGCCATCGTCAAGAGAAGCAATCGCGGTCGCACGTTAGCCGCTTTGGGCTCTAATAGGCGCGGTCCACCGCCTCGGTACACATTCGAAAGGACAGGCATGAGCTCCCCAGTTGCGAGGGCTCGATGGTCAATGCTCGGCTCGCGTGTTTTCGCGTCGGCACTGGCTGTGGCAACGCTGTGGGCGAGCAGCTGGCTCGTGGCACAGCAGGCCCGGCCCTTCCAGGCCGTCACCGACGCCGTTCTCCGAAACCCGCCGCCCGCGGACTGGTTGATGTGGCGCCGGACGCTGAATAGCTGGGGCTACAGCCCGCTCCAGGACATCACGCCGGACAACGTCCGCACGCTGCGAATGGTGTGGACGCGCGCGCTCGGACCTGGCC
>Ga0247825_10000156_pt1 | contig 39284 bp, 40 predicted proteins | sample 13C_Vanillin_Day_FD_194413 | JGI IMG/M metagenome (GOLD analysis project Ga0247825, IMG submission 194413) | Soil microbial communities from agricultural site in Penn Yan, New York, United States - 13C_Vanillin_Day48 | ecosystem: Environmental > Terrestrial > Soil > Agricultural land | place...
GTTTAGGGGGGGTGGGGTTAGCCGCCGCCACCACCGCCTGCAGGCTCTGCTGCCTGGGTCTGGGCGGGCGCGGGGCCCTCGATTCCCAGGTGAGGCAGCCAGCTGAGGACCGGCGGCAGGTACCAGTTCCAGTCGCCCAGCAGCTTCATCGTCGCCGGGACGAGAATGGACCGGATGATCGTCGCGTCGATGAGGACGGCGACGCCGAGGCCGAAGCCCATCTGCTGGAACATCACCAGGTCGCCAAGGGCAAAACCGCCGAACACCGCGACCATGATCAGGGCTGCGCCTGTGATCAAGCGGCCGGTCGACCGCAGTCCGAAGGCCACGGAGCCGGTGTTGTCGCGCGTCTGGTCGTAGCGCTCCTTGATCCGGCTCAGCAGGAAGACGTGGTAGTCCATCGAGAGGCCGAACAGGATGGAGAAGAGGAACAGCGGCAGCCATGCCTCGATCGCCTCGACCTGCTGGAAGCCAAAGATCTCGTTACCGACGCCCTTCTGGAAGATCAGCACGATAAGACCGTAGGCAGCGCCGACCGAAAGCAGGTTCATGATGATCGCCTTGGCCGGTACAACGATAGACCGGAACACCATCATCAGGAGGACGAAGCTCAGCGCCAGCACGAAGCCGATGACGATGGGCAGGTACTTGGACGTGAGGTCGTAGCCGTCGAGGTTCTCCGCCGCCAGGCCGCCAACCAGCACCTCGGCGTCGACACCTGCGAAGGCGTTCGGGATGTATTCGTTGCGCAGGCGCTCGATGGCGTCCGTACCTTCGGTCGCGTTGGGGTCCGCTGCAAGCTGGAAGGACAGCAAGCCGAGGTCGCCCTGGTCGTTGGCTTCGAAGTGTGATGCGCCGAAGACAGGGTCAGTCGCGACGCTGGCCTTGAGCTTCTCCATCGCGGATACGACCTGAGAGGAGTTCACGTCACCGTCGATGACGACCTCAGCCGGGTAGACCTCGCCCCCACTGAACTCGCGCTGGACGGCCTCGAAGCCCTGCTTCGACTGGAAGCTGTCAGGCAGGGTGCTCACGCCCGCGAAGCCGACCTCGATGTCGAAGTACGGGATGGCTGCGGCGACAAGCAGAGCGGTCACGCTGACAACGCTGACGATCGGCCGGGCCATCACCGTGTGGGCAATGCGGTCCCAGGCGCCGCCACCCAGCTCCGGATCCTTGAACACGTGGGGCTTGCCCTGAAGGAAGCCCGGCACCGGCAGGCGCGCCAACCTGAGCAGCGAGCGCAGGGCTCCGGGCAGAATCCAGGCGTTGATGCGGTCGCCGAGCAGGCGAAGCAGTGCCGGCAGCAGGGTTAGCGATGCCAGCACAGATGCAAGCACCACGATGATGGCGCCACCTGCGAGGCTACGGAAGATGGTCTGGGGGACGATGAGCAGTCCGAGCAATGCGACCACAACGGTCATGCCGCTGAACAGGACTGCCCGTCCAGCAGTGCTCGCAGCGATCGATACGGCCTCATCGATGTCGTGACCCTTGCCGCGCTCCTCGCGGAACCGCGACATGATGAAGAGGCAGTAGTCGATGCCCACTGCCAGACCCATCATGAAGATCATGTTGGTGACAAAGAAGGTCATCTGCCACTGCTGACCGACAATTGCCGTAACGCCGATGGCGATGATGATCGCGACCACGGCGAAGGCGACCGGCATCAGCGCGGCCGCGAGGGCGCCGAAAACGAGGACAAGGATCAGCAGCGCGATGGGCAGCGTACCGATCTCGGAACGCTGCAGGTCCTCCTCAAGCGCCGTGTTGAAGTCCTCGCTGACGCTGGCAAAGCCGAAGGAGTTAACGGCGAACCCATCCTGGGCGTCGGCTTCTTCGACGATGTGAAGGACGTCCGGGATATTCTCGGTCGCCTCATCCACGTCACCCGCGAGGGTGAAGGGGATCAGGGTCGACTTTCGGTCCTCGGAAACCAGCCCCGGCTCGTTCGACTGGTAGAAAGACGTGATGTTGACGATGACATCGGGCCCGAGGGCCGCGACGTCTTCGCGGATGCCCTCAACAAGGCTGCGGAAGGCAGGATCATCGACCGTCCGGTTCTCAGACTGGACGATGATCGCCTCACTGTTGGGGGCGGGCCCGCGCAGACGCTCTTCCAGGAGCTTCTCAGCGCGAATCGACTCTGGGTCGTTCGTTGCGGTCGCCTCATTAGTGAGGGCGTCGCTGAGGAAGGCGCCCGTGACAACAAAGGCAACCACGAGACCGACGACCCAGAGGCCTATGGTGCGCCATGGATGCCGTGCGCTCATCCTCGCAAGACTATCTGGACTAAACATGTCGATTCCTCCATGCGATAAAGAAAAACGAATGCTCAGTCGTTATAAAAGACGATTGCTCGCGCGTCAACGGGTTCTTGTGAATATCCGACTAAAGGCGGAGGGACGATTTCAGTGGATGAGCGCAGAAGCGCCGGCGTTGCTGGTCTCAGCTTCGCCCTGCCAGAAGGTGCCACCGAACAGGCCTCGCAGCACCGCCGCATAACCCTCGACATCAATGTCCGGCTCAACGAGCTTCTGGGTGACGAAGCCGTGGTACAAACCCACCATGACCTGCGCCACCGACCGGGGGCTGAGAGACGGATCGACCTCGCCGCGGCCCTGTGCGGCCTTGATAAGGTCGAGGAAGAGCCCATACGTAGCTTCGAGACTGCCCGTCAGCCACTCGCGAATGTGCTCGTCGCGAGGTGCTTCTGCGATGAGCTCCACGTTGAGCGCGCAGTCGGCCGATGTCTTCAGGGACTCCAGCTCGGTGAAGAAACGCCGGATCAGGTCCGTAAATACGGCCCAGGTGTTGTCGGCCTCGTCAAGGGCGGCCTTGATCGCCTGAAGATTGGTGTTGGCGCTGTGGTCGCACATCGCCTGGATGATCGACTCCTTGCTGGGGAAGTATCGATAGACCGCGCCGGGGCTCAGGTCTGCTTCTTTACAAATGTCCTGCATGGTCGTGGCGTGGAAGCCGCGCCGGGAGAAGCACGCCGCCGATGCATCGAGGATCTGCTGACGGCGCAGCGCGAGATACTCAGGCAGGACTTTGGGCATGGCACTTCCCCACTAAAGCGATTGATCGTTCTCTTTTATATCACGCCGTTTGCAAGATGCCCAGTTCCGGATGCAACCAGGCGCAGGCGAGGCTTTCCCGCCTGCCTGCGCAGGCCGGCATCGCGGACCGGTCGCAGGGCCGAGCACTATCCCGGGAACGTCACCGTGACTGCCTTCCCCGGGCTTGCATCCGTGGTGGATAGCAGCTCGTCACAGCGGCTACGTATACGGTCCAGCGTCGAGTTGTGCGGGACGCCTTCGTAGATCTCCTCGCACGTCGACACGAGCGCCGTCACGGGCCGCGCATCGGCTCGAACACGTGGCAGGATGGCATCGAGGATCGCGTCATCGGGCGTGGCGTTGTGACTGCCGTGATGCCCTACCTTCAGGAAGTGAACCGGCTTCAGCAAATCCGCGGCATGCATGGTGCGCCAGCTCCTGAGCTCCGCATCGCCCGTGAACAGCAATCGCCAGCCACGCCACTCGAGGCTGAATACGACGCTGGTATTGTTGGCCGCGCGGTCGATCGTGAAGATGTTCGCAAGGGTATCGGTGTGCCAGCTCTCAATCAGACGCCGAAAGCTTTCCCGGTCGACACCCTCCGGCGCCACAAGGTCTGGAGCCGCCGGCACTGCCTGGTCTTCGTTTGGCGTCGCCGCAGGTGAGAACCTGCCGTAGTAGATCGAAGAATCTGCCTCGGGTGCGAGGATCGAGAATCTCGCCTCGTGGAAGAGATGGTTGGTCCCCTGTGCGAGCTTCGTTTCGCGGTGGACGTAGTGAGTGCTGCGGGCGAGGCTGCCGAGGAAGTCGATGCAATCGCGGGTGCTGCGCGGATTGTTGTTCGCCATCATCACTTGCAGCCAGTGGTTTGAAACTTGCTGGTCCATCATGAGCCGCTGAGTATCGAAGTAAACTTGTTCTGCCTGTAAACGCTTGCGCCGCGCCTCCGGGAATCGCTCGTAGTATCCCGGTTCGGACGACGCCGTGAGCCACGCGTGTTCGACTTCAAACTCGAGGCTCTTGGCCGCGGCATACGGCAGACCCTGAACATGGTCGAGGTGTTCGTGGGTCATCACATAGAGGTCGATCGGCCGGCCGCCAAGGCGTTCCTGCACGTCGAATAGGGCCTCGGCGAGAACCTTGTCTTCTCCGCCGGCACTGCCCAGGACGTTGCCAACATCGATGAGAATGCTGCGGGTGATCTCGGCGCCGGTGGCTGGGTCGCGGTCAGGGACGAGGACGAGGACGGCGTCGCCGAACAGGACGTTGTAAGCGTGGACGACGAGGTCGCTCACCCGGGAGCCTCGCTGAGATGGAGGACACTGGCACTGTCGTGAAGCCGGGCACCGCCATGCTGTGTGCTCGCCAACCCCACGCCCGGCGCAGCCAGGCCGTCCGGAGCAGGAGCAACGTCACGAATCCTCCCTTCAGCCATCCATCGGGTAAGCAGTGCCCGCCGGTCGCTGGTTTCCTGAGCGCTCGATTCTGTAGTCAGACAAGACCGGACCCGTCTTGTCTCTCGATCGACGACCAGGGTCGTGCCATGGACGACCTGCCATGTGGACGGCCTGCCGAGACCGAGGTCGTGGGTCTCACCTTCCAGCCACTTGACCTTCAGGATGACTTCTTCCTTCCGGTTTTTGGCGAGCTTCGACCCGAGTGAGCGCGAGGCTACAAGCCGCGGCAAGACCTCGAAGGCAGTCCCGCGGGCGATTCCCAGCGCCGCACGATTCGCTTCGACCAATCGCCTTGCCACGTCGTCATCTTTGACGAGCGCCTCCATATCCACGCCTTCCAGACTGAGCGCCGGCGGCGCCACTAGAAGTTCAGCATCCTCCTGGATGATGTGGCGGCGCTTGAACTCTTCGAGCAGCCATTTCTGCTCAAGCTGAGGACGCTCGTACGTCGCGGCGGCAGCCGCTACGAACGCACGGCCGTAGTCTCTGAAGCCGGCCTCGCCCGGCGGCATATAGTCCAGCGCACGAAACACGATGCGCGCCACGCGCCGGGCCGCCGGGCAAACGATCTCATCGAGGGTGGCGCCAAACCCTGAATCGCCCCGGCGATGGGTCGCCCGCATGCGTTGCTCGAACACGCAATAGATAGCGCCGGACAGCACCTGCGACAGGGCATGAAGGTCGGTCACGTCGGGCCGGTTGGGACGCCCAAACTCGTCCTGCGTGCCGTCTTCAGGGTTGAGGTGGCGCGAGTTCTTCAGCCGTCGCAAGAATCCGGCGCCGTCCGCCAGCCGGGTGTCGGTGCCGAACTCTTCGGCGATTCGGGACAGCGCATCGTAGGCATCAACACCCGACGAACTGATGTTATCCACCGACCACACGACCATCTCGTTCATCAGGGTCTGGGTGATGGCGGAGACGTCTGCAATCGCTTCGTGGATCGCCAGTGCCTGGGGTGAGGATGCGTGATAGAGGTCAGGGGCAATTGCGTCGAGGATGGCGTGGGTGGTCTCGTGGACCACGATGTCGTGCGAAAGCGCCGTATACACGGTGTGTCCGGCCGAGGCCCGGTGATAGTAGAACTGGAGGCTGCCCGTCGACCGATCGTAAAACGCGTTCTGCCACTCGCCGGCCCGCGGCACGATGAGCAACTGCGATCCGGGAAAGGCCCAGTCCAGTGTGCGTCCCAAGACCTCCGGTCCTTCGAAGAATGCGAGCGTCTTCAGGACTGTCGCGAAGGGGTTCACTCGCAGAAATGTGTCCGACTCGAACGCTTCGATGGGCGAATCAGCATCGAGTTCTTGCTTGCCGAGGTCGTAGCAGGAGACCGTCCGGCCGACACCCTTCGGCCTAAACCTGGTCTGGCCGCGCAGCTTCAGGTCACCGCGACTGAAGTCCACAACTGCCACGCGAGGGTGGGCAGGGCCGTCCACGTACAGGCCGTCGTCGGGCGCGGAGAAGTACTGAAGGGGCGTTGCCAGGAGCAGGCCGCTCTCTTCGGTCATGCTGCCTTCGCGCAGATACTCCCGGTCCCGGATGAGATAGGGCATCTGAACTGTGGGCGCGCGTGGCGGCATACGAAGTCCCTTGAAGGGTCACTCTACTCAACGTGCGGGCGTTTGTCTTGAAGTGTGCGGGGCACTACTGATCGCAACGCGCGCTCATCGCCGCGATGCTATTCTCGCCGCATTTGGCAGCAGAGTAGAGCAGAGGTCGTCTTATGCCTAAGAACATCGTGCTTTGCCTGGATGGCACCGGAAACCAGCTGAAGGACAGCGGCAACACGAACATCGTCAAGCTCTACTCGATGCTCGACCTCTCCGACCCGGCGAAGCAGGTCGCCTTCTACGACCCGGGCATCGGCACTTTCAGCGCGCAGGGCGCCTGGACGCCGGTGGCCAAGACGATGTCGAAGCTGTTCGGGCTCGCCTTCGGTTACGGAATCAAGACGAACCTCGCCGAGGCCTACCTGTACCTGATGCAGACTTACGAGCCGGGAGACAAGGTCTTCGTCTTCGGCTTCTCGCGGGGCGCGTATACGGCGAGGCTGCTTGCCGGAATGACCTATCGCGCCGGGCTCCTGCGCCGGGGCTGCGAGAACCTGGTGCCATACCTGGTCGCCGCTTTCACGAAGGGCGGCGACATGACAGGCAAGGACTGGGACACGCTCAGCGAATTCACCGAGGTCTTCGGCATCTCGATCGTCGAAGACGGCAAGCGGCGGCGGTCCTTACCGATCCAGTTTCTCGGGCTGTTCGACTCGGTGAAGGCCCTGGGCCTCTTACGGAGCCCGCGGTTCCCGTACACGGTGCAACTGCCGCGAGTGAAGAACATCCGCCACGCCATCGCCATCGATGAGCGCCGGCGCCCCTACAAGGAGTACATCGTCAAGCTCGCGCCCGGGAACGAAGAAACGGACCTCGTCGAAGCCTGGTTCGCGGGCGTGCACTCCGACGTGGGCGGCTCGTTCGAGACCAAGGGCGGGCTCGGCGGCGTAGCCCTGAAGTGGATGGTCGACGAAGCGCTGGCGTCCGGGATCACGCTGCGGCCCCGACTGTACAAGACCCGGCTCAGCATCACGGCTGACGACGCTGCAGGACCGGTGCACAAGAACAGCCGGATGTGGGACGTCCTGATCCCCCGCACCCGCCCCATGCCGGCCGGGGGGAATGTGCACGATAGTGTCCGGCATCGTCGCGAGGGGGTAGCAGGTTACCTGACGAAGCTGGATCCGGCGACCGTGCGGTGGGTGGACGAGGATTGGCAGAAGCCGTGGGCGCCGAGTGTGGGGGCGGTCGAGGACGACGACGACTCCTAGAGTCACTTCCGGTCATGCCGAGACGGATGGAGCTTGGCGTGTACGCGAGGCTGAGGAGCGCTAACGGCGTGCGTCTGAAAGTGAGACTTTCTAGACCTTCGGCAAGATCTCTTCGGCGATGAACTGCAGGTCCTCGCGTGATGGCGGTGAGCGGTGCTGGAGCATGATGCGGTGGATGCCCGCCGCCTCGATCTCCTTGATCTGCTCGATGATCGTGGATGACGTGCCGTAAAGCGCGGTCATGGGCGGGCCGCCGCCGGGGCGCCGGAACTGCGGCGGCGCGCGCTCGATCGCCTCGGCGACCTTCTTATCGACCTCCGCCTGGTTCTCGCCGGCGATGTAGCCCGTCATCACGCTGCGGTCGATGGTGCTGGGGTCGCGACCGACGGCTTCGCAGTGCTGGTCGAGGATTTTCGACTTCTCGAGGTAGACCGGCAGGCCGCCACCGATGGGTGCGTTCCACTCCGTGGCGTACTTGGCGACCATGCGCAGTGTGCGCTTCTCGCCGCCACCGCCGACGAGCAGCGACATCGGCTTCTGGGCCGGCTTCGGGTTCATCGGGGCGTCCTTGAGGTGGTAGAGCTTGCCCTCGAAGGTGGCTGAATTGTTCTCGAACAGCGCCTTGATCACCTGGATGCTCTCCTCCAGGTTGTCCATGCGCTGCTTCACCGGCGGCAGCTCGATGCCGTAGGCCTCGTGCTCGGTGACGTTCCAGCCGGCGCCGACGCCAAGGATGAAGCGCCCGTTCGATAGCTGGTCGATCGCCGCCGCCATGCGGGCCAGGATCGCCGGGTGACGGAACGTCATCGAGAGCACGAGAGGCCCGAACTTGATCCGGTTGGTCATCGCCGCCGTGTAGGTATGCGCGATCAGCGTGTCGAGGGAATCGATTTCACGCGAGGCGCCGAAGAAGGAGAAGAAGTGGTCGGAGCGCCACAGCGACTCGAAGCCCAGCTCCTCCGTCCACTGCACGATGTTCTTCCACTCGGTCCAGCCGACGCCTTCCTGGCTCTCGATCATTACGCCCAGCTTCATGGGTCGGTGTCTCGTTTCTAGTTCAGTCCCGAATGGGTTGGTCCGACGGAGCAGTCACGCGCTTGATTCTTTACTGCGGCAGAGCGGGCGTCAACCAGACACAATTGCAACACGTGCCTCGGTAAGATCAAGACATGGACTCGCGCACTCTCGGCCTCATGGTCATCGCAGCGGGCATCATCATCGTGGTGCTCGGTGGCGCGATAGCGCTGGGCGCCCTGTCCTGGTTCGGACGCCTGCCCGGCGACTTCCGGCACGAGGGCGACAGCATCCGCGTTTACGCGCCCATCGCCTCCATGCTACTGATTTCGGTCGTTTTAAGCGTGGCGCTCGCGGTATTCAGCCGCCTGCGCTAGGGGCCGATGCAGGTCGTGACGCCAATCCCATTACTCGCAGCATGTTCGCGGTGCAGAACAACCAGCCCTCTACGATCACGCCATCCTCGACGCGCCAGATGTGTGCGCAGTCGTCGTCGATGGTCTCGCCGGTGGGCGGCACGTTGTTGATCGAGCCGGTGTGCGTCGCCGTGATGTGCACGCGATCCGTGACGAGGTCGCCGCTGGCCGCGACGGCACGTACCTCCGCGCGCCAGTCCGGGAAGGCAGCGAGGAAGCCGTAGCTGCCCTTCACGTAGAGGTCACGCCCGGCTCGTGCGACGCCGCCGTTTGGGCCGTGGTAGAGGAAGTCGGGGCCGAAGATTTCCTCGGCGATCGCACCGTTGCGCTTGTTGATGAACTCCTCGGCGTAGAGACGCACGTACTCGGCCGGCTCGGTCACTTCTCGCTCCTTCGGGCTAGGGCGTGATCCGCCGCCATTCTAGCGGTGGCGCAAGTTTGTGTTACGACCAGCGCTGGTTAGACGGGACGGATTCCGTGCTGCTGCTGGATCTCCCGCATGCGGGTGGGGTCCACTGCTGAGCCGGCAGGGAAGGCGCCTGAAAGGTCGCGATAGTAGCGCTCGAAGCCACCAGGCACGTTAATTTCGAGAAAGCGGGTTGGTAACTCTGATGCATTGCCGAAGGAGTGCACCGTTGCGCGCGGCACGAAGACGAAGCTACCGGCCGTCGCCAGGTACTCCTGGTCTGTCACGACCAGGCGGAGGGTGCCTTCGAGAATGAAGAAGGCGTGGTCCATCTCGTCGTGTATGTGCGACGGCGGACCGGCAAACATCGGCGGCATGAACTGCTCAGCGACAAAGAGATGATCGCTGGAATCGCTGTTCGGCGTCTTTATCAGCATGCTCGCCGGCCCGATGGCGATGGACTCACCCTGACCCGATTGATGGATGTACGGCTCTGCCACGATTACTGCGCCTTGATCCCCTCGGCTACGCGCTCGCGGATCGAGGCCTGAGCGGCGGCGACGCGGGCAATCGGCACGCGGTAGGGAGAACAGCTGACGTAGTCGAGCCCTTCGCGGTGGCAGAACTCGACCGAGGTCGGCTCGCCGCCGTGCTCGCCGCAAATGCCGACCTTCAGGTCGCGTTTGACGCTGCGGCCCTTGCCGATGCCGATGCGCATGAGACCGCCCACGCCCTCCTGGTCAAGGCGCACGAAGGGGTCAACTTCGACGACGCCCTTGTCGATGTAGGCGGGCATGAAGTGGCCGGAGTCGTCGCGGGAGATGCCGTAGGTGGTCTGGGTGAGGTCGTTGGTGCCGAAGGAGAAGAAGTCGGCGCTTTCGGCGATCTCGTCGGCGATGATGCAGGCGCGCGGCAGTTCGATCATCGTCCCGACGAGGTACTCGACGCGAGTGCCGCGCTCTGTGAGCACCGCTTCGGCAGTGTCGACGGTCAGCTTGCGCATCAGCTTCAACTCGGCCTCGATGCCGACGATGGGGATCATGATCTCCGGGATTGTCGTGATGCCCTGGGCGGCAACGTCACAGGCCGCCTCCATAATCGCGCGCACCTGCGTCTCGTAGATCTCGGGGAACGTGACACCGAGACGGCAGCCGCGGTGACCCAGCATCGGGTTGAACTCGGCAAGCTCGGCGTTGCGCATGGCGACCGCCCCGGGCTCGACACCGAGAGACTGGGCGACCTCGCGAATCTCCTCGTCGGTGTGGGGGAGGAACTCGTGCAGGGGCGGGTCGAGGAGGCGGATGGTCACGGGCAAGCCGTCCATCGCCTTGAAGATGCCGTCGAAGTCGGCGCGCTGCATGGGCAGGATCTTCGCCAGCGCCTTGCGCCGGCCTTCCTCCGTGCCGCTGAGGATCATCTCGCGCACGGCGAGAATGCGGTCGGGCTCGAAGAACATGTGCTCCGTGCGGCAGAGACCGATTCCCTCGGCGCCGAAACCACGGGCGACCTCCGCGTCGTGCGGCGTGTCGGCGTTGGTGCGTACCTTCAGGCGGCGGGCCTCGTCCACCCAGGTCATCAGCGTGGCGAAGTCGTCATCGAGGACGCCCTCAACCACCGGAACCGAGCCGAGCATGACCTCGCCAGTGCTGCCATCGATGCTGATCGTGTCGCCTTCGCGCACGGTGATCTCGCGACCGCCTGACTGGACCTTGAACAGCCCTGCGCGGTAGTCGATCTGGAGGGCGCCACAACCGGCGACGCAGCAGCGGCCCATGCCGCGCGCCACGACGGCGGCGTGCGAGGTCATACCGCCGCGTGCGGTGAGGATGCCCTCCGCTGCCTTCATGCCGTGGATGTCCTCCGGCGACGTCTCCATGCGCACGAGGACGACCTTCTCGCCGTTCTCTACGGCGGTGACGGCGTCATCGGCGCTGAACACCACCTTGCCTACAGCGGCGCCCGGCGATGCAGCGAGGCCGACGGCGATGACGTCGCGTGTTGCCGACGGGTCGAATGTGGGGTGGAGAAGCTCGTCCAGCTTGTCGGGTTCGATGCGCAGGACGGCTTCCTCCTTGGTGAGGATGGTGTCGCGCACGAGGTCGACAGCGATTTTGACCATTGCCTTGGCGGTGCGCTTGCCGCTTCGGGTCTGGAGGAGCCAGAGGTGGCCCTGCTGGATCGTGAACTCGATATCCTGCATGTCGCGGTAGTGCTCTTCGAGCGACCCCTGGACGCGCATCAGCTCCGAGTACGCCTCCGGCATCGTCTCCTCGAGGGCGGTCTGGCCGTCAGTCTTCGCCGCGACGGTCACCGGCTGCGGCGTGCGAATGCCGGCGACCACATCTTCGCCCTGGGCGTTGACTAGGTACTCGCCGTAGAACCGGTTCTCGCCGGTCGCTGGGTCGCGCGTGAAGCCAACGCCGGTAGCGCAGTCGTCACCCAGGTTTCCAAAGACCATAGCCTGGACGTTGACAGCGGTGCCCCAACTTCCGGGAATCTCGTACATGCGCCGGTAGGTGACGGCGCGCGGGTTCTCCCACGAACCGAACACGGCGCCGACGGCGCCCCAGAGCTGGTCCCATGAGTCATCCGGGAACTTGATCTGCTTCGTCTTCCAGATCTCGTACTTGTATTCGACCACCAGTTCTTTCAGCGCCGAAGCGGGCAGGTCGGTATCGAGATCGACCCCGTGTGCTTCCTTCTTGGCGTCGAGGATGCGCTCGAAGGGGTCGATTTCCTTGTCATCCTCACCCTTGAGGCCGAGGACGACGTCGCCGTACATCGAGACGAAGCGGCGGTAGGAGTCGTAGGCAAAGCGCTCGTCGCCGGTCTCGCGCGCCAGGCCGGCGGCGACTTCGTCGTTCATGCCGAGGTTGAGGACGGTGTCCATCATGCCGGGCATCGAGACGCGGGCGCCGGAGCGCACGGAGAACAGCAGTGGGCGCTCCGGGTCTCCGAAGCGGCGGCCGAGCAGGTTCTCGACGAAGGCCACGCCCTCCCGCACCTGGTCCTCGAGGCCATCGGGGTACCGGCGGCCGAGGTCGTAGAAGGCGGTGCAGACCTCGGTGGTGATCGAGAAGCCTGGCGGCACGGGGATCCCAAGGTTGGTCATCTCGGCAAGGCCCGCGCCTTTGCCTCCGAGGAGGTTGCGCATGTCGGCAGAACCGTCAGCGTGGCCGTTGCCGAAGTTGTAGACGTACTTGGAGGCAGTCCCAGACGGGACGCCGGAGCCTTCGGTGGTCGTCATGATCGTGGCCTCACTCGGATATGGATGTTATGCGTGGCTAGGGAAGGTGTTTGAACGACTCAAATTATATCAGCGCCCTTCACGTATCTGGCGTTGAAGAAAGCTCTCAAAATGGCGTGTTAACCAAATGGCAACTCGACGCGTCGCTGTGCTCAAAGAAATGACGAGACAGATATACTCTGCAAAGCTACGGATGTGAGGTCTGGGAACGTCCGCTGGCCACCACTCTGAATAAGAGCAGCAAAGGGGCCTTGATATGAAGTTCCACTGGTTCCACCTCATGCCTTATCCCGACCTGCCGGACAACTTCCGGGAGAAGTACCGCAGCGTCTGGGTCGACGTGCCCAGCGAGCTTTACGACCCCGTCCGCGGCCACCAGATCTACAACGAATACCTCGACGAACTCGAGTACGCGGCGGAGGTGGGCTTCGACGGCATCTGCGTCAATGAGCACCACCAAAATGCCTACGGCCTCATGCCCTCGCCAAACCTGATGGCTGCCACCCTCGCCCGACGCGCGCCGAACGTGGGCATCGTCGTCCTGGGCGACTCACTCGCCCTCTACAACCCGCCGACGCGCGTCGCCGAAGAATTCGCAATGCTCGACGTCATCTCCGGCGGTCGCCTCGTCGCCGGCTTCCCCGTCGGCACGTCGATGGACACGAACTACACGTACGGTCAGGTGCCGGTAACCCTGCGCGACAAATATCGCGAAGCGCACGACCTGATCGTGCGGGCGTGGACCGACCCCGAGCCCTTCGCCTTCAACGGCAAGTTCACCCAGCTTCGATACGTAAACGTGTGGCCCCGACCGGTGCAGAAGCCCCATCCGCCCGTCTGGGTACCCGGCGGCGGCAGCATCGAGACGTGGGAGTGGCTAACGGACAACGACTATCTGTTCGCCTATCTCAGCTACGCCGGCTACAAGCGAGCGAAAACGATCATGGACGGGTTCTGGGACTACGTCGCCGAGCAAGGCAAGGAGATGAACCCGTACCGCGCCGGCTTCCTGCAGTTTGTCGCCGTGGCCGAGGATGACGCTCACGCGGAGGAGCTGTACGGCGAAGCGGCCGAGTACTTCTTCGAGCGCTGCATGCACGTCTACCGCGGTTTCGCCGAAGCGCCGGGATACCGCTCGATACGGTCGCTCCAGGCGGGCCTGGCGACCGCCATCGGGCAGCCGCGGTCGATCGTGGGCGCGACACCGCGCAAGTGGAAGGATTACCTGGAGGACGGCACGATCATCGCCGGCAGCCCCAAGCACGTCGAAGAGCAGATCCGCGACCTCTCGGACCAGCTGCGCATCGGCCACCTGATGACGCTGCTGCAGTTCGGCAACATGAACAAAGAAACCACGATGTACAACACGAAGATGTTCGCCGAGCGCGTCCTTCCCAACATCCAGGGGCTCTGGAACGAGTGGGAAGACAAGTGGTGGATCAAGCCCATCGAGAACCGGCAGGCGCCGAGAAGCCTCAGCGTGAAGTAACGCCGCGACCGGAGGGTTGGGACAATGAAGGTCCATTCGTTCCACCTGATGCCCTACCCGTACCTGCCGGAGGACTTCCGGGAGCGGTATCACAGCGTCTACATCGATATCCCGACCGACCTCTATGACCCTGAGCTCGGCCACCAGGTCTACAACGACTACCTGGACGAGCTGGAGTACGCCGCGGACGTCGGCTTCGATGGCGTCTGCGTCAACGAGCACCACTCGAACGCGTACGGGCTCGTGCCGTCGCCGAACCTGATGGCTGCAACCCTGGCCCGCCGCACGAAGAACGCCGGGCTGGTCGTGCTCGGCAACAGCATCGCCCTGTACAACCCGCCGACGCGCGTCGCCGAGGAACTCGCGATGCTCGACGTCATCTCGGGCGGGCGTCTCGTCGCTGGCATGCCCCTCGGCACGTCGATGGACACGAACTTCGCCTACGGGCAGGCGCCCGTCACCCTGCGCGAGAAATACCACGAGGCGCACGACCTCATCGTGCGGGCATGGACGGAGCCGGAGCCCTTCGCCTTCAACGGCAAGTACACCCAGCTTCGATACGTGAACACGTGGCCGCGGCCGATCCAGAAGCCCCACCCGCCGATCTGGGTGCCGGGCGGCAGCTCGCCCGAGACGTGGGACTGGGTGCTGGAGATGGGCTACCTCTACGCCCACCTCAGTCTCAGCGGCCACGTCAGCAGCAAGCGCACGATCGACGCCTATTACGACCTCATCGACAAGGCCGGCGCCGAGCCCAACCCCTACCGCGTCGGCATGACTCAGGCGGTGTTCTGCGCCGAGACCGATGACCAGGCCGAAGAGCTGTACTCCGAAGCGGTCGACTACTTCTACAACAAGTGCCTGTATATCTATCCCGGCTTCAACGACGCGCCTGGCTACCGCTCCCGCCGCGCCCTCGAGATGGGCATGGCGCGTTCGTCCATGTCGACGCCGAACGCCTTCGCCGGCCGGCCTGCACCGGTGACCTGGAAGGACCGCGTCGAGAGCGGGTCGGTGATCGCAGGCAGCCCCGACACCGTTATCGAGCGCCTGCGGTCGACGGCGAAGGACCTGCGCGTCGGGCACATGATGCTGCTCATGCAGTTGGGCAATCTCAACCGCGAGCGCACGATGAAGAACATCGAGTTCGTCGGCACGAAAGTCCTCCCCCTCGTCCGCGACCTGTGGAGCGAGTGGGAAGACAAATGGTGGATTAACCCCGTCAACGAATCACAGCGCGCGCCCCTGGGCGTCAAGTAACCCACAGAGAGGTCAGCACGATGCCCTTCAAGGAAGAGAAAGTCTCGGTACGCAACGGCATGTTCAACACGACGGTGCGACGCGCAGGTAGCGGCGCGCCCCTCGTCTACATGCACGCCGCAGGACCGCCGAGCTGGGACGCCGTACACGACCTCCTCGCCGAGCACTTCGAAGTCATCCAGCCTCACCACCCCGGCTGGCCCGGCTCCGAGGGCTTCGACCACCTCGATGACGTCATCGACATGAGCCTCTACTACCTCGACCTCTTCGACGCCATGAATCTGCGCGACATCAACCTCGTCGGCACGTCGCTGGGAGGCATGTTCGCGGCGGAAGTCGCAGCGCTCGGCCCTCAGTACGTCTCGAAGCTCGTACTCGCCTCGCCCGCCGGCCTCTGGCTGGACGACGCGATGCCCCTCGACTTCTTCACCGCCTCCCAGGACGAGCTGGCGAAGGCGATGTGGTACGACCCCGAGGCGGCGGCCGCCCGCGCGCCGAAGATCGATCCGGAGGACCGCGAGGCACAGGCGACGGCGACGATCAATCGCCAGATGGCGCTCTCGTCGGCAACAAAGTTCGTGTGGCCGATCTGGGACAAGGGCCTGAAGAAGCGCCTTCATCGAATCAAGGCGCCTACGCTCCTGATCTGGGGCGAGCAGGACGGCATGAACCCGCCGGTCTACGGTCCCGAGTTCCAGCGCCTGATCCCCGGCTCAAAGCTGGAGGTGATGAAGGAGACTGCCCACGCGCCGATGATCGAGAAGCCGGAGGAGTTCGCGGGACTCGTCACGGGGTTCTTGAAGGGCTAGCCGTAGCTCGATCTCGCATTATTCACGAGGCGGAAGGCTGACTCTTTACCCGCCCTGCTCCCGCCGCACGATGGCGGCGCCGGCCGCGAGGGCGCGCATCTTGCCCATCGCTGAGGCGCGGCTGCGTGGCACCATGCCGCAGTCCGTGCAGGGATACAGGTGTTCCGGCGAGACGTGGGGTAGGACGGCGCGGATGCGGTCGGCCACGATCTCCGGCGACTCCACGTCTTCGGTGCCCACGTCGATGACACCCACGAGGACATCCTTGCCTCGCAGCGCACCCAGCACCGACACATCGACGCCCGATGCGGCGCACTCGACCGACACCTGGTCGATGCTGGACTTCGCCAGCAGGGGCAGGGTTACGCCGTAGTGGCCCCAATCCTGGTTGTTGTTCTTCCACTGCAGGACGGCGTCGGTGCCGTACCCGTAGCAGATGTGTACCGCCTTCTTCACAGTCAGGCCCTGCATCGCGCGTTCGAGCACCTCGATGCCCCACTCGCTGACCTTGTCCGTGTAGATGTTGAAGCAAGGCTCGTCGAACTGGATAACGTCGGCGCCCGCTGCCTGGAGGTCTAACGCCTCGGCGTTGAGGATCTCGGCGAAGTGCATCGCCATGCGCACTTCGTCGTAGCCGTAGTGCTCGTCCAGGGTGCTGTCCCACGTCGTCATCGGGCCGGGAAGCGTCACCTTCAGGGCCTTCGTCGTCCGAGCGCGGGCGTACTTCAGAGCGTCGAGGAACACGGGCTGCGTACGCATGACATCGCCCGTGATACGCGCCACGGCTGTCGACTCCGTGTATCTGCCACCGCGTGCACGTTTCTGCCCCAGCTTCTCCGTGTCGATGTTGGTCAGACCCTCAAGGAAGCCCCAGATGTAGTGGCGGCGTCGCTGCTCGGCATCGCAGACGATGTCGAGTCCTGCCTCTTCCTGATCTTCGATCGCGAGGCGCACCGCATCGTCCTGGGCCTCGTGCAAATCGTCCCCGGACATGCGCCACGGCGCGCGCAAAGGCGAAGCGGGGTCGGCGAGCCAGGAGGGCTTGGGGAGGGAGCCAACGATGGTGGTTTCAAGCATGGTGCGAGTCTACGCGACCCGCCAACAATCAGTCATCAGCACGGCGAGACCATGTAGGTGCCCACCATGGTGGGCACGCCGCGCTCGCCGAACCGCGCTCGACCGCTTCGTCACCATGAACAACCGCGAACCGGTTCCCCAACGCGCTATCATGGCCCTCGACACCCAAACGCACAGCCGGAGGCACGCCGATGACCGCCGAAGCCACGAACCAGATCTCCTCCGAGGACTTCCACGAGCGCATGCACGCCAACCACATGTACGGCCTCTGGGAGCTGGCGAGCCAGATGACGCCCCACCCGCAGCCGAAGATGGTCCCCTACCTCTGGAAGGGTGCCCTCTTCGACTCGATCATCGAGCAGTCGGGCGAGGTCGTGCCGATCGGCAACGAGCGACGGGCGCTGCAACTGTTCAACCCCGGGCTCGACGGCCGCTGGGCGACCACGAACAGCCTTCTCGGCGCCGTGCAGATGCTCCTGCCCGGCGAGACGGCGCGGGCGCACCGGCACACGCCCACCGCGATCCGGTTCATCATGGAGGGCACCGGCGCCTACACCGCGGTCGACGGCGAGCGGGTGTACATGAAGCCGGGAGACCTCGTCCTCACGCCTAGCTGGGCATGGCACGACCACGGCAACGAGACGAACGAGCGCGTCGTCTGGTTCGACGGCCTCGACCTGCCCCTGATCCAGTCCCTCGAAGCGATGTTCTTCCAGCTCTACGACGTGCCGATGGTGCCGCTCACCCGGCCCCACAACGACTCGGAGCACCTGCATGGCCACGCCGCCATCGCACCGACGTGGGTGAAGGAGAAGCCGCTGTCTTCGCCTCTCCTCATCTACTCCTGGGACGCGGCTTACGGAGCATTGATGTCGATGCAGGACCACGACGGCGACCCCTTCGAGGGCATCAAGCTCGAGTACCAGCACCCCCAGACCGGCGGCCCTGTGCTACCGACCATGGCCTGCTACATCCAGCTCATCCGCGCCGGCGAGCGCCTGAAGGCACATCGCCAGACCGGCAGCGCCGTCTACTACGTCGAGCGCGGCAACGGCGAAACCATCATCGATGGCGTCAAGTACGTCTGGGGTAAGGGCGACGTCATGGTCATGCCGTCCTGGGCCGTCCGCGAGCACGCGAACACGTCCAAGAGCGAGGACGCCATCCTGTTCTCGATTTCAGACGTGCCGGTGCTCGAAAAGCTGGGCCTGCACAAGACCGAGGGCTACGAAGAGAACGGTGGGCACCAGCAGGTAACGTCTACGTTCCAGCCGGAGAGCGTGTAACGATCGTTCCGAGCCAAGAATGACGCGTCCCCTCTCCCCCAGGGAGAGGGCTAGGGTGAGGGTCAGCGCTACGAAAGACCACACAGACGCCCTCCGACTCCTGCGCGCCTACAACCCCGCAGACCCCGCGCAGCAACAACTGCGGGACGACTTCCTCTCCCATCTCGAAGCCCATCCGGACGGCACGCGGCGCGAGTGCCTCCCGGACCACCTCACCGCCAGCGCCATCGTCGTGGATCCTTCCCGGGCGATGGTCCTCCTGGGCCTGCACGCCAAGGCGAAGCTCTGGTTGCAGATGGGCGGGCATATCGACGCCGAAGACGGCAGCATCACCGCTGCCGCCCTCCGGGAGGCCGTCGAGGAGAGCGGCATCGACGGCTTGACCCTGTTCTCAGAAACGCCGATCAGTCTCGACCGGCATCCGGCGCCGTGCTCACCCCTCGCGCGACACCACCTCGACGTTCAGTTCCTCGCCATCGCCCCTCCCGGCGCCGTTGAGCACGTCAGCCCAGAGCAGATCGAGCTGCGATGGTGCCCCTTCGACAAGCTCGCCGAGCCCACGGACGATGCTGTACGCCGCCTCGTCGAGCGCGCCAGACAGGCACTGAGTCTTTAGTGCCGCATGTTGCGGGCGCCGGCACGGCAGCTACTGTGCCGGCCACTCCGCCAGTTGCGCAGGCTCTGTCTGCCAGCCATCCGGGAACGACGTGATCGGCGAACGGTCCGGAACCGTCATGTTGATCCATGAGTCGTCGAAGGGCGGCCTGCGAGCCTGAATGAGGCCCACGGCTTCCTTGCCGGCGATCCGGATGCGGGCCTCGTCTTCGGGGCTGAGGGCGCCGGCCGCGATCGCGATGTCGATTTCGTCCTCGTCCTTCCAGTACCAGGCCTGGTCTGGACGCACGACGATATCGAGGGTCTGATCGACGATGTCGAAGCCGTAGGGCTTGCGCATGAAGGGCAGGTCGATGTTCACGTACCAACCGCGGAAGGCGCCGGGCGCCCACACCTTACCCGTTGCATATTGATCCGTCCCGTTCGTCTTGCGTCGCTCACGCCAGCCGTGGGTCAGACCTCCGCCTTCGAACAGGGCGTCATAAAACCAGGGCGCTTGACCCCTGGGTTGGAAGAAGAGACTCACGTCGTAGCCCTTGTCGGGAAACAGCAATCGAAAGGCCTCCACGGGAGGTTGTTGTGTGTTAGGCAAATAAGTCTGCTCCGCAATAGACCAGCGGGGCACCGGAGTATTCTCAGGTTGGTAGAGGGCGACCAGACTGGCGTCGTCAACCACAACGCGATGGGGACGCGCCTGAACGGTGACAACGCGGCCGTTGACAAGGAAGGGTGGCTGGCCGGGTGATCCGACAGGGTCACCCATGACGGCATGCACCATTCGTACGCTCGCGTCCGTCTCGACGTAGCGCAGGACCACGATGTCGCCCGGAGAGAAGTGGTCGTGGTTGGTCATAGACGCATAATAATTGCCCACCGGTGCCGTCGCGCCAGAAGTTTGGTTCCCTCGCCCACGGGAGAGACGATTTCCAATGACCGGCGAAGGATGACGCCAATCCTGATAGACTCTGGCGCGAATCGACCAGCCTGTACTTCCGTCCAGCACTTCTAGTAGGAGCCGTAATCATGGCAATGACCATCGACCGTCTAGTTGAGACCGAGCCTGAAGACGTCGGGCTCTCCAGTGCGCGCCTTGCGAACGTCAGCAGGGTGATCCATCGCGCTGTCGATGAGGGGAAGGTGCCCGGCGGCATGGTGCTGGTAGGGCGGCACGGCAAGGTGGCCTTCTTCGACACCTACGGCAGCATGGACCTCGAAGCGGGCAAGCCGCTGGCGGAGGACACGATCTTCCGCATCTACTCGATGACGAAGCCCATCGTCAGCGTCGCCCTGATGACGCTGTACGAAGAGGGGCTGTTCCAGATCGACGAGCCGGTCTCGAAGTACATCCCGCAGCTCAAGGGGCTGAAGGTGATGGCCGGCGGCACGGCCGAGGCGCCGGTGCTGCGAGACCCCGTACGCGAGATGAACATCCGCGACATCCTGTCGCACACCTCCGGCCTCGCCGGCGGTCCCGGCGACGTAAACGGCGTCTCCCAGATCTACAAGCGCGACGGTATCCCCGGCCTCTCCGCCGAGAACCAGACGCTGGCGACGATGATCGACAAGCTGGCGAACGCGCCCCTGGTCTTCGACCCCGGCACGGCGTGGCTGTACAGCATCGCGACGAACGTGGTGGGCCGCCTGGCGGAGGTACTCTCGGGCCAGACATTGGACCGCTTCCTCCAGGAACGCATCTTCCAGCCGCTGGGCATGGTGGATACCGGCTTCCAGGTGCCGGCAGACCAGGTGCATCGTTTCGCCGCCAACTACGAGCGCGACGATGCGGGCAAGCTGAAGCTGCTCGACGCGCCGCAGACCAGCAACTACCTCAAGCCTCAGAGCTTCTTCTCCGGGACCGGCGGCCTCGTCTCGACGATGGCGGACTACACCCGTTTCGCCCGCATGCTGGCGAACGGTGGCGAGCTGGACGGCGCACGCGTCATTGGCCCGCGCACGCTGAGCTTCATGGCCAGCAACCACCTCGCGGACGGCAAGGACATGGCGGAGATGAACCTCGGCGGCTACAGCGAGATCTCGCGCTGGGGCCAGGGCTTCGGCCTGGGCTTCTCCGTGCTGCTCGACCCGGCGAAGTCCGGCACGGTCGGGACGGTGGGCGAGTACGGCTGGTCGGGCGCGGCCGGCACGACGTTTTTCATCAGCCCCGGCGAGGACATGTTCGTCGTGTTCATGACCCAGCTGATGCGCGCCCAACCCCTGCGCCGGGAGCTACGGACGACGGTGTACGGGGCGATAGAGGTTTAGTCGAGCACGTAGGGGCGGTTCGCGAACCGCCCCTACGAACGCCGCAAACACAACGGAGAGGCCCCGGAGGTTTGCCGGGGCCTCTCGTTTTGACGTCCGCAGCATGCTGCGGCACTACAGGGAGGCGGTGGCTATTCCTTCTGCATGCGGTAGTTGCCCTTGGGGCCACCACCCTGCAGACGGACGACGTCGATGAGTAGCGCGGCGCCCTTGCGGCCTGTGTCGTGCAGCTGCTCGACTTCCGGGGTCAGCTCGTAGAGGCGGCGGCGCACTTCCTCATCCTCCGAGACGTGGGCGCGGCCTTCGACGACGATGGTCGAGCGCGTCTTGCTGTCGCGGTAGAGCAGCGAGACCTTCGGGTTAACCTTCGTCGCGGTCGGCAGGCCACCGTTCGCGTCGCGCACCCAGATGCCGAGCTGCGAGTCGTTGAACACGACCGTCGAACCGCGGAGCGACGACTTCGGCTGCCCGCTCTCGTCGACGTAGGTCACGACGACCGGCGTGCCGTTGTAGAGGGCGCTATTGATCTGGCCCTTGATGTGGTCCGGGATGCGGTCGACCTGCTGCGGCGGGCCGCCGGTGAGGGTCTCCTGCTGGATATGGGAGACCTTGTCGCCATCGAAGCTGAAGGTGAGGTTGAGGCCGGCAGGCGCGGCGCCTAGGGCCGGGAAGGCCGCGGTAACCTTCAGCTTGTCTCCTTCGGGCTGAGGCTCGCTCCAACCGCCCTGCTTGTAGGTCGACGTGAAGGGCCAGTCGCCGGAGATGCGCTCCAAGACGGCAGCCTTACCCTCGACCTGCTCGCGACCGGTGTCGAGCACCACGTTGTCGGCCAGGTGCTCGGCCGCGCGGCTCGATGCGACGCGCTCGCCGGTGCGCAGCGACTGGACTACGGCTTCGGCAGCCTGAACTCTCTTGTCAGCCATGAGAAACCCCCTCGAATGAATCAAAACGTGCCCTGTGTGGGAATACCGTCATGGTAGATCGAGGTCATGGGCGGGACAAGCGAAGTGCGGGGCGACCAGCAATCGGCAATCGGGGATGGGCCAGGATACGCCTAACTAGTAGCGGCGCGATTCATCGCGCCCAATCAGCCCTATTACGAACCGATGCGTCGTGAGACCTGAACGCCCTGGGCGCGATGAATCGCGCCGCTACAGGGTCCTATCCCTCCGCTGCGAGGGCCTCAGGGACTACGCCAGCGCTATCCGCGATCACCGGTATTTCCGCCTCGGGATGGCGCCCGATACGCACGCTCTTGAGAGCGCGCAGGGTGGAGGCCGGGCGGATGTGCGGCAGGCCGACGTGGGGTGCGTGCATGGCAGGCAGGTGCAAGCGACGAGGCGCGTGGACGCCGCGAATACGCAGGCGGCGGCCGGTGCGCAGGAGGCGCTCCTCGATGGGACCGAGCGATCGCACACGCATTGGCGGGCGCTTGGCCGGCCAGTTACCTTCCTCGTCGCGCTCGTAACGCATCATGACAACGTCGCGACCGTGAGAGGTTTCGACCTCCGGATCCTCCGGGATCTTGTAGCCGGGCAAGAGGTGTGATGGGTTGGCGCCGCCACGCGAGTGGAAGCGCATCGCCGGGGTGAATGTGGACGTGTCTTCGAAGTCGATGCTCTCGTGGGTGGCGCCATCGACAGGTGTCGTCGTCAGGGCGTACTTCACCGACTGCGGCAGCATGTTGAGGACGGCGTTGCGCAGGAGCGAGCCGATGCCTCCACCGCGCTCACTGGCCGCAGACAGCGTTGTGATCTGCAGGAGGACGGCGGTGTCGCCGCCGTGATGACGGGAGACTTTCCAGGTACCGCGGGATGTGAGGGCGCGGAAGTTCGGGTAAGCAGCCTCGAGCAGCTTGGGGTCGCCGTGCACGTCGGCGAGCAGGGTCTGGACGATGCCGCGGGCGTGCGGGCCTTCTTCGTCTCGCTCGACGACGACGAAGATCGTGTCGCCCGCCTCCGCCGCCATCTCGGCTGCGCTTTCGAAGCCCAGGAACGCGAACGGCCCCCACTCGGCGAGCAGGCCGGCGTCGATCGCGGCGATGACATCTTTCTCGTGCCGCAGGTCGGACAGTCGCTCAACGCGCATCTGGGCCTCGGTGAGGTCGGCGCGCGTAACGTGGCGATGCGTGCGGTCCCACGCCGCCGATGCGGCGGCCACCGCGGCGCCCGCGACAATCGCGCCGTTACGGGCATTCACCAGCTTGCTGTTCTTGAGCGTCTTCATAACGTCCATGCTCCAATAGTCGGTCTACTTACCCAATTACAGGATAGTCTCAAACGCGCTAAAGCAAAGAGGTAGAAGTCGTTACTTCTCCTTCTTATGTCACCCTTTACGGAAGCTTAACGGGTAGCCGGGTGTCGCCGAGCAGATGAGGCCGTTGTAGCGGCGCGATTCATCGCGCCCAGGTGCTGGACTACAGACGACCGCGAGGGCCATCACAACCGCCCAGCCGCGATGAATCGCACCGCTACAAGGCGAAAGCCCTTTACAAGCGCTAGCGTTTGGGCGAGACCCCGGAGACGGGAACAACCTCGGCCAGCGAACATCCACGTGTGTAGGGGCGCACGGCCGTGCGCCCCTACGGCGTCGGCGTTGGCCGCTCTCTACAGCAGGTTCTTCAGCCTGCGCATCGACGTGAACACGGTCTGCGGGTCTGCACGGCGGCCCTTCTCCGTGAACGACACTTCGCCGATGTAGATATTGCCCTGCGAGTCTGCCGCGACCGAGTGCGGCGCGATAAACTCGCCCGGACCGTCGCCCTCGACCTCGGAGCCAAGCCGCGCGACCTGGCGGCCGTAGCGCGTGAAGATCGTCAGCCGATGCCCCATGGTCGTGCAGTCGGCTAGCAGCGGGTGAGGGTCGTGCAGGAGCTCGCCCACCCAGATCAGGCCGTTGTAGAAACAGATGCCTGAAGGACGGTAGACGTCGCGCCACACGGCCTCGAGGTTGCCATCGGGGTCGAACACTTGCACGCGGTTGTTCTCGCGGTCGGCAACGTAGACGTAGTCGAGGTCGTCAAGGCAAAGGTTGTGAGGGCACTGGAAGCTGCCGGGCTCGATGCCGTGACCGCCCCACGTCTTCAGATGTTTGCCGTCGGCCGTAAACCGGTGGATGGCGTTGTTGCCGTAGCCATCGGAGACGTAAATGTCGCCGGTTCGGGCAGAGACGGCCATGTGCGTCGGCAGATTGAAGGCCTGGCCGCTCCACTTGGGGGCAGGCTGGTTGGGCGTGCCGAGCGTCCAGACCAGGTCACCGTCCAGCGTCCACTTGTCGATGGCGTGCCGGGTGTTCTCGACGAGGTACAAGAAGCCGTCCGGACTGACATGCGCGGCGTGGGCGCGGCCGCCGTAGAAGTCCTCGCCCCACGACTTGATGAAGTTGCCGTGCTTATCGAACTTGAGCAGCGGGTGCGGGCCGCGGTTGAAGACGTAGACGTTGTCGTCCGCGTCGACAGAAACGCCGGCGACCTCTGGGAATTCGTAGCCTTCCGGCACTTTCAGCCAGGCGTCGTCGGACTGGAAGGCAAAGCCCTCGCTCACCAGCGAAGGCGTCGCGTTGGTCATCTGAGGTTCCTTTCGAGAAAGGCAGGGAATGGGAGCGCAAGAACGATATGGCTGTCACAAAGACAGTGTCAACGAAGCCATCATTAGTTAGGGCACGCCCGCCCCAGTCTATGAGTGGCTCGAAAGGTAGCTCACGCGCTCAGTCAGACCAGGCAGGCTATCAACGCCAGCTGTTTTCGTCGTTGTACTCGACGACTTCGGCATTCGGATGGAGCCAGCTCGGCAAGAGAACGAACAGCCAGAACAATAGCCCGAAACCGAACATGCCCATTATCCACAGTGGCATCACATACCCCCACGTTCAAGTTCGGCGCCGCTGTACCTCTCGATATGCCCAATCGCCCTGATTTGAGGTAGCCACGAGGCGCTGCTCGCTCATTGTCCAGAGACTACGAATATGCTTCGGGCCATACGGCACAGGATTCTGTAGTTTCTTCGTTGCAAATTTCGTTACTTGTTACTAACGAGGCCATCAATGACAGTGCGTGTAGCTCCGTTCGTCGGAGCCGAGGCGTTCTGTTAAGCTGTGGACGGTCTGCACCCGATGTGTCGAGATGCGGGCATTTTGTAGCAGGTCGGGCGAACCTAATCGAGCCCAATCCTGGCCCGGAAGGAAAACTCACTGTATGCGCGAGGCGACCAAACCGCGAAACGGGAGTGGCATCGAGGAAGCGTCGGTTAACGAGGCACTCGAGGCCCAGAGCGCCGCCGAGGCAACACTACGCGAGACCGCATTGCGCTATCAGCAGGAGTTGAGTTGGGCGGACCCCGACACGCTGGAGGTCACGCTCGCTTTCATTCGCGCCAGCCGCATGCACCGCCTGGCGACGGGCCGCATGATGGACCAGCTCGAACTCGACGTCAGCATGACCGGCGCCCGGTACACGCTGCTCCTCACCCTGTTCTTCGCCCGTGACAACCTCCTCGCCCAGAACGAGATCTCGCGCGAGCTGAGCGTGAGCCGGACGAACATCACCAACCTGATCGACGGTCTCGAGCGCGACGGCCTCGTCTCACGGGTGCCGAACCCGGCGGACCGGCGTGTCAGCTACGCCCAGCTCACCAAGCTCGGCGAAGAAATCTGCATGGAAGTGCTGCCCCACCTGACGCGCTCGATGATGGACGACCTCAACGGCTTCACCGACCAGGAGAAGGCTCAGTTCAAGGTGTACCTCTACCGCATGCAGCGCAACATCGTGCAGAGCCACCCGGCGAAGTACGGCCGGGGTATCGGCGTCGACCGCGAGTGACCCAGGACTCGCCAGACGAGCAGACGTCCCGAACAGCGCTCAATCTCGGCACCATCGCCGGTAGCTTCGCCTACGGGTTCGTCATCGGGCTCATCGCCAGCATCGTGTTCGAGGGCTTCGACATCGCATCGAACCTGCTCCAGGCAGCGATCTTCGGCGTCATCTTCACCGTAGTCCACATCGGGTTCAGGCTCCTGCGCTCCCGGCGCTAACGGGTAGCTCTGGTTAGTAGCAATCGTCCCCGCTCGTCGTCCCGAGGTACGAGGCATATCACCCTTCAGCACTCGCGCTCGACAACCAGCACCCTCAGCCTCAAAGCGCATCCCGCGACGGCGCGATCAGGCGTAGACCTCACGCTTCCACCTCAAACCTCACACCGGAAACCTGCTACCATTCGTTAACTCGTTAACAGTCGCGTGGAGGTCACAAATGCTCAGCGTTCAAGACAACGAAATCCTCTGTCGCGTCGGTGCCGGCACCCCGATGGGGGACCTCATGCGCCAGTACTGGATCCCGGCCCTTCGCGCTGACGAGCTGCCGGTTGGAGATGGCCCGCCTCTGCGCATCAAGCTGCTGGGCGAGGAGTTGATCGCTTTCCGCACCACCTCCGGCGCTGTCGGCATCATTCAGAACGCCTGCCCGCACCGCGGCGCTTCGATGTTCTTCGGTCGCAACGAAGAAGACGGGCTGCGCTGCGTCTACCACGGCTGGAAGTTCGATGTCACCGGAGCGTGCGTCGACATGCCCTCCGAGCCGGCCGAGAGCAACTTCAAGAACAAGGTCCACACACCCGCCTACCCATGCCTCGAGAAGAACGGCATCGTCTGGACCTACATGGGTCCGCGCGAGACGCCGCCCCCATTGCCCGACTTCGAGTGCAACCTCGTGGGCGAGGGCGTCGTGCGCTCGATGCTGACGATGCGCGAATGCAACTACATGCAGGCACTCGAGGGCGACATCGACACCAGTCACCTCGCCTTCCTGCATCTCGGCGCCAACAAATGGGAGGAGCAGGAGCCCGGCAGCTTTGAGTACTACGCCCTGCGCGACCGCGCGCCTCGCTACGACGTCATCGACGCGCCCTTCGGCACTTCCTATGGCGCCTACCGTCCGGCCGAGGACGACACGTACTACTGGCGCGTCGCCCACTTCCTCTTCCCCTTCTACACGATGATCCCGTCCGGCAAGCTGGGCGAGCAGATCCTTGTGCGCGCCTGGGTCCCCCTCGATGACGAGCACACGATGTACTGGGGCATGATGATCCGCTTCGAGGCTGACAGCCCTCGGGTACTGCGCGACCAGCCGCGCCCGGCACAGCGCGACAACGGCCTTGTCCCGAATACGACGGGCTCGCTTGGCCGCTTCCGCCTGCGCCAGAACGCCGCCAACGACTACGAGATCGATCGCGAGAAGCAGGCGAAGGGGATCAACTTCACCGGCCTCGACAACGTCCCGTTGGAAGACCAGGCGATCACGGAAAGCATGGGCCCCATCTACCGGCGCAACCAGGAGCACCTCGGCACATCCGACGTGATGATCATCCGCACGCGCCGCCGCCTCATCAATGCCGCAAGGGCCTTCCGCGAGACCGGCACCATTCCACCCGGCGTGGACAACCCGGAGTGGTATCGCGTGCGCTCCGGCGGCATCATCCTGCCGCGCTCAGCAGACTGGATCGAAGCCACGCGGCCCCTGCGCGAGCCCTCGGTGCCCGCAGGGGAGCCCATCATGCAGAGGGCCGTGTAGATACCCGAACGAAGCGAGGACTTCTTTGTAGCTGCATGCCTTTAGGCTTGCCTCCACGAGTCGCAGGCGTAGCCCGACGAGACCGACCGTAGGTCAGGGCGGCAAGAACGCCTCGCGCGGTCCCGAATATGGGTACTCGTCCCAGGTCTCGGCCAAGCCTTCCTGTACCGGGTTGTGCCAAACGTACGCCTGCGCTGTGGCGATGTCCTCTTCGCGGCGCAACACGCGGTCGTGGTAACTCGTCTGCCACGGAGAACTGCCGGTCAGCTGCTTCAGTCTGAACGATGACATCGTCTTGAAGTGATGAACGAACTGCTTCAACGTAGCGTCGTAGTCAACACCGACGAGCAAATGAAGATGGTCGGGCATGAGGCAGTACGCGTAGAAAACCGTCTCGAATCGCTGAGACGATTCATCGAGCGCCTGGAGACAGATCTGAGCGAGACTCTCGTCGTTAAAGAGGGGTTGACGAAGCCTGGTGACCAAGGTTACGTGCGCTGTGAGCCCGCCACGGTAGTCGAAGCCAGGCATCCGGGGCGATTTTCGAAATGAACTCATCTCAGACTTCAGCTCCACCGCGATGTTGTCGCTTGGCTTCGCCTGCGCTCCAATAAGCAAGCCTGAAGGCATGCAGCTACAAAGACTTTCTCGCTTCGCTCGAAGGGCGAGCCTAGGCCTTCAGCTCGAAGCTCTTTTCCGCCATCTCCAGGATCCCCTCACTGATGCTCAGCGATGCCGTTGCGCCCGGCGACGGGGCGTTGAGGACGTGGATGGCGTTCGCCGTCTCGACGATGCGGAAGTCGTCCACCAGCTTGCCGCTTTCTTCGATGGCCTGGGCGCGCACGCCGGCGCCGCCCGAGGTCAGGTCCGCAGACGTGATCTCAGGCACGAGGCGCTGGAGCGACTTCGTGAATTGGTCCTTGCTGAAGCTGCGATAAACCTCCTGGAAGCCGGTCTTCCAGTACTTGCGCGCCATCGTCCAGAACCCGTTGTAGGTCAGTGTCCCGGCCAGCTCCTTGGCGTCGAACCTCGTCTTTGTGTAGCCCTCCTGGGCCAGCGCCAGCACGGCATTGGGACCGGCCTCGACACCGCCGTGGATGGTCCGGGTGAAGTGCACGCCGAGGAAGGGGAACTCCGGGTCCGGCACCGGGTAGATCAGCCCCTTCACCAGACCGTGGGCTTCGGGACGCAGGAAAAAGTACTCACCGCGGAAGGGCACGATGCGCAGACCCAACGACAGCCCCATCATGCGCGCGACGGCGTCAGAGTAGAGGCCGGCGCAGTTGATCAGGTGCTTCGTCTCCACGTCGCCCTTCGTCGTCGCCAGGTGCATGTGGTCACTACCGGTGTGGATGCTCTCGACCCTGGCGCCGAGGATGATCTCGCCGCCCGCATTCGTGAGATGACGGGCATAGGCGCGCGTAACCTCCGTGTAGTCGATGATGCCCGTCTTGGGGGAGTAGAGGCCGCGGATGCCTGCCGTGTGAGGCTCTATCTCCAGCAGACGGTCGCGGTCGATCATCTCGAGGCCGGGCACCTTGTTGGCAACGCCACGGCGGTGCAGCTCATCGAGGCGGGGCAGCTCCGCTTCGCTTGTGGCGACGATCACCTTGCCGCAGAGGTCGTACTTGATCTCGTTCTCGTTGCAGAACGTGAGGAGCTTCTGGACGCCGGTTACGCAGTTCTTCGCCTTCAGCGAGCCCGGAGCGTAGTAGATGCCAGAGTGGATGACGCCGGAGTTATGCCCTGTTTGGTGCTGCGCCATCGCCTCTTCCTTTTCGACGACGCCGACTTTGTAGCGCGGGTACTTCTTCGCTATCTGCATCGCGGTAGCAATGCCGACAATCCCACCGCCAATCACTGTCACGTCATAGTTGAAAGAAGCCATGGCAAATCCCCCGCCTGAAACTGGCCCTTCGAAATGGAATGTAAGGGGCATCTTAGCGCGAAGCGCTTCTAAAGGCGCTTCGGACTCCTACATCATGCTGACCGGCCGGTCTGCTTCGCATGCAACGAAGGCGCGTGCTAATCTCCCTCCACGTCTGAGATTTCAGCGCGGAGGGAGCGTTCTATGGCGATTCGGCCGGTCTATGCCACACCGGAAGAGGCAGTGGCCGATATTCCAGACGGCGCTGTCATCGCCTACGGTGGCTTCTCCGCGGCCCTGGGCATTCCCAACGGCCTCATGCGCGCCATGGCTGAGTCGAACAAGTCAAAGGCGCTTACGTTCATCGGCAACGGCATCCCCATGGCCTCGACGCACGACCCCGAGAATCCCTTCTTCATGATCGACCCTTCCCGCGTCAAGAAGGTGATCTGCTCCTTCCCCGCAGCAGCGACATCGCGCCGCGGGCCGAGCCCCTACGAGGCGGCGTTCATGGACGGCAGCACCGAGCTCGAGTTGGTGCCCCAGGGTACGCTGGCCGAACGCCTGCGAGCGGGCGGCGCCGGCATCCCGGCCTTCTTCACCCCTACAGGCGTCGGCACGCGATTTGCAGACGGCAAGGATGTGCGCGAGTTCGACGGCGTGAAGTACGTCATGGAGCGTGCGATCAAGCCCGACTTCGCCCTCGTGAAGGCACTGCGCGCCGACAAGCTCGGCAACCTCTTCTATCGAAATACCGCCCGCGCTTTCAACCCACCGATGGCGATGGCCGCGAAGGTCACGATCGCGGAGGTCGATGAGCTGGTCGAGCCCGGTGAGATCGCGCCGGAGATGATCGCGACCCCCGGCATCTACGTCCACCGCATCGTCGTCACCAAACATTAGAGGTGCAGCCATGACTCTCGAAAGCACAGCCATGAGCCTGAACAACAAAGAACGATTGCCCCGAGAACTGATCGCCATGCGCGTCGCCGCCGACCTGCAGGCGGGCGACTTCGTCAACCTCGGGATCGGCATCCCCAACCTCGTCGCAGACTTCTGTCCGGACGAGAAGGGCATCACCTTCCACGCTGAAAATGGCATCCTTGGGCTGAGCAAGGCGCAGGCCGAGGGCACCCCGGACATCCCAGACATGCGTAACGCCGGCGGCCAGCCCGTGACCATGATCAAAGGCGGCTGGCTCATGGACTCCGCCGATTCTTTTGCGATCGTGCGAGGGGGTCACCTCGACGTCGCCGTGCTCGGAGGCCTGCAGGTGTCGGCGAAGGGTGACCTCGCAAACTGGATGCGCCCAGGCCGTGCAGTCGGCAGCGTCGGTGGCGCCGCAGACATTGCGGCAGGCGCGCGTCGCCTTTTCATCGCCATGGAGCACACGACGAAGGAAGGCGAGATCAAGATTGTCAACCAATGCACCTACCCGCTGACCGCGGTGGGTTGCGTCGACAAGATCTTCACCGACGTAGCCGTCATCAGCGTCACGCCCGAGGGCCTCGTGCTCGAAGAGATGGCGCCGGGATGGACGGCTGAAGAGGTCCAGTCGATTACGGAGCCGAAGCTGACGGTAAGTCCCAGCCTCCGCGAGATCGACCTGGTCGGCTAAAAACGCACGACCCCGTGCATGGCCGCCGTAGGTGGCATCCGTACTGGTGCTTATTCGGGGCTGAGGATCCGTTGCAGAAGGCCGTCTGGAATCACGCACCTGCAACAGGATTGAGACTCTAACCGGCACTGTGTTCGTTTACGTACAGCCGGATGTTCTGGAAACCTGTAAGTACTCAATCATGGAACTTACCGGCGAGCACAGGACGGGTCTTGCTCGGGAAGCGCACAACACACTGATGGCAGCCTTGCCACGCGGTGACTACGAGGCGCTGATGACCGGCGGCGAGGTCATTGATCTAAAGCTCAAGGACGTCCTCCACGAGGCGGACGACGAGGCCCGCCACGTCTACTTCCCACTGTCCGGTGTCATTTCTCTCCTCACTGTTCTCGAAGACGGCAGTGCTGTCGAGATTGCCACTGTCGGCAGCGAGGGTATGGCAGACTTTGCGGCCTACCTTGGCATGGAGTCGCCGGCACGATGGCTTGTGCAGGTGCCGGGGAAAGCGCTACGAATCGATGCCAAGAGAGTGCGTCTGCTGGCCGAAGACTCGCCGCCTTTTCGCAACGTCATGCACAACTACATGCTGGCGATGTTCATCCTGGTCTCGCAGACGGCAGCCTGTAACCGGCGTCATCCCGTCGAAGAGCGCTGTGCGCGCTGGCTGTTGATGACACACGACCGGGTCGCCTCAGACCACTTCCCGATGACGCACGAGTTCCTCGCGGACATGCTGGGCGTCCGGCGGCCGAGCGTATCTATCGCCATGGGAATGCTGAGCCGGGCGGGATTCACGCGCTACAAGCGAGGCAAGGTGCAAGTACTGGATAGACCAGGGCTCGAAGCCGCAGCGTGCGAGTGCTATCACGTCCTTGCGCGCCAGTTCACGCACCGCTTCCCGGCCAACGAATCCTGATTTCCTCTGTTTGCAAAAGTACAGACCGCGCAACTCCGCCTCAAGGTACGCTAGAAACCGCCGAGATTTCCAAGATACGTTGCCCACGGTCTTTGAACGGAGCCCCTCATGTACGTGGCTTACCTCGCTCACATCGGTGGGAGGGTGATCATCCCGAACGCAGTCGGCATCCAGGACGGCGCCGACAGCACCCTTGTTGACTTCGTCGATGCCGAGGGCAAGATACTCGTGACCTTCCGTCGTCAGGACGTCGCCATGCACGGTCCCGAAGAAGAGATGCCCGAAGAGCCCTTCAGCGCCAAGTAGTCGCGACTTCCGGCGGTCACGCCCGAACACATGCATGCCCCATTCCCCACCCGCGTCCCATCGTAGCCGAGATGTTCCCCATCTCGGCGGCCGTGGCGCCGGGACCCCCTCCTTCTCCGCTCTCCATTCGACGGCCACTCCCGATCTGTGTTACCCGTAGTACGTGGCAAAGGGACGTAAACGCAGACGCGGCGGCTGGATAGAGCCCGAACAGATCACCCTCGAACTCACTGACATGGCCTACGAAGGCCACGCCCTCGGCCGTAACGGCGAAGAGGTGGTCTTCGTTGAATATGGCCTCCCTGGCGAGAAGGTCGTGGCGGAGCTCTTCAAGCGCCAGGGCGGCGTCGCTTTCGGTCGCGTCGTTGAAGTGCTCGAAGCCTCACCGCATCGCATCGAAGCACCCTGTCAGTATTTCGGCATGTGCGGCGGGTGTCACTGGCAGCACATCACCTACGAGCATCAGCTCGAGCTGAAGCGCCACGTCGTCGCGGAGCAACTGCGGCGCATCGGCAAGTTCGCGGAGCAGCCGGTCAATCCGGTCGTGCCGGCCGAAGACCCCTGGAACTACCGCAACCACATCCGAATGAGCGCCGGACGTCACGGCGATATCGGCTTCGTGCGCCGGGGCACGCATCGCTTCCTGCCGGTCGAGCGATGCCTGATCGCGCACCCCGCGATCAACGAAGTCGTCACGAAGCTGCAGGGCAAGGGTGCAGGCCTGCACCAGGTCGAGATGCGCATAGGAGCTAATACCGGGGACTTGATGGTGCTGCCGGACATGCGGGAGCGCGAGCCCTCGATGCCAGATGGGCGCAAGGTGTACACGGACGCCCTTCACGGCCATGTCTTTCAGATTTCGGCGCCGTCCTTCTTCCAGTCGAATACACGCCAGGCCGAGCGCCTCGTCGATATGGTGCGAGAGCGTCTGCAGCCACAACCTCACGAACTGCTGCTCGACGCCTACGCCGGCGTCGGCACCTTTGCTGCGCTCTTCGCCGGTGAGGTCAGGGAGGTCATCGGCATCGAGGAGTCGCCGGCCGCGGTGGCGGACGCGCGCGTCAACTGCGCCGCATTCACGAACGTGCGCTACCTGGAGGGCAAAGTCGAGGCAGTACTACCGGAGCTCGACGAGCCCATCGACGCCGCCATCCTCGACCCTTCGCGCCAGGGCTGCCACCCCGAAGTCATTGACGCTATCTTGCGGCTCGCGCCACCAAAGCTGGTCTACGTAAGCTGCGACCCTTCGACCCTGGCGCGCGACCTGCGCCTCCTCGTCGACGGCGGCTACGACCTGATAGACGTCACACCGCTGGACATGTTCCCGCAGACTTACCACATCGAGAGCGTCGCTTCGCTAAGAGCCGGGCCAGGACTGACGCGTCAGGTCTAACGCCCTGGGACCACCCTCCAACTTGATCGACGCGAGAATCGGCCCAGTGCGTGAGCACCTCGGATTTAGAGGCTTCCGAGCGTGAAGAGCGCGATCGTCGCCACCGCTGCTGATCGTCCATGCAACGAGCAGAATTTAGCCGAATGCGTAACGAATTCCCGTTGGTCGAAATTGAATTCAATGAGTGGGAAGTAAGAACTTTCTTACGAAAGCTGGCGTCCCTGCCCCAGGCTGTCTCCAGAGGGGAGGAACACGTTACGACAGACAAAAAGTTCCTCAAGAAGCTGAAGACCTACGTCGCTGGCAGAAGGGCGTCCGCTGACGCCGACGAGTGGTTCCAGCTCGCATCACGCAACCTCGTGCAAGATCTCATCAACGCGTCCAGGGTCGCTGATCAAATCAACCTCGCCTTCGCCCAGCACGACAGCGGCGAGTGCAACGATGCGTCGTTTGTGGAGACTATGGGGGCGCTGCTAAATCGGCCAACGGCCGAACCAACCGATAGCGATCAACTGACCCAGCCTCTCAATGATCAGTGGGCATCCACTCCGCCTTGTATCGAGCCCCTCAGCCAATCCGGCTACCAACACTGTTGACGTCAACCGCAGGACCCCAGGTCGCCATCGGTGTGCTGCTCGTCGATTAAGATAAGCCTCGTGCATATCGGTGACCAGGCGGGCAAAGGACAAGCCCGCAACTCCTTCTATATGCGATGCCGGCGCGGCTCTTGTACGCCGATTAGCGAGATCTTGAACCGAGAGCCGTGTCCCAACAGGAACAGACTTAGTGGCCTCTGACGCAGGAAACATCTCGCCGATCTGCAACCTGGAGCCTGTCTTCGACGTGGAATGGCGTGTGTGGTGCGGCTAGTCCTTGCGTCAGCATCGCCGCGCCGCAGGGAATTGATCGCCCACCTCGGCCTGCCCTTCGAGGTTGCCGTCTCCGGCGTCGACGAGACGGTGCAGGCCGGCGAGCCGCCGGAAGCCCTGGCACGACGCCTCGCGGAAGCTAAAGCCACAGAGGTCGCCGCAACACACCCCAAGGCGGTGGTCCTCGCCGCCGACACCATAGTCGTCCTCGACGGAGCCGTCCTCAACAAGCCCGTTGACGCGGACGACGCGCGGTCCATGCTGGCTAGCCTTCGCGACAGGGAACACGTCGTGATCACGGCACTCGCGATCGCGAAGGACGGCGAGGTCCGTGTCGAGGCCCCGTCCTCTCGGGTGACTATGCGCCCATACCGCGAGACCGAGGTCGAGACCTGGATTGCGAGCGGCGGGCCCTTCGACAAGGCCGGCGCCTACGCCGTGCAGGACCCGGCGTTTGCACCTGTCGCCCGCATCGACCGCTGCTACTGCAACGTCATGGGCCTTCCCCTGTGGACAACGCTGCGCATGCTGCGGAAGGCCGGCATCGAGGCTCAGGACGCCGACATGCCGGACCGGTGCCTCGCATGCCCTCTGCAGTAGCGACAACCGAGATGCCCCGCACGTCCCACCCGAGCCTGGCTTACGTATACTTGGTATCCGGCGGGGCTATTTGCCGGAGGCGACCATGGACGAGCTCGAAGGACGCGTCGAAGCGCTCAAGACCATGATCTCAGGGCCACTCGCGGCCACCACCCTCGACTGGCGCTTCGAGCGCGAGATCGATGCCCTCCTCGACCTCTTCTACGACGACATCGGCACGATCAAGCTCCTATCCTTGCGCAGCCTATTCGACCTCTTCCTCCTCAAGGTCATGTACGCAGGCCGAGGCGACCACGAGCCCGCCGTCCTCGACTACCTCTCCAGCATGCTCAACCGCTTCCTTCTCGCCCGTGAGATGGTGCGCTTCAACGCGCGCTACGATTTCCTCTACTCCCTGCTCGAGGAAATCAAGGAGAAGCAGCGCTTCCAGAATCTATTCGAAGCGTCGCGGCAGATGGCCGACAACGCCCTCTTCGTCACCGGCATCTTCCCCGCCAACCAGCGACGGCGTCGCGGCATGCGGCCGCCCCGCTTCGACCGGGAGCACTTCATGCTCTTGGGTCAGCGTTACTACCACGTCGCCGCCGAGGAGGAGCTGGCGGTGCTCGTCGGCCAGCGGGACGTGCTGACAAAGCTCGCGCACCGGTTCAGGTTCTACGTCGAGATGCTCAACGAAGTCAGCCAACGCTACATCCTCGGCTTCGACATGGACCTCGTCGCGAACAAGATGCTCGACGCCTACAACCGCTACCGCCAAACCGGCGATACGGCCCATCTCGACGCGGCCAACAAGTACGGCGCCCTGCTCAAGGTGGACCGCAGCTTCAATCCGTCCCGGAGGCCTCGCGGCCGCATCCTCACCTCCGGCGAGTAGGGTCACTGTCCAAGACCGGAACCAACGCAACGCATCCGAAACGGCTTCCTGAAGCCATTTACTTCTCCTAGACGGAGGCGGCCCTAACGTACCCGCAGGCGAGAGACGCCAGGGAGGTACTGATGGCGAAGCAGGTTCTCATCCCGGTAGACGGCCTCGACGATGCCCGCACGGCGACGGGCGCAATCCCTCAAGTGTGCGAGTCTGGTGACGAGTGCATCATCCTCGCCGTCCTCGAGGAACCCGAGCAGGAGTTGATCGGCAGCACACCCGCGCACGTCATGCCGGAGCCTTACACGGGCGCCGGTGGCAGCGAAGGACCCAGGGCGCCGAACGACGCCCCCGTGTTCGCCCCACGCGAAGAGATGCGCGAAGTAACCGCGCGCGACATCACGGAGTCAATCCAGCAGATGACCCAGCCGCTCCGCGACGGCGGCATCAATGTACGCACCGAAACCGTGTTTAGCGAGGCGCCTGCGCAGGCAGTCCTGGACTACGCAGGCGACATCGATGCCCAGATCATGGTCACGCGCCACTTCCAGGAGACTCTGACGAAGGAAGACAACAGCGAGCGGTTCGCGACAGTGCTTCCAGGCACGTGACCTGATCTAAAGACTTGATAGGCACATTGTCAAAGTTATTGACATGCTAACAGAGAAGAGTAAAATGACGGCATTAACAGTTCTTCGAAAGGAGAGGCCCAAATGACGAAGAACACGCGAAACAAGATCCTTTTGCACGCATGTCCACGATGCCAGGGAGACCTCTTCCCTGACTCCGACGACGTAGGCTTCTATGGCTGCCTCCAGTGCGGCCGGACGATCGCCGAGGCACAGCTCGTGACGGTCGCAACCGCCGAGCAGCGCGAGCCGGCGCTCGCAGCCGCCGCATAGGCGTCAACTGGATCGCACACAAGGGCGGGTCGCATGACCCGCCCTTCTTCTTGCCCTCGGTTTTGCCGTCTGCCCGTCCGCCGGTTGCCCTGACGATGGCCGGTAGCTTACGATTTGGCCGCCCCGACCTCCGTTTAGACGCTTGTGGAAAGGCCCTTCATGAACGCCTCTGAACCCCATGCGATCAAGCTCAAAATCAATGGCGACCCCTTCGAGGTCAGCGTCCCGGCACGCCGTACTCTGGTCGACCTGCTGCGCTACGACATCGGGCTTACGGGCACCAAGGAAGCCTGCAGCGTTGGCGTCTGCGGCGCCTGCACCGTAATGATCGACGGCAAGATCGTCGCCTCCTGCATCACGCTGGCCGTCCAGGCCGACGGCGCGGATATCACCACTATCGAGGGTCTCGGTACACCGGAGAACCTCAGCCCCGTGCAGCAGGCATTCATCGATTGCGGTGGCTTCCAGTGTGGAATCTGCACCCCCGGCCAGATCGTGGCCACCACAGCCCTGCTCAACGAGAACTCGAAGCCTAACGAGGACGAGATCAAGGAGTGGCTGATGGGTAACCTTTGCCGCTGCACCGGCTACTACCAGATCATCGATTCCGTGAAGAAGGCGTCCGGCCAGCCTGTGCCGCCCACGCCGGGGGCGCCGGTTTAAGATGCGAGACTTCTACTTCCACGTACCGAACACCCTCGACGAAGCCCTGGCCCTCCTCGAGGAGCACCAGGACGACGGCCGCCCCATGGCCGGTGGCACCGCCCTCGTCGTGCTCATGAAGCAGTCCCTGCTCGACGCCGACCATCTGATCAGCCTCGCGAAGGTGCCCGGCCTCTCCGGCATCCGCGTCGAATCAGACGGTCTGCACATCGGCGCCCTCACCCACCACCGCGAGGTGGAGATGTCGGACGTCGTCAAGCAGCACGCACCCCTACTCGCCGACGTCTACCACCACGTCGCCACCGTGCGCATTCGCAACGTCGCCACGGTCGGCGGCGGCCTCGCCCACGCCGACCCGGCGCAGGACCCGCCTCCCGGCCTGATCGCCCTCGACGCGAAGGTGAAGCTGCAGTCGAAATCCGGCGGCGAGCGCATCGTGCCTATCAACGAACTTTTCACGGACTACTACGAGACGGCGATCCAACCCGGCGAACTTCTGACCGAAGTCATCGTGCCTGCCCTGCCAGCGGGCGCGAAGGCCACGTACATCAAGTTCCTGCCTCGCACCGCGGATGACTACGCAACCGTCGCGGTCGCCGCCCGTGCACAGGTCGAAAACGGCACGGTGCGCAACCTGCGCGTAGCCCTCGGAGCCGCGGCTCCGACTCCGGTGCACGCCACCGCCGTCCAGGACGCCCTCGAAGGCCAGCAGGCAACGGCCGAGAACATCCGCCGCGCCGCCGAAGCAGTCGCCGATATAGTCGACCCGCTGGAGGACTTCCGGGGCAGCTCAGACTACAAGCGGGACATGGCCGTGGTCTTCACGAGGCGCGCGTTGGAGCGCGTCCTGCTCTAGATCGGACCGTCGGCTAGTCTAAGAGCGAATCGCCACCCCGCCTTTTCGTGAATACAAGCAGGGAGTGCAGAGGGGCGCAGCCCCTTGCCTGGGGGCGTGGGGGGTGTTCCCCCCACGAAACCTCTTTTTATCATGGGCGAAGCAGCCCGCTGGGGATGCGCAGCCCTCGCCGGTAGGCGACAGAGGAGAGCCATGCGCTTCGAACACAAGGTCGTCATCGATGCCCCGCGCCAGCAAGTGCAGGACTTCCTCAACGACTTCAACAAGTCCGCCTACTGCGTCCCCGGCCTCAAGGACCTGAAGGACCTTGGAAACGACGCCTACGAGGGCGTCATCCGCGTCAAGATCGGCCCCATCGGCCTCAACGTCGGTGGCAAGGCCCAGATCGACCGCCAGACAGATGGCTGGAAGGTTAAGGGCGAGGGCAACGACCGTCGCGTCGGCGCCAGCATGCACGCCGACGTCGAGGCGAAGATCGATGAGATAACGCCCAACCAGACGGCAGTCGAGATCGTCGCGGACGTGCAGTTCGCAGGCCGCCTGGCCGAGTTGGGCCAACCGCTAATCAAGAAGAAGGCAGACTCGTTCGTAGGAGAGTTCGCCCAGAACCTGCGCAAGGCGATCGCGGGCTGACCCCTCCCCCTAACCC
>Ga0247825_10000157_pt1 | contig 39230 bp, 30 predicted proteins | sample 13C_Vanillin_Day_FD_194413 | JGI IMG/M metagenome (GOLD analysis project Ga0247825, IMG submission 194413) | Soil microbial communities from agricultural site in Penn Yan, New York, United States - 13C_Vanillin_Day48 | ecosystem: Environmental > Terrestrial > Soil > Agricultural land | place...
TGACCGGCTCGTAGCGTTCGCCGATGCGCTCGATCTTGCGCAGAATGGGGTAGAGCGGGTGTTTCAGCGCGCGATAGATGGAATACCGCTGCGTGGTCCTGAGCTCGTCGAGGTAGCCTTCGATCCGTTCGCGAGCGACCTGACCACTTCCGCCGTGGCCGCCCTGCAGATACCGCACGACCTCTTCTCTGGAAAGCACGGCACGGGTGATCTCATCCAGCATCGGCTGCGAAGCACTATACCAGCTACCCCGCGCCCTCGCTACCCGAACAACCTGACGATCGCGGGGTTTAGCCGGCCAGTCTGGCGCAGATCGCGTCGGCAAATTCCCTGGTGCCCGCTGTGCCGCCCAGGTCGCGAGTCCTGACCTTTCCCTCGGAGAGCACGCCGCCGAGCGCGGTCATGATGCGGTCCGCCATCGGCCCTTCGCCGATATGCCGCAGCATCAGGAGGGCAGACAGCAGCAGGGCAGTCGGGTTTGCAAGGTTTTTTCCTGCGATGTCAGGCGCGCTGCCGTGCACGGCCTCGAACACGCCGATCTCCGTCCCGAGGTTCGCGGACGGCACGACACCGAGACCGCCGACGAGGCCTGCACACAAATCCGAGACGATGTCGCCGTACAGATTCGGCAAGAGCAGGACGTCGAACTGCGTGGGGTTCATCACGAGATGCATGCACGCTGCGTCGATGATACGGTCGTCGCAGACGATGTCGGGATAGCGGGTCGCGATCTTCTGCACGCTTTTCAGGAAGAGACCGTCGGCCATCTTCATGATGTTCGCTTTGTGGATCGCGGTGACCCGCTTGCGGCCATGTGCGCGCGCGTGCTCGAACGCGAAGGTCGCGATGCGCTGTGAGGCTTCCTCAGTGATGATCTTCAGGCTTTCGACGACGCCCGGGACCACTTCGTGCTCGAGCCCCGAGTACAGGTCCTCTGTGTTCTCGCGGACGATCACGAGGTCGACACCCGTGTAGCGCGAGGGCACCGAGGGGATGTTCCAGACGGGCCGGAGGTTCGCGTAGAGGCCGAGCGCTTTGCGCAGTCCGACGTTCACGCTCGTGAAGCCGCCCCCAACTGGCGTGGTGACCGGACCCTTGAGCGCGACCTTCGTGCGGGTGATCGAATCGATCAGTACCGGTGGAAGTGGATCGCCATGCTGTTCCACGGCGAGCAGGCCCGCGGCGTGCGGCTCCCACTCCACCTGGAGCCCCGCGACCTCGAGGATCCTGACAACCGCGCTTGTGACTTCGGGGCCGATCCCGTCGCCCGGAATCAGCGTAATGGTGTGCTTCAGTTAAGGCTCCCTGGCTTCCCAGTAGAGAAGCACCAGCGCTCCGATGATATTGGCCATCATCAACTGCGTCGAGAGCTGATGCAGTTCGTCAAAACGAATGCGGCGCGCATCTCCTGCGTGCAAGCTCGAGGGCAGACCGCCGACGTCCTGCTGGATCGCATCGACCTCGCGCAGAACCACGAAGCCTGAGTACAGCGCGACGAGCAGCATCAACGTCACAATGGCCGAGCGGACGGCGAAGCCACGCGGCCTCGGCCCGAGCAGCGCCATCGCTGCGAGCGACACGAGGGTCGCGGCGCCAGCGCCGTATGCAACGTAGTGAAACCGCGCGAGGATCGCGCCAAAGACGGCACCACCGAGAAGACGACCAGAGTCGGGGACGCTGGCCTGAAGAACCTGAAACGTAGTGGGCGCCACGACCGCACCTAAGACGACCATCCCGCCTAGCCACAGGGCCAGCGCGAGGACATAGACGTACCGCAGCGCGAGCACACGGTCATTATAATGACCACAGAAGGAAGGGCGGCCTGATCACACCTCCGAGAAAACAAGCCAGCGCAGGCCGCCTCCTGGCCACATCGATTCTGTTGTGCGTGCTGGCGCTCTCGCCGAGCGCGCAGACAGGACCGACCGGCATGCGTGATCCCGCCTGGTCGCCCGACGGGAAGCGCCTCGCCGTCGTCATCCTCGATCGCATTTGGACCACGACGCCAGACGGCCGCGATGCGCGCGAGCTCACACGCGTTCCTGAGTCCGAGCGCGAGCCGGCCTGGTCTCCCGACGGCAAACACATCGTCTTTGTTGCAGACCGCGGTAAGGGATTCGATCTGTATCTCACCGACGTGCGGGGCTCGCTGCCGGAGCGCGTGTTCGAGCTCGAAGGCGACGAGCGCACGCCCTCCTGGACTCCCGATGGCCGCATCGTCTTCGCGCATCGCTCTGCAGACGAAGTGCAGTGGGATCTGTTTCTGGTCGATCCGACCGGGCCGGAGCCCGATCGCATTCCGTTGCGGCTGACGCAATCGCCCGACGATGAACTGCAGCCGCGTGTGGCGCCGGACGGTCGCCGCATCGCGTTCACGTCCAATCGCAACAGCGATGACGGCGATTTCGACATCTGGCTGATGCGACTCTTCGATCGCACGACGCCACCGTCGAGTGGAGGTCGCGGACCGGCGGTGCGACTCGCGCGCCAGGCTGGATATGACGGCTTCCCTGAGTGGTCACCAGATGGAACGCGCCTGGCGTACTACTCCGTGCGTGATGGTGTTGGATCGACGTGGGTCACTGGCATCGATTCGCTGACCGAAGTCGATTCGCTTGCGGCCAGCCGCCCGGTTTCGCCGTCGGTGCTGGTGTCGAGGCATGGCGGCTCGCTGACCTGGTCGCCCGATGGCCATCAGTTGGCGATCGGTGAGATTCCCGAACCCGATCCCGTCTACAACGGCAATCCTCGGCGCGATCGAGACGATCCACCGGCGCTCTTCGGCGATGGCCGTACGTACCGGTTGTGGATCGTGGCAGCACCTCGTGCGGTTGACGAGGGAACACGTGCTCTTGCAGCGCCGGCCTCTGTGCCCACGGGCCCGTATCGACGCGCGTTCGATAGCGTGTGGGCGACGCTGAAGCGCATGTACTACCAGAGCGGCGAGAGTGCGCGTGAATGGGATCGACTGCGCACCGATCTCGAGCCGCGCGCGGAGCAGGCGCGTTCTGAGAGCGCGTTCGAGGACCTGATCGATGTGATGATTGCGCGGCAGCCGCTGGTCAAGCCGCGCGTCACGTCATCACGTGCCGTCGTCGTGTCCGCCCATCCGCTCGCGTCAGAGGCGGGGCGGGCCATCCTTGCGCGCGGCGGGAACGTGGTCGATGCGGCGATTGCGATGTCGTTCGTGCTTGGCGTCGTCGAGCCCGATGCGTCGGGTATCGGGGGCGACGGGCAGGCGGTTCTCTTCCTCAGCGGAATGGCCGAACCGTCGGTGATCGATTTCAAGGATCAGACACCGGGTGCCGCGACGCTGGACAACCCGCGCATTTTCCGAGGCGCACGACTCGTTGGCGATGGGCCGGTGGCGGCGAATATCCCTGGCGTCGTGGCCGGGATGGACTATCTGTACTCGAAGTATGGGAGCGGCCGCGTTTCGTGGGCCGAGCTGATTGCTCCTGCGGTGGCGCATGCCGAACAGGGATATGTGCTCGACCAGACGTTACCGTCGAGCATCGCCGAGGGCCGGCAGTACTTTCAGAAGTACAGCGCTGCCGCGCGGATCTACCTGCCGAATGGTCGAGTGCCGAAAGCGGGCGATCGATTCTTCAATCGTGATTACGCGTCGACGCTTCGCACGATCGCGTCTGAAGGTGCCGAGTCCTTTTATCGTGGTTCGCTGGCGCGACGCATCGCGGCGGATATGCAGACAAACGACGGCCTGATCACCTATGACGATCTGGCCCAGTACCGCGCGATCGAACGAAAGCCCATCATGGGACACTACCGCGGTCACGTTCTGTTCACCGGTGGTCCTCCTGTCAGCACAGGGGTGTCGTTGCTGGAAGCGTTCCAGGTGCTCGGCAACTACACGCCGAAGGCGAATGCGACGCCCGCGACCGATGCCGAGTACTGGCACTACCTGATCGAATCGTGGAAGGTGCGCGACCGCGTGGCTCGCATCGCGGATCCTGCACAGTGGCCCGTCGATTTCGAGGAACACCTCGAGTCGATGCACGCGGCGAACTTGTTCAACCGGATCGACTCGCAGCGTGCGCAGCTGTTTCCTGAGGACTCAGACGAGATCGGCGGAGGGCCGGAACGCATCGGCAGCGGGACCAGTGGTTTTGTGGTCGCTGATGTCGAGGGCAACGTCATCGCGATCACCCAGACGCTGAGCACGTGGGGCGGATCGTTCTACGTCTCGCGCGGGCTCGGCTTTCTCTACAACAACCATCTGCGATCGAATCGAACCGCGCCCGGTTCGTACGGCCAGTTGAGACCGCTCAGCCGATCCAATACGGCCAACGTGCCGATGCTGGTGTTCAAGAAGAAGGGCGGCACGCTCGCGCCGCGACTGGCAGTCGCGTCAGCCGGCAACGCCTGGATTCCAGCCTCCACCTACTCGATCGTCACGGGCGTTCTCGATGGAGGCCTGTCGATGCAGCAGGCGATCGAGGCGCCACGTTTCCTGGTCAGCCGCGATCCGATGGATGTCGGCGGGCGAGGTGCGCGTGTGGAGATCGAAGACCGGTTCCCGCGTGCGGTCGTGCAGACGCTCGCGGCGCGCGGTCATCGATTCCAGAAGATCGGCCGAAAAGGTGAGTTGCGCTACGGGTTCGCGTCAGGTGCGCTCATCGACGAGGAGCACGGCCAGGTAGAAGGGGGCGCCGATCCGCGACGTTCACATGCGGCCGTTGCGCTTGAGTCCGGGTCGTCGTCGAGCCAGCAGCAGTAACGCTACGACGCCGCCGGGAAGCCCGCCCACTCTATGATCTTCCGCGCCTGCCACAAGTGGCGCCGCTCGTGAGCGGCCATCGACGCGAACGCTGATCCCAACGGGATGCGAATCCACGAAGCGAGCGGCGATCGCACGCACGACCGCGACAGGTCGAGCCCATTGGCCTGACGCAGGCGATCGACGTACTGCACCTGATACGCACGGAATCCCGCGAGCGTCTCCCGCTTCGGACGCTGGGGGCCGGGCATCTTATCGATGGCCGCGCGCATGCGGAACCGCGCTGGCGGCTCCATCAAACGAGGAAAGATGCGGCCGATCAGGTTGTATTTGAACGGTCCTTCTGCGTAGGCGCCGTTGCGGATCGCGTCAGCGATGCCTTCGTCGATTGCAGGCAGATAGAATCTCGCGGTTGCGTTCATGTGCTCGAGGCACTCGGCGATCGACCAGCGATTCGGTCCGGGGCTCCAGACGAACTGTTCCTGGCCCAGAGGAGTGACGAGGGTGTCCGCGTCGGTGGAGATCTGCTCGAACTGTTTGCGGAGTTCGTCTATCTCGCGGGCAAGTGCCAGAGGGCCTTGGTTTGCCATCGATCTCGCCGATTCTAACAATAGCCCTACAGCAGAGTTGCACGTTTGTTGGCTTTCGATCAAGGACTTGCAGGCGATCCGTGCTGAATGGGCCTCCGCTATAATCCGCCCGTCATCCGTCAGCCCAGAGAGAAGGCGGCATCATGACCAGCAAGCACCCGACGGTTGCCGGCGCTGCAGAAGCCCAGGGCAGCATGACGCGTCAGCAGATGCTGGACTTCTTCAAGCATCGCGAAGACGCGCACGACGACCTCGACGCCGCAGCACTCGCGGCGGACTATGCGGAAAACGCAGTGATCGAAAGCCCGACGGCTGGTGTGCATACCGGGCCCGAGGCCGCAGAGCGCGCGTTTCGCGTGATATTCAGCGCCTTCCTCGACCTGACCTCGAAGGTCGAGAGCCTCATCATCGACGGAAACAGCGCCGTGAGGGTGGTCTCACTCGAAGGCACGCACATCGGCGAGTTCCTGGGGCTGGAGCCGACAGGAAAGCGGTTCATCATGCCGGCCGTCTTCTTCTACCATTTGGAGAACGGCAAGATCGTGCGCGAGCGCCGCATCTACGATTTCACCGGACTGCTCGTCCAGATCGGTGTCTTGAAGGCCAAGCCCGCATAGCTCACCTGTAAGGCTGCCGGCCCCCACTGCGGGTTGTTCAAGACACAGCCTCTGAACCATACTCAGATCTCCGCCGGTTGCTTCTCATCCGCGGTCTCACTGAGGCACGTCTCACGTGACTTCCAGACAGCATTTTCGATTGGTGGCGATTGCCGCCTGCGTCTTCCTTCCGGTTGCGTCGTCTGCACAGGTGCGGCCGTCGCTGCCGCCCGATAGCCCATTCGGTGGAGGTGTCCCGCACGGGACGGTCACCTCCGATACGCTGAGGCTCTCCGTCCTCGATGTGATCAAGCGCGCGCTGGATCACAACCTCGGTGTCCTGCTCGCCGAGGAAGACGCCAATGGTGCGACAGGCAATCGCGCCGTTGCGTTGAGTGACCTCCTTCCGCACGTAAGCGGCAGGGTCTCGCAGGAGCGCCGGAAGACCAACCTCGAGGCGTTTGGCTTCCCGCTGCGCGAAGAGTTCCCGCGGATCGTCGGCCCATTCAGCGTGTTCGATGCGCGCGCCTTCCTCACGCAGACGGTGCTCGACATGAGTGCCATCAATGACTTTCGCGCGGCCGAGCATTCGGTCACCGCCGCGAAGCATTCGTCTCGCAGCGCGCGCGATCTGGTCGTCCTGGTTGCCGCGAATCTGTATCTGCAGACCCTGGCAACCGAAGCACGCGCGGTGACCGCTCGCGCCCAGCTCGAAACGGCGACGACGCTTCATCGGCAGGCGCTCGGTCTGCGGCAGAGTGGACTGGTCGCCGGGATCGACGTCGTGCGCGCCGAAGTGAGAATGATCACCGAGCGCCAGCGTGTGACCGCCGCAGCCAACGACTACGAGAAGTCCAAGCTGCAGCTCGCGCGAGTCATCGGTCTGCCCCCGGGACAGCTGTTCGAGCTCAGTCAGGAGATCCCGTTTGTTCCCGTGCCCGAGATGACACTCGAAGAGGCGCTCGCGCGGGCGTACCGTGAGCGTCCTGACTATCTGGCGGCACAAGAACGCGTTCAGGAAGCGGAATCTACGCGGAGGGCCATTGTTGGCGAGGCGCTTCCGTCGGTGCGGGTGACCGCGGATTACGGTGCGATCGGGCTGCACGTCAGTAGCTCGCTTCCCACCTTCAGCATCGTCGGAGCCCTGAGCGTTCCGATCTTCGAAGGCGGACGTGTCCAGGGGCGGCTCGCCCAAGCCGATTCGGAGCTGCGGACGAGGCGTGCTCAAGCTGAGGACGCGAAGGCCGAGATCTACTACGACGTGCGCACGGCCTTCCTCGATTTGAAGGCGACCGAAGAAGAACTGCAGACGGCCACCCGAGCGCGCGAGCTGGCCGGTCTGCAGTTGACGCAATCGCGCGATCGATTCGCGGCTGGTGTGACGTCGAACATCGAGGTTGTGCAGTCGCAGGAGGTCGTCGCACAGGCGAGCGAGCAGTACATCGCCGCGCTCTACGGCTTCAACGTGGCGAAAGCCATGCTCGCGCGATCCCTCGGAACGGCCGAAGAGGCGGTGGCCAAGTACCTCGGAGGCTCGGTAACCAAATGAGCAAGCGTGTTGGGATTCTTGTTGCAGTAGCCGTTCTCATAGCGATTGGCTCGGGAGTCTGGTGGTGGATCGCCGCGGGGCGCGAGTCCACCGACGATGCGCAGGTGGATGCGCACATCACGCCGATCGCGGCGCGTGTTGGCGGGACTGTGCTGCGCGTGCCCGTCGAGGCGAATCAGGAAGTCGAGGTGGGTGCCGTGCTCGTCGAGATCGACACGCGCGACTACGAGATCGCGCTCGATCGGGCGCGCGCGGAGCTTGCAGACGCTGAAGCGGTCGCCACCGGAGCGCGCGTCGGCGTTCCGATCACATCGACGACGGCATCGAGCAACGAGGTGATGGCACGCGGTGGCGTCGAGGGGGCGGAGGCCGCGTATCTCGAGGCCCAGCAGGGCATCGAGGTTGCTCGCACGCGTCTGGTGACGGCGCAGGCGCGGCAGCGTGAGGCTGCGGCGAATGCGGCGAAGGCGACGAAGGACGTCGAGCGGTTGAAGCCACTATTGGCGAAGGACGAGATCTCGCAGCAGCAGTACGACGCAGCGGTGGCGGCTGCCGCGACGAACACTGCCGCGACCGAATCTGCGCAGGCGCAGATCCAGGAAGCCGAGTTGGGTATTCGGGTGGCTGAGAGCCGCCTCGCGCAGGCTGGCGTCGGACGTCAGCAGGCCTCCGCCCACTTGAAGGAAGCGCAGACGGCGCCGGAGCAGGTGACCGCGTCGCGCGCGCGACTGGCCGCGGCCGAGGCCAAAGTGCGGCAGAACAAGGCGATCGTCAAACAGGCCGAGCTCAATCTCGAGTACGCGACCGTCAAGGCTCCCGTAAAAGGGATCGTGAGCCGCAAGGGCGTCGAGGTGGGGCAGGTGATTCAGCAGGGGCAGCCGCTGATGACGGTGATCCCGCTCGACCGCGTGTGGGTGACGGCGAACTTCAAGGAGACGCAGCTCGAGAAGATGCGGCCCGGTCAGCTCGTGAAGATCGAGGTTGACGCGTACGGTGGCCGTGAGTTCAACGGAAAGGTGGAAAGCCTCGCAGCCGCGACCGGCTCACGCTTCAGCCTGCTGCCGCCGGACAACGCCACCGGTAACTACGTGAAGGTGGTGCAGCGCGTGCCCGTTCGCATTCTGCTGGACGAAGGACAGGATCCGGAGCACCTGTTGCGCCCGGGTATGTCAGTAGTTCCCACTGTCTACACACGGTAATTCAGAATTGAGAATGCAGAATGCAGAAGGTTCGAGTGTCACGTCCGTTTCTGCATTCTGAATTTAATGAGGCGGGGTCAGACCCCTTCACGAGATTTCACATGTGAAGGGGTCTGACCCCGCACAATTGACGTGACACAGAAGCAAGTCAATCCCTGGCTCATCGCATTCGCGGTGATGTTCGCCACCTTCATGGAGGTGCTGGACACCACCGTCGTCAACGTGTCGCTGCCGCACATCGCGAGCAATCTGTCGGCAACGACCGACGAAGCGACGTGGGCGCTGACATCGTATCTGGTTGCCAACGCGATCATTCTGCCGATGACCGGCTGGCTGGCGAGCAAGTTCGGCCGCAAACGTTTGCTCATGTGGTCGACTTCGGGCTTCACGCTCGCGTCGTTCCTCTGCGGAGCTGCGCCGAACCTGGCCTCGCTCGTCATCTTCCGCATCATCCAGGGCGCGACCGGCGGAGCGCTTCAGCCGCTCTCGCAGGCCGTGCTGCTCGAGTCGTTCAAGCCGGAGGAGCGCGGGCGCGCGATGGGCTTCTGGGGACTCGGCATTGTTGTCGCACCGATCTTTGGTCCTGTGTTCGGCGGGTGGGTCACCGAGAACTACAGCTGGCGCTGGGTGTTCTACATCAACCTCCCGGTCGGCATCGTCTCGCTGATCATGACGCAACTATACGTGTTCGATCCGCCGTACCTGAAACGCGAGTCTAGTGGGATCGACTACTGGGGCATGGGTCTGCTGGTCGTCGGCATCGGTGCGCTGCAGTTCGTGCTCGACAAGGGGCAGCAGGAAGACTGGTTCGCGTCGACGATGATCACGACATTGGCCATCATCTCCGCCGTCGGGCTGATCGCGTTGATCGTTCAACAGCTCATGTCGAAGGAGCCGATCATCGACTTGCACTTGTTTACCGACCGCACTTATTCCGTCGGTGTCTTCCTCATGACCGTCCTCGGCTTTGTGCTGTACGGCAGTCTGGTGCTGCTGCCGATCATGCTGCAGACGCTGTTCGGTTATCCCTCCCTTGAAGCAGGAGAGGCGATGGCGCCGCGCGGCATCGGGTCGCTCTTCATGATGCCGATCGTCGGCATGTTGACGAGCACGATCGATGCGCGGAAGCTGTTGGCCCTCGGGCTGTTCATTGGCGGCATCACGATGATCTGGCTCGGTCAGCTCAATCTTCAGGCGGGTTACTGGGACATCTTCTGGCCGCAGCTTCTGCAAGGCGCGGGCATGGCGCTCCTCTTCGTGCCGTTGACGACGGTGTCGATGGCGACGATCGCGCCGCGGCGAATGGGGTACGCGACCAGTCTGTTCAATCTGATGCGGAACATAGGCGGCGGCGTTGGCATCGCGATCACAGGCACGATGCTGGCGCGGACGCGGCAGGCAAATAGCGCACTACTTGGCGAGCATGTCAGCGCATTCGATCCCACGACGACGAGTGTCCTCGAGCAACTGAAGGCCGGATTCATGGCCGGCGGCTCGGACATCGTGAGCGCGACGAACCAGGCGTACGTCGCGCTTTACGGGATGATTCAACGGCAGGCGTCGATGGTCGCGTTCGTCAATATCTTCCGCCTGCTCGGTTTCTTGTTCCTCGTGCTGATTCCGCTCGTGCTGATCATGCGCCGGCCGAAAGGAAGTGCCGGGCCGGCCGCGGGGGCCCACTGAAAGTTCCACTTTCACTGCGCGGGTTCAATCCTGAGCAACGCTCCGTCGTCTTCGTCGGTGATGACGTAGAGCAATCCGTCCGGTCCCTGACGCACGTCGCGAATGCGCTGATGCAGCTCGGTGAGCAGGCTCTCACGGCGTAGCTCCTCGAGCTTGTCGTTCACCACCACTCGCTCGAGTCCCCCGGTGCGCGGAACCTCGCCACGCCGCGAACTGCCAACGAAGAGGTTGCCTTTCCAGGCAGGAATCTTGTCGCCCGTGTAGAAGGTGAGCCCTGTGGGCGCGATCGATGGGATCCACAACACGAGCGGTTGATCGATGCCGGGGCCGAGCGGCGTGTCGGAGATGCGCGGGCCCTCGTAGGTACGACCGAAGCTGAACTTCGGCCAGCCGTAGTTGTGGCCTGGCAGGATGACGTTGATTTCGTCGCCACCGTTCGGCCCATGCTCGGCGGCGAGAACCGTTCCGGTCGCCGCGTGAACGGTCAGCCCCAACTGATCGCGATGTCCCATCGAGAACACTTCAGGGCGCGCGCCCGCCTTTCCGACGAAGGGATTGTCCGGAGGGACCTTTCCATCCTCGGTGAGGCGCAGAACCTTTCCGTAGACGGTGTCGGTGCTTTGCGCCTTCTCGTCGAACGGCGCGCCGGTCGTCATGTAGACGAACCCGCGACTGAACGCGAGGCGCGATCCGCTTGCGCCGCTGTTCCAATCACCGGTGAACAACTCTTCGACGTTCGTCAGCGCCTTGCCGTCGAATCGTCCGCGCGCAAGCGTGATGGCGCTCTGTCGCTGATTCGGGTTCTGTCCAACCGCGCCGGCCTTGTTGTATGTGAAGTAGACCAGACGGTTGGTCACGAACTGCGGGTGCAGCGCGACTTCCTGCAGACCACCCGTTCGAAACGGAGGAAACGCAGGCAGGCCGGCCACCGCCTCGGGATCGACGGTTGCCTGCGGGCCGGTCGCGTTACGCACGATGCGAAGCTTCGTCCCGCGCTCCGTGATCAGTGCATCACCGTCAGGCAGGAACGCCAGGCTGAACGGGTGCACCAATCCACGCGCCACAACGACGACGCGGATCTTGTGCTGTTCGGCGGTATCGAAGGTATACGGACCGGCGCTCAGCGTGACGGCCGCGATGCCGATCTGCGGCTGGCCCTGTTGCGCGGCGCCGCCAAGCGTCAGCGCAAGGACACTGGCCGATGCGAAAACGAATGCGATCTTCCCTGGTCTGTTCAGCATGTTAGTCAACCACCGACTGCGCAACGAGATCCTCGAACTCGCGCTGGATTTCACCATTTGACGTCTGCACCATCAGTACGCCGACCAACTCCTCGCGCGGGTCGACGAAGAAGTGTGTCCCCTGCGCACCCGTCCACCCGAACGTTCCGTCGGACAGCATCGTTCCGCGAACGGCGTGATCGGTGACGACGCGAACGCTGAGGCCGTAGCCTTCGCCGGCAGGCCGGCCGGGCAGCGTGTCTTTGACGTGCGCGGCGCTCATCATCTCGACCGTCTTGCGACTGAGCAGCCGCTTGCCATTCAGCTCCCCCCCGTTGGCCAGCATCATCCCGAGCGGGATGTAGTCTTCCGCCGTGCTGTAGAGGCCGCCCGACCCGCGGAAGTACACGTTCCGCGACATCGTGTCGTTCGGCATCACGGTCTTCGTCAGTCCGTTCGCTCCGCGAGCGTAGACGGTGGACACTCGCGGCATCTGCGCATCGGTCGGCCAGAACGTGATGTCCTTCATGCCGAGCGGATCGAAGATGCGCGTGCGGAAGAACTGATCGAGCTTCGTGCTGGACGCGATCTCGATCACGCGGCCGAGCGTCTCGAAGCCGGCGCCTGGACTGTAGGTCCAGCGCGAGCCTGGCTGGAACTCGAGCGCTGTGGGTCCGAGTCGCGGAATGTAGTCCGCGAGCGTCTCGCCATCCTTGCGAGCGACCTTCTCGATGTCGCTGTTGCCCATCGGTCCGCTGCCGAGTCCCGACACGTGCGTGAGGAGATCCTTGATGGTGACGTCGCGCTGGGCGGGGACAGTGTAGAAGCGCGGCGGCGCAGTTCCGGCTCCGCCCGCGCGCCCGCCCGTCGCGCCTTGCGGCGTCGTCGCGATCGGCATCGCCACCTTCATGTCCTTGAACTGCGGAATGTAGCGGCTGACCGGATCGTTGAGGTGAAGCGTGCCCTCTTCGACGAGCATCATGACAGCGACGCCGATGACAGGCTTCGTCATCGAGGCGATGCGGAACATCGAGCCGGAAGCCATCGGCTTCTTCGAGTCGAGATCCATCATGCCCTGTGCCGAGTGGTGCACCACCTTGCCTTTGCGCGCGACGATCGTGACGGCGCCTGCAAGGTCTCCTGCGGCAATGCGGCGTTCGATCATCTGGTTGATGCGGGCAAGGCGTTCGGAGGACAGGCCGACTTCCTCCGGCTTCGCGGTCGGTGAAGCTGTCAACGCGGGGAAGCTCAGGACGGTCAGTAAAAGTGCGCAGAGGACAGCGGTCTTCATGGACGTCTCCTGTCAAAGGACGTGGCCGTACGAGTGCGCTGAATTATGGCCGGGGCGTGGCGGGCGTTCAACAGCTTCAGTCGGGCGTGGGTGGCTCGACTGAGTCGATCACGAGCACGTCAACGGGCCCGCGCGTGGCTTCCAGCTTGAGACCGAGTTGCTCCTGCAGCGCGGTGTTGAGCGACGGGCCATCCGGGGAAGGAAGCGTGAGTCCTGGTGGCAGCGTCACGCCCGGTGGAATCTGCGGCATCTGATCGGGCGTGTATTCGAGCTGGATGTCAAAGTTGCCAGTCAGGTTCGTGCGGTCATATATCGGGCGATTCAGCATCGAGCCCAGCATCTGTGCGAAGTTCGACAGCGCCATGCTTCCGGCCGTTATCCGTCCCAGTCCACCCCTCATCCCGCAGGGAGGTATCTCGTCTGGCTTGGGAGGCGCTGGTGGCGTCGGGGGCGCGCCTTCCTTTGCCGCTTTCGCGCGTTCTGCCATCAGCGCGCGGCAGTCAATCGTGGAGGGGCGGAGGCGCTCGCCAAGTTTTCGATCCTCACGCGCCATCACGAGGTAAGACAGCGGCAGCTCGCGCGTTTCGTTATGAGTGACGAGCGCAAAGCGCTCCTTGAGGAGCGATCTGACGAGGAGCTGCATGCGATTCGGTGTGCCGGGCGGCGTGGGTTGCAGAGGAACGTCTTCCGCCACAGCGTTGATGTCGAAGCGATCGGTGTTCATCCAGCTCGGGCCGCCAATGAGCTGAAACCGTTGAATGCCGTAGCCGAGCGTGATCAGCGACCCGACAGTCATCTGTCCCATGCTGAAGCGTCCCCCCTGTAGTAATCGGAAGGGCGTGAATGCCTGTCCCGGTGGGCGGCTCTTCTTGACCGAAGTCACTTCGAATTTCACTTCGGTCTCGGACGACGGTGACGGAGGTGCCGGCGTTTGTTCCTGTGCGCCCGAGACGGAAGTAGCAGTCGCGATGATGACAGCGCAGTACATCCACCGGGTCACGCGCGCAGGAAGCCGATGCATGGCCTGACTCCTTACTCTTGCGTCAACAGTCTCGGACCGCCTCGCCGGGGGGAAGGGACAGCCTCATAGATGTCGAGACTCTGGTCAGAGAATACGGCATAGCTACAGGGATCGCGTGTGTCCTTGATCGAGAAAGTGTAGGTCGTCCCATCAGTGTGCAGCTGTACGCGAAACCCTTCGGGTGTGTCTGGCAGATTGAACAACTCATCGAGCGGTTTGTATGGACCTTGACCTGGCCGGGCGCCGAAGCGACGCGCCACTCCCTGCGCTCTGTTGATCTCGTCCGCCAACTCGAGCGCCTTTTCCCGTCGCGTGCGATCCGCGCGCGTTTCGAGCTGATCGTGAAGGCATTGCCGGCTCTGGGCCGATGCGATGCCCGATGTGGACAGAACCAGAAGTGCGGCCAGGGCGATGAGATGCGTTCGCATGGAACCCCCTTCTCGCCACATTTGACGTTCGATGTGGTTCAGCGGACTGCTTGGGCTCTTGACGACTCGTCGATTAGAACTACAATGTGATAGTAATGCAGCTCGGCGAGTTCGAATATCTGATGCTGACCGCGGTCGCTCGTCTCCGAGAGGGCGCGTACGGCGTCACGATCCGCCAGGAAATCGAGGATGCGACCGGTCGCCCGTGCTCCCTCGGCGCGCTCTACACGACGATTGAGCGTCTGGAGTCGAAGGGTCTGGTCAAGACGTCGATGGGCGATCCGACACCTCAGCGCGGCGGTCGGCCCAAGCGCATGGTGCGCATCACGCCGAAAGGGGTACAGGCCGCTTCGGAGTTTTACAACGCTGTGATGCGGGTGAGTCGCGGCGTCGCCTGGTCGGCGACGAAGTGAGGAGCGTGCCATGAGGCGAATCGCATGGTGGATGGTCGAGAGTCTGTCGCTCCTGTGGCCGGCCGTCTACATCCTTGCGGAGACGAGCCGCGAACGAGGAACACGCCGAGCGTCGAGAGCCTAAAGCCCAGTGCCCAGAGCCTCTAAAGTCCACAGTCTCTAGGCGTGAATGCCGATCTGAGCGAGGTGGTGCTTCAGGTGTCGCACGTAGTCGCTCGCAATGAATTCGAGCGTCACGTCACCGTCTGGCGAGTGCCACACATGGCCGAGCGCTGAGTCGTCGAGCGACTCGATGACCGACGCCAGGTGCCGGTTGTATGCGGACCACAGTGTCACGATCTCTTTCCACGTCCTCTGCTGATAGTGGTTCAGACGCACCCAGTCGTCCTGGTCGTATCCGGGCAGGCTGATCTCCGTCTGCAACTGGAGTCGCATGAAGCGCTGGTGATTGTTTGCAGCGGAGTCGATGAGGTGGCCGAGGATCTCCTTCTTCGACCACTTGGTGGGCGCGGGTTTCTTCGAGGCAGCGTCTTCTGGAATTGCGGACAAGAGCGGGAGGGCGTGTGCGACAACGGCCGCGAGAGCACTGACCATGCACAACCGTAGTCGAGGTCGCTATCTCGATCAAGCCGCGCTTCGAACGTCCTTGGACTGAAAACGCGCGGTACGACGGGACGACGGGGCGGAGGTGCGAGGGTGACCCATCGCACCGCCTCTACTTCAGCGTGAACGTCAGTTCGATCTGCACCGCGACGCTTGCGGGTTCGCCGCCGCGCGTGCCCGGCTTCCACGTCCAGAGCTTCAGCGCTTTGACAGCCTCTTGATCGAGTCCAAGGTCAGAGTCGAGCGACCGGACCACCTTTACGTCACCAACGGATCCGTCGGCCAGGACGATCGTCTCGAGAAGGACAGTGCCCTCGATCCGTGCCGCCATTGCAGCCGGCGTGTACTGGGGCTTCTCCTGGTGAATCGGCACCGGCAGCACTGCCGCGGCGCATTGCGCCGGGTTGGTGTGGCAAGCCGCATTGGCGTCGACGAGTTGCTGCGCCACGGCTGCGGTGATCCCGGTGATGATGGCGCTGTCGCCGATCGGTCCTCTGACCGTCGAAACGGACACGACACGTCCGTCGAGGAGAATCGCGAGTGGCTTGCCAAGATGTGTTGCGGTGGCGCTCGCCATCCGCGCGGCGACAGCCGGTTCGAAGGTCATCGTCACGCCGATCTGTCCGTTGGCGTCGTTGATAATCTTCACGAGAGAGACATCCTCCCAGGTGGCGAGCGGCATCGAATGCAGATAGATTCGCTCGCTCGAACCTGGCACGACGACCTCTCGCAGGCCGTCGGCAGGCGCCGTCTCCGCGAGTCGTATCACCATGCGACTTGCCGCGCCAGTCTGCGCGAGAGCGCCGACCTCGAGCGGCAGGGCCCTGACAGTTGCGATTGTCACGCCGCCGACGATCAACGTCAGCGCGGCCATCGTGGACAGCAGGCGTCGAGCAGACATGTGCCTCTCCTTCACGAGTTGACTGAGACGAGACTTCAGATGCCGCCGGCGCAAGAACGCACTCGACAGCGCAGTCGGCCGTCCACCGTCCGCGAACATCATCAGCGCCAGCATGTAGTCGCGCGGCGTTGACGTGCGCTCGACGACGAGCTGGTCGATCACCTGCTCGCGCAGGAGCTGGACACGATCGAGCAGCCACCAGGCCGCGGGATGAAACCAGAACAGCGCGCGCACGTGCGCTTCGAGCACGGTCCACAGCCAGTCGCGCCGCTTGATGTGCAGCAGCTCATGGCACGCCACCGCGCGCTTCGCGTCGTGCGTCAGTTCGTTGAAGCGCCGCGGCAGCAGGACGACCGGGCGCCGGATTCCAAACGTTACCGGCTGCTGGACATCGTCGGACCAGCGGAACTCCGCGCGGGGCGCCAGTGCGACCCTCATCTCATCGACGTCGGGCGCGAGGGATGCCGGCGTGCTTCGTCGCCGCATCTGCCGCACGCGATACGCGCCTGCGAGCAACCAGGCGAGTCCGGCGATCGCGCCGCACGCCCAGATCCACAGAACGACCGGTCCCACGGTCGGAAGTGCCTTCGCGACCGTCTGAACTGCAGCCTCCTGTGCGGGAAGCACGCTGAAGGTCACGGATGTGGCAGTCGTATTCGCGCCGCTGGACGCGATCGCTGGAAGCCCGAGGCAGAGGACTCCGATCGCGCGCCAGTAGCCCAGTCGAACCGTCGGCCTCGCCCTGCGCAGAAGCGCCTCCGCCATCGCAGCAGCGGACACGACGAGCAGGATCTGGCTGCTGTAGATCACGAACGCCAGTGAGAGGGCATCCATCATTTCGCCCCATCGATGAGGCGCCGAAGCTCTTCGCGCTCCTCATCGGACAATTCGGTTGACGTGACGAGATGCGCAAGCAGCGGAGCCGTCGATCCGTCGAAGACGCGCTCGACAAACTCCTTGACCATCCTGGTGACGACACGACGCTCCGGCACGGCCGGCCGATACCGGAACGCGCGGCCATCGAGCTCCTTCTTCAGGTACCCCTTCCCCTCCAGCGTGTTCATCATCGTCATCACGGTGGTATAGGCGACGGGGCGGCGCTCGCGCAGCGTCTCGTACACCTCGCGGACCGAGACGTCCTTGAGACGCCACACGACTTTCATGATGGCGAGTTCCTGTGCGCCGAGGGCGGGGAGTGGCCGGGTCATATGACTACTAGTCGTATAGTACTTGCCGACTAGTTGTCAAATGGTGAGCGTCACAGCTTGCCGAAAATGCCTCGTGCAGTGCGATTGTGCGACGGGGCGACAGTGCGACAGTCCGGTCCGACGGTCCGGTGCGACAGTCCGACGGTTCGGTGCTGGCGCGGGCACGCAGCACGGTCGGACCTGACGCGCATCGGATCGAGACCATCGGACCCTCGCACTCTCGGACCGGACCCTCGCACATTCGCCCCGTCGTCCCGTCGGACCGGATGTTCCCGTGCCCGCATGCAGGTTGACCCGATGTCAGTTTTCGGGTGCCCGTGCTGCAGTGTCGAAGGCAGCCCACGGGATTGGGCGACCGTGCGTCGGAACGAGTCGCGCGACATCGAGCTTCAGTTTCTGCACCGCGTTGAAGAAGCTGCGCTGATCGCCCGAAATGCGCGATGGCAGCGGTTCGAAGGTGTCGACGAGGTCTGCTTCGAGTAGCAGTCTCTCTTTCGGCAGATACGCCATCAGCATCCCTTCAGCGTGCTGCAGCGGATTGACGTAGTGAATCTGCATCGTCCGGTTGCCGTCGGTGAGGACGTAGTTCTCTCTGACCGTTTCGAAATAGTAACCCTCGGCCAGTTCGGTTGGCGGCCAGAGCGACACCATGTCGGGCCGAAGCGTCCTCGGTGTGTAGTTGATGACGTCGCGATTGAGGAAGTCGAAGTTCTTCCAGTGCGTGATCACGGTTGCGCCGATGTGGTTGTAGGCGCGCAGCCCTCCGGTGTGATCGAAGTGCTGGTGCGAATTGACGACGAAGCGGATCGGCTTGTTGGGAATCCGGCGAACGATCTCATCGATCACCGCGAGGCTGCGCGCTTCGCTGAGCGGCGCGTCGAAGACGGCGATGAAGCTGGCGAACTCGACGGCGATGCTGTTGTGGGTGCCGCCGGACAGCAGGTAGACGCCGTCGGCGAGTGTCTCGGCCTCGACGCGCATCGGAAAGCTTGCGGAGCGCACCGTGTCGGGAGCGGCGATCGGATCGGGACACACGTTGGCTCGAACATCCTTCAGCGTCCCTCCGAATGCGTTGTGGCCCGCGCTCACGGCCTGCGCGCCGAAGTTGTCGTCCCACCCCTGATGTGAATGCCAGCCCGTGGGGAACCGGATACCGTTCCCGAGATTCACGTAGCTGTCGTTGGTGAACTCGTGCTCGTAGTTCATGTCGCCGAGCGTTTCGCTTGGCACCCAGGTGTGAATTCGCTGCAGTAGGTTCTCCTTGTTGACAGTGGCATCGACGCGATATTTGCCCCACGTGATCGACACGACGCGCATGCGTTCGGGCGACACCTCGGGTCCGTCGCGTCCCATCTCGCCGAGCTCCCACCGCCAGACGGCCTTCGGATTCGCGTCGGGACGTGCGGCCGCTTTGAGGAAGCCATGTGGATTCAGCACGAGCTCGACGGGAAAAATCTCGGCGACGTCGGGCGACAGCGCAACCGCCGGCGATCCAGCGCCGTCCATGTACCACGCGTGAGTGCCGTTGAGCATGAAGGTCTGATGCAGGTTCTTCTGAAGCGGACCATCCTCCCAACCAATTCCGTACTTCCATCCTGCCGGGCTGAGCCCTGGCTTTCGATCGAACTCCTCCTTCATCGACCAGTTCTCCCAGTTCATCGTCCGCGTGTAGTTGGCGAGAGAGTCGATGCGGGGCCAGTCTGTGTTGCGGGCGGATTCCCGTGCCTGGCCGAGCGCGCCTGCGTACGCCGTTCCGGCGATCGTGACGCAGCGAAGGTTGTCGGTTCCGATGGCCTGGCGCGCGGCGGTCAGAATCGGCGCGGGATCGAGGTATCCGGGCGGAAACTGGCGTTGGGTCGCGACGACGACGCCCATCAGCATCACGGCAGTGAGAACAGAGAATGCCCTCGACATGATGAGTCCCTCACAGGGTGGGATGGCACTGATATATGAGGCGCGATTCTCTCATGTGAAGGAGCGCGAGATCTGGTAAATAGAGGCACGTAGAGGTGCACTCATGGCCGTGGTTCGACGTGTCGTTGGTTTCGTGGCTGCTGTAGTCGTGCTGATACTCGTATTTGGTGGCGGGTGGGTGACGGGCCGGTTCGGAATCGGCGACGCCGCGGTGGACCCGGCGACGCTGACTGATTCGGAGCGACAGTTCGTCGAGCGCATGCGCGGTGTCTCGCTGATTGGCAACTTCACAGTCGAAGGGCGGGGCACGAATCGCACCCCTCGCGAGGACCGCTACGACATCGAAAGCGTCGAGAAGGTCGGTGACGATCTGTGGCGATTCAACGCCGGCATGAAGTGCTGCGGCGTCAATGGTGTGATCCCTGTGGTCGTGCCGATGCGCTTTGTGGGCGACACGCCGATGATCATGATGACCGACACGAGCCTGCCCGCGCTTGGCACGTTCACGGTCCGCCTGATCTTCTACGAGGATCGCTACGCCGGAAGCTGGCAGCACGAAAAGGTCGGTGGGTTGATGTCCGGCCGGATCGAAAAACAATCGGCGAGCGAGTCATCGTCGCAGTAAGTCCGTCAATTCCCAACTCCCAACGTCCAATTCCCAAACATCCAGGTGCTTTGGGAGTTGGAATTTCGGAGTTGATGTTTGTTGAATGCGCGCCTGACTTACTGCTGAAGGATCTGTTCGAAGAACGTCAGCGCGCGCGGGTCGCGCGACTGACCCAGCCAGAACATCGCCTGCTTGCGCACGGCAGCGTCACGATGCGTGCGTGCCACGTCGATCAGTTTCGGCACGCCCTCGTCTTTCGGTAACTGACTCAGCGCGAACACCGCCTGCTTCCGCACGTCAGTCTCCGGGTCCTCGAGCGCCTGCGTGATCGTTCCCACGGCTTTGTCCCCCGCTCGCTGCGCGAGCCAGAACAACGCCGTCCCGCGGACGTCGCTGTTCTTGGCGCTGCGAGCCAGCGCGATCAGGCGATCGGTTGCCTGCTGATCGCCGTGCAGCGCGATGGCCATCGTCGCGTTGTTCGCCAGTCGTCGCGAACTATCGCCCGTGGCGAGCGTGTTCAGCCAATCGATGCTGTCGCCAGGACGAACACCCGTGAGCCATTGGAGGGTCAGGCCGCCGATGTCGAGCGGGCACTCGGGCGAGGCGATTCGGATCCGTTGCACGGTGCGGTCGGCGATCCGATAGAGCACGAAGAGAGTGTCGGCGCCTTCGAGCTTCAGCGGCCCGACCTGCGTGCGTCCGGTGACGTCACCATCTGACCAGCAGCCGCCGCCGCCATCGCGGCGGTTGACGGGCACCGAGTAGCCGACCCACACCGGCGCGGATGTGCTCGATACGATCGCCGCGATCTCCCGGCCGACCGGCTGCGTCGCCGCACGTGACTCCAGCGTGCCATTCACGACCGCCGGCGTCTGCGCGAACGCGGGTGCTGCCGCGAGTGCGCAAGCGACGAGAAGGCCAGGACCGTTCCTCACTTGAGCAGCTCCAGCATGTAGTCGCGCGCCGCCGGTGACGGCATCAGCGCCAGCTTCGCGACAATGCGTCGCTTCAGATCGCGATCGCTTTCCTTGCGCGCGAGCGCCACGAGCGTCTCGGCGTTCTGCTGAATGAACAGCGCATCGATCGCCGCCTCCTTCACGCCGACGTCCGTCTGGCGGTTGTAGATGTTCAAGATGGCATCGCCCGTCCGATCGCGTCCCATCATCCCGAGATGCTGAATCGCCCGGCGTCTGAGGTCCGGACTCGCGTCGTTGTTGGCGACCTCGAGGAGATGGGTCGAATCGCCAGCCATGAACAGGCTCTGAATGATCTGGCTTCGAACCTGCGCGTCGGTTTCCTTCTGATAGAGCTGCCACACTTCATCACGAGCGCCCATCATCCCAAGCTGGCGCATGGCCTCAGCACGGAGCTGCGGCGACTTCTCGCCGGTGGCCGCGGCGAGCACGCGTTCGCGGTCGCCGGCCATCATGTACGCCCGCAGGATCTGGCGCTTGACGTCGACGTCGGTCGAGGACGTGTAGATTTCCCCGAGCAGCTGACGATTAGGCTGTGAGCCCTGCATGCCGATGTACTGGATCGCTTTCATCTGCAGGTCCGGGTTGGACCCGCCACGCGCTACCGTGGTCATCACCTGGCGCGCGCGCGCGGCATTGCTTTGTGCGAGGACAAACAGCGCACGCTCTTTCAGCCGCGGCGAGCTCGTGCCCTGGATCAACTTCTCGAGCATCGGGATCGCCTGCTCGGGGTCCTGATGCTGAAGGCCCTGAATGGCGAACAACTTCAGTTCCTCATCGGCCTGCACCTCTGGAGAGACGGGCTGCCCTGCGCGCTGACGCACCTGGATCTCGAGCGCACGCGCATCGGCCACCCATCGGCTCGAGGGGTAGCCCTTGAGGAGCTCGGCGACCGACGTCAGCGCCTCCGACTGCCGGTTCAACTTGTCCAGTGAATACGCGCGCCAGTACAACGCGGCATCTGCCCGCGGCGCCTTCGCGTCAACGAGCACCGTGAACCGCTCAACGGCTCGCGGCCACTGAGCGCGCTCGATGGCGTTTTGCCCCTGCTCGTACAGATTTTCGAAGCGGTCACGCGACTGCTGGCCACGTTCGCGCTCCTGTTCGGCGCGCTCGCGTGCCTGCTCGGCCCGCTCACGCTCTCGTTCACGATCGCGCGCGCTCTGGTCGCTCTGCCGCACTTGCTCATCGAGCGCGAAGTCCTGTCCGGCCGCAGCCACACAGGGAACGATGAGCACGGCGGCCATCGTCACCGCGGCGACCCAATCTCCAACCGTCCGATTCGTCATGACTACCATCCTCGTTCCTTGATCTCACTCGCCACGACGCGCACGCGGAACACAAGGTCCTGATCATCGATGCGCTGACGCAAGCGACCCAGTTCGTCCGGCGCGCTCTCCACCGGCCCATTTGCCACTTCTACGAGGACACGCTCGAGGTCCTCCAGCAGGTACCCGATCTCGGCGTCACCCACTTGTTCGGCCGAACGGCGATACAGACGCCCCGCCGCCACCAGGTCGGCCGCGCGCGCGCGTTCGCCTTCGACCGGCGTGCCGCTCGCATAGTCGGCGTTCACGAGCTCCGCGAGCATGCGCTGCGACCGTTCCAGGTGATCTTCGACTTCTGCGCGAAGCAGTCGCCCCGGCACACTCGAATCCGCAACCGCCACATCCGGCGTCGATGGTGCGGGTCGATCCCACATTCGACCGGCAACGAACGCCGCACCCACGAGCAAGCCGATGCTCGCGGCGACGGCCAGTCGCGGCATCATCCCGTCCCAGCGCGTGCGCCACGTCGGTCGAACCGGCAGCAGAGGCTCGATCCGTGCCCACATCTCACGTTCGAACCCGTTGGGCGGTTCGGTGATCGGCGTCGTATCGACTGCCGTCAGCACGGCGCGCAACTCCTGATCGAGTGCCCGGCACTCCTCGCACTGCGCGAGGTGTGTCCGCACGCGCGTGCGATCGACGGCGGTGCCCTCGTCGTAGAAATCGAGGAGCAGCTCTTCATCCGTCAGATGGCGGGTCAGCGGCTCCGGCAACATCCGACTCCTTCCTTGAACGGCGCCAGCGCCGCGCGCATCTTCCGGACAGCGCGGAAGATGCTGTGTTTAGTCGCGCTGGTATTGAGCCCAAGCGCGTCACCGATTTCACTGATCGACATCCCTTCGATGTGGCGCAGCATGAAGGCCGCGCGTTCGAGAGCCGTCAATCGCATCAACGTCTGATCGACGCAGGTACCGATCTCGCCCGCCAGTACCAAACGGTCCGGCTCCGCGTCGGTCGTTTCGATCCATCCGGTCGCGGGCTCCTGATCGAATGCGGCCGGATCGTAAGCCGGCTCACGACGTCGGGACGTGCGCAGGTGGTCGATGGCGCAGTTGATGGCGATGCGAGTCAGCCAGGTCCGCACGTTGGAGCGAGACTCGAATCGGTCGAGTTGTGCGTGCGCTTTGAGCCAGGTGTCCTGAACCACGTCCTGTGCATCCTCGGTATTTCGCGTCAGCCGGAACGCGATGCGAAACAAATAGCGACTATGACGCTCGACGAGCGTACGGAAGGCCTCTCGGTCGCCGTTTCTGGCCTCGGCGACGGCCGCATCGTCGCTCTCGTGCATTCTGAGGAGTTAGACGGGGCTCCCAGCCGTTGGTTGGCTAGCGAACCTAGGCGGGTCTGCCTTCGACTTGCTCATGCCTGGGAAGACGATGTAGGGAGCCTTCTTCATCTTCGAGGAAGATCGGAGACGTTCACCGCCAGATGGCGCCGAGGTCGATCACGAGATTCGGCCAGTCCGGGTGCTCCACTCGTGCCGGACTCTCTGCCGTGACGATGGCTGCATAGCGCCCGGGCTCCAGTCGATAGCACTGCAATCCCGTGCGCTGGGGCAGGAGCCGATGCTCGGACGACCGCCAGCCGGCGACGTGGAGTAACGACGTTCGTAGAGGCGGGTCTTCAGACCCGCCTTGAAGCACGAACCGCGGAGATGCGGATATCGCGACGGATCGCCGAACTCCTCGATCGCCGTGAATTCTTCACCCGCGAGCGCGCGGCTCCACGCGGCCTTGAAGGCTGCCTGGTGCTCGGGCCGATCGGCGAGCAGATTGAGCATGCTGTCGCCAACCTTCGGACGCTTGCCGAAGATGCGCTCGAATTCGTCCGCGGCGGCGCGGTTGATGGCGAGCCAGCGGTACCCGGGATCGGCCACCTGCACGAAGGCATTGGTTCCTTCGACGATATCGGCCAGAAGGTTGCGTTCGGCGATGGCTTCGGTGACGCGACGAGCCGACCTTCGCTTTGCCGCAATGCCCGCTCGGCCAGGACCTTCACCGTCGTCTCCGACACGGCGCAGAGCGACTCGGCCGCCGCCATGCCCACGACCGCTGCCGCCGCGACGATTTCACTCGTACGAGACGCCATGACCTCCTCAGACCGACCAGCCTGACCAGTGTACTTGATGGCTCCTGGCGCTCGACTCTGGGCTCTCGGCTTTGGGCTTGAACGAACGCGCACGCCGATGCGTGGTCGACCTTCGCGGACAAGTCACGGACGAGTGACGTGCGATGGGATGCGATGGGAATCGTGGGAATATGAACGTGGATGCAGCTCGACGCCACCGCCCCTCGAGTTCTCGTCGGTGACGATGCCCAGCCACTGGCTGGACATCCGTCTGGTTTGCGCACGCTCTTCTTCGCCGAGATGTGGGAGCGGTTCAGCTACTACGGGATGCGCGCAATCCTCGTGCTGTTCATGGTCACCCCGGTCGCGCAGGGAGGGCTGGGCTTCAGCACCGTGGACGCCGCGTCGCTCTATGGCACCTACACGATGCTCGTCTACATGGCGTCGGTCGGCGGCGGCCTGATTGCGGATCGATTTCTTGGCGCATCCCGATCCGTCCTCCTCGGCGGCATCGTCATCGCCTGCGGCCACTTCTCCATGGCCGCGCATTCGTTGACCTTCTTCTACACCGGTCTTGGCCTCATCGTGATCGGCACCGGTCTGCTGAAGCCCAACATCAGCACGATGGTGGGCAGCCTATATACGCCTGGCGATCCGCGCCGCGACAGCGGCTTCTCGCTGTTCTACATGGGCATCAACATCGGCGCCGTGATGGCGCCGCTCGTATGCGGATGGCTCGCCGAAAGCTCGACGTTCAAGGGCTGGCTGGCGGCACAGGGTTTCAATCCTGCATATAGCTGGCACTGGGGATTTGCCGCGGCTGGCGTCGGCATGTTGGTCGGACTGGCGGTGTTCGCCCGCCATCGCGCGCGCCTGCCATCGGCGGGTCCCATGGGCGGGATCTCGGAAGCGGCGGTACCGCAGCCGCCGCTCACCCGACACGAGATGATGCGCGTCGTCGCCATCACGATCCTGTTCGCGTTCACCATCATGTTCTGGTCGGCGTACGAGCAGAAGGGAGCCAGTCTCAACCTGTTTGCGCGCGACCTCGTCGAGCGATCGCTGTTCGGCTGGAACTTCCCCGCCAGCTGGCTGCAGTCACTGACACCGCTCTACGTGATCCTGCTGGCGCCGGTCTTTGCCCGGCTCTGGATCGGGATGGGTGATCGACAGCCCACGAGCTCGCGCAAGTTCGCCCTCGGGCTCTTTGCGATCGGCATCGCGATGTTGCTGCTGGTGCCGGCGTCGGCGTTGACCGCCCAGGGCAAGATCAGCCCGATGTGGCTGGTGGCCGTGTACTTCTTCGACGTGGTCGGCGAGCTGCTGGTCAGTCCGGTCGGGCTCAGCATGGTGACGCGGTTGTCGCCCGCCAAGATCGTCGGCCTGATGATGGGAGCGTGGTTCTTTGCCACGTCGCTCGGGAACAAGCTGGCCGGCTACTTTTCGGGGTTCTTCGTTGCCAACGATCCCGGCGCGCTCATCCGGCTGTATGGCGGCATTGCCGTGATGCTGATGGTGGGCGCCGTCGTGCTCGCCCTCGCCGCCAGCAAGATCGACCGTATGGCCGAAGCGAGCGACTAGGCGCGTGTCAACACGGCGCTGACAATCGCGGCAAGAGCACCAACGGTCGCAACGAGCGTCGTCACCTGGAACCCGACCAGCTACACGAACTGACGCGACACCTGTCATTCCAGGACGTCGATGCGACGCTCGATGGCCTCGAAGCGTCGATCGATCGCTCGAAACGACGATCGCCTGCCTCGAAGCGCGCATCTATGCGATGTTCGAGGCTTCGGATGGCTTCACGGATTTCCATCAGCGTGTGTGCCTGATCACTCACCTGACTGTGCCGAAGGGGGAGCGGGGCGATGTCGTATAACGGATCTCCTGAAAACCAGCTCTAATCGTTCTTATCGTCTTCATCGTAAGCGGCCAGCGACGCTTGAAGTGATCTGCTGACGCATCGAGCTCGCCAAGACTGGAGAGCGTGCCTCCCATCGCGTGATGCGCCTCGCAGCGACACGCCGGATCGTCGGCGCTGCGCGCGAGCGCTTGCTCCGATGCCGCCCGCGTGGCCTTCAGATCCCCGAGCATGAAACGCAGCGTGAATGCGACCCAGCCAACGGACGGGCACTTGCCCGCGCCACGCGATCCAGGTTCTGCTCGACCTCGATCACCGCGTACCCGCGACTCGCAGTTCCATTCCCCTACGCGATCCGCCGACGATAGTGGGGCCGCCGCCCGGAATGCCTGCGCGAGCGCCTCGAAGAAGCGTAGACGCTGCCCAGCTTTCGAGTTACCGGTCTGGGCCAGAACGTCGGGGCGCACCGCAAGCAACTCAGGACGCAGTCGCGACATCGGTCATCCACGACGGATCCAGCTGCATCAGGGCCGGCCGAAGCGCATCGTCCTTCAACCAGGCGGCTTCGGCTGGATCACGAGCTCCTTCTTCAGCAGCGACGCGCACTGCTGATAGAGGTGCAGCGCAGTGGCCCGTTCGCCGCGGCGCGAGTGATAGCGCATGAGCGCACACCATCCTTGCTCGTTGAGTGGATCGAGCCGGAGCAGGTGTTGAGCGTGATCGATCGCATCGGCAAAACGCTTTTCCCGTTCAAGCAGGCCAAAAAGCGCGTCAGGACCTGCTGCGCGCGCTGACGCAGCCGTTCGTGGTCGCCATCAATCCAGTCGCCGGCGCAATCGGGCAGCACGTCGCCTTGGAACAGGGCTGTCGCCTCTTCGAGCGCATCGCGGTCCCCCCTCCCCGATTCGCGGCGGCGTCGAAGGCGACCAGGTCCAACCTGGCGTCACCGTCTTCATTCCACGCGAGAAATGAATCCCGAGCATTGAAGGTGACAACAGGGCGTTAAACGCCACGATACCGTCGACCTGTGCAGCGAGATTGGCCTCCGACCGATAGAAAACGCAGAGTGTTCGCACAACTTCGTCGAGGTGCATGAAGATTCTCTACATTGGCGGCGAACAGAGCGACGCACACGGTGTGGCTACGGCTCTGCGCGGCATCGACCAGGATGTCAAGGTTTCATGGGCTTCGGGTCTCGAGCCAGCCGCGAGATGTCTCGATGAGAACCGAGACCTTGCCGCGGTTGTTGTCGAAGCCCAAACCAACGGGGACAGCTGGCCCTCCATTCTGAAGCATGCACGCGGTCCGGCCCTGCACCCCGCCGTCGTTGCCATAGTGCCCGAGGGGGCCGGGCCGCCATTTGAATGGCTTCGCCCGGAGCCTGACGACTACATTCCCAGGAATGGTTCGCTCGCCCGCGATCTGCCCATCGTCGTCACACGCGCGGTCGCCCGGACACGAGGACGCCAGCAGGTCGAACTCGATCGCGTGACATGCGCTGATCTCGAGCAGAAGCTCGCGCACGCCACCGCCGCCCTCCAGGATACCGAGCAACGCCATCAGGCCGCCCTGGCGGCCGCCGGAGAGCAACTGGCTGAACGCCAAACCCAGTACGAGATCGCCATGGCACGGGCAACGGCCACCTGGGAGATGGTTGACGAGCAGTTGCGGGTAGCAGCTCTGGAGGTGGGACGTGCGCGTCAGGATCAGGCCAGTGCGGCTGCCGACGTCGACCGATTTTCACGCGAGGCATTGGAGCTCACCTCGCAGCTTGCCGAGGCCGCCGCAACGCACCGCGCGCTCGAAGGCAGGCTCGCTGAAGCTCGAACCGCAGTCGATGCGGCGAACGCGCGGATCGAACACGAACGGCTCGCGGCGGCCGACCAGTCAGAGGAACGGCGACGCCAGTTTGAGGCACTGATCGCACAGGAGGTCGAGAGGCGGCGCAGCGTCGAGGACGGGCTTGCGCAAACCGTCAGCGCACGAGACGATGCGGAGAGGCGGCACGCATCGGCCACCTCAGATGTCGAGCGCCTCACGAAAAGCGAGACGGATCTCAGCTCGAGACTCGCCGACGTAACAGCGAGCCGCAACGATCTCGAACGACGTCTGGCTGCCACAAAGGCCGCGTTCGATGACGCGAGTATGCGTACCACCCGTGAGCGCCTGGCCGCCAGCAAGCGGGCCGCCGAGCGCGAAGCGGGGTTGGACGGGCAGATCCGTCAGCAACGCGAGAGGTGCACAACGCTCGAGCAGGCAGTCACAGATGCCGATGCGGCCTTGCGCGATGCGGAACAGCGACACGAAGCGGCCCTCTCTGCAGCCGCTGGCGACCTCGCGGAGCGCCAGGCACGCTTCGATCGCGAGTTGTCGCAGACGGTCGCCGATCGCGACCACGTCTCGCAGCGATTGCGCGACGCCGAACTCGCCCTCGACAACGTACGTCACGACTACCAGACGGTCGTCGCCGATCTCGAACGCCTGACCCAACGCGAGGCGGACCTCACTTCCCAGCTCACTGCCGTCGAGGCCGCGCGCGACGCCCTCGATCTGCAACTGGCCGAGGCCACGAACGCGATCGCAGACGCGGACGCCGCCTTGCGCGATGTGGAACATCGACACGAAGCGGCCCTGTCTGCCGCCGCCAGCGACCTCGCGAAGCGCCAGGCCCGCTTCGACCGCGAGTTGTCGCAGACGGTGGGCGAACGCGACCACGCCTCGCAGCGATTGCGCGACGCCGAACTCGCCCTCGATAACGTACGTCACGATCACCAGACGGCCGCCGCCGACGTCGAACGCCTGACCCAACGCGAGGCCGACCTCACCTCTCGACTGGCCGACGTCCAGGCCACACGCGACGCCCTCGATCTGCAACTGGCCGAGGCCAGGAACGCGATCGCAGACGCGGACGCCGCCTTGCGCGATGCGGAACAGCGACACAAAGCGGGACTGTCTGCCGCGGCCAGCGACCTCGCGAAGCGCCAGGCACGCTTCGACCGCGAGTTGTCGCAGACGGTGGCCGACCGCGACCACGTCTCGCAGCGACTGAGCGCCGCCGAAATCGCCCTCGTGAACTTACGTCACGACCACCAGACGGCCGCAGCCCATGTCGAACGCCTGACGCAACTTGAGGCCGACCTTACCTCACGACTGGCCGACGTCCAGGCCGCCCGCGACGCCGTCGAACGACAACTGGCCGACACGGCGAGCGCCTTAAAGCACTCCTCCGCGCACGAGACGGAACTCGAAGGGCAGATCCAGCAAGAACGCGCAACGCGCACCACTCTCGAACAGGCAATCGCAGATGCCAACGCGGCCCTCGACCAGATCCGTCGCGACCAGCAGTCTACTGCTGCCGACGTCGAACGTCTGACGCGACGCGAAGTCGCCCTCACCTCCCAGCTCGCCGATGTCCAGGCCGTCCGCGACACCCTCGACCTGCAACTGGCGGACGCAACGAACGCGATCGCAGACGCGGACGCCGCTTTGCGCGATGCGGAACAACGACACGAAGCGGCACTGTCTGCCGCGGCCAGCGAGCTGGCGGAGCGCCAGGCACGCTTCGATCGCGAGTTGTCGCAGACGGTGGCCGATCGCGACCAGCTCTCGCAGCGATTGAGCGCCGCCGAAATCGCCCTTGACAACGTACGTCACGACCACCAGACGGCCGCAGCCCATGTCGAACGCCTGACCCAACGTGAAGCCGCCCTCACCTTCCAGCTCGGAGGCGTCGAGGCCGCCCGCGACACCCTCGAGCATCGACTCGCCGACGCGGTGAACGCGATGGCAGACATGGACGAGCGCGCAGCCCGCGAACACAGCGCCGCAGTCGACCGCCAGGCGGACCTCGAGGCCCGGCTCGCACACGAGACCGCAACGCGCACAGCCGTGGGGCAGACTCTCAACGAGACGCGCGCTGCAGCGCTCGACGCCCAGCGTTCCTTCGAGGAGCAGGCCAGCGCCCTTCGCGCGCGAGGACTCGAGCAAAAAGCGCAGTTTGAAGTCTTTCTCGCTCGGGAGCAACTCGAACACGAGAGTCGGCTGGCGGAAATGCAGGGATGCAATCGCACCCTGGCGCTCGAACGCGATGCACTCCAGCAGTCGCTGACGACGGTTCAGGAACAATCGCAGCAGCTTCAAGAGACACTTGCGGCTACGGCCAAGGCGCTGGAGGTCGCGACACGCCGCAATGAGGTCCTGCGCTCCGAAGCCGACCAGTTGCCGCGACTGCACGAGCAACTCGACGAGATTCGAGTCGACAACAACCGCTTGTTCGAGCAGGCGGGGCTGGCGATGTTCCGGTGCACTCCGGATGGCGCACTCATCCACGCCAATCGTGCGTGTACGACCCTGGTCGGTCGACGCACGCTCGACCAACTGCCTGGCGCACAATTCGCGCCTGCTGTCTTCGAAGCTCCTGATGTCCTGTCCTGGCTCATCGAACGTTGTTCGAGCACAAGGGCAAAGGAGTCGATCGAGACTACCTGGCAGCGGAGCGATGGGGGACGCCTTTACGTTCGCCTGTCGGCGCGGCGACTAACACCGCACGACGTGATCGAGGTCACCGCCGAGGACCTCACCCGCCTGCGCGTCCTTCAGGCGCGACTTGATCAGGCTCATCGGATGGAGGCGGTCGGCCGATTCGCCTCGGAGGTCGCAGTCACCTGCGGCAACTTGTTGAGCGACATTTATCAGAACGGCCAGCAGTGGCTCACGAAGGCTGGCTGCAACGTCGGTTCAAGACAACAGGGCGAACTGCTGATCGACGAAGTGAGGCGTGCGGCCGACCTTCTGCATCAACTTGCGGCGTTCGGTGACGAACAGGCCCGCACGCCGGTGCTCGTCGATCTGAACACGCTCATACGCGATCTCCAGCCCGTTCTGAAACGTGTGGCCGGAAACCACGTCGAGATCCAACTGCGAGACCCGTCGTCTCCACTGACTGTCGACGTCCAGACCGAACGCGTCGAGAGACTGCTCGTGAATCTGGCCAGCTATGGACGTGAACGTATGCCGTCCGGCGGGAGGCTGCGAATCGATCTCGGCACGATCGTGGTCAATCGTCATTTCGCCGCCAAGCACCCCCACGTCCGGCTGGGCCTGCACGCACTGATCACGGTCACGGGGATCAGAACCGCAGCGCGAGCCGAGGGAGGGCAGCAGGCTCACGCCCACGTCTCACCGCGCGGACCCGGGAGATCCGCAAGATCCGGGGTAGACGTGGGAACTCTGCACGGGCTCGTAAGTGAGTGTGGCGGCCATCTGTGGATGACGGTCCAACCTGCGGGAGACATGGTCGCGAAAATACGCCTGCCGCTATTGAGCCCGCATGACCAGGTGTTTACTCGTGTAGCTGCGTTTCGCGGCGCTCGCGAGCGTTCGACCACGCGCTGATTCAGTGCTGATTTCGCGAGTGCTGAAGGACTTGCGCTGAATGACTGGCTCATGAGTTGCACTCGCCGCCGGTCTCTTGAAGACTTCCGAATGAATTCTGAAATAGACGGCGGAGTGGAACACTCGGCCATGCACACATTCGTGTAACTTGTTCGTCAGCTCACCTCCTGTTCATTTACGCGACCGGCGCCACCTCATGACCGACAGCCGCTTCCTTGTAGACGCGGTATGCCTCCTCGAACATCTGCTCCCGGCTGGCGAAGCGACTCTCCTCCCAGCACGCAAGCGGCTGCCTCCAGTCAGGAGCGATTCGGGATTACTCGACGGTGGTGCCACGCAGGACGACACCCTGATCGAAGAACAGCTTCAGCACTACAGACGCCGTGCGAGTGAGTACGACCAGAGGTCCTTCCGACAAGGCCGCTACGATCGCGGGGCCGCGCATCGTGAGCAGTGGTTCGCGGGACTGGGGATGATTGAGACGATAGCAACGATTTGGGGCCGCTTCCGATGGTTCGCGGGTCCTCGACACGCAGCGACACGTCCTCGTCCTCGAACGCGCGCCGCCCTGACGGAGACGACGTGAGGGTTTTCTCCACTGATATGTTGATATCGGTATTCCGCTGTAGTTCAATTCACGCGGCTGACAGCACCGGACAGCCGCCGGCCCGGGTCGCCGGTCCTGGCAGTGTTGCGGGCTGTCGAAGGAACACGATGTGACGATCCAACCCGGCTCCGAGTTCGGCACCTACACAATCCTGGGATCCATCGCCACGACTGGGTCCGCGACGGACGTGGGAGCGCTGTGGCGCGCCCGCGATTCCCGCCGGGGTTGTGAGGTCACGATCCGGACCTTCCCGCCGGCGCTCGCGGACGACCCCGAGCGGCGCGCGCGGATCGAGGCGGCGGCGCGGACGCTGGCGGCGCTCGATCATCCCGGCGCTGCGCGTGTCTACGGCCTTGAAGAATCCGACGGCACGCCGTTCCTGGTCACCGAGCTGGTCGAGGGCGAGACGCTCGCCGAGAGGCTCAAGCGGGGCGCGATTCCAGTCGCCGAAGGGCTCGGGCTCGCACTCCAGGTCGCGCAGGCGCTCGAAGCCGCCCACGAGAGCGGCGTCCTCCACCGCGATCTGAATCCGTCGACCATCCGCCTTGCGCCCAATGGCGTCGTCAAGATCCTCGACTTCGGCCTTCCGGGCCTGCTGGGCGCGGACGACGCAACGGCGGCAAGCGATCCGAACCTCTCGCACTCCCCGACGCGAGCCGTGACAGCGATGCGCTCCGGCTCCCTCTCGGGAACCTCCGCCTACCTCGCGCCCGAGCAGGCGCGGGGCGAGGTGGCCGACGCGCGGGCCGATATCTGGGGCTTCGGGTGCCTCCTGTTCGAGATCCTCGCGGGCCGGGCACCGTTCCACGGCAAGACCCCGTCCGACGTGCGGGCGGCCGTGCTCAAGTCCAATCCGGACTGGTCCCGCTTGCCGGCCGTAGTCCACCCGCGTGTCCGGTTCCTCCTCGAGCGGTGTCTCGAGAAAGACGCCGCGCGTCGGCCGTCTGACATGGCTGGTGTCCGCGCCGATATCGCGAAGACGCTCGAGAACCCCGAGGACGTGACTGCCGCGGGGCGCTCGGCGCGCCGCGCGTGGCTGCCGTGGGCCGTCGCCGTCGTGGGGGCCGCCGCCATCGGCCTGGCCGTGAGCTGGGCGCTGCGTCCCGCCGCGCCTTCCGCCATCGTGCGCTTCCAGATGTGGACGTCCCAGCCCGGCGGCGCCCCATCATTCTTGCAGGCGGTCTCGCCGGAGCTCGCCATCTCGCCCGACGGCGCGCGCATCGCGTTCAAGGGCGTGGACGGCCGCCTCTACCTCCGCGATCGCGACGACATGACGTCCCGCGCCGTCCAGATCACGGGACAGACGCGGACGCTCCACGCGCCGCTTTTCTCCCGGGACGGGCGTGAGCTGTACTTCATCGACGTGCCACCCGGCGACGGGACGCCAGCTCAAATCGCCTCCGTGCTGCCAAGGCTGCTGACTCTGAACCAGATTCCAGAGCCCGGCCTCGACCTCAAGAAGGTCCCGATCGACGGCGGAACGCCCACGCCGGTCCTGACGGGACGGCGGGATGAGGTGCTGGATCCGGCGTGGAGCGGTGGCGACACGATCCTGTTCGCCGATTCGCGCGGCATCCAGTCGGTTCCGGCCAACGGCGGCACGCCCACGACGATCCTCGAGGCGGCCGGCGCCCAGCATCCGCAGATGCTCCCGGGAGGGGAATGGGTCCTCTACTCGACCGGTGACCTCGTCAACATCCTGGCGCGCGGCGCGGCGAGCGCCGCGGCCCAGATCGTCGTCCAGTCGCTCGCCGATCCCAAGGACCGCCGTGTCGTCTGGGAGGGGGGTGTCGCCGCGCGCTATGTCGAAGCAACTGGCCACATCATCTACCAGGGGGCGACGCAGCCCGGGCTGTGGGCATTCCCCTTCGACGCCGGCCGACTCGAGAAGACCGGCGATCCTGTTCCGCTCGTCGAGGGCGTGATTGTGGACTACGCCCTGTCGGAGACCGGGGCGCTCGCTTATGCCGCCGCGCTCGGCGTGGCGCTGCCCACGGCAGGTTCTGACACCGCGGGCAGCGTTCTCGCGATCGTTGCGCGGAGCGGAAGTGTCTCGCGGCGGCTGCGTGTCGATCCAGGCATCTACCGGAACCCTCGCGTCTCACCCGACGGCTCGCGCGTCGTCTACGAGTTCGTCGATGCGTCGCGTGAGAGCCACATCTGGATCTACGACCTGGGCGAGGACTTCCCACGGAAGCTCACGTCCGAGGGCGAGAACCAGAATCCAATCTGGAAAGGCGACGGGGCGGTGACGTACGCCTCGAAGCGGGACGGAAAGTGGGGCGTGTATACCGAGTCCGCCAACGGCAGCGGCGAGCCGGAGTCCGTGGTCGCGGCCGCAAACGGGACGATCTATAGGCCCCAGGCCTGGGCGCCCGACGGCGCCCTCGTGCTGGTGGCGGCCGCCCAGGAGTCCGGAGCTCGAGCGGGCCGACTCGCCGTGCTTCCCGCGAAGGGGGACGGCAAGGTCCGCGAGATCGCGCCGGCCGAGCCCGGCGCCGACGAGTACGGCGCCAGCCTGTCGCCGGATGGAGCCTGGATGGCCTACATCGCCGAGTGCGCGTCGCGCTTCGGTTGCGCCCGTGTTCAGAGGTTTCCGCCCGTGCCCGGATCGAGCTTCCTGGTCAGTCAGAACGAGGCCTGGGTGCAGTTCTCGCCTGACGGCAAGCAGCTCCTGACCAGCCGCATCAATGTCTATGATGCCCGGGACGTGGCGTCGAAGGGCACGTCGGTCGCCTTCGAGAACCCACGCAGGGTCAACTTCAACGCCTTTCAGGCCGCGCTGGACGACCGCAGCTTCGACCTCCGCGGCCCCGCCGGGACTGAGTTCGTCATGGTCGTCCCGTTCGCCCCACAGGCTGGGCGCGGCGCGGCGGGAAATCCGACTGCACGCTCGCGAATCGGGTTCGTCCACAATTTCTACGAGGTTCTGAGGGAGCGCGTCCGCGCTTCCGGGGGGCAGTAGATCGTGTCCGAGTGGGAGGCATTCGCATGATCGGGCGGACGCTCGCGCACTACGAGATCGTGTCGGCGCTGGGCCGGGGCGGCATGGGTGAGGTGTTCCGCGCCCGCGACACGAAGCTCGGACGCGAGGTGGCGATCAAGACGCTGCCCGACGAGTACGCGCGGGATCCCGATCGGCTCTCCCGCTTCGATCGCGAGGCGCGGTTTCTCGCGACGCTCGACCATCCCAACATCGCCGGCATCCACGGTCTCGAGGAATCGGGGGGAACGCGGTTCCTCGTGCTCGAGCTCGTCGAGGGCGAAACGCTTCGCGACCGGCTCTACGGGCCTGATCGCCCGACTGTGCGCGAGGCGCTGGGGCTCGCGTTTCAGATCGCCCAGGCTCTCGAAGCCGCGCACGCCAAGGGCGTTGTCCATCGGGACCTGAAGCCTTCGAACATCAAGGTTACGGCCAGCGGGCAGGTGAAGGTCCTCGACTTTGGCCTCGCCAAGGCGCTCGACATTCCTGGCAGCGGCAGCACGGGCGACGCCAACCTCTCCTTGTCACCGACTATCAGCGCGTCCGCCACACGCCACGGGGTGCTCCTGGGCACGGCGGACTACATGTCACCCGAGCAGGCGCGGGGCGAAGCCGTCGACCTGCGAGCCGACATCTGGGCCTTCGGCTGCGTGCTTTACGAGATGCTCGCCGGACAGAAGCCGTTCGAGGGCCGGACGGTGTCCGACATCCTCGCGGCCGTGCTGAAGTCGGAGCCGGACTGGAGCCGCCTCCCGGCGGACCTCCGCCCCCGCGTCCGGTATCTCCTCGAGCGCTGCCTCAGGAAGGAAGCCCGCGAGCGGCCCGCGCGCGTCGCCGAAGTGCGCCACGAGATCGAGAAGGCGCTGGCGGACAAGGACGGCGCGCAGAGCGGCCCCGCCATGGCACGGGTCCGTCCGCGATCACGGCTCGTCGCGGCCGCTGCCGTGGTTCTCACCGGCGTCGTCGCACTCGCCGCCGGCACCGTCCTTCTCGACTCCTCCGAGCCGCTTCCGCTGATGCGCTTCGGCTTCCCTGCCGGTCCGCTCCGGAGCCTGCCGGAGATCCCGGTCGTGGCGTTCGCACCCGACGGGGCGCGCCTCGCCTACACGACGCTCGACGGGCTCCTGGTCCGAGGCCTCGACGAGGCCGAGCCAGTGGCCGTGCCCGGCCCGACCGGCTGGATCGGGACGCCGGCGTTCTCGTCCGACGGCCTGTCCCTCGCCTACGTCAACGCACCAACTGAGAAAGGGCCATTCTCGATTATGCGGGTCCCGATCGGCGGCGGCACGCCGGCCACGATCCACATCGGGATCCCGAGCCTGCCGACCGATCTCGACTGGGACGCACGCGACGTGCTGATGTACGCCCAGCCCGACGGCATCTGGGAAGTGTCGGCCGCAGGCGGCGGCGATGCGCGGCTCGTCATCGCGGCAGCGGACGGTGAAGCACTGGCGAGCCCGCAGTTACTTCCTGGCGGCAGCGGAATCCTGTTCGTCTCGACGAAGGCGACGGGGCCCGACCGGTGGAGCAAGGCGACGATCTTCGTGGCGTCTCCGGGATCGGAGCCCGCCGATCGGCAGATCGTTCGCGAGGGCGGAAGCGATGCCCGGTATGTGCCCAGCGGGCACTTGATCTTCGCGGACGGCACGACGCTCTGGGCCGCGCCTTTTTCGCCGGGCAGCGGGCTCACCGGCGAGCGCTTCCGTGTCGTCGACCAGGTCTTCCGCGCCTCATCCGGCGTCTCCGACACGGCGCAGTACGCGGTCTCGGCCAGCGGCGCCCTGGTCCACCTGGGAATCGGCGCCGACGATCCGGCCGCGTCGGCCGCGGGCGGCGGCGTCACGCTGGGTGCGCCTCAGGGACTCTCGCTCGTGTGGGTCGACCGGATGGGGAAGGAAGAGCCGATCGACGTCAGGCCGGACCGCTACTCCTCGGTGCGGCTCTCGCCGGACGGCAATCGGGTTGCCGTCGTCATCGGGGGCAATCCGATCGCGGGCGAGCCGCGCGATGTCTGGATCGTCGACCTGCGGACCGAGGACATCAGCCGACTCACGACCGACGGGCAGAGCGACGCGCCGATCTGGCTAGACAACAACCGAATCCTCTACCGCGCGACGCCCATTCCCGTCGGCGTGTTCTCGGTGCCCGTCGATGGCGGCGAGCCGCGGCTCCTCCGGCGCTCGCCGACCGCGCCGACCGCGTATCCGATGGGACTGACGCCCGACGGCCGGACGCTCCTGGTCCTGCACGCGCCCAGCGTCCAGCAGCAGAACCTGTTGACGCTCCCGATGAACGGCGCCGGCGACTATGTGCGGTTGCTCGACGAGCCGGGCGTCCAGAGCTTCGCGTCCGTATCTCCCAACGGAAGGTTCATGGTGTACCACCAGGGCCCGAATTTTGGTGATACGAGCGTCATGGTCCGGCCGTTTCCCGAGGTGGCGCTCCGGAGCTACACCGTGGGGCCGGGCGGTTACCCCGTCTTTTCGCGTGACGGCTCGGAGATCTTCTACTTCGACGGTCAGAGTATCGCGGCCGTGCCGGTCAAGTACGATCCCTTCGACATCGGCGCGCCCGCCTCGCTCGGGCTGCGCGGTCCGTATTTCTACGGGGCGAACCGGACGTGGGACGAGGGCCCGGATGGCCGGTTCCTGATCACGCGGATGGGAACGCCCAGCCTGCCGCAGGGCTCGATCGAGATTCAGGTGGTCGTCGGCTTCTCGCGCGTGCTCGAAGGGCGGACGCAGTAGCGCGCCGCCTGGCAGCACACCACCCTCACCGCGAGGACCCGAGCGGCGATGCGGGTTCAAACTCAGTAACGGTGCCTTGAGCGGCCAGGGCACAACGAATGGCGAGTCTGGCGGGCGAGGTTTCGTTCGTGGGCCGTCATGTGATCGATCGAATGGCTGTGACGGGAGCGTTCGACGTCGATCTCGAGTGGACTCCTGAATCGCCCGGCGCAGCGCTCTCTCCCCACGCTGGTGCGTCGATCTTCACGGCGCTCCAGGAACTCGGGCCTCGAGCTCGAACCGTCCACTGCGCCTCTGGAGATCATCGTCATCGACAGCGCTGAGCGGCCCTCCGAAAACTAAGTTGGCCCCGCGTATGATCGCCCTGTGAGCCGGCCTCTGACGGTCTTCGAGGATCGCGAGTCTCATCGATGGGGGATGGTCACTGCCGCGCCGCATCGCTCGGTGCGCCCGCATGTTCGCCGCTACGTCGGATGGTGGGAGCATCGGACGACGCCGCTCCATCGGCCGGAGCTGCCGAGCGCCGAAGTTCCGCTCATCATCAGTTTCGGTGCGCCCATCCGATTGTTCGAGGTTGCCGACCATACGAAATCGACGGAGCTTGGCAGCTTTGCGACCGGCGCGTACGACGCGCACGTCGGCGTGAGGCGAATGGCTCGCAGGGCGGCATCCAGATCGATTTCACGATCCTCGGCATGCGGCTGTTCCTCGGCCGGCCGCTCGCAGATCTGAGCAACCGCGGCATCGCCCTCGAGGACATCTTTGGATCCGATGCGAGGCGCCTCAGCTCCCAGTTGCACGATGCTCCCACGTGGGAGGCGCGCTTCGACCTGCTCGATCGCGAAATCGCATCGCGCATTTCATCGGCCAGACGACCTGCCGGCGAAGTGTTGTGCACGTGGAAACGAATCGTGGAGAGCGGCGGTCTTGTGACGATTCGCGCTCTGGTCGAAGAGACCGGATGGAGTCAGAAGCATCTCATCAGCCAGTTCAGGGAACACGTCGGCCTTGCGCCCAAGATGTTTGCGCGGGTGGTGCGGTTCGGATCCGCAGTGGATCGATTGCGCCGCAAGGAACACGCGAGCCTCACCGAGCTGGCTCTCGACTGCGGCTACTACGATCAGGCGCACTTCGATCGGGACTTCCGCGCCTTTGCCGGCGTCACGCCAACGGAACTACTAAGTACGCTAGGCAGCCACGGCGGCTTCTCGTCGGAGTAGGTAAGTTTCGTCCAAGACGTGGTTCACCCACCCGGCTACGCTGGGGCCATGAAGCCAACCATATTTCCAGCCTTACGCTACAAGGACG
>Ga0247825_10000158_pt1 | contig 39184 bp, 33 predicted proteins | sample 13C_Vanillin_Day_FD_194413 | JGI IMG/M metagenome (GOLD analysis project Ga0247825, IMG submission 194413) | Soil microbial communities from agricultural site in Penn Yan, New York, United States - 13C_Vanillin_Day48 | ecosystem: Environmental > Terrestrial > Soil > Agricultural land | place...
TCGACGGCATGAATCACGGAAAGCCGCGCCGCCGGTTGACGCGACTGATCGCCTTCCACCGCGAACGCGTCGTCCGCAACACGCGCATCGAGGTCCCGGTCTCCGCGCATCCGATCGACTCGATCAACCTCAAGGACCCGCGACTCGGCATCTACGCGCAGCTCACGCAGTTCGTCAAAGACGCGGGCTTGTCGACAGGACGCCTGCGCATCGCGCTCGATCCGGTGGAGCGGCATTCAGCGCTCACGGTCAACGAGTACGAAACGCTGCTCATGCGGGCCGACCTCGCCGAGGTGCTACGCAACCCGCTTCGCTTCGTTGCCGAGAAATCACGCCATGCCCTGGCAAACCCGTTCGCCGTGCCGGCCCGCACACTCGACTACGCGAAATACGATCTCGTGCGCGTCCTCAACAGGGGGCTCGACGCGTTCGGTCTTCGCGGATCGATGATCGAGAAAGTGATGGCGCGAACGCTGGCCGTTCCGGCCGCACGCTTCTTCCGCATGCGCCGGTCTGTCAGCCTGCTCGTGTCAGCGGGCGACGATGGCGCGCCGACGATTGTGGCAGGGATGTATCAGAGTCCCATCCTGGTGCAGTGGCAGCACGCGCCGCGACGGTCCCGCGTCCTCGACGTCACACTCACCGAGATTCGCTAGGCTACGGGCTTCGGGGCGTTACCGCGGAAGCCTTTCCGGCATCTCTGCCACCGCGTACGCCATGACGGCAACGGCGGCAGAGGCCCTCGACACTTCCTCCGGCAAAATGCGATCGACGGTATCCGCCGCGGTGTGGTGGATCACGAAGTAGCGCGCGGCATCTCCCACATACGCCATCGTCGGGATTCTGCCGGCCTGGGCGATGGGGCCGATGTCAGCGCCGCCGCCTCCTGCTGTGATCTCGGGAAAGTTCAGCGGCTCGAGCAGCAGACCTATCTGTCCGATCATGGCGCGAGCCGCCATGCTGCCGGAGAATCCGAGCGCCGCCGGCGCGAACACTCCGAGATCCGATTCGAGTGCGAACACATGATCGGAAGCTGTTGACGCGTGGCGTTCGGCGTACGCTGCCGCGCCGCGCAGTCCGTTCTCTTCGTTCGTCCACAGCACCACGCGAACCGTACGACGTGGACGAAGCCCCAGCTTCATCATCAGGCGTGCTGCCTCCCACGTGATGATGCATCCCACGCCATCGTCCGACGCGCCCGTTCCGACGTCCCACGAATCGAGATGCCCGCCGAGCAGCACGATCTCGTTCGGCTTCTCGCGTCCGATGATCTCGCCGACGACGTTGGCGGACTCGACGTCGGCCTCGCGGCGCCCTTCGAGCAGAAGCCGCAGACGTACGCGGCGGCCGGTGCGAGCGAGACGTACGAGGCGGTTGGCGTCCTCGGCTGCGAGTGCGGCAGCGGGAATTGCGGTCACTTCCGGGATGTAGTTCACGCTGCCAGTGTGCGCCGTTCGCAATCCGACCGGCCCGATCGATCGCACGAGCACCGCGAGGGCGCCCTGCTGTGCCGCGGCGCGCGCACCCCCGTTGCGGTACGTGACGGTCTCCGCGTAGCCGCCATACGCGACGTCGAACAGCACGATCTTGCCGCGCGCCTCTGACGCGCGACTGCGGAGATCTTCAAAGCTGCTGACGACGAGCAGATCGGCCTCGAGGCCACCGGGCGGCGTCGCCACGGTTCCACCGAGCCCGAGGATCGCCAGGTCGTGATGCGGCGGATCGATGATCTCGGCCTGCTCCCGACCTCGCACCCATTTGGGGACCATCACCGGCTCGGTGTGCACGTTCTCGAGCCCGTCAGCCGTCATCGTCTGAACGGACCACCGGATCGCTCTGGCGAGATTCTGAGAGCCACTCAAACGCGCGCCAAACGTATCCGTGAGTTCGGCGAGGCGCCGCCATGCAAAGTCGTCCGCCGTTGCGGCCTTGATCAACCGGTCCGCATCGGCCTTCAACGCTGTCGAAACGGAGTGCGTGCTCTGGGCTTCGAGGGAGATGGCAACCGCTATGGCGCAGGCCAGCGCAACCAGGTGGGACGTCGGCAGCCGCATGCAGATCTACTTTAGCGCAGGGGCTTACGCGGGGCTCTGGACTCTGGTCTCTGGGCTTTGGACATCACGCCACCGGTTTGAAGTACTCCGGAAGATCGCGTTTGGTCTCGAGCAGGATCGAGATAATTGCCTTCCGATCTGCCGGAGCCAGACCCTTGTAGCGGGGAGACGCGTCCTTGCCGGACAGCACTTCCCAGAGGCGCGAGTAGACCGCGCTCTTGGCTGCCGGGGGTAGGGCATCGAATGCCGGCGTGTAGATCATGTAGCTGCACGGATACTTGAACAGCCGGCGACGCAGATCGAGTTCGCGCAGCGAACGGCCCTGGCCATCGCGCGGGCCTCTGGCGCGGAACGACTCGGCGAACCCGGACGTGCCTTTCACCGCGCCTGTAAGCGGCGCCTCGTCCACAAAGAGCATGTAGTCGACGAGGTCGCGTGCGGCCTCGGTGACACGCGTCGAGGCGGCCTGGCTCGGCGACGCTGCGGCCAGCCTCGCTTCCCATCCTGTGCGCGTGATCAGGTTCGTCATGTTGGCCTGATGGTCGATGACGAGCAACGCCACGACATCGCTGTACGGAGCGGCGTACCCCTTCAGGTCGAAGAGTCCGTCGAGCGACGGCAGCGCGCGCGTCGGACCTGCCAGCTTCGATCCCTTGTCGTTGTACATGACCGACACGTTGCCGATGTGCTTCGCGCCGCCCGGATCGCCAGTCACCCACCATCCACCCCAGCGCTGTTCGAGCGGACTGCCGTGAACGGTCGTGAAGCCGTTGGCGTACGAGTTTTCGTCGCGCAGGGGATAGACGCTCTGCACCATCAAGCCGGGAACCCCCAGCGTCTCCCATGACAAGTGACATGCGAGGCACTCGTTGTTGCGCTTGAAGACCGGCTTCGCTCCGGCATCCTGTGCGACCTCATAGAAGACAACGCCCTGCGACGGATCCTGCGAGGCGACTTCGATGATCTTCCCGCCGCGGATGTATCCGACTGCGACCGTGTCGTTGAAGAACACCGCACGCGGGTTGTGCATCCGGATGAGCGACGCCTGGAAACTGGTCTGCGAGAAGACCATCATCTGCGACTCGACCGGCACATTCAGCGCGGCGAGCACCGACCGGAGGTAACCCGTGGACTCGTCGTACTTCAGCGTCGCCGACCCGTTGTCGAGCCTGGCGTTGAGCGCCGATACCGCGTCCGACGTCGCGCCAGTCGAATACCTGATGGCCGCGTGATCGCGCGACTCCACGTAAGCGTCGCGCCGTTGGGCAACGGCCAGCAGGCTGCAACCGAAGATGACGGCCACGACGAGCAGGAGAAGAGATGGAACCCGGACTGGAGGAGCCACACCTGAAGGCTACGATCGGTAACCGCAGCACTGCAAGCGCGTCTACGGGGATATGATGGGGGTTCCCGGCATTGAGGCCGGGCGCCGCATATGACTCAGGCCGTCACACTCAGCGTCGACCAGGGCGTCGCGCTCATTCGCATCGACAACCCACCCGTCAACGCGCTCAGTCCCGAGGTGATCGACGGCCTCGAGGCCTCACTCGATCGGGCGTCTCGAGACGACTCGGTTCAGGCGATCGTCATCATCGGCGCGGGCCGGACGTTCATCGCAGGCGCCGACATCAAAGGACTCGAGCAACTGGCGTGGGGCAGCGACTCCGGCGCACCGGAGATGCACGAGCTGCTGCAGAAGATGGAAGACACCCCCAAGCCGGTCGTCATGGCGATGCACGGCACCGCGCTCGGTGGGGGCCTCGAAGTCGCGATGGCCGGACACTACCGTGTCGCCGTGCCGGATGCGCTGATGGGACAGCCCGAAGTGAATCTCGGCATCATCCCAGGCGCCGAAGGAACGCAGCGACTTCCGCGGCTCGTGGGTCTCGAGAAAGCGATCGAGATGTGCGTCTCCGGCAAGCCGATCAAGGCCGCTGACGCGCTGAGCGCCGGGCTCATCGAGCGCATCATCGAAGGCGACCTCGCCACCGGTGCGTCGGGCTTCGCGCGAGAGATGTCGGCACGCACAGGTGCGTTGCCAAAGACGCGAGAGCGACAGGACAAGCTTCCACCCGCAAGCGCCATCCCCGGCATGCTCGCAGCCGGTCGCGATCTTGCGCGCAAGACACGACGCCACCTCGAAGCGCCCGTGGCGGCAGTCGACGCGCTCGAAGCTGCGGCCACGCTTCCGTTCGCCGAAGGGTGCGCACGCGAGCGGGACATCTTCTTTCAGCTCGCGAAGTCTGAACAGGCCAAGGCTCTCATCCACGCGTTCTTTGCCGAACGCGGAGTTTCGAAGGTGCCTGGCGTGTCGAAGGACACCGTCGCCGCACCGGTGAATCGCGTCGGCATCATTGGTGCGGGCACCATGGGTGGCGGCATCGCGATGGCATGCGCCAATGCAGGGGTCTCAGTGCGCCTCACGGATACCTCGCAAGAGGCGCTCGACAGAGGCATCGCCACGATTCGCAAGAACTACGACGTCTCCGTGAAACGCGGACGCTTCACCCCGACGATGGTCGAAGAACGAATGAAGCGAATCTCCCCGCAGGTCGGCTACGACGGATTTGGCGACGTCGATCTGATCATCGAAGCCGCGTTCGAGAACATGGCTCTCAAGAAACAGATCGCTGGCTCCGTCGCCTCATTGGGCAAATCGGAGCAGGTGTTTGCGACCAACACGTCCACGCTCGACATCGACGAGATCGCCGCCGCAACCGGACGCGCGCCAAGCGTGCTCGGCCTGCACTTCTTCAGCCCCGCGAACGTCATGCGCCTCGTGGAGATCGTCCGTGGCAAGGCGACGAGCCCCGAGACGCTGGCGACGGCCATGGCTGTCGCCAAGAAGCTCGGCAAAGTCGGCGTGGTCGTCGGCAACGGCCCGGGGTTCGTCGGCAATCGCATGATGTTCCCTTACATGTACGAGGCGCAGTTCATCGTCGAAGACGGGGCGACGCCACAGCAGGTCGATGACGCACTGACCGGCTTCGGCATGGCGATGGGCATGTTCGCCGTTGACGACATGGCCGGGCTCGACGTGGCGTGGCGGGTGCGGCAGGAGCTGAATCAGTTCAGCGAACCGGGTGCGCGCAAGCCGCTCGTTGCCGATCGTCTGTGCGAGATGGGACGCTTCGGACAGAAGACCGGCAGGGGCTGGTACCTCTACGGCGACGATCGCACGCCGCAACCAGACCCTGAGGTCCTCGCGCTCATCGAGCAGCTTGCCGTGGCGAACGGCATCCGCCGGCGCTCGTTCACCAACGAAGAGATCATCGAGCGGACGATCTACGCGCTGATCAACGAAGGCGCGCGCGTGCTGGACGAGGGCTACGCACTTCGCGCGGCCGACATCGACGTCATCTACACCAACGGCTATGGCTTCCCCGCCTGGCGCGGCGGACCGATGTTCTATGCCGACCGCGTCGGCCTGAAGACGATCTACGACCGTGTGTCCGCGTTCCATCAGGAACTGGGTCAGCGCTGGGCACCGGCGCCGCTCCTTGCAAAGCTGGCAAAGGAAGGGACCACGTTCAAGGAGCTGGACAAACGTCGCGCCGGCTCATTGGTTGGAGCGACCTCGTAGCGGATTCCATGGAATCCACCGCCCGCCGAATCAGGTCGGTCAACATCACCCCAATCGAGACGACGATCCGCCATGGATCCGATGGGGTCGTCTATCTCTCGTCGCCGCAGGCGCTCGGCCCGTATCCCGATCGGATCACCGATCGACTCGAGCACTGGGCCAGAGAAGCTCCAGGCCGGGTCTTTCTCGCGCAGCGCGATCTGACTGGTGGCTGGCGCACGCTGACTTACGCGGACGCGTTCGACGGCGTCGGACGTATCTCGCAGTCGTTGCTCAATCGGAAGCTGTCGCCCGAACGGCCGATCCTGATCCTGTCGGGAAATGGGATCGATCATGCCCTGCTCGCGCTGGCGGCGATGCACGTCGGCGTCCCCTATGCGCCAATCGCGCCCGCATACTCTCTGCAAGCCAGGGATTACGGCACGCTTCAGCAAATCTTCCAGCGACTCAAGCCCGGTCTCGTGTTCGCGGCCGAAGGCGCCGCGTTCGAGCGCGCGCTGTCTCAGGTGCTGCCGGCAGGCGTCGAGCTCGTGGTCTCGTCATCGTCGCCAGCAACGATCGCGTCGACACCGTTCAGTGACCTTCTTGCAACGTCAGGAACAGGATCGGTCAACGAGGCGCGGAATCTCGTCGGCCCGGATACCATCGCAAAGATTCTGTTCACGTCGGGATCCACCGGGCATCCGAAGGGTGTCATCAACACACAGCGGATGCTGTGCTCGAATCAGGAAATGATTCGAACCGTGATGGCGTTTCTCGCGGACGAGCCGCCAACGCTCTGTTGCTGGCTGCCGTGGAACCACACCGCCGGCGGCAACCACAACTTCGGCATCGTGCTCTACAACGGCGGCACGTTTTATATCGACGAAGGCAAGCCGACGCCAGGACTCTTCGACGTCACGCTGCGCAACCTGCGTGAGATTCCTGCCATCGCGCACTTCACCGTGCCGCGGACGTACGAGATGCTGCTGCCTCACCTTCGCAGCGATACCGTGCTCCGAGAGACCTTCTTCAAGAGGCTCAAACTCTATTTCTACGCCGCCGCCGGACTCGGCCAGCGATTCTGGGACGAGCTACGCGATCTGGCGATCGACGCGTGCGGCGAAGAACTGCTGATCGTCACCGGCTTCGGCGCAACAGAGACCGCGCCCTTCGCCCTGACGACCGGCGGCTATGGAGCCGTGTCCGGCATGATCGGATTGCCGTGCCCGGGCATGGAGCTGAAGCTCGCCCCGGCCGGCTCGAAAAAGGAAGCGCGCGTGCGTGGTCCTAACATCACACCCGGCTACTGGGGCGATGAAGCGATGACCCGGGCGGCTTTCGACGAAGAGGGCTTCTACAGGCTGGGCGACGCGATGGACTTCGTCGATCCCGCCGATCCCAACCGGGGATTGATGTTCAACGGACGCCTCGCCGAGGACTTCAAGCTCTCCACCGGAACCTGGGTCAGCGTCGGCCCGTTGCGCTCGAAGATCCTGATGCAGGCCGCCGGCCTCGCTCAGGACGTCGTCATCGCTGGACACGACAGAGACTTTGCCGCAGCGATGGTCTTTCCAAACCTCGCGCGCTGCCGTGAGCTCGCCGGCAGCGTGTCGCCCGATGCGCCCGCGAGCGAGGTGCTCCGACACCCGGCGGTTGTCTCGCGATTCCAGACGATCTTCGACGAGCTCGCGCGACAGGCCACTGGCAGCTCCACATTCGTTTCGCGCGCGGTGCTTCTCGATGTGCCCCCGTCGCTCGACGCGCGAGAGATCACGGACAAAGGCTCGATCAATCAGAGAGCGGTGCTGCGCAATCGCGCCGCGCTCGTCGATGACATCTACTCTACTCCCCTGCCTGCGCACGTCATCAGGAGCGGGGTCTGACCCCTTCACACTTTTTCCAGCGAGAGCGATGATGGCACCCGCAGCGATCGACGTCGACCGAATAGTGGCGTTCGACGTCCACGTCCACCTCGAACACACTGGCGAGCAGACCGACGCCGACACACACGCGGCCGCGTACTTCAAGGGCGGAGGCGCACGCGATGCCGCATCGCTGGCGGAGTACTACCGCTCTCGCAACATGGCGTGCGTCATCTTCACCGTGGACGAAACGCTCACCGGCACGCCGCGGCTCTCGAACGACGAGGTCGTCGAGTTCGCGCAGAAGAACGCCGACATCGCAATCCCGTTTGCGAGCATCAACCCGACACGCGGCGCCGAGGGCGTGCGCGAAGCGCGACGTCTGGTCAGCGCGGGAGCGGTACGCGGCCTCAAGCTTCATCCACCGATTCAGGAGTTCTTCCCGAACGATCGCATCGCGTATCCGTTGTACGAAGTCTTCGCCGAAGCGAAGCTCCCGGTCGTCTTTCACACCGGACACAGCGGTATTGGCACAGGCATGCGGGGCGGCGGCGGTATCCGGTTGAAGTATGGCGACCCAATGCCAATCGACGATGTGGCGGTCGACTTTCCGGATATGCCAATCATCATGGCGCACCCGTCGTTCCCGTGGCAGGACGAGGCGATCTCGATCTGTCTGCACAAGCCGCAGGTCTACATCGATCTCTCAGGGTGGTCGCCGAAGTACTTCTCGCCCACGCTGGTGCAGTACGCGAACACGCTGCTGAAGAACAAGGTGATGTTCGGGTCGGACTATCCGCTGCTGACGCCTGACCGCTGGCTCGCGGACTTCGAGAAGCTGCCGATGCGGGATGAGGTGCGTCCGCTCATCCTCAAAGAGAACGCGGTTCGGTTGTTAGGACTGCGCGGTCACTGAAGAGGCGGGCGATCGCTGAACCAGGTCTCGCTGCGTGCGAGACCCGGCACTATCAAAATCTACTGTGCGCGCGGTCAGCGACTGACCTTGACGTACGCGTACATCCCGTCCGTGAAGTGCGGTGTAACGTTGCATACCACGAGGTACACGCCCGGAGCGGAGAACGACACCGATTCGAGCCTGTTCTCCCCGTTGAACCTATTGGCCGGCGCCGCCGGGGTCACCGCGTTGCGGTTGTCCGGGTTGATACCGACGTAATAGGCGGCACTCAAGTTGTAGTTCATGAACAGGTTCATGGGGGGTGGACCAGGAGCAAACGGCGGTGGAACGATATCGTTAGCCTCGATTCCGGCTTGGTACACCACGATCTGGTGGAAGCCCGCTACCGCGAAATTCACGACGCCTCCAGCCTTGACCTCGATCGTTGTCGGCAACACGTGGTGATTGGCCGTGTTGCCCTGTTGAGCCGTGTTGAGCCCGGCGCCAAACGCCACCGTCACACTCATCCGGCTGTTGCCATCCGATTGCGCCTGAACGATGGCCGCCGGCAACGCCACTACCAGCAGCGCGATCACCGACAACCTCGAACGTACCTTTGTCATTCGTTCCTCCTTGAGAGGGGCTTGGACTTCAAGCGCGTGGGGACCTGCCTAGGGTGGGGCTCGAAACGCAGGACGCCTGAGGCTGTGTATCTTGTGCACCCGATTGAACGCTGTCAAGCCAAATCGGCGTGAATCGCCAGAAAAACAAGACATAATGCGTCCGGACCTGCGAGGCTGGAGACACGCGAGATGCTGACTCGAATAGACCGACCACTTACGATTTTGGCGTGCATCGGCATCGCTGTGGCGCTCACATGCGCCAGCGCCTCCGCCCAGTACTTGAAGTATCGCGACCCGAAGACGCCGCGCAACGCCGACGGCACACCCAACATGACGGCGCCGGCACCGCGACTCGCGGACGGCAAGCCGGATCTCGGTGGCCTGTGGAACGCCACCGACGGTCGGTTCCTGACCAACCTCAGTAAGCGCGCAGGGATCGATCCAGGGTTCACACCATGGGCGGCGGCGCTCTTCAAGGAGCGCCAGGAAAACGAAGGACGCGACAGGCCCGCAGGTCGATGCCTGCCGCACACGATTCCCAACGCCATGCTGGTGCCGAACTATCCGTGGAAGGTCGTTCAGACACCGGGGCTCACGATCGTCCTGTTCGAGAACTTCACGCAGTACCGCCAGATCTTCACCGACGGGCGCGACTACCCCACCGAACGCCAGCCCGCGTGGTTCGGCTACTCGCTCGGCAAATGGGACGGCGACACGTTCGTGGTCGAGACTCTCGGGTTCAACGACAAGAGCTGGCTCGATGACGGGGGGCATCCACGGAGTGAGGAGATGCGGACGACGGAGCGATTCCGCCGCATCGACTACGGCCACCTCGAGGTGGAGTTCACGTTCAACGATCCCAAGGCGTACACGAAGCCATGGTCGGTGACTGTGCCGTTCATCCTGCTGCCCGATACTGACATCATCGAGAACATCTGCGAGAACGAGAAGGACGTCGAACACATCTTCTTCGGGGGCCTGAAGCCGAAGTAGTGGTGTCGACAATCGCCCGGGTGACAATAGAACCCATGCGGGCTCTGGTTCTCATCAGCCTTCTTCTCGTCACCGCCCCGGGCTTCGCGCAGACCGACGGCAAGGACCCCGACAAGCTGTACGCCGATCGCGAGCAGTTGTCGAGCGCGCGGCAAGCCGCTGATATCTGGGAGGCGCGACTCACCGCCAACCCGAAAGACTTCGAGTCTGCGTGGAAGCTGGCGCGTGCGTGCTACTGGCTCGGTGGGCACGTTCCCGCTGACGAACAAAAGCAGCAGTACGAGCGCGGCATCACGGCGGCGACACGCGCCGTCGCGCTCGAGCCCAACAAACCCGATGGCCATTTCTGGATGGCCGCGGACATGGGAGCGATGGCCGAGTCGTTCGGTCTGCGCGCGGGAATCCGCTATCGCGGTCCGATCAAGAAGGAGCTCGAGACGGTGCTCATGCTGGATCCCTCCTATCAGCAGGGATCGGCGGATCGAGCGCTCGGACGCTGGTACTTCCGCGTCCCTCGCCTGTTCGGCGGCAGCAGGGACAAGGCCGTCGAACACCTGAAGCAGTCGCTGACGCACGCCCCGCAGAGCACAGCCACGCACTTCTTTCTCGCCGAAACCTATCTCGATATGGACAAGAAGGACGATGCGCGTCGCGAGGCCCAGCACGTGCTCGACGCCCCGCTCCACCCCGATTGGTCGCCCGAGGATCGCGAGTTCAAACAGAAGGCGAAGGATCTGCTCCAGACGATCAAGTAGGCGCGAGCCCCGGGGTTGAATTCCTGCCCAAAGCGTGAAATCGTACGCGCCCCAGGGGAGGCATCATGACTCGAGCGACTCGCGTACTGGCTCTCGCACTCTCCACGCTGATGCTCGCACCGGCACTTGGCTCGGCGCAGCAGGCTGTCGGCCCAGGCGTGGAATTTACCGCACCCGACAAGATCAAGTGGGTCAAGAACGCAGCAGGCACACAGGAAACGGCCGTTCTGTCCGGCGACCCCGACAAGGCCGGTCCATACGTGATCCGACTGCGATGGCTGCCCGGCAACATGAGCCGGCCGCACTTCCACCCCAACGATCGCCACTTCGTGGTTGTCGAGGGCACGTGGTGGCTCGGCGCCGGTGAGAAATACGACCCAGACCACACCGTACCAGCAGGCCCAGGCACGTACGTCTTCCACAAAGCCGGCGCGATCCACTACGACGGGGCCAAGAAGGAACCGGTCGTCATCCAGGTTTGGGGAATGGGTCCGAACACGTCGACTCCCGCTGAGAAGAAGTGAACACACTCAACTCCCATAACCCAATTCCCGACTCCCAAAAGTACTTCTTGGGAGTTGGGACAAGAAACAAGTTGGGAGTTGGGAGTTGACGCAATCTCGTTCACCAACGACCGCACTCCTCCTCGGGCTCGTCATCACGCTCGCAACGGTCGTCGCTTATTCCTGGTACATCTCAGGCCAGATCTCTGGCCTCCGTCGTCTTCAGACCGAGCTCACCGATCGCAATCGTCGCGACTCGCTGCAACTGCTGCGCATTCAGAACGATCTCAATCAGCTCGCGCTTGCCATGCGCGACATGCTCGATGCCGCCGAGCCCTATCCTCTCACTGCATGGTCCACGCAATTCGATCGCATTCGCCTCGATTTGGACGATGCATTGAAGCAGCAGGGAGCGGTGGCACTGGCGCGTCAGACACCGGAGCAGCGTGAGTTTCTGGCCACCTCGCTCAAGCAGTTCTGGGACGCATCGGATCGCATCTTCGAGCTCGCGCGCACGAACGAAGCGGAAGCGCGTACGCAGATTCAGCTGTCGCTTCAAGCGCGACAAGCCGCGCTCAGCACAGCCGTCGCCCGGCTGCTCGTGCAGAACAACGAGGCCGAAGAGCAAACGGCGCAGCAGGTGCAGGACATCTACCGCCGGGTGCAGCGCCAGGTCTACTGGTTCCTCGCCGCAACGCTGGCGGCCATCGTCGCAACGAGTCTCTACCTGATTCGCTCGAATCGCCTGCTGTTCGCACGTCTCGCGACGCTCTCGGACGAGCGCCGCGAGCTGGCGCAGACCCTGATCGCCACGCGCGAGTCGACGCTCCGCGAGATCTCGCGCGAGCTTCACGACGAGTTCGGACAGATTCTCACCGCCATCGGCTCGATGCTCGGGAGAGCCGGCACACACGCGCCAGAAGGGTCGACGCTGCGAGCCGACCTGCGCGAGATCGGCGAGGTGGCTCAGACGGCGCTCGACAACGTCCGCGGTCTGTCACAGACGCTGCATCCGTCCATCCTCGAGGAACTCGGCCTCGCCAGCACGATCGACTGGTATCTCTCGACCGTCGAGAAGCAGCTCGGCATTCACGTCGCGCTCGAGACGCGGGGCACGTCGCGGCAGGTCGATTCGACCAGGGCCATCCACGTGTATCGCGTGCTGCAGGAGGCTTTGAGCAATGTGGCGCGCCACTCCGGCACCGATTGCGCGGTCGTGCGCCTCGGCTTCGAGCCGGATAGACTGGAGATGGACGTCGAAGACCACGGCAAGGGGATCAATCCGGATACCGCGCGGCGCGGGCTTGGCCTGGTGGCGATGCGCGAGCGCGCGGCCATCGTCGGTGGCACGATCGACTTCCTGACACCTTCGCAGGGCGGCACGCTTGTTCGATTCTCGATGCCGTTGTAGAGATGACTGACAGAATCACCGTTCTTCTGGCAGACGATCACGCGCTCGTTCGACGGGGATTTCGGCGCATCCTCGAGGACGATCCCGCCATCGAAGTCGTTGGCGAGGCGAGCAACGGCGAAGAAGCCATTCGACTCTTCGGCGAGCTCAAGCCGAAGGTCGTGGTCATGGACGCCGCCATGCCGGGGACAGGCGGTCTCGCCGCGACGCGCACCATTCTTTCGAGCCAGCCCGACGCGACGATCCTCATGCTGAGCATGCACTCCGAGGAGACGCTCGTGAAACAGGCCATGGCCGCAGGGGCGCGCGGCTACATCCTGAAGAACGCTGTCGACCTCGATCTCGCTGCGGCGGTCAAACGTGCCGCGGCCGGCGAAACGGTTCTCGATCCCGCAGTCGTCAAGCCAGCGCCACTGGCGGGCGAGCGCGCACGGCGCTTGACACCGCGCGAAACAGAAGTGCTCCAGTTGATTTGTAATGGGCTCTCGAATCGCGAGATTGCTGCCCAGCTCGACCTCAGCGTGAACACCGTCGCCGTGCATCGCGCCAACATCATGAACGCCCTGGGTGTCCACAAGACCGCCGAGCTCGTCGTCTACGCACTGCAGCACGGCCTCGTCAACCCACTCCGACAGTGACCCTTCGACATACTCAGGGTCACCCCGACCCTTCGGCAGGCTCAGGGTCGTCCCGAGCATCGTCGGGGGACGAACAGAGTCGAGGGGTCAACCGGCGCGACTTCCTGCGTCATGTCACCGCTGGCGCGGCGGCGGCGCTGCTGCCGGCTCCTCTTCACGCTCAGACCCTCGGCTTTCGGCTCGTTGACGCAACGGCGTCGGCTGGCCTCCAGTTTCGACACAACAGCGGCGCGTACGGAGGAAAGCTCCTCCCCGAGACGATGGGATCTGGGTGTGCGTTCATCGACTACGACGGCGATGGGTGGCAAGACGTCCTGCTGATCAACGGCATGGACTGGCCCGGGCACGCCAAACAGCGATCGAGCCTGAAGCTCTATCGCAACAACCGGAACGGAACGTTCACGGACGTGACACGCGCGGCGGGCCTTGACGTCGAGATGTACGGCATGGGCGTCGCCGTCGGCGATTTCGACAACGACGGGTTCCCTGACGTCTTCATCACGTGCGTTGGGCAGAACCGGCTGTTTCGCAACACGGGTAAGGGGACGTTCGTGGACGTGACGCGGGCGAGCGGCCTCGGCGGGCGCGACGCGTTCAGCACGTCGGCCATGTGGATCGACTTCGATCGCGACGGCCGCCTCGATCTCTTCGTGTGCAACTACGTCCGATGGACGGCGGCGCACGATGTGTTCTGCAGTCTTGACGGCAAGCAGAAGTCGTACTGCACGCCGGAGGCGTATCGCGGCGAGACCTGCTGGCTGTTCCGCAACCGTGGCAATGGCACCTTCGAAGACGTGACGGCGACGTGCGGCATTTTCGACTCGAGCTCGAAGTCGCTCGGCGTCGCACTAATCGATTACGACCAGGACGGGTGGCCCGATATCTTCGTCGCCAACGACACACAGCCCAACAAGCTTTATCGCAACCTGCGCAACGGCAAGTTCCGTGACGTTGCGCTCGAAGCCGGAGTGGCCCTCAGCGAGGACGGCAAGGCACGGGCGGGCATGGGCGTCGACGCCGCCGACTTCGATGGGAGTGGCCGGCCAGGTCTGGCCATCACGAATTTCGACAACGAGATGATCGGACTGTACCGGCCGCAGTCCGGCGGTGCGTTTCTCGATGTGTCCAGCCGATCGGGCGTCGGGGTCGCCTCACTCACGCGGCTGGGCTTTGGCTGCATGTTCGCTGATCTCGATCTCGATGGTGCACTCGATCTCGTCGTCGCCAACGGGCACATCGACGAGACCGTGAGGAACATCCGCGGAAACGTCGGCTACGCACAAGCGCCGCTGCTCTTCCTGAACCAGGGCGGCGCGACATTTCGTGACGTCGCCAGCGCGGCAGGCGGCGGCTTCGCGCAGGCACGCGTCGGTCGCGGTCTGGCGTGCGGCGATTTCGATCGCGACGGCGACGTCGATCTGTTGATGACGACGAACAACGGACCCGCCGTGCTCTTTCGCAACGACCAGTCCGCTGGCAATCGTAGCGTGCGCCTCAGGCTGATCGGCACGCAGTCCAATCGCGACGCCATCGGCGCAACCGTTCGCATCTATCACGGCGCAACGAGTCAGTCGCGCGTGGTGCGCAGCGGGTCGAGCTATCTGTCGCAGTCCGAGTTACCGGTCACATTCGGAGTCGGCAAGCGAGACGTCATCGATCGCGTCACGATCGCGTGGCCGAACGGACGCGCCGAGGAGTTCGCCAGAGTCGCGACTGGCAAGCAGTACGACTGTATCGAGGGCAAGGGAATCTCGGAGAGCCCACGGTAATCAACTTCCAACTCCAAAGAACGCCAACTCCCAATTCCCAAAGAAACAACTCCCAATCTCCAACTTCCAACGCCCAAGGAGTTGGCATTGCGGCTGCACTGACTATGGGAGCATCAAGATTGGACGCCACAGAAACCCTTCGATCTTCGGGAGCGTTTGCTCGAGTTCGCTTGCCTCATCGTCCGCGTCGTGCAGTTTCTCCACACTCGAGGTCCGGTAGCTGCGGCACTTTCGTTCGTCTTCGAGTTCTCCGACGTTGTGACATGTTGACGCGGGATCAGGATCCGGTCATCAATGAATCGGACGAGTTAATCCGGATCGTCGCGACCTTGCTCCGAAATACTCCGCCTCGAAAATCAGTCGTTTGGGCATTGGGAGTTGAGGTCTTTGGGAGTTGACATGAAGAAGTTAGCACTCGCGCTGGTTGGACTCGGCCTGACAGCAATCGGGGTGTGGGCGCAGGAAGAGCAGCCCGAGCCGTCGCCCGCTTTCGAAGTCGCGTCCGTCAAGCCGAGCAGCCCGAATTCCAGTAGCCCTTTCGGCGGTTTTCCGATGGTCATGCCCGCCCCCAACGGCCGGCTCACGGCGACGAACGTCCCGCTACGTCTGCTGGTGCGCATGGCTTATAGCGTCCAGGATTTTCAGATCGACGGTGGCCCGTCGTGGCAAATGTCGCAGCGCTTCGACATCACCGCCAAAGCTGAGGACGGCACCGCGGCAACGATGCAAGCGTTGCTTCCAATGTTGAAGACGCTGCTCGCCGATCGCTTCAAGCTGAAGGTGCACACTGAAACGAGAGAGCTGCCGGTCTTTGCTCTCGTCATCGCCAGAGACGATGGGAAGTTGGGGCCGAGCCTCAAACCGTCCACGTCTGATTGCTCGAGCGCGCAGGCGGAAAACCAGAAGCTGGTCGAAGCGTTCGCCAAGGGTGGCCCCGGTGCGCTCGCCGGAATGCTTCCGAAGCCGGGTGAGCCACGGAAGTGCGCGATGATGCCGTCCATGGGCCCGGGTGGTTTCGGTATGAAAGCGGACGGCCAGCCGCTGTCGATGATGATTCAACTCCTCACGCAGGCCACGGGGCGCGTCGTCACCGACAAGACAGGCCTGACAGGTCTGTACGACTGGGAGATCAAGTTCGATCCACAGGTGCTCCTACAGATCGCATCGCAGGTCGGTGTCAATTTGCCGGCCGGCGCGAACCTTCCGGCGTCGGACAACCCGTCACTCCTGACCGCTCTGCGCGAAGACCTTGGTCTCAAGCTCGAGTCCGAACGCGGCCCGGTGGAGATTCTTGTGATCGACGGCGCCGAAATGCCCGAAGCGAACTGAGAACGGTTTGGAGTTGGGAGTTGGCGTCTTGGGAGTTCTCCCTTGGGAGTGGGGACTCTTGAGTTGGGAGTTGGGAGTTTGGGAATCGCAATAGTAGTTCCCCACTATTGCCCCTACCTGATCCGACCAGTACAGTCGCCCGGTGGCCCACATTCCGCTTCCTCAGGGCGCCACGGGAATCCGTGCGCTGTTTGCGTTCCGCCCCGAATCGGCGCAGCCGCTGGCCGACCTGGCGAACACCTTGCTCCATGCACCCAACTCGCTGACGCCCGGCGAGCGGGAACTGATCGCCGCATACGTCTCGTCGTTGAACGACTGCACCTTCTGCCTCGATAGTCATGCGGCGATCGCGTCGTGGCACTTCGGCAACGACGAGGGGCTCGTTCACTCTGTCGTCACCGATCCAGCGACCGCGGTGATTTCGGACAAACTGAAGGCGCTCCTCCACATCGCTGCACGAGTCCAGCAGAGTGGCTCGCTCGTGCGTCCAATCGACGTCGAACGCGCGCGCCAGCAGGGTGCGAGCGACGTGGAGATCCACGACACGGTCCTCATCGCTGCAGCCTTCTGCATGTTCAATCGTTACGTCGACGGTCTCGGCGCGGGAGCATCCAGCGATCCCACGAGTCTGCGGGAGCGCGCCCGGCTCGTCGCCGAGCACGGCTACAGCATCTCTCTCCCGCAACCGCCGACCCAGGTCGCGTGACTCCTCCGCCATCCTTCGCCTGGGACGACTGGTACGCGCTCGTCGGCGGCCGCTCGATCCGCATCGAAGAGGTCGATGACATCCTTCGCCAGATCTACAACGACCAGTACGAGCGATTCGAAGGTGAGGTCACGGACTCCCGAGTCGAGTTCGACTCACCCGCCGAAGCCTCGCGTCACCTGAAGGACAAGGCCACTGAGTTCGGCGCCGACATCGTCGGCATCTGCGAGATCGAACCGACGGACGTCTATCGCGGCCGGGTCGTAACCGAGAAATACGCGATTGCAGTGGGCCAACGCATGCGGTGGCGCGAGTTCCAGGTGGTGCCATCGCGCGAGTCCGCCATCGAGTGCCTGCGCGTCTACTACACACTGGGCGAGACGGTCATCAAGCTGGCGACGTATCTGCGATCGATCGGCTACGCCTGCAAGATAGAGCATCCGATCGGCGACAGCGACCTGCTGCACATCCCGATCGGGCTGAAGGCCGGCTTCGGCGAGCTCGGTCGGCACGGCTCCATCATCAATCCCCGCCTCGGACCGCTCTTCCGCATGGGCAGCGTCGCGACATCGATTCCGCTCGCAATCGACCATCCTATCGACGCCGGTATCGCAAAGTTCTGCGACGCCTGTCGCGCGTGCCGGAAGTTCTGTCCGGCGAACGCGATTCCGGACGAGCGCACTCCCGAAGCTGGCAAGGATCATCTCGGCTACGACCGCTACGTCATCGACACTGGCCGCTGCTTCCCCTACTTCGCGAAGCATTCGTACTGTTCGATCTGTTTGCCAGTGTGCGCCTACAACCACAAGGAATGGGCGAAAGACTTCGACGGCTTTCACACGAAGTTGTTTCCCAATGTCCTGATGCCTGACGCCCCTGCGCCGGTTGATCTGCTGCAGGACCAGCCGCGGCATTTCTACGCGAGGATTCATCGCCCGTGAACGCATTCGCCCGCGCAGTCATTACCGTGATGCTCTGTCTGATCGCTGGCCCGGTTGCCGCACAATCGGCCGTCGCCACCCTGATCGGCCGCGTCGTCGATCAGCAAGCCGCCGCTGTGCCGGGCGCAACCATCACCGTTCGGCAGGTGTCGACAGCGACGGCCTGGTCAGCCACAAGCGATGGCGAAGGGCGCTTTACGTTTCCAATGCTCGCGCCGGGCCGCTACGACGTCGAAGCGACCCTCGCGGCGTTCAACCCCTGGCGCACGACCCTCACGCTCGAGGTCGGCCAGCAGAGGGCCCTCGATGTCGTGCTCAGCCCCGCCACCGTTCGCGTGGACGTCGTGGTGACTGGAGAGATCGATCGCCCGGTCTCGACCGCAGTCGACGGTGTGTTGTCATCCGGACGGATCGAGTCGCTGCCGCTGAACGGACGCAACTTCCTGGAGCTCGCGTTCCTGATACCCGGCAACAACCCCACTCCTGTTTTCGATCCAACGAAAACGAACAGCGTGCTCATCTCATCGGCGGGCCAGATGGGGCGCGGTGGCAACGTCAATATCGACGGGCAGGACAACAATGACGATGTAGTCGGTGGTCCGCTGCTGAATCTACCCATCGATGCCGTGCAGGAGTTCCAGATCGCCACCAGCCGGTACGGCGCAGACATCGGGCGATCGGCATCATCGGTGATCAACGTCGTCACGCGCTCCGGCACCAACGCGATGCACGGCAGCGCGGGGATCTTCGCGCGCGACGATGCGTGGCAGGCGTTGCCGCCGACGCTGGACAACCCCGACGAGGCGCCACCATTCGATCGGCAGCAGATCTCCGCCGCGCTCGGCGGGCCGCTTCGACGCGACCGCCTCTTCTGGTTTGCCTCGGGTGAGTATCGCGATCAGGACGGCGGCGTGCTGGTCGGCACGCGCGACCCGTCCACACGGACGATCTCTCGCAGCTTCGCGCCGGCGCCTTCACGGGATCGGCTGTGGTCGCTCAGGGTCGATTCGGCCGGTGCGGCAAGTCGTTACATGGCGCGCTACGCGGGGGAGTGGGCTGTCGATACGGCCGCGAGTAGTATCGAGCGCGCCATCGGTTCAGCATCGCAGCGGCAGGACGGGACGAATCGATACAACAGCGTGCTCGCATCGTGGACGTCCGCGGCGCGTGCCAACTTCGTCCACTCGCTGAGCGGCAGCGTCAGCACGTACCTCAACGAGACGTTGCCGGTGACGACAGCTCCGCAGCTGACCTTCCCGAGCATTCAGGATGGCGCCTCGTTTCGAATGCCGCAGGAGACGCGCCAGACGCGCCTCCAGATCACGGACAGCGCCACCCTCGTCCGTGGCGCCCACAGCTTCAGGTTCGGCGGTGAGGTGCAGCGCGTGGACGCGGAGTTCAGGCTCGGCGTCTTCCAGCAGGGCCGCATCGAGTTCATCCACGACTTCGCCACCTTCGATCACAACGGCGACGGTGTCATCAACGACAACGACCTGCTGTTCTCCGTCACGCTCCGGAGCGGCAAGCCCGACCAGGCGCTTATCCAACCTGACGCAGACAACACGCACGTCGCCGGCTTCATTCAGGACGACTGGGCAGTCTCGGACCGGCTGCAACTGAATCTGGGACTGCGCTACGAGATCGACTCGGAGGTCAACAATCAGAGTCGCGTAGACGAGCTCAACCCGATCGTATTGCCGTTTGTCAGCGGGGAGCGGCAGCGGGATCTGAACAACTTCGGGCCGAGGGTTGGCTTTGCCTGGAACGCGACCGAGCGCGGTCTCGTCGTTCGCGGCGGCTACGGCCTGTACTACGACCGCATCGTGCTCCAGATCCAGTCGCTCGAGCGCGGGCTCGACGGCCGTGCGCTCCCCATCGAGGTACGTGCCGGCAACGTGTTCTTCCTCGATCCGTCAGGACAATTCCCGCGCTTCGCTCCAAATATCGCGAATCCGTTCAGCGGCTTCGTGCTGCCTGGTGCGGGCGCCTCGGGCATAAACATCATCGACCCGCACCTGCAGAACCCGTCGATTCATGAGTTCCACGCCGGCGTGGAGCAGGCCATCGCCGGCCTGCGTGCACGTGCCGATGTGATGCACAACCAGGGCATCCACTTCCTGATCGGCCGTACCCTCGGCGAAGTCTACAACCCCGTTGTCGGCGGGCCCGATCGAGTCGTGAATATCGAGTCGAGCGCGAAGACGCAATACGACGGCCTGCTGCTCTCACTCGATCGTCCGTTCAGCCAAGGTTACGGATTCCGCATCGGATACACGCTTGCGAAGGCCTACAACTACGCCAACGACGATCAGATCCCGTTCCTGAACGGCCCGGTCGACCCGAACGACCTCGGGAAGGAATGGGGACCGACGCCGAACGATCGTCGCCATCGGCTCACGCTGACGGGCCAGACGCTGGTGGGAAATGTGAACGTCTCGGCCCTCTGGACGATCTCCTCCGGAGTGCCGATGGACATCATGATGCCGGACGCCCAGTCGCGAATCCCTGTGCTTCAGCGCAACGCCGGCGGCCGTCAGTTTCACACGGCTGCGGAGTTGAACACGTATCTCGCCGATCTCAATGCGAGCGGTGGCGTCGACGGCGTGCTGCTTCCCCTCGTAACGGACAGCGCGCGCTTCAACGATTTGTTCAACTCGCTCGATATCCGGGTGTCGAGGCCCTTCTCGATCAATCAACGCATTCGGGTGGAGCCGATGCTCGAGGTGTTCAACCTGTTCAACGTCACGAACATCCTCGGCTTTTCCAACGTGAACTACTCGGGGTACTCGAACGTCCTCGTCCGCGATTCGGAGGACCCGGCCAACGCGGGATATCTGCGCTCATCGCGATTCGGTCAGCCGGTCACAACCGCCGGCGGAGTGTTCGGATCAGGAGGGCCGCGCGCCATGCAACTGGCCGCACGCGTCACCTTCTAGTCAGATGCGCTCGCCTCGAACCGCCTCGTGACGGCGAACCGCTCCGCCCTGCTCGGTCCGTGGACCGCGACCGCGATGGTGGTCAGCCAGGTCGTCGGCGTCGGCATCTTTCTCACGCCCGCCACGATGATGCGGACGCTTGGAAGCCCGTGGGCCGCGCTGGCGATGTGGGGCGTGATGGGCACGCTGAGCGCCGCCGGTGCGCTCTGCTACGCCGAACTGTCCACGCGTTTCCCGAAGGCCGGCGGCAGCTACGTCTACCTGCGCGAGGCGTTTGGTCCGCGATGCGCATTCGTCTACGGATGGATGGCACTGCTCGTCATGGATCCGGGTTTGACCGCAGCGCTCGGCATCGGCTTCGCGCAGTATCTGCTCGCCACGCTTGGTGCGTCGTCCGCACTGACATCGCCCGTGGCCATTGCCGCGATCGTCGCGTTCGGCCTCATGACGCTTGCCGGCATGGGAACCAGCGCACGCGCGATGCAATGGACAGCGGCAGCAAAGCTCTCGATCGTCGGCATTCTCGTCATCGCAGCGCTCTTTCGCGTGCGCGATGCCACCGTCGCCACTGACATCGTCACCCCTGCAACGCTGACACCTGCGGCGCTTGCGACCTCGCTGATTTCGTCGTTCTTCGCGTTTGGCGGCTGGTGGGATCTCGGGCGCATGGGCGAAGAAGTGGAGTCGCCACGGTATACGATGCCGCGTGCGCTCGTGGGAGGCGTAGCGCTCGTCACGGGGATGTATGCGCTCGTCAGCGTCGCGTACATGGCGGGGGCGTCAGGACTGGCCTCGGGTACCGACGAGGCTTTCGTGCTTCGCATCGGTGCTTCACTCTTCGGAGACACGGCCGGGCGCCTGCTGTCTGCGATGGTCGTCGTCGCCGTCGTCGGCAGCCTCGCGGCGGTGCTCCTCGGCTCTCCTCGCGTGTACATGGCGATGGCGCGCGACGGTGTGTTTCCGGAACGGCTTGCGCGCTTCAACGCAGGCAGAGGCACCGTGCCAGCATCGACGATCGCGCAGGTGACGCTCGCATGTGCTCTGGTGCTCCTCGGTACGTTCAACGACATCCTTGGCTACTTCGTCCCCTGTGCCGTGTTCTTTCTGGGGCTGGCGGCCGCCGCGGTGTTGATGCTTCCCAGACCCGACGCGCGCGCCGACGTCTTCCGAACGCCGCTGCATCCGCTGCCCGTCGTCTTGTTTCTGGTGATGGTCGTCTCCATCCTTGGGCTCTTTGTGGCCGGCCAGCCGCGACAAACGCTGCTCGGTGCGCTGGTCGTAGCGCTCGGCATCCCCGTCTCACAGGTCGTGCTTTCGCGACGCCCACGCTAATCGTTCGCTTTACCAACGTTACAGTTCTCAGGTAGTCTGCCGCGTGATGCGTATCTTGGCAGCGGCGCTGCTGATAGTCGTGTCGGCGCTGAGCGTGTCTGTCGCCAGATCCAGACAAGATACTCCGCAGGTCGAGACAGTCAGACGACCGCGAATTGTTACGGAGCTATCCGAGCTCCTGACGCACTCCCCGCTCGTAAAGTGTCGCGAGAGCGACGCACAGGCGGCCGACGGCGCAAAGCCGCTACGCATCGGCACGTGGAACATTCGAGCTGCGCAGTCAGCACCGGTCGACATGCTCGCCGCGGAGATTCGCGCGATGCAGGTGGATGTCCTCGCGTTGCAAGAAGTGGACGTCCGCACACGCCGCGGCGGGTTCGTCGATGAACCGGTGGAGCTCGCGACCGCTATCGGCTTGAACTACGTGTTTGCGGCCAGCATCAAGTGGGACGAGGGCCATTATGGGCTTGCGGTCCTGTCACGCTGGCCTCTCGTCAGCGTCGAACGACATCGGCTCAGCTCCACTCCCGAGGCTGAACCCCGGATCGTCCTCGACGTGATCGTGTGTGCAGCCGGACGACCGCTGCACCTGCTCAACACTCATGCCGATCGGCGAACAGCGTCGCGTGCGCTCGGGTTTGCGGATCTTCGTCAGATCGTCAAGAGCCATTTCGGTCGCGGCATTGTCGTGCTTGGCGATCTCAACGAGTATCCAGACGCACCGGGTGTCCGCAGTCTGATCGATGGGGGCTTCGTCGATCTGAGCGCAGACAGCCCGCCCACCGTAGGCACGGGTCGAGTCGACTACCTTCTCGCCGATCCACCACTCGCCCGAATCGCATCGACCGCGCGCGTCTGGACGACGGACAAGAGCGACCATCACGCGGTGCTTGCTGATCTGGCGTGGTGAGGGTGCTACGCCATGGACCGTTCTCAGTCGCTCGATGAGCTGTTTCATTTAGCCGTATCAGCGCTCGACGCTGGCGACGTCAGCGCACTCGAGCCCCTCATCACCGAACATCCTAGGCTCGTCAGCGATCGCCTCGATGCGCCCGGCACGTGGCTGCGAGACAAGATCGGGACTGCACTGGACGACTTCTTCCGGCGACCGTATCTGCTCTGGTTCGTGGCTGAGGATCCCGTTCGAAACGGCGCGCTGCCAGCGAACATCGCCGACGTGACGCGAGCGATCATTCGTGCCGCGCAGCGTGCCGGAGCCACCAACCTGCAAGAGCAATTGGACTACGCGCTGCGACTCGTCTCGTGGTCGTGGATCGCCAGACAGGGCGGTGTTCAGATTTCGCTCATCGACGCACTGATTGATGCCGGCGCTGCGCTCGATGGCAATCCAGACAACGCACTGGTCAACAGCAACTTCGACGCGGCAGCGCATCTGGTGGCGCGAGGCGCGCCACTGACACTGTCGACCGCGCTGTGCCTTGAACGCTGGGATGACGCGAGCCGCCTCGCGACCGACGCCACCGAAGGGCAGAAGCAATTCGCACTCAGCCTTGCTGCGCTCAAGGGCAAAGCGGAGGCGCTGCGGCGGCTTCTGGCTGCTGGCGTCGAGGTAAACAGCGTAAGCGAGGACTTGTATTCACACGCCACCGCTCTTCATCATGCGGTAAGTTCCGGCTCGCTCGAGGCAGTCACGGTGCTTGTCGATGCCGGTGCCGACCTTCGCGCTCGTGACACGGCCTATCACGGAACGCCGCTCGGCTGGGCGGAGTACTCCAGCGGGAAGTCGCCGTACGACGAAATCGCGGCCTACCTGCGCAAACACGGAGCACCGGCGTAACTCGTCGACTGAGGCGCACCATGAATTACAGCCGAAGAGACCTCCTCGCAATGGCGTCGAGCATCGGCGTTGCGGGCCTGATGGACAGGGTGCCAACGGTTTGCGCCCAGACCGGCGCGGCGGCTCGGTCAAGAACGATCGAAACATCGGCGCTCACGATCGGATTCGAGGAGAGCGGCGATCCTCAGGGCTTCCCGATCGTTCTGCTCCACGGCTTCCCCGATGACGCGCGCGCGTACGACCGCGTCGCTCCCACGCTTGTGACCGCAGGCTATCGTGTCATCGTTCCCTACCTCCGCGGTTACGGCCCAACACGCATCCGCGACCCTCGCGTGCGCATGGGCGAACAGGCCGCCATCGGTCAGGACGTCATCGACCTGATGGATGCGATCGGCGTCAAGCGGTTCGCGGTGTCGGGCTACGACTGGGGTGGTCGCGCCGCGTGCATCGCCGCTGCCTTGCATCGCGACCGTGTGCGTGCGGCGGTGCTCATCAGCGGCTACTTGATTCAGGACACGATTTCCGATCCGCAGCCAGCACCGCCGGAGAGAGAGCGGGCAATCTGGTATCAGTACTACTTCAACACCGAACGCGGCCGGCTCGGGCTCGCGGCCAATCGTCGCAGCCTCTGTCGCCTGCTCTGGGAGACATGGTCGCCGACCTGGAAGTTCACCGACGAGGAGTACAACAAGACAGCGGTGTCGTTCGACAATCCGGATTTCGTCGACGTCGTGATTCACTCGTACCGGCATCGTATCCGGAACGCACCCGGTGAACCACGCTTCGAAGAGATGGAACGCGTCCTCGCCAAGCGTCCGCCCATCGACGTCCCAACGATCGTGCTGCATCCGACCGACGATGGCGTGACGGGTCGACCATCGACGAACGCAGCGGCCGACAAGGCGAATTTCTCTCAGCTGGTCGATCGTCGCATCGTGGAGGGCGCGGGACACTTCATGCCGCGCGAGAAGCCGGAGGCGGTCTCGACCGCGCTTCTCGACGTTTTGCGGGCGACGAAATAGGTGTTCACGCGGGTCTGAGACCCGCTTCTACATCTTTGTGAAGATGAACAGGTGCTGCCAGGGAAGGTCGTCGTAGACGCGCGACTGCTTGAAGCCTTCGTGCTCGAGTTCCTGTTCCACCTGCGCCTTCGTCATCTTGTGATCCGGCAGGATTGGAACCTTCGGATCTTCAGCACGGTACTCGAGGAGTACGAGTCGCCCATCCGCCTTGAGCGCCGTACGAATGCGTTGGAGCATCTTCTGCGGCTCTGAGAACTCGTGATAGACGTCGACCATGATTGCGAGGTCGATGCTGTCCGCCGGTAACTTCGGATCGGCGAACGTCCCGAGCACTGGCACGACGTTGTCCACCTTCGCTCGTGCCATATTCTGCTGGAGCAACGTCAACATGCCCGCCTGAATATCGCTCGCGTAGACCTTGCCCATCGGGCCAACGATCTTCGCCATCCGGAGCGTGATGTAGCCGGACCCGGCGCCGATGTCCGCGACAGTTGCGCCCTTCTTGATCCGAAGCAAACGCAACGCGAGATCGGGGTTCTCCTCATCCTCGCGTTCGCGACGCTCAAGCCATGGTGCACCGTCCACGCTCATGGTCCGCGCATACACACGACCGCTGACCGGATGAACACCCGGCTGCTGCGCAATCAGCGTCACAGCTGAAAGCGCCAGTGCGAGAAGCGTCGGGGCAAGTCTCATTTGGATGCCGAAGAGTATCGCACTGATGACTCGGGACTGAACCGGCCTGACACACTCTGGTGACAGATTCGTACAACGCGTCGGTCTTTTGACATAGGGCTGCGCTTCAGATCCGCGAATTGGCGTGCACTGCGCTGCCGGCACGCCGTTTGCTCCAGTAATGCACCGATGGCGAATCCTTCGGGGTCGCTGTCCTCCACTGACCGCTTCGCACTCGCCGTATGTGCCTGGTGAGGCGGTCAGCGTGGGGCGTTCCCAACCAGGTTTACATTCCCATCCCAAATTTGCTTCGCAGCGGTCAGGACCTCGACCGGCCAAATGGCCGAGGTGACGGGATACCGTCTGTTGCGTCCGGTGATTGTCCGAGGTGTAAAGCCGAGCTCAGGACGCCCGGACGAGTTGCTTGCGCGTCGTCTCGAGTGTGAACGTCAGCGACTCTTTCGGGATGCTCGTCACGAACGGACCCACGATCCAGCCAAAGCCAGTCGGAATCCCTCGCGTCAAAGAGACGGACTCGCACTGAATATAGAGTCCGCCATCACGAGCGAGGAGCCGCCAGTATGTGTTGAGTCGCCACATGTAGCCGCCGTCCTTGCCAACTGGCAACTCGCTCTCGGTCGGGGTATCCGGGTTCGCCACTTCAGCAATCCGCGTGCTGTGGATCCACCCTTCGGCGCGATCGGGTCCCCCGGAGAAGAACGCCTCGTGCTCACTGTTGACGACGACGGTGATCACCTTCTTCATCATGAACCTGAGAAAGAAGCGAAATCGATCGCCGTCGCGCGACTGCAGCTTCGACTTCGCCACAGTAGGTGCGTAGATGCGTTCGTGACGATTGTAGTCCTGGAGGACCGACAGCGTCTGATCGATCGTGGCACCTGCTACGAACGCTGTGCCCACCCAGTGATGAATCATGCCTCCCGGCACATCGATCTCACGCCCGCCGTCGAGTGTCTTTGGCGCCTCGATCCAGAGCTCGCCGCGGCGCATCAGTGCAAGCGCCTCTGTCCGCTGCGCTGCCGGCAGCTTGTCTACTCGTAGAAACGACTCCGCTTTGAGTTGGCTTTCAGTTGCGCGTACGTAGCGATCGAAGGCAGCAACGGTGCGCGGTTGGAGCTCGGCGGCCGTCAACGCAACACCTCCGGACAACACGAGCGACGTCACGAAAAGCCATCGATAGGTCACAGAAGCCCTCCCACCCTAAGGTGCCAACTGCACTCAAAAGCGGCTCACACTGGCCACCGTCTACGAAACAGTCGACTGAGCCATGGCGTATAGCCGCGCATACATTTGAGCTGATTTATCGCGAAACCGCCATTTGATGTTCGAAACAACCGGTGCGGACGTTCTTTTCTCATAACCGACGGACCGGATACAGACATCACGTGGCAAAGCTGGGTGATTCGAAACCATGCGGCGAATGCGGAGGGGTTACCACCCTCCGGCTCGTCCAACACTCGATGGCCACGCTGGGCTGGGTTGACGATGGCTCCGCTCCCTACGACGTTCCGCCCGTACTGATGTGGCAGTGTGACGACTGCGACGATCGGCAGCCGCTGCGCGACGAGTTCGAGGAATAGCACGGTCTTCAGTCCGCGGTCTTCAGTCTTCGGTCCACAGTCCTCAGTCCACCGTCTTCGGTCTTCCGCCGTTCCGCGTTCCGAGTTCGCGGGCATGACGGCCGGCGCGCCGACGGCGGAGCCTGCCGACTTGATCGCCTGAAATCGATCGGAGCGATTCGTCGCCGCGAGTTCGTGACGCGTGATCCATGACCCACCGCACAAGCTTTGTCGGTACATGCCGCGATGGCGGGCGCAGGAACAACGACTACTCGCGGCGGCAGCGACAGCGCGCGAGCGCAGAGCGATTTCCGGCATGCGGAGCCGGCAGGCGGAGAGGTCGACATGCCCGCGAACCTGGACCTGCTTCTCCGCCTCCGTCCTCGACTCAGTCCGCTTTCACTGCCAGGATCTTTCTTCCCTGAATGATCGCTTCTGCGAAGAGCAGCGGCACCGCCCAGCAGAACCAGCTCGTGAGCCCGAACCGCTCCTGTAGCGTCCCCACTTCCCACGCCTGCAACGCCGAGGAGAGCACGCGGAACCAGACGAACGCGAATGTCACGACGTAGCTGCGGAGCATCCACTCCTTGTGCTGCTCGTAGAGATGACGACGGATCGAGAGGAACGCAAGTCCCGTCGTCGTCAGCCATGCCGTGGCGAGGCCCGCGAGTCCGGAGCCGAAGACCCAGCCACCATCGGTATGGAATGCCAGATAGTACGCAGCGACGGAACTGGTCACGACGGCGCTCATGTAGATCACACCGAGCCGTCGATGAAGACGGACGTTGCGATCGCTCAATCCAAGCCAGATCTGGATCGGCCCGGAGAACAGCGCGACCATGCCCGTCGCGATGTGAAGAAGCAGCCAACCGCGACGCGGCCAGTAGGTGCCGAACTGCGCCTCGTTGAGACCGAAGTACGGCAACGCGACGACAGCCACGAAGATCAGGGCGATGACACTGGCAATGCCAAGCGTCGCGATGACGCCGCGACCCACTCCAGGAGAACGTCCTGGCATGTCGATGACTGTGGCCTGACTCATTGCGTGACCTCCTATCTGCTGGCTCGGGAATCGAGCTGGCTCAACAATATGCCAGAATGAAGCCCCATGAGCACACTCAAGATCAAAGTGATTGTCGGAAGCAGCCGAGCAAATCGGTTCAGTGAGAAACCTGCCAGCTGGATCTTCGACCTTGCGAAGAAGCGCACGGACCTGGATGTCGAACTCCTGGATCTTCGCGACTACCCTCTGCCCTTCTTCGAAGAGGCGATGCCGCCAGGACTGGCGAAAGATCAGTACTCGAATCCGGTCGTGGTGAAGTGGCGCGACAAGATTCGTGAAGCAGACGGGTTCATCATCTGCTCACCGGAGTACAACCACGGTTATCCCGCAGTCCTCAAGAACGCCCTCGACTACACATACTTCTCATGGGCGCGAAAGGCGGTTGCCTTTGTGAGCTGGGGTGGCGCTGGTGGCGCCCGCTGCGTAGAGCAGCTTCGACTCGTCACCATCGAGCTCGATATGGTTCCCACTCGATGGGCGGTTCATATTCCCAATCCGTGGTTCATCAAGGACGTTAGCGAGATCGATACAGAGCAGAACCGGAACAGCGCGTCCGCGCTGCTCGATCATCTGATATGGTGGGCTGGGGCGCTGAAAGCTGCGCGCTAGCTGGGTAACTCGGTGGCCGGGTGGCTGGGTAGCTAGGTGGACTAGGTAGCTGGGTGGCTGGGTGGATCGCGAAGCAACCTAACTACCTAGTAACCCAGCAACCGAGTTAACCCAGCTACCCCTCCAACTTCGCGTCCATCGTGATCGTCGCGTTCAACACTTTCGACACAGGACAACCGGACTTGGCGTTGTTGGCAGCTGTCTCGAATGCCTGCTTGTCGGCGCCGGGAATCTTCGCGCGCACGTCGAGATGGACGGCCGTGATCGCGAATCCTCCATCTGTCTTGTCCAAGGAAACCGACGCAGTGGTCTGAATCTGCTCGGCCGTCATGCCTGCGTTACCGAGCTGCGCCGAGAGCGCCATCGAGAAGCATCCCGCATGCGCCGCGGCAATCAGCTCTTCCGGATTCGTGCCTTTTCCATCTTCGAATCGTGTGCTGAATGAATACTGCGTGTTGGACAAGACACCGCTGTCCGTAGACACGGTTCCCTTGCCGTCCTTCAATCCACCTCGCCATACTGCTGAGCCGTTTCGCTTCATATGACCTCGCCGAATCACTCTACTCCGGAACGTTATGATCGGAGAGACGTGAGTGTGACAGACACAAATCGCGCAATCGACGCCGTCTGGCGAATCGAATCGCCTCGCCTCATCGCCGGCCTCGCTCGCATCGTCCGTGATGTCGGGCTGGCAGAAGATCTCGCGCACGACGCTCTGGTTGCCGCACTCGAGCAGTGGCCTGAGTCAGGCATCCCCCGCAATCCTGGCGCATGGCTCATGGCGACCGCGAAACATCGAGCCATCGATCTGTTGCGACGACGGACGCTGCTCGAGCGCAAGCACCAGGAGCTCGGCTACGAGCTGGAGATTGCGCAAGACGCCTCGACACCCGACCTCGATGCCATACTCGACGATGACATCGGCGATGACCTGCTGCGGTTGGTCTTCACCGCGTGCCATCCCGTTCTTTCGGCCGAGGCACGCGTGGCGCTGACGCTGCGGCTGCTCGGAGGTCTCACGACCGACGAGATCGCACGCGCGTTCCTCGTGTCCGAACCGACCGTCGCGCAGCGAATCGTCAGAGCGAAGAAGACACTCGCGAAGGAGCGCGTCCCGTTCGAGGTGCCAGGCGGTGACGCGCTCGCCGCGCGACTGTCATCCGTGCTCGAAGTGATTTACCTGATCTTCAACGAGGGTTACTCGGCGACATCGGGTGACGATTGGATGCGGCCGGCACTATGCGAAGACGCGTTGCGTCTGGGGCGCATCCTCGCGGGCCTGATGCCGGACGAACCGGAAGTGCACGGCCTTGTCGCGTTGATGGAGATTCAGGCGTCGCGGTCGAGTGCGCGTGTCGGCACGGACGGCGCGCCCATCCTGCTTCTCGATCAGAATCGCGCGCTCTGGGATCAGGTGCTGATTCGTCGAGGTCTCGCTGCCATCGAGCACGCCGAACAGCCCAACCGGCCACGCGGCCCATATCTGCTCCAGGCGTCGATTGCCGCCTGCCACGCACGCGCGCGCCAGCCCGAAGAGACCGACTGGATAGCAATCGCGGCCCTCTACACCGCGCTCGTCGCGGTTACTCCATCGCCTGTCGTTCAGCTCAATCGTGCGGTGGCGTTCTCGATGGCGTTCGGTCCACAGGCCGGCCTGGATCTCGTGGACACGCTCGTCGACGAGCCGACGCTCGAGAACTACCACCTGCTTCCAAGCGTGCGCGGCGACCTGTTGTTCAAGCTGGGACGCACCCAGGAGGCACGGGCGGAGTTCGAACGCGCCGCCTCTCTCACGCGGAATACGCGTGAACGCGAACTACTTCTCGAACGTGCGCGAGCCTGCGAGGCGTCCGCGTCGCGAGCCTGGCCGTTCGGCCAATGCTAGAATCCGCGCCATGAAAACGCTCCTCCTAGCCGCCCTCATCGTCTTTACGGCGGTCACGACGCTCGACGCGCAGTGGGATCCGTATCCCTGGAAGAACATGCCTCGGACTCCCGATGGCAAAGTCGACATGAACGCGCCGGCGCGCAGGACCGCTGACGGCAAGCCCGATCTTTCCGGCTTCTGGATGCCGGTGGAGGCCGTGAAACACCTTCTGAATCTCGCCGCAGATTTGAAGCCAGGCGAGGTGCCGTTACAGCCCTGGGCGGAGGCAATGTACAAGGAACGCATCGAGAACAACGGGAAGGATCACCCCGGTGTGCGGTGCTGGCCCTCTGGCATCCCCGAGAAGAACAACATCCCGGACGGCCTCAAGGTCGTGCAGACACCGGACGTGATGATCTTCCTGCACGAGTCACGTACGATTTACCGGCAGATCTTCACCGATGGCCGCCCACTCCCGAAGGATGCACAGCCCACCTGGATGGGGTACTCCATCGGCCACTGGGAAGGCGATACGTTTATCGTCGAAACGATCGGACAGAACGGCAAGACCTGGCTCGACATGCGCGGCCTGCCCGGCACCGAGTCGCTCCGCGTGATCGAGCGTTTCACCAGGCCCAACATCGGACGCATCAACATCAACGTCACGATCGACGATCCCGCCGCGTATACGAAACCGTGGGACGTGCAACTTGCGTGGCGGCTCGTCCCTGACACGGATCTAATCGAGAGCATCTGCGAAGAGAACAACAAAGACCTGCCGCACATGGTGGGCAAGTAGCCCGGGATTCGGGGTTCGGGATTCGGGATTCGGGATTCGACGAGCGTAAAATGGGGTTTAGCCCCCGCGGGAGTTCACTGCATGAGATCAATTCTGAGAACGTTCGCCGGCCTCGCGGCCCTCGTGCTTGCCACGAGCGTCCTCGTAGCGCAGCAGAACACGACGGTGCCGCAGCCGCGCGCAGGGGCACTGCCCGCGCCTGCAACGGCAAGCCCGAAACCGAGCCGCGCGGTCTCGCGCCCAGAAGGCATGAGCCCGAAGGCGGCGAACGGCTTCACCGTGACGATGGCCGCCGATCTTCGCGCGCCACGCATGATGGTGTACGCGCCGAACGGTGATCTGTTCGTCAGTTCACCCGGTGCGAACAACATCACCGTGCTGCGCGACGCGAACAACGACGGCGTGTTCGAAACGCAGAGCGTGTACGCGCAGGGCGCGCCTCCTGCCCCGCGCGGCGGCGGACCGCCTCCTAACCCTGCTGGCGGCCAGCGTGCAGGCGGACAGGGTCGTGCGGCCCCGCCTCCAGGCCCCGGACGCGGCGCTCCGCCTGTTCTCGGCGCGGCCGCGCCGGCATGCACACCACCACCCGACTTCGCTGTGAAGGGCCCCGGCACACTCGCGGCGCCGTTCGGACTCGCCTTCCATGACGGATATCTCTACGTGGGCAACACGGCGTCACTCGTTCGCTACAAGTACACGAATGGCGATCTGCAGGCGCAGGGAGAACCTGAGAAACTGCTCGACCTGCCAAACGGTGGTCACTCCACTCGCAACATCGTCTTCAACCGCGCGGGCACGAAGATGTACATCGCTGTCGGCTCGCAGTCTAACAACGACGCGGGCGAAGACTGCCGGCGCGCCGCGATCCTGGAGTTCAATCCTGACGGCACCGGATATCGCGTGTACGCCTCGGGCATCCGCAATCCGGTCGGCCTCGCGTTGCAGCCCGGCACCGACATTATCTGGACGGCGATGAACGAGCGCGACAACCTCGGCGACGATCTCGTTCCCGACTACGCCACGTCGGTGAAGGACGGCGGCTTCTACGGCTGGCCGTACTCCTATATCGGGGAGAACTACGATCCGCGTTACATCGGGTCGTTCCCCGATCTCGTCAAGCGCACCATCGTTCCGGACGTGCTGCTGCCGGCACATGCGGCAGCGCTCGGCATCACGTTCTACACCGGCAACCAGTTCCCGGAGCGCTTCCGCAATGGCGGGTTCGTCGCGCTACATGGATCGTGGAATCGATCGGTCGCGTCCGGCTACAAGGTGGTGTTCTTCCCGATGGTCAACGGCAAGCCGGGACCAATCGAAGACTTCCTGACTGGCTTCCTGGCGAGCGATGGAGCGAACGACACGTCGATCGAGCAGTGGGGTCGGCCGGTTGGTGTGACCGTCGCGCGCGACGGCTCGCTGCTCGTGTCTGACGACACCGGCAACCGAATCTGGAGAGTCAGCGCCGCGAAATAGCGCTTCGCGCTTGACTCCCAACTCCCAAGAAGAACGTAGAACCGATTGGGAGTTGGGAATTGGAATTGGGAGTTGACGCTATCGTGTATCGGGCAACGTTTGTGCAATTGCGAGACTCGCCCAGCTCGTGCCCGCTGTCGAGATCCACTGATGTCGTCCGTAAGGGAATCCGCTTTCGAAATATCGCTGCACAGGGAATGAGTGCGTCCTCACCAGCCACGTCCCATCCTGATACTGGGTGTCGAGCAGGAATGCGACGCCCTTCTTGTATGTGTCGTCGGTCGCCGCGATGTCAGCCATGTGCAGTGCATAGAGGGACAGGCCAGTCGCGTAGGCATCGGGTGGCGTGCGACCGAATTGTGACCAGCCGCCGCCCGCTTCCTGCTGGTCGCGAACAGCCTTGATCGCATCGGCGACCTGCGCGCGAGAGGCGTCGGTCCAGACCAGGCCCATGAGGCGCATCGCGCGTTCCTCGGCCGACTTCGGTTGCGCCGCCAGCAGCCAGCGTCGCGCGAGCCGCAGGCTGTCCTCGACCTCGCTCTTGCGACCAGGAAGCGGATACGACTTCAACCCACCTGCCGCTATCGCCGTGTGGGTGATGAGGCTATATTCCGACGGCGGACGATTGAGCCCGTTGCCTAGCCAGCGGCCGTCGGGCATCTGCCGAGCCATTAGCCAGTGCGTCATCACACCGGTGGTGACGTCGAGCGGGTGGCCCTCAGCGAGCAGCGCCATCTGCGCGTAGCCGGTAGTAATCGCTTCGCCGCCCACGGCCGGGTCACCGACCATCATGCGCGGGACAGCGCTCGTGAAGAACGTGAGGATGTCGTTGAGGTTCTTCTTCGCCCTGACCTCGTCGATCTCGATGCCCTTCCGCCGGGCCGTTGCGGCCGCGAGCGCCGGCATCGCGTTGTGATGGCATGAAATGCAGGTGGCCTGATCGCGGAATTTTGGTGCCACCTCGGTCAGCCTCGACAGGCTTCGGCTAAGCGACACGCGCGCGTCGCCGATTCCACCAGGCGCCGGTGGCGCTATGTCGTCCCGGCGCGGACCCCGACCACGCATCGCGCCGTACTGTTCGAGTACTTGAATCTTCGCCTTGTCGCCTTTGTAGATCGCCCAGTCGAGCGGCCGCTCCCCTTCGGTCATCTCGGCATTGGGGTTCGCGCCCTTCTCGAGCAGCAACTTCAACGTGTCGGCGCCTTCAGCCTCGGACGTCACCGCGTTCATCAGGGGCGTCCGCGCGTACTGTTGCGGGAGGCTCGCGTTCACGTCGGCACCGAGTTCGATCCAGCGCGCCACCACCTTCGCCGGCTGCCACGTCGCCGCAATCCCCAGCAGATCCTGATTGGGAGTCGGGGCCTTCGACATCACGTAATCGGTGGTCGGCAGATCGTTGCGCAGAAAGCCGGCTCGACGCGAGCCAGCAGGCAGTGCATTCAGATCCAGTCCACGATCCACGAGAAAACGGACGACGTCGACATCCGCTGAACGCACGGCGAGCGCGAGCGCCGTCGCACTCGCGCGGTCCTGCGCGCGGATATCGGCCCCGCGATCGAGCAGCAGTCTCAGAACGTCAACGGTGCGGGGGTAACTCGCCGCAACGAGGAACGCAGTGCGATCGGTCTCCGAGCGTGCGTTCACATTCGCGCCATGCTCGAGAAGCACGCGCACCTTTTCGACATTCGGGGCGGCCCACATCAACGCGGTGGTACCGCCTGCTCCTGTTCGATTTGGATCCGCACCGCGTTCGATCAGGAGCTTCACGAGGGCGGTGTCGCCGAAGAGGGTCGCCGCCATCAGCGCGGGTGTGCCATCGGCATCGACGATGTTCGGGCTGGCGCCGGCTTTCAGGAGTCGATCGACGTCCGCAACGGAGCCGCGGCGGATGGCGGCAAAGAGCGCGTCACGCGAGGTGTCGGTTTGCGCCGAAACCACGGCGCTCAGCAGCACGAGGAGCAGGAGTCGCAACGACCGCATGCATTGACCTCACTGCCCGATGCGACGGGCGCGCCTATGATGCTGGAGCGACCCGGGGAATTCAACTACACACAGGCCGTCGCCGTTGCGAAGGATTGCGCGCAGCCACGCGTCTTTCCGCTGATGCCAGGGACGCGCCGTTTAGTTAGCGATTGGCAGGAAAGATCGCGATGCGATCGCCGCGAAACGATCCGACCCAGATCTGATTGCCGACCTCGACCGCCACCGTGCCAGCACCAAAAGCTGGTTTGGCCGGTTCACGGACGACGTCGCGCACGGCAAGCGTCTGCGGATTGATCTTCACGATGTTCGACGTTGGCGCGGTCGCCGTGCCGCCCTGACCTGCAGCGAGCAGCGACCCATCTGCCGCCCACCTGATGTTGTCCACGCGAAATCCGAGAGGGATCTCGTCTCGCTTGGGTGGCGTCTCCCCGCGACTCAGACGGAAGAACGACTGACTCCCCCACGCGGCGACATAGAACCACTTGCCATCGTTTGAGATCTCAAGGCCGTTGGCGCCGGCGGCTTCGCTGCCAGGCACCTTCTTCCAGCCACTCGCGGTGTGCCATTCCCACAACTCGCCGTTCTTCTCGCCGGCCATCATCTTGTCTCTGCCGGCTGTGTCGATGCTGCGTGCAAGGTAGTTGGTGGCGAAGAAGCCACCATCAGGCAGTCCGCGCACCGAGTTGAGGCCGACTGGCTCCGGCGCCACAGCGCATCCGATCCAGGTCAGCGTGGGCGTCGCGGCTCGACCGTCAACCTCGAACACTTCCACCGACTCGCGGCTTCCGTGTGCGACGACGAAGAGTCGGTGCACCGAGTTGGGTCCTGCCAGAAGGTACAGCCCGTGCGTCAGAAACTTGGCCTTTGCGGCTGCATCGGGCGGGCCGGGACAGGTCGAGTAAACCGTCTTATCGAAACGGTCGCGCGGTGTCGTACCGGGGTACGCGAGAGTGGATACGCGATCGCTGGCGTGAATGAGATAGATCCCGCCATTGCCACCGAAGCTCGACGCGATCACCCACTGCGCGCCAGGCAACACGACCAGATCCTCGGGGCCGTTCTGACCGCAGACGAACTGTACGTTGCCTGCTGACTGGCAGTTCACCGGCGCTTGCGCCGAGAGTTCGAACGACCAGACGAACGCGACGACAACCGCGGCGAGGATCCGTTTTCTCATGGTCGATCCGCGGACCGACCTCGCGCGTCATGCGCCGGCCGGCCCGCGTCCTGTTTCTCTCGTTATTTCGCTGGAGCTGACTCGTTGCGATAGCGACCCACGTACGCCGCTTTCGCCGTCGTCTTGCCCGCCATCGCCTTCAGGAGCTCGTCACGGCCCGCGGTCGCCGGAAGATCGAGCATCGCGTTGAGGGCGTAGAGCTCGAAGACGTAGTGGTGATAGCGCGGACCGTTGGGTGCGCCCGGCCCGAAGTACACGTTCTGCCCGGTGATGTTGGCGCCCTGCACGCTGCCCTCGGGGAGCTTGCCTTCAGGGATTCCGCCGGCCGACGCAGGAATGTTCCACGCAATCCAGTGAAGCACGTCGCCCGTGCCACCCTGCAAGGCGACATCGATGTCGTGGAAGATGATCGCGTAGCTGACGGTGCCCTCAGGTGCCCCGGTGAACTTGAAGCCAGGCTGTACACCTCCGCGGCCGGCGAACTTCTGCGGCACGATGCCACCATCAGGGAACGCATCGGTTTGCATCAAGAGTGGTGGCAGATTGAAACCGCGGCCGCCGCCCCGTCCGCCACCTGCCGCACCAGCCCCACCACCACGCTCACCCTGCTGTTGAGCGGACATCTGCACACCAAGCGCGGTCGCGAGCATCACGACCAGAAACGACATCAACCATCGGCTTCGCATCTATCGATACTCCTGGGTAAGAAAGTAGGCCCCGCGATCTTAAGCTCATACCGCATCCGACAGCGAGGAGAAGTTAAAGTCGCGCACGCGAAGCGCCGGCATCAGCCGCCCAGCCGCGGTGGGCTCCGGCCGGCCGATGTCCTCGAGCCGGTTCAGCATCAGCAGCGGGCTCTCGTTCCAGCGGAAGTTCTTCAGCGGTTTCGTCACTCGCCCGTTTTCGATGAGAAAGGCGCCGTCACGCGTCAACCCGGTCTGGAGCACGGTGCGCGGATCCAAGGCCCTGATGTAGAAGAAGTGCGTGACGAGGACACCGCGGGCACAGCCGGCAATTAATTCGTCGGTGCTCCTGGTCCCACCCACGAGCGCAAGCCCGCCACCGAGTGGGAAGCCTGTCGGCTCCTTCCCCTGCTTCTGGGCCCAGAAGCGGCTGTAGGCCAGGTTCGTCAAGACTCCTTTCTCGATCCAGACCATTCGACGAAGCGGAAGCCCCTCCGGGTCGAACGGCTGCCCGAGCAATCCGGCGTCGGCGGGATCCGAGTAGAGCGTCACACGTTCGTCAGCGACCTTCTCGCCGATACGCGTGCCACCGCCGGGCTTCGAGAAGGCGCTTCGCCCTTCGTCCGCGTTGCGTGCGTTGAGGGCGCCGGCCAACAGAGGAATCAGATCGTTGACGGCCTGAGGCTCGAGCACCGCCGTGTAGAGACCGGGCGCAATCTCCTGCGGATTCCGGCTCGCCACCGCCTTCTGCGCGGCCACGCGACCGATCGCTTCTGGATCGACGGCACTCCAGTCGCGCGCGCCGCCGTGAGCCCATCCGCTGCCCGTGCCGTCCGGTGTACGTGCGGTGACCGAGAAGTCTGCGTCCGTCGTGCGGTGGTAGGCGAACAACCCATTGCTCGTCGCTACGGCGACCGTGCGCGTGTTCGCTTCGAGGTATCCCGCTGAAAAAATCGTCCCTGCCGGCTTCCCCGCGGCGGTCGCAGCGCCGATGGCGCGTCGAATCGCATCAGCGCGCGCCTCGGCATCGAGATCGGCGGTGGTCTCGACGAACGCCTCCACCGCCGCGTACGTCTGTGGCCCGAGTTCCGGCATGAGCTCCGGATCTTCGGGCGCCAGCCGTGCGAGGCGCGACGCCAGATCGACCATCCGCCGCAACGACGCATCGTCGAGCACGTTAGTCGATGACGATGCGCGGCGCCTGCCGAAGGCGACAGTCACTGTCACGGAGGTGTCGTGGGTAGTACCTGAAGTGCTGATGCTCCCGTCAGCGAACCGTGTGTTTCCGCTACGTTCGCTGACGACCGTCACGCGCGTCTGGTCGGCGCTGCTGAATGACAGAACCCGCGAGGTGAGCGCGCGCGCGTCGTCGCGCGACAGCACTGCTGATGCGGTCGGAGCTGGCGTCGTCTGCATCATGCGCTCCGCGCCGTGTTGAGGATGTTGACGTTCCGGAAGCGGGCGGGGACACAGCCATGGCTGACTGAGTTGATCTGTGACGGCTCGCCTTTGCCGTCATTGAACGCGCCACCCATCCAGTAGGAGCCCTTGCCCCCGATCATGTCCAGCGACTTCCAGAACCTCAGCGTATTCGCCTGGTAGGCAACGTCCTTGAGCATCCCCACGATCTTGCCGTTGCGGACTTCATAGAACGCCTGGCCCGAAAACTGGAAGTTGTAGCGCTGGTGATCGATCGACCACGAGCCGCGATTCCGGATCAGCACGCCGCGGCCGGTGTCGGCCACGATGTCCTCGACGCGGATGTCGCGTTCACCGGGCAGGAGCGAGACGTTCGGCATGCGCTGGAACTGCACGGCGTTCCACGACTCCGCAAACGAGCAGCCGTGCGATCGGGTCACGCCGGTAAGCTTCTGAATTCGTGCGACCTGCTCGCGCGTCGTCTGGTAGTCCTTGAAGACACCGCGCTCGACGAGCAGCCACTGGTCTGCAGGCACGCCCTCGTCGTCCCAGGCAACGCGGGAGAGCGAGCCATCCTGCGTCCGATCGGCCTGGATGTTCATGAAGTCGGGGCCGTAGCGAAGCTGTCCCAGCATCTTCTCGGGCGGCGCCACGAAACTCGTGCCTGCGTAGTTGGCCTCTTCACCAATCGCACGATCGAGCTCCGTGGCGTGACCGATGGACT
>Ga0247825_10000159_pt1:0-35000 | contig 39178 bp, 30 predicted proteins | sample 13C_Vanillin_Day_FD_194413 | JGI IMG/M metagenome (GOLD analysis project Ga0247825, IMG submission 194413) | Soil microbial communities from agricultural site in Penn Yan, New York, United States - 13C_Vanillin_Day48 | ecosystem: Environmental > Terrestrial > Soil > Agricultural land...
GGCAACACGATCATCCTCGTCACGCACGAGGCAGACATAGCCGCCTACGCCCGTCGCGCCATCCACTTGAGAGATGGACAGATCGAGAAGGACGTGCAGCAGCCGGTCGCGGCGCACGTCTGAGCTCGCGCGACTACCGACTAGCCCACTACCTACGACGAACTACCAACTACCAACTAGCTAGACGGCCGCCCAATGTCCGTTGGCGACTTGTCGCAGCGGTGCCTCGCGATCGAAGCTCGATGGATCGAGCTCGATCCGCTGCCGCACCGCGTCAGGGTCGAGTGTGGGGATTGCGCTGAGCAGCGCGCGTGTGTAGGGGTGCGTCGGTTGTCTGAAAAGCGAAGCCGTTTCGCCCGTCTCGACGATTTTGCCCAGGTACATGACGGCGACGCGGGTGCAGATGTGCTCGACGAGACGAAGGTCGTGCGCGATGAAGAGGTACGTGAGCTTCAGACGCTGTTGAAGATCCAGCAGCAGGTTCACGACCTGCGCCTGGATGGACACGTCGAGCGCCGACACCGCTTCATCGGCGACGATCAGCGCGGGACTGAGCGCGAGCGCGCGAGCGATACCGATACGCTGGCGCTGCCCGCCGCTGAACTCGTGCGGGTAGCGCTGTAGATGTTCACGCTCCAGGCCGACCAGTTCGAACAGCTCCTCGACCCTGGCTCGCCGTTCCGCGCGCGACCCCAGCTCGTGAATCACGAGCGGCTCCTCCACGATCTCACCGACACGCATGCGCGGGTTGAGTGACGAGTACGGATCCTGAAACACGATCTGCATGTCGCGCCGCGCCAGGCGCATGCGGGCCGACGAAAAGCCCAGCACGTTCTCGCCGCGAAACAGCACCTCACCCGACGTTGGTTCGATGAGGCGCAGGATGCAGCGCCCGGTGGTGCTCTTCCCGCTGCCGGACTCGCCGACGAGGCCGAACATTTCTCCTGCTCCGACTGAGAAGCTGACGTCGTCCACCGCGCGAACGACGGACGGCGTGGCGAACAACCCCTGCTTCCGCACGAAATGTTTGACCAGGTGACGGACTTCGAGAAGCGGCGCCGTCATTTCAGTCCCGGCACGGACGCAAGGAGCGACCTGGTGTACTCATGCGCCGGTTCCCGCAGAATCTGGCGCACCGCACCGGTCTCGACAAGCCGGCCTCTGTACATCACTGCGACCCTGTCGGCCATCTCGGCGATCACGCCGAAGTCGTGCGTGATGAGCAGCAGGGCCAGATGAAAGCGCTCCTTGAGCTCGCGCAGGAGCTCGAGGACCTGCGCCTGGATGGTGACGTCGAGCGCCGTCGTCGGCTCGTCGGCGATGATGAGCGGCGGCTTGCAGGCGAGTGCGATGGCGATCATGACCCGCTGCCGCATCCCACCTGAGAGCTGGTGGGGATAGTCGCGAACCCGGCGCGCGGGATCGCTGATGCGCACAGCGTCGAGCAGCTCCACGGCGCGCGCCCGCGCGTCGGCCCCATTGGCGAGGCCGTGCACGGTCAAGGCTTCGGCAATCTGATCGCCCACCCGCATCACGGGATTGAGCGCCGTCATCGGCTCCTGGAAGATGAGCGAGATGCGTGCGCCTCGCACCCGCCGCATCTCTGATTCCGACAGCGTGAGGAGATCACGCCCCTCGAAGAGCACCTGCCCGCTGGCAATGCGTCCAGGGGGCTGAACGAGACGAAGGATGGAGAACGCCGTGACGGATTTGCCGCTGCCGGATTCGCCAACGAGACCCAGCGTTTCTCCGGGCGCGACCTGAAAGCTGACGCGATCGACCGCGGTCACCGGTGCGCGTGCGCCCTCGAACACCACCGTCAGATCGCGGACGTCCAGCAGCGGCGTCATGTCAGTCGGCAGCCCGGTACTCTCCGAACACCGCGCGTAACGTGTCGGCGATTTCCCCGACGGTCGCGCGCTGCTCGACAGCCTCGATGACCGGCGGCACGAGGTTCTCGCTGCCACGAGCCGCGCGTTCGACCGCCGCCAGCGAGTCCCGCCAGGGTCCCTCGCTCCGCGACTGACGAAGCGCTCTCAGCCGATCCACCTGCGTTCGCTCGATTGCGGGATCAATCTGAAACACCTCTGTGGTGAGGCTGGCCGCATCGTCCATGAACGCATTGACGCCGACGACGACAGACGCCCCTGCATCGATGGCCTGCTGGGCACGGAAGGCTGATTCGCGAATGTCGCGCTGAATGTGACCGGTTTCGATAGCGGCCAGTGTACCGCCAAGCGCATCGATTCGATCGAGGATCGCGGCCGCATCTGACTCGAGCGCGTTGGTCATCTCTTCGATCGCATACGCGCCGCCGATCGGATCCACTGTGTTCGCCACACCGCTTTCGTGCAGGAGGATCTGCTGCGTTCGCAGCGCTGTCGTGGCGCTCTCCTGAGTAGGAAGCGCGAGCGCCTCGTCCTTGCCGTTGCAGTGCAGCGACTGCGTGCCGCCAAGCACGGCGGAGAGCGCCTGCAGCGCGACGCGGACGATGTTGTTGTCGGGTTGCTGCGCCGTCAGTGTGCTGCCCGCGGTCTGGGTGTGGAAGCGAAGCTGCTGCGCACGTGCCGTCGTGGCGCCGAATCGGTCGCGCATGATGCGCGCCCAGAGCCGGCGTGCGGCGCGAAACTTTGCGATCTCTTCGAGAAAATCATTGTGGGCGTTGAAGAAAAACGACAGCCTCGGTGCGAACGCGTCTACTTCGAGTCCAGCTGCAATGCAGGCTTCCACATAGGCGATGCCGTCAGCCAGCGTGAAGGCGATCTCCTGTGTCGCGGTCGATCCGGCCTCGCGGATGTGATAGCCGCTGATTGAGATCGGGTTCCACTGCGGCAGCGTCCGCGCGCAGAACGAGACGATATCCGTTGCGATTCGCAGCGACGCGCGCGGCGGATAGATGTAGGTGCCTCGCGCGACGTACTCCTTGAGGATGTCGTTCTGCACCGTGCCGGAGAGCTGATCAGGCGGGACTCCCTGGCGCCGGGAGACCGCGACATACATCGCCAGAAGAATCAGTGCGGTCGCGTTGATCGTCATCGACGTGGATACCCGTTCGAGCGGGATCCCGTCGAACAACGCCGTCATGTCGTCGAGTGAGTCGATCGCCACGCCGACCCGTCCTACTTCTCCCCGGGCAAGCGGATGGTCCGAGTCGTATCCAATTTGCGTCGGGAGGTCGAAGGCGACGCTCAGTCCCGTGACGCCGTGGGCAAGCAAATACCTGTAGCGGCGGTTCGACTCGGCCGCAGAGCCGAATCCAGCGTATTGCCGCATTGTCCACGGCCGCCCGCGGTACATGGTCGGCTGAATGCCCCGGGTGTACGGAAACTGGCCGGGCAGCCCGATATCTGCCGAGGTAAACGAGGCATCCCGAGGGGTGTAATAGGGTGGGTTCTCGGGATCCTCCATGGGGGTCTGCCGGCATTCTAGGCTGGTTTTGTTGACACCTCGAGATCCAGCCTCTACAATTGCGAACAGCCTCGCAAAGGCTAACCCCCTATAAATGAAACACTTTGGCGCCCGATCCCTGTCACGCCTCCCCGGCCTGAACAGGTTCGGATCGGGAGACGCCCCGGATCCCGGCCCGGCGGCGGGTAGCTAGGAGGAGCAGGAATGGATGACGTCGTGAACCGGTTCGCAAAAGAGCTGGCCGACGCAATTGCCGCCGCTGTAGCTGAGAATCCTCAGGTGGAAGCGTGCCGCGCTCGGGCCCGCGAAGCCGGATATGACATGCGCGTGACGCTCGAAGCCGTGGTTGGCTTCGTGAATCGGAACAACGGCGCGGCTGTGACCAAAATCACCACGCCTGCCCGGCTGCTCCCCGCTCGCAAGGCTTTCGAGCTGACGACCAACGATCGCCGGTTCCTGCGCTCACTGCGCATTGGGGCCGACGAAGCCAAGGAGACCGTGGATAACGGCTAGCGGCCGGTTGGTTCGTTAGTGGTAGTTGAAGGGCGGCCTCGTGGCCGCCCTTTCTGTTATCGCGCCTTGCCCTGGTTCGCGACTGCCTCGGCCTTCCGTTTGATGGCTTCCTGATCCCCCAGATAGTGGTACGGCTGCAGCGGACGCAGCTCGCTGTTCAGCGTGTAGACCATCGGCACACCGGTCGGAATGTTCAGGTCGACGATGTCTTTCTCCGAGACGTTGTCGAGATACTTCACGAGCGCTCGAAGGCTGTTGCCGTGCGCGGCAATCAGCACCTTCTTTCCAGCCTTGATGTCTGGCGCGATCGTGGACTCCCAGTACGGCACGAAGCGCGCGACGGTGTCCTTGAGTGATTCCGTCAGCGGAAGCTGCTGCTCCGGAATTGAGGCATACCGTCGATCGTTGTCGACGTCCGCAAGAGGCGGAGGCGGGATGTCGTAGCTCCGCCGCCAGATCAGCACCTGCGCATCGCCGTGCTTGGCGGCGGTTTCCGCTTTGTTCAAGCCTTGAAGGGCGCCGTAATGCCGCTCGTTGAGGCGCCAGGACTTGTGAACTGGAATCCACAGTGAGTCCATCTCTTCGAGCGCGATCCAGAGCGTTCGTATCGCGCGCTTGAGCACGGAGGTGTAGGCGACGTCGAACTCGAATTTCTCCTCGGCCATCAATCGGCCCGCTTCGCGCGCCTCGGCGCGCCCCTTGTCGGTCAGATCGACATCAGTCCAGCCCGTGAACCGATTCTCCTGGTTCCATGTGCTCTCGCCGTGGCGCAGTAGAACAAGTCGGAACATGAAACTCCTGTGGCTTCCGTTACTGCAGCTTGCGCCCTGAGGCGGAAGCCACGCTCCAGTGATTCATGTGCGCGCGAGCTGACGGATGGCGCTTCGCCCCGCATAGCGCGCGGCCGATCCGAGCTCTTCTTCGATGCGCAGCAGCTGGTTGTATTTCGCGATGCGGTCGCTCCGGCTCGCCGATCCGGTCTTGATCTGACCTGCTGACGTGCCGACGGCCAGGTCGGCGATGGTCGTGTCTTCCGTCTCGCCTGATCGATGTGAGATGACCGTCGCATACCCTGCGCCTCGCGCCATGGCGATCGCGTCGAGCGTTTCGGTAACGGTGCCGATCTGATTCAGCTTCACGAGGATTGCGTTTCCCACGCCCTCAGCGATGCCCTTCTTGAGTATCTCCGGATTGGTGACGAACACATCGTCGCCGACCAGCTGGACGCGGTCGCCGATGGCGCGTGTCAGCGCCTTCCAGCCGTCCCAGTCGTTCTCGGCCACGCCGTCCTCGATTGACACAATCGGGTACTGCCGGGTCCAGTCGGCATAGAGCTCGACCATCTCGGCAGACGACCGCGTGGGCTCGTGCGATTTGCTGAAGACGTACTTGCCGTCTTTCCACAGCTCGCTGGACGCGACGTCGAGCGCGAGGAACACCTCGTCGCCGGCTTTGAGACCCACGGTGCCGACGGCCTGCATCACCAGGTCCAGCGCTTCTCGATTGGAGCGGAGGTTCGGGGCGAATCCGCCTTCGTCGCCGACGCCGGTGGAGTGTCCAGCCTTCTTCAGAATCCCGCGAAGCGCGTGAAAGACCTCGGTGCCCGCGCGCAGCGCCTCGGCAAACGAGGGCATGCCGGCCGGCATCACCATGAACTCCTGGAAGTCCACGCTGCTGTCGGCATGCGCCCCACCGTTGAGGATGTTCATCATCGGCACCGGCAGCACGTAGTCGGAGCCGGTACCTGCAATCCGGGCGACGTAGACGTAGAGCGGAATGCCGGCAGCGCTGGCGCCGGCGCGTGCCGCGGCCATCGATACGCCAAGCAGTGCGTTTGCACCCAGGCGGCTCTTTGCCGGCGTGCCGTCCAGCTCGATCAGCGCACGGTCCAGTTCACGCTGATCGATGTTCCGGCCTCTGATCGCATCCGCGATCTCGCCGTTGACGTTGGCCACCGCACGGCGCACGCCCTTACCGAGATAACGGGACTTGTCTCCGTCGCGCAGTTCCAGCGCTTCACGCTGCCCCGTCGACGCGCCGGAGGGCACCGCGGCGCGTCCGAATCCGCCGTCAACCCAGACATCGACTTCAACCGTGGGATTGCCGCGCGAGTCCAGGATCTCGCGTGCGGCCACTCGAGTGATTTGCATGGTCAGGCTGACGCCACACCTCCACGGTCCGCATCGCTTTCGGCGCGCAGCGCCTCCTCGCTGATCGGCCCAATCAACGGGTCGTCGTCTGCCGTGACCACGACGACGCCGCCCTCCGTCACCGTGTGCCGACGACGGTCTTCTTCATGGTTGAACCCAATCAACGCGCCGCGTGGAATGAGGACGTCGCGATCGACGATGGCGCGGTGAATGCGCGCGTGCCGCCCGACACGAACTCCGGGCATGAGGATCGTCTGATCGATGTCGCAGAAGCTGTGCACCCGCACGTTGGGGCATAGGATGCTGCCACTGACACGGCTGCCGGAAATGATGCAGCCGCTGGAGATGATCGAGTCGAGCGCCTGGCCGCAGCGCCGGCCCTGCTCGGCGAATACGAACTTCGCCGGCGCCGCCTGAGGCTGGTAGGTTCGCAGCGGCCACTCCGGGTCGTACAGATTGAACTCCGGGCTGACCTGGCACAGGTCCATGCTGGCATCGAAGTACGCATCCAGCGTGCCGATGTCGCGCCAGTACTTCGATGCCTTCTTGTTCTCGTCGTAGAAACGATAGGAGAACACCGGTCCGCGCTTGATCAGCGCCGGCAGGATGTTTCGCCCGAAGTCGTGATCGCTGTCGGCGAGCGTGGCGTCTTCCTCCAGCGCGCTGACCAGCACGTCGGCCTTGAAGATGTAGATCCCCATCGATGCGAGAGCCACGTCAGTTGCTCCTGGCGCAGTACGGGGAGCAGTCGGCTTTTCCTGAAACTCGATCACGCGCTCGGATCCGTCGACGCCGACGATACCGAAGCGATTGGCGTCGCTGGCGGGGATCTCAATCGTCGCGATCGTCGCGTCGGCGCCCTTGTCGAGATGGTAGCGAAGCATCTTCGCGTAATCCATCTTGTACACGTGGTCGCCGGACAGCACGATGACGTGGCTCGGCGCCTCCCGCGTGATTGAGTACAGGTTCTGGAAAACCGCGTCCGCGGTTCCCAGGTACCAGTGCTCGCCCACGCGCTTCTGGGGCGCCAGGAGTTCGATGAATTCGCCCAGCTCTTCCGATACAACGTTCCACCCCATCCGTATGTGGCGGTTGAGCGAGAGCGATTTGTACTGCGTACAGATGAAGATTCGGCGCAGGCCGGAATTGACGCAATTGCTGAGGGTAAAGTCGATGATCCGGTACGGCCCACCGAAATAGACTGCCGGTTTCGCCCTGTCCCTCGTCAGCGGAAACAGCCGTTCACCGGCCCCGCCCGCGAGCAGAATGACGAGTACATCGTCGAGGATCATCGGTCAGGGTTCGCCCACGCGCGGGGTCGCGATCTTAGCATGCGGGTCCGGCCGTAAACGCCCTGTAAATCTTGACAGTGCGTTGACTTGGCTTTTGTACGGTGCCTATGATCGAACGATTCGCCTTCTTGGATTACATCCGGGGACGGGGCCGCGGAAGGAAGTGAAAGGTCATGCATATCGGTCGGCTGTCCCGGTGCGCGTTCGCCCTGCTGTTTATCTCCGCAGGTGCTGCTGCCGCCCAGCAGCGTGGGACTCAGAACCCGCAGCCGCAGACTCCGCGCCCGCCCGATCCAGACACCGTCGCGCTCGTGCAGCTGGTCGATGCGGCGATCGTCGCATCCCCCGCTGTCCAGGCTGTGGACAGAGCGCAGGGTGAGCTTGCGATCAAGTGGGAGTCGTCTCACTTCATCAAGGGGCAGAATGGCAGCTACGTTCCGTTCACCGTGACGTTCGATCCCTCCGTCATCAGGTCGACGGAGGTCGCTCTGTATGTGCGTGCAATTGAGAAGAGTCAGGTGCCTGCTGTCGTCGCTGCGCTGACACCAGCACCCGCAAACAGCAAGCCGCGCCCGGACCCGAAGTATGCCTGGGACAAGGTGCACTTTCTGGCGAAGCCGTCTGACGGGCGCATTACGCGCGCCCTGGCGCTTCCTCCGGGCGAGTACGAGCTGTTCGTCGCGATGAAAGAGCGTTCGACGTCGGTGCCGATGGTGACCTCGACTCCGCCAACGGCGTCGCCGTCGCGAAGCGGGCTTCTGCGTCATGCTGTCGCCGCACCCGACTTCAGCAAAGCCGAGCTGCAGACGAGCAGCATCCTCCTCGCCAGCGCGGTTCAGCCTGTCACCGGGCAACTGACTGCCGCCGAGCAGGAAGCGAATCCGTACGTCTTCGGCCCGATGCGGATCGTGCCGTCTCGCGACGGCCGGTTCACGAAGTCGACCGAGCTGCAGGTGCTGTTCTGGGTCTACGGGGCGAGCGCCCGGACCGAGGGCAAACCGGACGTCCTGATCGATTACAACTTCTACCTGAAGCAGCCGGACGGTGCCGAGAAGTACTTCAATAAGACGAAGCCTCAAGAACTGAACGCGGGCACGTTGCCCCCGGAATTCAGCATCGTGGCGGGCCATCAGCTGCCGGGCAGCCTGATCGTCCCGCTGATGTCGTTCCCGGCGGGGGACTACCGGCTGGAAATCAAGGTGACCGACAAGCCTAGTGGTAAGGTTGTCACCCAGGACCTGCCCTTCACGGTAACCGGCTAGTGTGCGGCCCAGCACGTCTCGGATACGAGGCCGCATTGGAAAGGCGAACAATGATCCGGTTCATCACCCGCTGGTGTGCTCTCGGGTTCATGGTGTGTGCCGTGGTACCGCCGGCAGGCGCCCAGGTGCCGGCCCGCAAGCCGCTCCAGGCCACGTCACACGTCGCCTCCGCGCCGAAGGCAGAGATTCGCGGTGTTGTCGAGGACGACAAAGGCGAGCCGCTCGCCGGCGCTGTCGTCTCGGCTCTCGGTGCGACGACCACGCTCGCCGTAGCCGATGCCGAAGGCCGGTTCGTTCTCCGCAACCTGACGCCTGGAACGTACCTGCTTCGCGCCCATCTTCAGGGATACGCTCCGATCAAGTCTCGAACCATCCAGGCGAGCACGACCGAGCGGTCCGAGTACGTCCTGTCGCTGACCCGCACCGCTGCTCCCGAAGGGCCCGCCGTCCTGACGGCAGGCGTAGGCGGGGGAGGGTCCTCCGACTCACCGGCCGAGCACGATCACGACGAACGTGCCTGGCGCTTGCGGCATGCGAAGCGCAGTGTCCTGAAAGACGCCTCACAGGGCATCGCGGCGCTTGAAGACGAGTCCTCGTTCTCGGACTCACTGCAGCGTCTCGGACGCAGCTCCGCGCGGCTCGCCTCGGCGCTCTTCGCCGATCGGACGTTGAATGGCCAGATCAACATCCTGACCACGACGGCATTCGACCGGCCGCAAGACCTGTTCGGGCTCAATGCTTCGGAGCCGCAGGCTGTTGCGTACGTGTCTCTCGTCGCGCCGGGCCGGGATGGAATGTGGCTGATGAAGGGAACGATTACGCAAGGCGATTTGTCCTCGTGGATCGTTTCGGGATCGTACCGCCGCGCATCGGAAGCCACGCACGCCTACGAGGCCGGTCTGTTTTACAGCGCACAGCGCTATCTGGGTGCCAATACGGACGCGTTGCAGGCGATGACCAACGGGAGCCGCACGGTCGGCGCGATGTACGCGTACGACTCGTGGTCGTTGTCGCCGCGGGTCCAGGTCGGATACGGGGCGCAGTACGCCCGTTACGACTATCTCGAGACCCCGAGCCTCTTCAGCCCGCGCGCCAGTGTCACCATCCAGCCGGTCGCGGGCGAACCGCTGAGAGTGCGGGCGCTCGTGTCCCGCCGTGAGAGCGCTCCCGGCGCCCATGAATTCACTCCGTCCTCTACCGGGCTGTGGTTGCCCCCGGAACGGACGTTTTCACAAATTTCCCGGGCGGCGTTCCGGCCAGAGCGTCTCGACCACGTCGAGTTCGCAGCCGAACGCGAGTGGTCGGGCGTGTTCGTCCTGGGCTTCCGCGCGTTTCATCAGAAGGTCGGCGACCAGGTCGTGACGATGTTCGGCCTGGCGCTTCCCGACTCGGCCCGCGGGGTCGGCCACTATCACGTGGGATCGGCGGGTGATTTCCAGGCGCAGGGCTGGGGTGTCAGCGTCAGCCGGGCCATGACGGATGGCATTCGCGCATCGGTTGACTACACACAGGCGAACACACAGTGGTTGCGTTACTCGGACGATGCCGTGGTCCTGGCGAGTTTCGTACCGACCGCGTTGCGGAGCCACGAGCGGATCCACGACGTCACCGCCACGGTCGACAGCGTCGTCGCGCCTTCAGCGACGCGGCTGTTCGTCGTATACAAGGTCAACAGCGCGTTTGCGCGGGCGCACGAGTCGCTCGCTGGTTCGCTTGCGAGTGCCCGCTTCAACGTGCAGGTGAATCAGGCGCTGCCATTCATCAGCCTCGCGAACGCGAGCTGGGAAATGCTGGCGGCAGTCAGCAATCTGTTTGGAGACGACCCGTTGGATGGCTCGGTGTACGAGCAGTCCATGGTCGTGCGACCGCCGAAGCGCATCCTCGGCGGAGTCACGGTCAAGTTCTGACGTAGTCGCCGCGACGCGCTGTCGCGGCGTGAGTAGTTTTCGCAGCTGGCAGGTCGCGTTGGCCTGCCAGCTATTTTCAGGCTGTTTTTTGACTCCATCTGGTTGGATGAACAGTTCAATCCTTTGTTGCTGACCTCCTCGGCTGAACGTTGGATTCGCGCACGACTGCCCCTGCTGGTCGTGACGGTCCTGCTGTGCCTCGGTGCAGCCAATGTGATCTCGCGCGCGACATGGCACGAGGTCGAGGACGGCGTGCTCTGGATCGAACAGAACGGCGCCGTCGTCGCCTCCGAGATCGCGAAGGGGACGCCGGCGGAGCGGGTCGGGCTCAAGCGCGGCGATGTACTGCTCGCGATCGACAACTCGCCCGTGGAACAGGTGCAGGATGTCGTCAACGCGCTCCACGCGGGCGGAAGCAACGCGACATTGCACTACACGCTGCTGCGCCTGGGCGCGACAAGCGCTCCGGTGGACGTGCAGCTGGCGCCGGTTCCCGGCGGGCCGGGGGTCCTGTATTTCGCGCTGGCGGCCGTTGGCACCTTCACTCTGCTCGTTGGCGGCGCGGTGCGGCTGCGCCGGCCGCGGGACCCGGCGACGCTGCATTTCTTCTGGATCGCCGCCGCCTTCTTTGGTGTCCTCACGTTCTCGTTCAGCGGCCGGCTCGATCGCCTCGACTGGGTCTTTTATTGGGCGGACGTGATTGCCATCCTGGCCCTGCCGGCGCTCTTCCTGCACTTCACGCTGATCTTCCCCGAGCGGCCGCGACGCTGGTCCGGCGGTCCGCTGGGACGGATTGTCGTGGTCGCGGCGTATGTGCCGGCGATCGGCCTCGGCATCGTGCGGGCCGTTGCGATCGGTCTGGGGCGCACGAACGCGGAGCTCTCTGTCGGCATCGTCGCCCGTCTGGATCGGCTCGAGCTTCTGTACCTGGCGGCGTGCCTTCTGGCCGGACTCGCCGGGTTGTCGCGAGCGATGTCGCAGGTCACGACCGTCACGGCGCGACGTCAGCTTCGCTGGATTGCGTGGGGTACGGCACTGGGCACCGCGCCGTTCGCGTTCGGGTACGCACTGCCGATGGCGTTCGGTTTCGACCCGTCGGGGCTGATGGAGCTCTCGGCGATTCCGCTCAGCCTGATCCCTCTGGCCTACGCTTCGGCGATTGTCCGGTATCGCCTGATGGACATCGAGGTGATCGTCAAGCGCGCGCTGGTGTATACCGCTGCGCTCGCGGCCATCGTGCTCATTTACGCCGTGTTGCTGGAAGCGGCGCAGCGGATGTTCATCACTGGCGGCGGCGCCAACCAGTGGGTGATCGCGTTCTTTGCCACCCTCGTCGCGGTGCTCCTGGCGCCGCCCGTGAAGACGTTTGTGCAGAACGCGCTCGATCGCGCGTTTTACCGCGACCGGTACGACTACCGTCGCGCGCTGGGTGGCTTCGCCCGCGATCTCAACAGCGATCTGGATCTGAACCGACTCTCCAACCGTCTGATCGGACGGATCGTTGAAACGCTCCTGATCGACCGCATGGCGCTGATGCTCGAAGACGAAGCGTCGCCGCAATTCGGCTCGTTCCGCGCCTCGGGCTTTGGCGCCTCTCAGCCGCCGGCTCTGCCGAAACGTTCAACCGTCGGCGCGCGGCTGACAGGCGGGCATGCGGTTGCGCTCGACGATCCGATGGCCGTCGGCCGATTCCCGGCGGAGGAGATCGAGTTCTGGCGCGACGTGGGTCTCTACTACTTCATTCCCTGCGCAGTGAAGGACGGCACCATCGCCGTGCTCGCGCTCGGCCGGAAGGATACAGGGGAGCCGCTCAGCAGCGAGGACATGGCACTGCTCGCGGCCGTGGCCGGACAGATCGCCACGGCGCTCGAGAACGCGCGCCTCTACCGACAGCTGCACACGAAGGCCGGCGAGCTCGAACGCATGCGTGCCTTCAACGAGAACATTCTCGAGTCGCTCGCCGACGGGCTGCTCGTCCTCGATCTCAACGACAACATCGTGCGGTGGAACCGCGCACTCGAGCAGCTGTATGGGATGCGCAGCGGCGACGTGTCGGGGCAGCGGCTGGAGGACGTGTTCGACGTTCCGTTCGTTGACGCGCTCCGTGCCGCGCGCCGCGATCATCCCGCAGGGACAACCCTGTCGCGAGTGCCGCTGCAGGGTCGTGGAGCGGCGGACGACCGTTCTCTGATCGTGAACGCCGCGCTGGCGCCTCTGCGTGCCGCGGCTGGTGAGACGACGGTCACCGTCGGGACCATCGTCATCCTCGAAGACATCACGTCGCGGGTCAGACTGGAGGAACAGCTGCAGATTTCCGAGAAGATGGCATCGATCGGACTGCTGGCGGCGGGCGTCGCACACGAAGTCAACACACCGCTGACCGGCATCTCCAGCTTTACGCAGATGCTGCTCGAGAATGCGGATCCCCAGGATCCGCGCACGCGGCTTCTTGAAAAGATCGAACGCCAGACATTCCGCGCGGCCAAGATCGTGAACGGGTTGCTGACGCTGGCGCGCCCGGCGGCGGCGGGCTCAGGCGATCGCACGGCGGTGGACATCAACGTCGTCGTCAGCGACGTGCTCGGCCTCCTCGAACATCAGTTCGCGCTGCACCGCGTCAAGGTGCGCCGCGAGCTCTCCGGCACGCCTGTCCTGCTCGTTGGCATGGAACACAAGCTCCAACAGGTGTTCCTCAACCTGTTCCTCAACGCCAAGGACGCCATGCCCCGCGGCGGGTGGCTGTCGATTGCGACACGGCTCGACGGCGACCGGGCCGTGGTCGAGGTTGCCGACACGGGCTCCGGCATTCCCAGCGAGTACATCGCACGCATCTACGATCCCTTCTTCACCACGAAGGCGATCGGTCAAGGGACGGGGCTCGGCCTCTCCATCACCTATGGAATCGTCCGGGAGCACGAGGGCGCGATCGACTGCGAGAGCACGGTCGGTCAGGGCACGCGCTTCACGGTGACATTACCGGCCGTGGCGCAGCAGCGCTCCATGGCGGCGAGGCAGTGGAACTGATGGCCAGGACCGAAACGTCCGCCCGGCGCCCCGCCTCGATCCTCGTCATGGACGACGAGGAGATCATGCGGGAGATCCTCGAGGCGCTGCTGACACGAGAGGGCTATCAGGTCCGGCTTGCGGCCAGCGGGGAGGAGGGCCTCGAACTGGCACGTTCGGTCCCGTTCGACGCGGCGATCGTCGACGTCATGATGCCGGGTATCGACGGCATTGCCGCGCTCCAGGAGCTGCGCAAGCTCGATGACGACCTGCCCGTCCTGATGATCACGGCGTTCGCGTCTGTCGAGACCGCGATCGCAGCGATGAAGCTTGGAGCGTTCGACTACATCACCAAGCCTTTCAAGAACGACGAAGTGCTGGTCGTGGTACGCAACGCCGTGGAGCGCCGCCAGCTGGTTGCCGAGAACACCGCGCTGAAGCAGACGCTCCAGGCTCAGTACCGCCGGTTCGCGGGGATCATCGGAGGCAGCCCGCGGATGAAGCAGGTCTTCGACCTCATCATCCAGGCGGCGCCGAGCCGTTCGACGATTCTCGTCACCGGCGAAAGCGGCACCGGCAAGGAGCTCGTCGCCCGTGCGATTCATTCCAACTCGCCGCGCGCCGACCGCGCATTTGTGACCGTCAACTCCGGCAACCTGCCGTCGGATCTGCTCGAGTCCACACTGTTCGGGCACGTGAAAGGCGCCTTCACCGGCGCAATCAACCCGAAGAAGGGGCTGTGCGATCTGGCCGACAAGGGCAGCATCTTCTTCGACGAGATTGGCAACATCCCGGCGGATACCCAGGCCAAGCTGCTGCGCGTGATGCAGGAGCGCGAGTTCATGCGCCTGGGCGGCATGGACACGATCAAGGTGGACGTCCGCATCATCGCCGCGACGAACTGCGACCTGCGGCAGATGGTCGAGGACGGCAGATTCCGGGAGGATCTCTACTACCGCCTCCACGTCATCAACATCGTGCTGCCGCCGCTGCGTCAGCGCAAAGAGGACATCCCGCTGCTCACGCAGCACTTCCTCGAGAAATACATCGACGAAAACGGAAAGGGAGAGATCGAGCTGGCTCCCGACGCGCTCGACATGCTGATGGACTATGACTGGCCGGGCAACGTGCGGGAGCTGGAGAACGTGATCGAGCGCGCCGTGGTACTGAGCACGCGGCCGCGTATCGACGTCGATCTGATACCTGACCACATCCGCTCGGCGCCCCAGTTTCACATTCCGAAGTTTGCGGTTCCGCCCGAGGGGATCTCCTTCAAGGACGTGATCACCAACGTCGAGAAACGGCTCATCGAATCGACGCTCGAAGCTGCAGGGGGAGTGCAGAAGCGGGCTGCGGAGCTGCTGAAGATCAAGCCGACCACGCTCAACGAGATGATCAAGCGCTACGACATCGGCACGCGGCGGAAGAAAGTGAGCTCCGCGGATCAGGACCGCCCTGCCAAGACCCGGCCGTTCCCGGCCGCGGAACTCACCAGGGAATAAGCGCTACTTCGACCTCGCCTTCGAGACGAGGCGGTCGAACCGCCCCAGCACCGCCTCCCAGCGGAAATGCTGCTTGACATAGGCTCGACCGTTCTCGCCGAGCCGGTTCCGGAGACGGCTGTTCGTCGTCAGGAGCCGAAGCGATTCCACGAATTCTTCGCGGTTCGAATAGTACAGGCCGCCATTGGCCCGCCGACAATGCTCGACTGCCGCACCATTGGACGCGCATGCCAGGACCGGTGTGCCGACAGCCATGCTCTCGAGGAGTGGCTGGGAGAGCAGATCGTCGACCGTCGGCGCGATCGTCACGTCAGCTGCCTCGTACGCGATCATTCGCTGCCGCTCGGGAAGGACGCCTGCGAGGCGGATGTATGGCTCTTCCGGGACTCGCATCATCTTCACACCCATCAATGCCAGCGCAGTGTCGCCATCTGTCGCGGCAAAGGTGTCGAAGTAGTCGAGCATCTCCTCGCAGCCGTTGTCAGGCTCGACGCGCCCTCCGTACAGCGCAAACGGCCCGTACAGCCGATTCCTCCGGCGAAAGGGCACGCCCCGGCCCGCCAGGTACGATTCCGGTTCCGCGCTGTCTGAAGGCGCCGTGAGCTCTTCGTCGACAACGACGTCGGCGGGATCCTGTTGATGGCGTGGATAGGACTGTTCGGGCGACGGGTCGATACCGATGCCGACCAGTTCTTCATGTTGAGTGGCTGCCCGAACGTAATTGCGAAGCAGCCGCCGCTCTGCGCCGGAAAGCAGCCCGATAGCCCGAACCGACGTCAATGCCTCTGCGCAGACATCGAAACGGAGTGCCGGATGCAGTTGGAGGTGCGGAAAGATGATGGTGCGTTCAGGCGCCAGCATGGCGCCCTCGACCGTGAGGGGGCTGGACAGGCAGAAGAACACCAGGACGTCATACGACTTGTGCTGCCGCCGGATGAAATCGATGAGGCCGGTCGACCATGGGCCCGCCCGCCGCAGCCATTCCACCTCGTCGGCGCGGCCATGTGGCCCCCCGAGCGTCCGCTCCGAGTACTGACGGAACGACTGCTCGTCCCGCGCTTGACTGACGGGGAACCGCCGGATCAGCGCTCCGCGTACCCGGTCGTTTCCTTCGGAATACTCGTTCTTCCAGGTACGCGGATTTCGCGCGCACGTCGTGAGGACGTCCACATCGTGACGGCTGCTGACCTGTTCGGCCAGCACGCGGCACGCGTGCTCCGGACCGGACGTGATATCAGCGCCGTAGCGTGAGGTGACGAACGCGAACTTCACTGCTCTTACGAGTTTACCCTGCCCGTCTCGGAAGAACCGGCGGGCAGGGTGGGCGCCGCATCCGGCTCGGGTGGCGCAGGCTCTGGCGCCGCGGAGACTGAAGGCTCAGACACCGGGGGGGAGAAAGGCTCTTCCACCGCGGCCTGCGGGACGGGTTCGGGTAATGTCTCAGCACGGAGAGGTTCGCCGTCCGATGGACGAAGATCGCTCGATGTTGCGGGCTCGCCGCCTTCCATCAGGTCCGGCATCTCCACGTCGCCGCCGTCATCTTCTTCGGCCGAGTCATCGAGCGGTGCGAGCGAGGTGGCTCCAAGCGCGGCCGAGGAATCCGTCACCGATGCTGTTCCGCGTCTGCCCCGACGGCGACGCCGTCTGCGGCGAGACCCTTCGGAAGGCGTCCCCGGACCCGTGCCCGTCGCAGCCGCCGGTGCCCCGGCCTCTACAGTCGCGGCGATCTCTGGCGCCGGCGCCTGCGTCTGCGAGATCTCCTGGGCTCGCTGGCTTCGGCCCTGGGCCGGTACGCTCTCGATCGACCGGATTCGTCGGTCGTTGAAATCGACCCTCGCGCCAAGCGCTTCCAGGCGCGACGTCAGCGCCTGCACCTCGATACTGCCACGTGACACCTCGGTCACGAGCCGCTCCAGCACCTGATAATGCAGCGCGTTCCACTCGCTCTGGCGCCGTTCGCGCTCGGCGGCCTTCGCCGCCATCTCTCGATTGATGCGCGCCTGCGTCTGGAGGGCCGCGACGAGAGGCGCGGGATTGAAGAGGAGGTTCAGCAGCGGTCGAAACAGGCGGCGGAAAAATCGCACCACGCCGCTGGCCTCATATATCGCATCGTCCGTGATCGCGACCTCATTGCCAGGAGCGTCCGCCGTAGTGTCAGGAACGGCGGCCGCACCTTTGCGCAACTGCTCGAACAGCGTCGGATTGACGTTCCTGGGATCCAGAATCGCTTCGAGGCGCCTTGCCGCAAGATCCTGAATCTGCTGAGGTGTCAGCTCGATGCCGTGCCGCTGCGAAATGCGCGAGCGGATCTCACGCATGACCTGCTCGACGTCGACTTCGCTCGATGAGCGCTCACCTTGTGGGGAAGCCTGCTGGGACGAGCGCCGGTCGTTGCCGCGACGGTCCATCCCGCGCCGTCCACGGTGGTAATGCGGACGGCGGTTTGACGGATTGTGATCGGTTGCCATTCAACGTCCCAGGGGAGTGTAGAGAATCAGCGCGACCGCTACGCTCCAGAGAGCCACGCACACCATCAGCGGCCGGTCCGTCACGAGCAACGCGGTCGGGCTTCCACCTGTGTGCTTCTGATGCACGAGATACAGATATCGAAAGATCCCATAGAGCACAAACGGGATCGTCAAGCCCAGCCTGTTACTGCCCAGCTTCTGGGCCGTCTCGGTGTCTGTGGCGTATAGCGTGTAGGCCACCAGCGTTGACGCCGTGACGACCGCAATCATCTGATCGAGCAGGTACGGGCTGTATTCGTGAAGGATCGGACGGTGACCGATGGCGCCGTCGGCCAGCAGCGTCAACTCGTGCCGTCGCTTGCTGAAAGACAGGAAGAGCGCCAGCAGGGTCGTACAGATCAGCAGCCAGTGGCTGATAGGGACCCCAATCGCGACGGCGCCGGCGGCCGCGCGGAGCACGAATCCGGCGGAGATGGTCAGCGCGTCGACGATCACCATGTGCTTGAAAACAAAGGAGTAGGCGAGCAGGAACACGAAATACGTGGCGGCCACCGCGCCGAGCAGCGGACGTATGAGCGCGGCTGCGGCCACTGCGCCGAGACCTAATCCGATCGCGAAGAACACGGCTGCGGTGGGTGATAGCTCCCCGGCCGCAATCGGCCGCCCCCGCTTCAGAGGATGTCGCTGGTCGCCGGCGCGATCCGCAACGTCGTTGAACAGGTACACCGCCCCGGATAGAGCGCAGAAAATGACGAACGTCGCACCGGTGCTTACAAGTGCCGCTACGTCGAGGAGATGGCCGCCGAAGAGCGCCCCGGCGAACACGACGAGGTTCTTCGTCCACTGCTCGGGCCGAAGCGAAACGAGCAGTGCGGCGGCGGTCGAGCGGGACTTCGGCGCGGCGGTTGTCGGGGGGGGCGCGGGCCCGACAGGCGACGGCGCTGAGGAAGCCATCACCATGAGAAACCCCCTACACGTTGGCCGATGAGAAGCTCCGGACGGCGTCGGCTTCGTTATCGAAGGTCTCGAAGACGGTCAGCAGCTTGGTGATGGCGAGGAGATCGGTGATGCGCTTCGTCAGATTGAGCAGCTTGAGGCTCCCGCCCTGACGGCTGACCGTTGTGTAGGTGCGGACGATTTCGCCCAGGCCGGCGCTGTCGATATACGGCACGTCGGCGAGATTGAGGACGAGCTTCTTGCGGCCCTGCAGCACCAGGCTGTGAATCTTGTCCTTCAGGACCTCATCGCCCTCGCCGAGCGTCATCTTGCCCTTGACGTCGAGAATCGTCACGTCGCCGGCCTGCCGTTCCTCGATCTGCATTACAACCCTCGTAAAAATGGCCTAAAACGCTGGAATCTTAGCACACAGACACGAAGGGCCAGACTCGCGTCTGGCCCCTCGCGACGCTTGAAATGTCGATGCGAACGATGGCGTCAGACGCCGCCGGCGCCTGCGAACTTCCGTTGCTGGAAGCACTCCTTGCAGAACACAGGGCGTCCCTGTGTTGGACGGAACGGAACGGTCGTCTCTTTGCCGCACGCCGAGCACGACGTCTGAGTTTCGACCCGCTCACGCGGCGCCGGTCCGGCACTGGCCCGGTTGGCCCGTTTTGCCTTACACGACTTGCACCGCTTGGGCTCGTTCTTGAACTGCTTGTCGGCAAAGAACAGCTGTTCACCAGCTGTCCAGATGAACTCCGACCCGCAGTCCACACACCGTAAGGCCTTGTCCTGGAACTCCATCGGTCGCCACCTCGTGAGCTCGTCGATCCCCGCCTTGCTACTCCGTTTCCCTCCGGAGCTTCTTGCGGTTACGCTTCCGCGCCAGCGCCTGCTTGGCCCGACGCTTGTCCCCTGGTTTCAGATAGAAAGAGTGCTTCTTAATGTCCTTGATGATGTCTTCCTGCTGAACCTTACGCTTGAAGCGTCGGAGCGCGCTCTCGATCGACTCGCCCTCCTGAATCTTCACTTCAGCCACGCCTGTTACACCCCCCTCACCGGCCTACTGGTACCCTGCCAAAACGCTCGAAAAGTGGCGAATATGCTAGGCTAGCACAGGCAGGCGCGGATTCTAGGGCGCAACATGCCGCCACGTCAACGAAATAGTCGGGATTGGCGGCGCCGGCCTGCACAAATCGTCAGCTCCAGCAGAACTCCCTGTCAGTCAGACAATTAACCCGCCAATGAAGGTCCTGATTCTCGGTTCAGGGGCGCGCGAGCACGCCATGGCGTGGAAGATGTCTCGTGAGCGCGACGTCTCAACAGTGCTTTGTACCCCCGGAAATCCTGGGATTGCCTCTCTGGCCCGGTGCTTTCCGTCCGATCTCACAAAGCCGCAACAGCTTCTGTCGCTAGCCGAATCGCAGGACGTCGATCTCACCGTCGTCGGTCCCGAGCTGCCCCTCAGCCTTGGCGTGGCTGACCTCTTCGCGACTGCGGGCCGCGCGATCGTCGGACCTTCCCGCGCGGCCGCGGCGCTCGAGTCGAGCAAGTCTTTCGCGAAGGCATTCATGGAGCGACACGGAGTTCCGACAGCGCGCTTCCGTGTCTGCGAGTCGTCGGACGACGCGTTCGCATTTGTAGCGGCCGGTGAGTTTGGATATCCGCTCGTCGTGAAGGCCGACGGTCTCGCCGCAGGCAAGGGAGTCGTGATCGCCGAGGATCGATCGGCTGCTGAAGCGGCCGTCCGACTGGCAATGGTCGATCGGACGTTCGGAGCCGCCGGCGAGCGGATCGTCTTCGAGGAATTTCTGACCGGTGAAGAGGCGTCGTACTTTGTTCTTGCCGACGGCGCGGCGTACGTGACGCTTTCGTCAGCGCAGGACCACAAGCGCATCTTCGACGACGATCGCGGCCCGAACACCGGAGGCATGGGTGCCTTCGCTCCCAGTCCGCTGATAACGCCCGCCGTCGAACAGCGCGTGCTGAACGAGGTCGTTGCACCAGTGCTGAAGGGCATGGAGGCCGAGGGGCATCCGTATCGCGGCTTTCTCTACGTCGGCCTGATGTTGACGTCCGAGGGGCCAAAGGTGATCGAGTTCAACGTCCGCTTCGGCGATCCCGAAGCGCAGGTCGTTCTTCCGATGCTCGAAGAGGATCTCTCGTGGCTGCTTGCCGCCGCCGCGACCGGCGCGCTGCCGACGCGTCCCGCGCGCTTCCGCGACGAGCCGCACGTCGGAGTGGTACTGGCGTCGCGAGGCTATCCGGAGAGCTCGGAAAACGACCGGCCGATCACAGGGCTCGACGAAGCGGCAGCCGTACCCGGGGCCATGATCTTTCACGCCGGGACCGCCCGCCGTGACAATCAGATCGTCACCGCTGGCGGTCGCGTTCTCACCGTTGTCGGCAAGGGGCGCTCGCACAGCGAAGCGATCGACACCGCATACAGGGCGGCTGCGCAGATCCGGTTCGACGGCATGCAGATGCGGCGCGACATCGGGCAGAAGGCGTTGAGAGCGGCGCGGTGAAATACTCGATCGTGACATTTGGTTGCCGGGTGAACCAGGCGGATTCACTCGCAATCGAAGGGAAGCTCCTGGCACGTGGCGGCATCGCTGTTCCGCCAGAGCAGGCCGATGTCGTCGTCGTCAACACGTGCTCAGTGACTGCTACGGCTGATCAGGGCGCACGCCAGACGATCCGGCGCGTCGTTCGAGCCAATCCGTCTGTGCGTGTTGTCGTAACCGGCTGCTACGCGACGCGCTCACCGGAAGACCTGTCGACGCTTCCCAACGTGACGCGCGTCGTAACAAATAGCCGCAAGGACGATCTGGTCGACGAGCTCGTACTCGAAGAACCGTCGCGGACACAGCCGTTCGCCGATGGAGACGGCCCCTGTGGCAGTACGCTGGTCCCGGGCGTCGCCGGACGCACGGCGTTCACGCTGCGGGTGCAGACGGGATGCGATCAGTGCTGCAGCTACTGCATCATTCCGGCGACCCGTGGGCGCGGCCAGTCGAAGCCGCTCGACAGTGTCATCGAAGATGTGCGGCGCGCCGTGGGTGCCGGGTATCGGGAGATCGTGCTCACAGGTGTGCACCTGGGTTCGTACGGGCGGGATCTTCCTCAAGCCTCATCGCTGCTTACGCTGCTACAGCGTCTGGCGAAGTGGCCCGAAGGCGTCCTGTTCCGCGTGAGTTCTCTGGAGCCGATGGATTGCACGCCCGATCTCGTCTCGCTGGCGGCAGAGTCAACGAGAATCGCGCCGCACTTTCATCTGCCCCTTCAGCATGGCTCCGACATGATGCTCAGGGCGATGCGCCGGCCGTACACAGCTGCCTACTATTCGGATCTCGTTCATCGCATCCACGGACTGATGCCGCACGCGTCGATCGGCTCGGATCTGATCGTTGGATTTCCAGGAGAGACCGAGCGAGCGTTCGAAGAAGGGCTCGCGCGACTGACGGAGCTCCCGCTGTCGCACGTGCACGTCTTTCCTTATTCGGACCGCCCCGGCACCGAAGCCAGCCGGCTCCATCCGAAAGTCGATGGCCTGACTGTTCGGGACCGCGCGCGGCGGCTGCGAGAGGTTGGCGCCGCCATGGCGAGGCGGTTCCGTCACGCGCAGCGCGGAACGGTGAGACGCGCACTGGTCGTGGACGATGGCTGGTCGGCGGTGACAGATAACTACGTGAAGGTCAGGCTCGACCACCAGCTGGAGCGCAACACCTGGGTAGAGGTCGAGCTGAAGGAACCCACTCCTATTTCATGAGCAGCGCCATCTGCTGCGCTGCCGTCTTCTTCGTCCCGCCTTCGACGATCAGCTGACCACACGCGGCGCGGATGTCCCGTCCCCGGCTCTTTCTGACGGACACGGTGATGTGACGGTCGGCGAGAATCTGCGCGAAACGGTCAACGCGCGTGTCCGCAGGCCGTGTAAACGGAATTCCCGGCGCCGGGTTCAGCGGAATCAGGTTGACCTTGGCCTTGATCCCCGACAGCAGTTTCACGAGCCGGCGCGCATCGTCGGGCGTGTCGTTCACGCCGTCGAGCAGCACGTACTCGAACGTGATGCGGTTGCGCTTCTTGAGCGGAAACTTGCGGCAGGCTTCCAGGATGTCGGCGAGCGGATATTTCCTGTTCGGCGGCACGAGCCTGGTCCGGTCCTCATCGGTCGTCGCGTGAAGCGAGATGGCAAGGTTGGGCATGAGCGGCTCGTGCGCCAGCCGCTCGATGCCGGGAACGATGCCCACGGTCGACAACGTCACCCGGCGCGGAGAAACGGCGAGCCCATGCTCGGAGTGAAGGATCTGGAGCGCCTTCATGGTGTTGTCGTAGTTGTGGAGCGGCTCGCCCATTCCCATCAACACGATGTTGAACGGGGAGTCGAGCAGTCCGGTCGTGGTCGCAAGGACTCGCACCTGTCCTGCGATTTCTCCCGCCGTGAGATTCCGAACGAGCCCCATCTTGCCGGTGAGGCAGAAGCCGCAGGACATCGCGCATCCGACCTGGGTCGAGATGCAAAAGGTCATCGACGGCGTGTCCGGGATGAAGACCGATTCGATGCAACGTCCATCCCCTAGCTCGAGCACGAGCTTGCGAGTGCCGTCGACGGATGTTTCGTCCTTGACGATGCGGGGGGTCGAGATGAGGAATTCGTCTCGGAGCAGCGCACGTAGCGGCCGCGAGAGGTTGGTCATCAGATCGAAATCGGTGATGCCGCGCCGATAGATCCAGCGGTAGAGCTGCCGGGCATGGAACCGCTGAATCCCCCTTGTTTCGAGGGCACTCTCCGTTTCGGCGACGTCCAGCTCAGCCAGATCCACGAGCGTAGTCATCGGATCACCTGTATTTTCTCACCTCTCGTTTCCGATTGCGGCTTCAGAGGCACGCGTGCTATGATGCCTGTGTTCTTCTAATTCCCTGTCTGTCAATAGTTTGCGGCGATTGAGCGCCGCCGTTGATGGGCGCGGCCAGGCGACCGACGTTTCCCAAGTTTCGAGCCGTGACTGAGTCTGCAATCGTCCGCGAGGTGTTGCCGAATGGGCTCCGTCTTCTCACGGAGCGGATGCCGCACGTGCGTTCGGTGAGCATTGGCGTGTGGCTCGCCCGTGGATCCCGGCACGAGCCCCAGGAGCAGAGCGGCATCGCGCACTTTGTCGAGCACATGCTCTTCAAGGGCACCCGGACCCGCTCTGCCGAGGATATCGCCCAGGCGATCGACTCGGTTGGCGGCCAGATGGACGCCTTCACGGCCAAAGAGTACGCCAGCTATTACATCAAGGTGCTGGACGAGCACCTGCCCTTTGCGGTCGACGTGCTCTCGGACATCGTCATGAACCCCAAGTTCAGCGCCGAGGACCTCGATCGCGAGAAAAAGGTCGTTCTCGAAGAGATCAAGATGGTCGAGGACACGCCCGATGACCTCGTCCACGAGCTGTTCACCGAAAACTTCTGGGCTGATCATCCGCTTGGCCGGCCCATCCTCGGTACCAAGGAAACAGTTGAATCGCTGACGGCGGACGGGCTTCATCAGTATTTCCGGGGGACGTACACGGCGCCGAACCTGATCGTGGCGGCCGTCGGCAACGTCGATCACGCGCGCGTTCGCGACATCGTGATGAAGACGTTCGGATCGCTCCCCACGAATACCACGGCGATCGCAGAAGGGGCGCCGCGCGCCATTGCCTGCACAGTCATCCGCAACAAAGAGCTGGAGCAGAGCCATGTCTGTCTCGGCACCGCAGGTTATCAGCAGGATCATCACGAGCGGTACTCCAGTTACGTGATGAACACGATCCTGGGTGGCTCGATGAGCTCGAGACTGTTCCAGAACGTACGCGAGAAACGCGGCCTGGCGTACGCGGTGTTCAGTGGCCTCAGCGCCTACCGGGACACCGGCTCAATGACGATTTATGCCGGTTGCGCCAACGACGCGGTCGGCGAGCTGATTGACGTGGTCATCACCGAGCTGCGCAAGGTGAAGGACGAACCGCTCGATCCGGCCGAGCTGCGCCGGGCCAAGGACCATCTCAAGGGCAGCCTGATGCTGAACCTCGAGAGCACGTCGAGCCGCATGTCGCACATTGCGCGGCAGGAGATCTACTTCGATAGGCAGTTCGGTCTCGATGAGACGCTCGAGGGCGTCGAGCGGGTGACGCCGGACGACATTCAGCGCGTGGCGCGCGACCTCTTTTCGCCGGACGCGCTGGCGGCGACGGTGCTTGGAGCAGTCAACGGACTTCAGATTCCGAGGGAGCGACTATGGCTCGGTTGATTCGAGGTCGATGATCGAGCGTTACACCCATCCCGAAATGGGTCGCATCTGGCGCGACCAGCACAAGTACGAGACGTGGCTGCGGGTTGAGATTGCAGCCGCGGAAGCGATGGCGCGCGCCGGAATCATCCCGCCTGACGCCGCCAGGGACATCCGCGAACGCGGCACCTTTGACATCGCCCGCATCGAAGAAATCGAGCAAACCACCCAGCACGACGTCATTGCATTCACCCAGGCAGTGGCGGAGCACGTCGGGCCCTCCGCGCGGTGGCTTCATTTCGGCCTGACGTCTTCCGACGTCATCGATACCGCCCAGGCGCTGCAGATGCGCGAAGCGTGCGATCTCGTCCTCGCGAACCTCGACGGGCTGAAGGACGCGATTCGTCGTCGCGCCGAAGAGCACCGTCGGACGCCGATGATCGGCCGCACGCACGGTGTCCATGCCGAACCGATGACGTTCGGCCTGAAGCTCGCTCTCTGGTATGCCGAACTATCGCGAGACGTCGAGCGGATTCAGCGCGCCCGTCAGGTCATCGCGGTCGGCCAGCTGTCAGGGGCGGTCGGCACCTTCGCGCACCTTCCGCCGGCGATCGAGTCGGATGTGTGCCGGGCCCTCGGCCTGGAGCCCGCACCAGTCACTTCGCAGGTCATTCAGCGCGACCGTCACGCCGAACTGCTGTCGGCGCTGGCCATCACCGCCTCATCGCTCGAGAAGTTTGCGCTCGAGATTCGCGGATTGCAGAAGACGGAGATCGGCGAGGTCGAGGAACCGTTTGCCAAAGGCCAGAAGGGCTCCTCGGCGATGCCGCACAAGCGGAATCCGATCGGCTGCGAACAGATCGTCGGGCTTGCCCGGCTGTTGCGCGCGAACGCCGGCGCGGCCTTCGAGAACAACGCGCTGTGGCACGAACGCGACATCTCCCATTCCTCCGTCGAGCGCGTCATCCTGCCCGACAGTTTCATCGCACTGGATCACATGCTGCGACGGTTCACGCGCATCGTGAACGGGATGATGGTCTACCCGGACCGGATGCGGGCGAACCTCGAGCTCTCGCGCGGAGTGGTCTTTTCAGGTACGGTGCTGCTCGAGCTGGCGCGCCAGGGCATCTCGCGCGAGCAGGCGTACGAGTGGGTTCAGCGCAACGCGATGCGCGCGTTTCACGAGCAGCGGCAGTTCAAGGACCTGCTGCTCGCGGACGCCGACGTGACGGCGGTGCTGTCGCTGGCCGAGATTGACCGCGCGTTCGATCTGGACGAGCAGCTGAAGCACGTTGATTTCATCTTTGACCGGGTGTTTGTCCACCAGGAGGTTCACGCCTGATGCGCGCGCGTGTGTTCGTTACCCTCAAGCAGTCCGTGTTCGACCCTCAGGGCACGACCGTGGCGGAGGCGCTGCATACGCTCGGCTACGCCAGCGTGAAGGACGTCCGGCAGGGAAAATACTTCGAGCTCGACATCGACGCGGCGACTGTCGACGAAGTGAATCGGGTGGCGAAGGAGGCGGCCGACAAGCTGCTGGCCAATCCGGTCATCGAGAGTTACCGCATCGAGGTCGATACCGCGCAGACGGAGAAGGTTCGATGAAGTTCGCGATCGTCGTCTTTCCCGGATCGAATTGCGATCACGACGCTCATTACGCCGCCGAACACGTGCTCGGTCAGCAGGCCGAACTGATCTGGCACAAGGACACGAGCCTCAAGGGAGCTGACGTCGTCGTGCTGCCCGGCGGGTTCGCGCACGGCGATTACCTGCGCACCGGCGCGATCGCGAGGTTCTCGCCGATCATGCAGGAGGTCAAGCGGTTCGCCGACGCGGGCGGCCCTGTGCTGGGCATCTGCAACGGCTTCCAGGTGCTCCTCGAAGCCGGCTTGCTTCCTGGCGCGATGCTGCGTAACGACAGCCTGCACTTCCGCTGCGAGCACGTCTACGTCAAGGTCGAGCAGACCGACACGCCGTTCACGCTCGCCTGCTCGCCGTCCCGGCCGCTGCGAATTCCGATCGCCCACGGTGAAGGCAACTACTACGCCGAGCCGGACGTCGTGGCGCGGCTGGAGAAGAATCGGCAGGTCGTGTTCCGTTACGTGGACGCAACAGGTCAGCGACTTCCCGATGCGAATCCGAACGGTTCGCTGAACAACATCGCCGGCATCTGCAACGACGCGAGGAACGTCGTGGGACTGATGCCGCATCCGGAACGCGCGTGTGAGCTGGCCGTTGGCAGCGCTGACGGCTTGGGCATGTTCGAGTCCGCCGTCAAGGCCGTGTCCGAGGGAGCGTTCGCACACTCACGATGACCATCACCAACGAGCTGATCGATCAGCATGGTCTGACCCGCGACGAATACCAGCTCATCGTCGAAGCGCTCGAGCGCGAGCCGACGCTGACCGAGCTGGGTATCTTTTCGGTGATGTGGTCCGAGCACTGCAGCTACAAGAGCTCGCGCGTCCATCTGAAGACGCTGCCGACATCTGGATCGCGCGTGCTCCAGGGGCCTGGCGAGAACGCCGGCGCCGTAGACATCGGCGATGGCCTGGCGGCGGTTTTCAAAATCGAGTCCCACAACCACCCGTCGTTCATCGAGCCGTATCAGGGCGCCGCGACGGGCGTCGGCGGCATCATTCGCGACATCTTCACGATGGGCGCTCGCCCGATCGCGCTGCTGAACTCGCTCAGGTTCGGCTCGCTCGAGGAGCCGCTGGTGCGGCGGACGATGGCCGGAGTCGTTGCCGGCATTGCCGGATACGGCAACAGCATCGGCATTCCGACCGTCGGTGGTGAGATCGGATTCGACGAAAGCTACACCGGCAATCCGCTCGTCAACGTGTTCTGTCTGGGAACGTCGAAGGCGAGCGAGATCGTCAAGGCCGTGGCTTCGGGCGTTGGCAATCCCGTCTATTACGTCGGCGCCAGGACCGGCCGCGACGGCATTCACGGCGCGACGATGGCGTCGGCGGAGTTCGACGACAAGTCGGCCGAGAAGCGCCCTGCCGTGCAGGTCGGTGACCCGTTCATGGAGAAGCTGCTGCTCGAGGCGTGCCTCGAGGTGATGCGCACCGACGCGCTCGTCGGCATCCAGGATATGGGGGCCGCGGGCTTGACGTCTTCGTCGTGTGAGATGGGATCACGCGGCGGAGCCGGTGTCGAAATCGACGTGTCGCTTGTGCCTCAGCGTGAGTCCGGGATGACTCCGTACGAAATCATGCTCTCGGAGTCGCAGGAACGGATGCTCCTGGTCGCGAAGCGGGGACGCGAGGCGGAGGTCGAGCAGATCTTCAAGAAGTGGGATCTGCATGCAGTTCGCATCGGTGAGGTGACTACCGATGGGCGGCTTCGCGTCCGCAACAAGGGCGAGGTCGTCGCCGACATTCCGAACAAGGCGCTGACGGACGAGGCACCGCGCTACCGCCGTCCCGTGGCGGAGCCGGCCTACTTGAAGGACGTGCAGAGGCTGGACCTCTCGACGCTGGGGAACCCGCCCGTCGCACGGGACGTCTTCCAGCAGCTCATCGGGTCGCCGGGGATCGCAAGCAAGCGCTGGGTCTACCGGCAGTACGACCACATGGTGCGCACCAACACGCTCGTCCTCCCCGGCATGGGCGCAGGCGTCGTGCGCATCAAGGGAACTCGCCGCGCGCTGGCACTCTCGGTCGACTGCAACGGACGGTTCGTGTACCTGGATCCCTTCGCCGGCGCGCAACTGGCCGTCGCGGAAGCTGCGCGCAACGTTGCCTGTGCGGGCGGTCTGCCGATCGGAGCGACCAATTGCCTCAACTTCGGCAACCCCGAGAAGCCTGACGTCATGTGGCAGTTCGTGCGAGCCGTTGAAGGCATGGGCGCAGCCTGCCGCGCGCTCGACGTGCCGATTACGGGTGGCAACGTCAGCCTCTACAACGAGACCGACGGCCAGGCGGTCTTGCCAACGCCTGTTGTCGGTGTCGTCGGTCTCATCGACGATGCCGAGCGGTTGGCGAGGCGGACGTTCCAGGCGGCCGGAGACGCCGTAGTGCTGCTTGGCGACAGCCGCGCTGAACTCGGCGGCAGCGAGTATCTGAAAACCATCCATGGCATCGTGCGGGGCATTCCCCCTTCGCTCGACCTGGCGCGTGAGGCGGCGTTGCAGCGGCTGCTGGTGGAGGGAATTGCCGCCGGTGTGATCCGGTCGGCCCACGACTGTGCCGAGGGCGGGTTCGCCGTGGCGCTGGCCGAGTGCTGCTTCGATACCGGATTCGGCGTGTCCGTGGATGTTCAGGGTGTTCAGGTCGACGCGAAGGCCTTCGCTGACGTGGCCACGCTTTTCGGCGAGTCGGCCTCGCGCGTGATTGTGTCCGTGTCTTCGAGCAGCGTGTCCGACATTCTGGCGAGAGCGGCGGCGGCGGGTGTCTCGGCGGCGTCGATCGGGACGGTTGCGGGCAACCGGATCCGTATCGCCATCGAAGGCCGGGAGGTTCTTGACGAGTCGCTTGCGGAATGCGAACGGACGTGGTCGACAGGCGTTGAACGGTTCTTCGAACGTGCCCGAGCTATTGCATAAAGCCGTACACTAAAGGCCTCAGGCCTCAGGGGATCAGGGCTCAGGAGATGGTCGACAAATTCAAGGAAGAGTGCGGCGTATTCGGGATCTATGGCCACGCTGAGGCCTCGAATCTCACGTACCTGGGCCTGTACGCACTTCAGCATCGCGGACAGGAGAGCGCCGGCATAGCCGCCGCCGACGGCGCGCAGATCCGCGTGCACAAGGCGATGGGCTATGTGAACGACGCGTTCGACGGAGCGACCCTCGAGCGCCTGTCGGGCACGCTCGCCGTCGGCCACGTCCGCTACTCGACCGCCGGCGAGAGCCGTCTGGCCAACGCGCAGCCGATCGTCGTGGACAGCGCCCACGGGCAGATTGCGGTTGCCCACAACGGGAACCTGGTGAACGCCGGCGAGGTGAGAGACGCGCTGGTGCGCGAGGGCGCGATCTTCCAGACCAACAGCGATACCGAGGTTGTCGTCCACCTCTTCGCCAGGGCGAAGGCAGAGGGGTCAGAGGCTGCCATTGTCGAGGCCATCTCCCAGGTTCGCGGTGCCTTTTCACTGGTGATGATGACGAAGGATCGGCTGATCGGCGTCCGGGATCCGCATGGGTTCAGGCCGCTCGCGATTGGCCGTCTCGGCGATGCGTGGGTGATCTGTTCCGAGACGTGCGCGATGGACCTCATCGGCGCAACGTATTTGCGTGACGTCGAGCCGGGCGAAGTCGTCATCGCCGGGCCTCACGGGCTCAGGTCGGTCAAGCCGTATCCGCCGGCCCGACAGTCGCAGTGCGTGTTCGAGCACGTGTATTTCTCGAGGCCTGACAGCTACGTTTTCGGCGAGAGCGTCAACGAAGTTCGAACCGAGTTTGGACGGCGGTTGGCCCGAGAGTCGGGCGTTCCTGCCGACGTCGTTGTACCGATTCCCGACTCCGGCGTGTGCGCTGCCGTGGGATACGCGGAAGCCGCCGGACTGCCGATGCGGATGGGCCTCATCCGCAATCACTACGTCGGTCGCACGTTCATCCAGCCGCAGCAGTCGATCCGTCACTTCGGCGTCCGCGTCAAGCTGAATCCGGTTCGCAGCATCCTCGAAGGCAGGCGCGTCGTGCTCGTCGACGATTCGATCGTCAGAGGTACGACGAGCCGCAAGATTGTGCGGATGGTCCGGAGCGCGGGTGCGCGGGAAGTGCACATGCGCATCAGCTGTCCGCCGACGGTTTCGCCGTGCTTCTACGGCGTGGACACACCTCGTCGTTCGGAGCTGATTGCGGCGACGCATACGCTCGAAGAGATTCGCAAGTACGTCGACGCTGACAGCGTGGCGTATCTGAGCCTCGACGGGCTCACGGGTGCGGTCAAGGGTGGCAGCTCGAGCTACTGCACGTCGTGCTACACCGGCGTTTATCCCGTTGCGTTCCCCCGGGACGAGGCCAAGTACCTCCAGCTCGCTCTGAAGCTGAATCCTGAGCCGGCCGCGGTCGAACCGGATCTCGTACCGATGTCGTTTGAGAAAGACCCCGTCGTCAGTTGATAGCCCATTAGAGGCGCCATCGTGGCTCGTTCGGCGATCACCGCACTGCTCCTCACATCGGTCCTGATCGGATCAGGCGTCGTGGTGCACGCACAAGGCACCGCGGACCTCCAGACCACAATCTCCCAGCTCTCCTCGCTTGACTACCCCACGCGAATGAACGCGGCGCGCACGATTCGGCGCCTGCCGGCAGCGGAGGCTGTTCCCGCGCTCGCCGCCGCCGTGCAGAAGCATCGCGATGAGTTCGTGCGGTACCGGGCGTTCATCGTCCTGTCATCTTTCGGAGACCGTGGAACCGGCGATCTTGTTCGCGGACTGCTGGGCGACGCGAACGACCGTTTGCGCGAGACCGCCTACAAGTGGCTCGAGGCGCACCCTGACGCGTCGATGGTGCCGGCACTCCTCAACGCTCTCCAGACTGAGAAGGCGGAGTTCGTCCGCCCCGCGGCCGTGTCAGCGGCCGCTGCGCTTGGCGAGGATCAGCGTGTGCAGCGCGCACTCCTCGGAGAGATCGGGCGTGGGATGGACTTCTTCCGTAGTGCTGTGATCGAGGCGTTGGGTCGCCGTCGTGCGGCCTACGCGGTGGACGGCATTGCTGAAGTCTCCACACTCCAGGGTCCGCTTCAGGACGACGCGATAATCGCGCTCGGGCGAATCGGGGGGCCGAAGGCGAATGCGGCGCTGAAGGCGGTGCCCGCAGATTCACTGGCGCCGGCACTGGCTCTCACCCTGCGCGCGGCGCAATGCATGGCCGGCGAACCGTGTGAGGCAGCCATCAACACGATCGTGGGGGCAGTGACAGCTCCATCCGCGTCAGCGGCTGTCGTTCGCTCCGGCTTGTCCGCTCTCACGTCGGTCGCCACCATTGGCAATCAGTCCGCCACTGCTGCGCTGGTTACGCTGGGCGAGCGCGGGGGCGTCGTGCGTGACCAGGCGGCGATCGGTTTTGCCACCGCGGCGGTCACGGATCCCGACTTCATGATTGCGTGGCTCGATCGCGCGCCGCAGAAAACTCGTGAATCCGCTGTCGCCCTCCTCAAGGACGGCTTTGACGATCTCGAAGCGGACTTCGACGAAGAGCAGTTCTTCGCCGCGACTCGTGCGGCGTACTGGAAGGCAGCGGATGGCTCGGACACTCGAGCGCTGGCTTCCCTCCTTATTCAACGACTCGAGTTCTAGCGACGCGTGGATTACAAAGCCTCTGGTGTTGACATCGATGCGGGCAACGAAGCCGTCAGGCGCATTCGCTCGCTGGCCAGGTCGACCTTTACCGCTGGCGTGCTCTCGGACATCGGGTCATTCGGCGGTCTCTTTCGGATGGAGCCCGGCCGCTACAAAGAGCCTGTGCTCGTTGCCAGCGCCGATGGCGTTGGTACCAAGCTTCGAGTGGCATTCCTCTCCGGACGTCACGGCACGATCGGCGCCGATCTCGTCAACCACTGCGTCAACGACATCCTGGTGCAGGGCGCCGAACCGCTCTTTTTCCTGGACTATCTGGCGACCGGCCGCCTGGCGCCCGAGATTGCCGAGGCGGTCGTCAGCGGCATGGCGCACGCGTGCCGCGAGAACGACTGCGCGCTGCTTGGCGGCGAGACAGCGGAGATGCCCGGCTTCTACAAGGACGGCGAGTACGATGTCGCCGGATTCATCGTCGGCGTCGTCGATCGCTCGCGGCTGATCAACGGACGCACGATCGCTGTTGGTGACATCCTCGTTGGCGTGCCCTCGTCCGGGCTGCACACCAACGGCTACTCGCTGGCGCGGCACATCGTCTTCGACACGCTCAAGTTGTCTGTGGATGCCCACGTACCCGAGCTGCAGCAGACGGTCGGCGATGCGCTGCTCGAGCCGCACCGCTCGTATCTGCCCGTGATTCGTCCGCTGCTCGAGGCGACGCGCATCAAGGGAATGGCGCACATCACCGGTGGCGGAATCACTGATAACCTGCCGCGGATTCTGCCGCACGGGACTGCCGCCGTGGTCGATGCGTCGACATGGACGGTTCCGCCAATCTTCACGTGGCTACGGCAGGCTGGCGATGTGCCGATCGACGACATGATGCGCACCTTCAACATGGGCATCGGGCTCATCATTGTCGTGGCGCGCGATCAGGCGGAGCCTCTCATCAGCGAGCTGGCAGCCCGTGGCGGCCGGGACGCCCGGGTCATCGGTGAGATCGTTCCTGGCGAGCCGCCGGCTGTTACGTATTCCAACCTCACGTGAACCGGCGCCTCGGCGTTCTGATTTCCGGCCGCGGCTCGAATCTCCAGTCGCTGATCGACGCGATTCGCGACCGTCGCCTCGACGCGTCGATCGGTGTCGTCATCTCGAATCGGCCAGACGCAGGCGGACTCGAGCGAGCCCGCGCGGCCGGTATCGAGACGATGGTCGTGAGTCACCGCGGGTGGGCTTCCCGGGACGACTATGACCGCGCGCTCGCGCGCGAGCTGCAGGCGCGGGACATTGGCCTGGTGTGCCTTGCGGGCTTCATGCGGATCGTCGGCGCTCCGCTCATCGAGGCGTTTCCCAACGCCATCCTCAACATCCATCCGGCGCTGCTGCCGTCGTTCCCAGGAGTGGATGCGCAGGGTCAGGCGTACGAGCACGGCGTCAAAATCAGTGGAGTCACCGTGCATTTCGTCACCGGTGAACTCGACGCCGGGCCAATCGTCCTCCAACGCGAGGTGCCGGTCCTGGAGAACGACACGCGCGATACGCTCGCTGCCCGCATCCTCGAGCAGGAACACGTGGCGTACCCCGAGGCTGTCGGTCTCGTGCTCGATGGCGGCTGGACGATTGACGGTCGCCGGTTCAGGCGTCCGACGGCGGCCCGTGGCGCGGCACGCTCGTCAGTGTGACGAGCGCGACCTCCGGCGGGCAGTTGATCCTGACGGGCACGTACACAGTGCCTATTCCACGACTGACAAAAATCGACGTGTAGGCCTTGCGGCCGAGGCCTTCCAGCACCGGAAAGCGGGCCTTGGCGAGTGCGCCGATTCCGGGAATCACAACCTGTCCGCCGTGTGTGTGCCCCGAGAGCACCGCCGGCACATTGAACATGGCCGCTTCGCTGAGACGGCGGGGATCGTGGGCGAGCAGAATCACGGAATCGCCGGAGTTCTTGACGAGCGGCTGGATCTGCTCCGGGCGGCGGGTCCAGAATCGAATGCCAACCAGCTGGAGCGCTTCTCCTCGAAGCGCCACCCGCGCCCGGTCATCCTTCAGTACACGGAACCCGCGCCGCGCGAGAGCCGGCGCCATGTCCTTCTCTTCGTCGTGGTTGCCGAGTATGGCGAACACGCCGTGGGGTGCATGCAGCGGGGCGAGCAGCTCAGCGACCGGCTCGACGAACTTTCGATCCGCAAACGAGACGTAATCGCCGCCGAGGACGATGAGATCCGGCTTGAGCGATAGCGCCAGATTGACAGCGGCAGTGACGTCGTCCGCTCCCACGAGCTCGCTGTGGTGAATATCGGTCAGCAGCGCGATGCGTACGCCGTTCAGCGCGGCTGGCAGTCCCTGGACCGGCAGGGCGGCTTCGGTGACGCCCAGGTGGTGGCGCTCGTAGCCGATGCCATAGGCAGCTGCTCCTCCGGCCACCCCGGCAGCCCCTGCGAGGACGCCCTTCAGTACGGCGCGTCGAGTCAGGTGCATTGATGGCTACTATAGTACCGGTCTGATGGATCTTTTCGGCGAACTCGAGTGGCGCGGCCTCGTCTACGACGCGACGGAAGGTGTCCGCGACGTGCTGACCCGCGAGAAAGTGACCGGTTATATCGGGTTCGACCCGACTGCGGCCAGCCTCCATGTCGGCAACCTGCTGGTCATGATGGCGCTGGCCCACATGCAGCGTCAGGGACACTCGGCGATTGCTGTCGTCGGCGGTGGTACGGGCCTCATTGGGGATCCCAGCGGCAAATCCGTTGAACGTCAGCTGATGTCCGTCGAGCAAGTTGAGGCCAATGCGGAAGGTATTCGAGCGCAGCTGGCGCGATTCCTCGATTTCGATTCGGCAGTCGCGCCGGCGCGGATGGTCAACAACGCCGACTGGCTGACGAAGTTGAGCGCTGTGGATTTCATGCGCGATGTCGGCAAGCATTTCACCATCAATGCCATGCTGGCCAAGGAGTCAGTCAAGCGACGCATCGAGAGCGAGGACGGGATTACCTACACCGAGTTCAGCTACTCGCTGCTACAGGCGTACGACTTCCTCGAGTTGTACGACCGGTTC
>Ga0247825_10000160_pt1 | contig 39055 bp, 36 predicted proteins | sample 13C_Vanillin_Day_FD_194413 | JGI IMG/M metagenome (GOLD analysis project Ga0247825, IMG submission 194413) | Soil microbial communities from agricultural site in Penn Yan, New York, United States - 13C_Vanillin_Day48 | ecosystem: Environmental > Terrestrial > Soil > Agricultural land | place...
GTGCGCAGCAGATCATCGTCCGGGAAGATCTTCCGGTAGTCGATCACCGTGGCGTCATCCATCGCCTCGAAGCCCAGCATCCGCGACAGCTGCGTGAAGCCCATCTCGTGGTGGGACTCCTCTTCGTTCCAGTAGCGGCTCCAGGTGCCCAGCGACTGGATGATGGAGGCCACCACCGGATCCTTGCCCAGGAAGCGCCGGCACTCCGTGTCCGCGAGACGGGACATGCGATCGGCGCTCGGCTTGGCCGTCATCTCCGCCCGCCCCGCGTTCCAGACGACGAGGCGGTCCAGCTCGGAGAGCCGGTTCAGCTGCACGTCGGCGAGCAGCTTCACCACGCTCCAGCGCCGGAACTCGTGGAAGCGGTGCTGCTCCCACGTGATGTCCACCAGCGTCCGGCCCTCCTCCTTGAAGTCCCGGTAGAGATCCCGGATCACCACGGGACGCTGCTCCGCCGCGAGCCCGGTGTCCTGCCGCGCGAACCCGGCCACCTCGAACAGCGGTGACTCGACAGCGTCCATCACGCCGCTCTCCCCTGCTGGCACTCCTGCACGAACAGCTCCACCACTTGTGAGATGCGCGTCTCGAGAGACAAGGCAGGCAACCGCACCCGGATGCCGTACTGCTTACGCAGAGCGTTGGAGGACTTCGCGAAGGCCTCCATCAGGTCCACGCTGTTCTGCATGCGCTGCGAACGCGCGATCACCTGTGCCAGGGATAGGTCTTGCCCGAACATCTCGTCAGGCGCCAAACCCACGTTCTCGCAGAACTTCCGGCAAATGAAGTCCTTCAGATCAGTGACCTCGGCCATGGGTTGCCTCCACCAAGCGTTCACTACACATATGTAGTTTCCGCTACTCTGAGAGGTTTGCCAAGAATTTACCGACCTCGTGGGTACCGCCGCTGGCACCCACCCCGGGGAGTTAGGTGCTGAACGGGATGGTGTCCCGAAACTCCTACAGTCCCAGCTGAATCAGCTCTTCAGGAGTGAAGCCCGCCTCCGAGAGGATTTGCCGGGAGTGCTGTCCTAGCGCCGGAGGAGGCCGCAGCGGTGTCTCTCCCATGCGCAGAGGTGTGAGCAGGTGGGTGACCTTGCGCCCGCGCTGGGCGTCCTCCACCTCGACGAAGAGGCCTCGGGCCCGATGCTGGGCGTCGGAGAGCACCTCGTCGCCCTCCAGCACGGGTTCGATGCACAGATCCGAGCCCGCGAAGAGCTGCTGCCAGTGAGCCAGGGGCTGCTCGGCGAAGATTCGCGCCAGCTCAGCCTTCACCCGCTCCGCTCCACCTCCCAGATCGTATCCGGCCTCGAAGAGATCCATGCGCCCCAGGCGCTCGCACAGGCCAGAGAAGAACTTGGGCTCCAGCGCGCCCACCGCGAGCCAGCGATCGTCCTGCGTGCGGTAGAGGCCATAGCAGGCATAGCCGCCATTGAGCGCCTCGCGCCCGCGCTGGAGCGGCGCGGCCTGCTCACCCATGATCAGCCGCGCGGCCAGGTGCATGTGGAGGAAGGCCATGGAGCCCTCCGTCATGGACACATCCACGAAGCGGCCGCGCCCGGTGCGCTCGCGCTCATGCAGCGCCGCGAGGATACCTACTAGCGCGAAGAGGCTCCCGCCGCCAATGTCGCCGATCTGCACGCCCGGAAAGGACGGGGCTCCGGCAGCCGCACCGCCGTAGCCGAGCACCCCCGCGCGCGCGATGTAGTTGATGTCGTGCCCCGCCTTGAGCCGGTCCGGCCCCGTCTGCCCGTAACCGGAGATGGCGCAGTAGATGAGGCGCGGGTTCTCCGCGCGCAGGGCTGCCTCGCCCACCCCCAGCTTGTCCATCACACCGGGGCGGAAGCTCTCCACCAGCACGTCGTAGCTGCGCACCAAGCGCTTGAGCGTGTCGCGTCCCTCGGGGGACTTGAGGTTGAGCGTCAGCGAGCGCTTGTTGCGGTTGAGCCCGTAGAAGAGCGCGCTCTCGTCGTCGCGCATGGGCGGCATCTGGCGGATGTAGTCGCCACCTTCGGGCTCCTCCACTTTGTCCACGGTGGCGCCCAGGTCCGCGAGGACGAGCGTGGCATACGGGCCGGGCAGCAGGCGTGAGAGATCCAGCACCTTGAGGCCTGAGAGCGGGAGCGTGGTCATGGCAGTGGGGGGAGGACACGACAACGGCGCGGCCCCTGAGGGGAATCCGCGCCGCGGAGGGCGCCCGGCCAGGGGCGCCATAAGAGGGAGAGGCTGACTAGCCGAGCAGCTTGGCCAGCTTCATCGCCAGGCCCATGTCCATGGGCTTGAACTTGAGCTTGCCCTGCATGGCGGCCATCTGCGCGTTGAGCTTCTTCTCACGGATCTTCACGAAGTCGTCGTTGCTCACCGTGATGGTCATCTTCGGCGTGCCGTTGGCGCCGCTGCTCACCCAGTCTGAGGACTTGGTCAGATCGAGCGTCCACTTGCCACCGTTGTCACCGGTAATGTCGAAGTGGATGATCGAATTGATGTCCGTGGCGAGCTCGGGCTTCTGCTGGAGCGCGCCCGGAATCTCGGTCTCGATGATGTCCTTTGCCGTCATGAATCCCTCCTGGTTTGACTTCTGAATCAACGACGGGCGGACCGTAGTGGCCGGCCCCGGACAGGTCAAGCACGAGAGGTTACTTGGCGCTAGCGAGGTGACTTGGGCCCGTCCTTGAGGGCCTTGCGCACCATCTCCAGCAGATCGTTGAGCTCGAAGGGCTTGGCCAGGTGCCCCACGGCGCCGATCTCCAACGCCTTGCTGCCGACGTTGCGATCCGCGCTCAGGACGATGAGCGGGATGCTCGAGATGGCGGGAGGCTTCTGCCGCATGCGCTGGGCGAACTCCCATCCGTCCATGACGGGCATCATCAGATCCAGCAGGATGAGCTGCGGGGCGTCCGGCTCCAGCCGCTCCAGCGCCTCCTTCCCATTGCGGGCGCGGCGGATCTCGAAGCCCTCGGCCTCGAGGATCTCGGAGAGCGCTTCCAGGATATCCGGGTCGTCGTCGACGACGAGGATCACGGTCGAACCACTGTGATGTGCGTTGGGTGGAGCCAGAGAGCCTTCTCCCGTGGATTCTGCAGGGGATTCTCCATTAATTCAGCCACATAGGCCGCAAGAAAATGGGGCCACCTCCGTGCGGCTGGGGGCCCGTTGCAAAACCGACAGTCGCGCCCCACCCTTTCCCGTGAGCCGTTGGACAGGAGGGTGGCGAGATGGGCCAGAGGGAGCGAGGGGCAGTGGGTCGTGCGGCATCCCCCGGGCTCGCCCTCCTCCCGCGCCAGGGTGCGCCGAGGCTGCTTGGCCGCTCCCTCCTCGATCACCTGGGCCTGGAAGCGCTGCCTCCTTTTGTCGAGTCCGCCAGCGACCTGCTGGAGCTGGCCGGCTTCCGCCCCCGGGCGGGCGAGCCCGGGATGTGGGAGCGGGACGAGGTGGCCGTGCAGGCGGGCGAGTGCCCGCTCGAGGACGGCGCGCGGCTGGTGTGGACGTGGGCCCTGCCCGAGCAGGAGGGCGAGGCCACGCAGCGCCAGGTGCGGTACCTCTCGCTGGCCTCGCACGATCTCCGGGGCACCCTGGCCAACATCCGCTCCTATGCGGCCATGCTCCTCAGTGGGCGGATCCCCCTGGAGCCCAAGGCGCAGCGTGGGCTGGAGACGATCCTGCGCAACGCGGATCGGGCGCTGGCCTTCTCACAGGACTACTTCGACTCCACCCGCGCCCATCTGGGGGCGCTCGCCTTCGAGCGGGAGCGGCAGCCGCTCGAGCCCCTGCTCGCCGCGGCCGTGGAGCGCCAGCAGGCGGCCGCAAGGGCGGCGGAAGTGGCGTTGGTGCTCGATGGGCATGCTGCGCTGCCGCTGATGGACATTGATGGGGGCCGCATCCAGCACGCCGTGGAGTCCTTCATGCAGCACCACCTGCTGCGCGCCCAGCCGGGCGAGCGGATCCTCGTCCACGCCATCCCCACGGGAGAGGCGGTGCGCGTGGAGGTGCGACGCGAGGGCCTGCCCCTGAGTGAGGAGGACACCGCCATGGTGTTCTCGCACCAGGAGCGCGCCTTCCAGGAGAAGAAGCTGGAGGATGCGCTGCGCCTCCACCTGGCCCGCCAGGAGGTGGAGGTGCACGGCGGGACTGTCGGGGTGGAGACGGATGCAGGGGGGACGACCCTCTTCCTGACCCTGCCAGCTGGACTTTCCCAGGAACTTGCTCCCTCGGCCGCCGCTCAGCCTTGAGAGGCTGCCGAGTCACTGGCGAGCCGCGCCTCTGGCCGGTATGCTGCGCCCGTTTCCTTCCAGGAGCTGTCGCATGGGGCGTTTCAGTATGGCGGAGTTGTTGCTGATCTTCGCGGCGTTGCTGCTGCTGTTCGGTGGCTCGCGGCTGCCGCAGCTGGGGTCGGCGCTGGGCAATGCCATCCGCAACTTCAAGCGTGGCTTCGGCGGTGAGGACCACAGCGAGCAGGCCTCCGAGGAGAAGAAGCCTCAGGCCCCGGCGGCGACGCTCGCCAGCACCACCGCGGTGGACGCGAACGCCTCGGCGAAGACGCACAGCCACCAGAGCTGAGCACACACCGCCCCAGAAAGTGCGAACGCCCGCCCCACCTCGTGCTCCGAGGTGAGGACGGGCGTCGTCGTTTGGCGCCGCTCACGGCTCAGTCGGCGCTCTTGCCCTCGTACAGCTTGTCGATGATGGCGGCGTACTTCTGGCTGGCGAACTTGCGCTTCACCTTCAGCGTCGGCGTCAGCTCGCCGGTCTCCTGGGTGAAGTCCGCCTCCATGATCTCGAACTTCTTGAGGGAGCTGTAGGGCGGCTGGGCCTCATTGACCTTGCTGATGATCTCCTGCATGGCGGTGCGGATCTCCGGCCGCTTGGCGAACTCCGCGTAGGAGTCCACCTGGACGCCCTTCTCCGCCAGCAGCTTCTTCGCCGTCTCCTCCGCGACAGTGATGAGCACCACCAGGTACGGCCGCTTGTCGCCGTACACCATGGCCTGGCTGACCAGCGGGAACGTCTTCAGCGTGTTCTCGATGTTCTGCGGCGCCACGTTCTTGCCGCCCGCGGTGACGATGATGTCCTTCTTGCGGTCGGTGATGCGCACGTAGCCATCATCGTCCTTCTCGCCAATGTCTCCGCTGTGGAACCAGCCATCCTGCTCCAGCACTTCGGCGGTGGCGGTGGGGTTCTTGTAGTAGCCCTTCATCAGGTTGGGGCCACGGATGAGGATCTCGCCGTCGGAGGCGATCTTGACCTCCTGGCCCGGCAGCGCAGGGCCCACCGTGCCGATCTTGATCTTGCTGGGCCGGTTGCAGGTGCTGCCCGCGGAGGTCTCCGTGAGGCCGTAGCCCTCCAGCACCTTGAAGCCGATCAGATCGAAGAAGTAGGCGATCTTGGGCGACAGCGGCGCACCGCCCGACACGAACAGGCGCAGGTTACCGCCCAGCTTCTCGTCCAGCGTCTTGCGCACCTTCTTGAACACCAGCGCCTGCGCCAGCGAGAACCCCAGCGAGCTGTACTCCCGGCCGTGCTGCTTCGCCTCGGCGTACTCGTCGAAGAGCTTGAAGGCCCAGCGGAACAGCTTGCCCTTCATGCCCGGCGCCGACGAGCCGTTGGCCACCACGTTGTTGTAGACCTTCTCGAAGATGCGCGGCACCGTGGGCAGCACCGACGGCCTGGCCTCCATCAGGTTGGAGAGCAGCTTCTCCACGGACTCCGCGAGGATGAGCCGGAAGTTGAGGCCCAGCCACGCCGCCTTCACCACCTGCGCGAACGAGTGCGCCAGCGGCAGGAACAGCATCACCGAGTCGTTCGGCTCCATGAGCCCAGCCACCTGCTGTGCGTGCGCCTGGTATGCCCAGTTCTCATGCGTGAGGATCACGCCCTTGGGATCGCCCGTGGTGCCCGAGGTGTAGATGAAGCCCCAGGTGTCATCCAGCTTCAGCGCCTTGGCCCGCTCCTCGAACGCGCTGGCGTTCTGCTTCTCCGCCTCCTGGCCCTTCTCTACCAGCGACGCGAGCGTCATCTCCTTGTCCCCGGAGGTGGGGCCCTCGAAGACGACGACCTTCTGCACGCTGGGGCAGTCGGCCAGCCGCTGGCGGATGCGCGTCAGGCGCCCGGCCTGCTTGGCATCCTTCTCGTCGTGATCCACGAAGAGCAGCGTGCTCTCCGAGTGGTTGAGGATGTACCGGCACTCATCCGGGGTGTTGGACGCGTAGATGGGCACCGTGACGGCCTGCGAGGCGGAGACCGCCAGATCGCAGATGAGCCACTGCAGCGAGGTGTTCGCGAAGATGGCCACGCGATCCCCGGGTTTCACGCCCTGCGCCACCAGCGCCGCGGACAGCGTCTTCACCTCCTGGAGGATCTGGCTCCAGGTGGCGTCCTGCCACTTCCCATCCTTCTTGTGGGTAGCGGCCGCCTTCGTCCCGGTCTCCTGGGCCCGCTGGATCAGCAGCTCGACCAGGGTCTTCTTCGTCCCCGCGCCAGCGGACGGCATCGCCATCTGATTCTCGGCTCTCATTCCAGCTCCTCCGCGCTCGTGGCCCCGGCCTTCTTCAGTAAAATCAGGCGCATGGGCGGCCCGTGTTAACACGTGCGCTCGCCTGCCAGCAACACAACCTGCCCTGTTGGGGGTGGAAAAAGAAAGGGCGGCCCCCGGGATGTGCTCGGGGTACCGCCCTCTAGACTTCAGGAACTCGGAAGAGAGGGAGCGGCCGGCGCTCAGGCCGCGTCGGCCGACACGTTCTCGGGGTTCTCCTCGTCCTGGTTGAACGCGGAGAGGTACCGCTCGAGGAAGCTCTTCGTCTTCAGCTCCACCTGGCGCACGCGCTCACGCGACACGCCCCAGCGCTGGCCCAGTTCCTCCAGCGTCAGCGGCTTGTCCTGGGTGAGCCGCTCCTGGAGGATGTCCCAGCCCAGATCGCCAATGCGCTTGCGTACCTTGGCCAGCGCCTCCTGCACCTCGCCGTCCTGCTCGCGCGAGAGGAACGTCTCCTGCGGAGACGGACCCGAGTCCTCCAGCCGATCCAGGAACGTCGTCTCTCCCTCCTCGTCAATGGAGGCATCCAGGGAGAAGTCCACCATGCTGCCGCGCTCGGACTCACCTCCGCGCACCTGGCTGCGGTTGTCCTTCAGGTAGCGGGTGATGTAGGCGCGGATCCACCACACTGCGTAGGTGGCAAACCGGACGTTCTTCTTGGGATCGAAGTGCTCGATCGCCTTCATCAGACCGACATTGCCCTCCTGGATGAGATCGTCCAGACGGGCGCCGCGGTTGGCGAACTTCTTGGCGACCGCCACCACAAAAGCGAGGTTCGACGTCGCCAGCGTCTGCCGGGCGGACTCGTCGCCCTTGCGCGCCCGCCTCGCCAGTTCGTATTCCTGTTCACGCGTCAGCTGCTGGTGCCCGCCCAGGTGACGCAGGTAGTGCGACAGGCCCTCTGCCGCATACTTCGTCGTGTTGGCCATGATTCCCGACCTCCGTTCCGAGATGCTCCCGACACGCACCGCCCTGCCGTGCGCGCCGCCTTGTCTCTATGACGCGCAACGAGCGAAAGGGTTTCTCATTCCGATGCGAGGAATTTTTCCTTCGCCTTCGGATATGACGCCGGCGTCATGTTTCCCGTTGCTCGCAGGGGCCCAGGGCCACCAGGCCCCGGGTTTCGAGCGCGCCCTTTGGCTGTTGCGTCTCTAGAAACGCTCGGGATCGGGAAACATTTTCTCGGGGTTGAGCAGGCCTGATGGATCAAAGAAGCTCTTCAGCCGACGTTGCAGCGCCAGCACGGCTGGAGGCTGTTCCAGGGCCAGGTAGTCCCGTTTGGCGTGTCCCACCCCATGCTCCCCGGTGATCGTGCCACCCATTTCCACCGTCATTTCGAGCATGCGTCGGATAGCCCTCTCTACGAGTGGGCGCTGGTGAGGCCCTTCGTAGAGGATGTTTGCGTGCAAATTACCGTCACCCGCGTGACCATAGGTGGCGACCATGAGCCCCAGCTCGGCCCCCATGGCCTTGAGCTTCTCGATGGTCTCGGGGATGCGTGAGCGGGGGACGGCGATGTCCTCGGAGATCTTGTGGGGCTTGAGGGCGCGTAGGGCGGCGGATACTCCGCGCCGGGCAGCCCAGAGCTTCTCGCGCTGCTCCTCGTTCTGCGCGACGAGCGTCTGAGTGGCCCCCAGGCGCTCGCAGATCGCGCCCGCCTGCGACAGCTCGGCCAGCAGGCCCTCCTCCACGTTGCCGTCCACCTCGAGGATGATGGCGGAGCCGGAGCCCGGCGGAAAATGGAAGCTGCGGCCGTCCACGGCGCGCAGGGCCACATCGTCGATGAGCTCCAGGGTGCGCGGCAGCACGCCAGCCGCGAGCACCGCCGAGACGGCGCGCGCCGCGGTGAGCACCGAGTCGAAGATGACGAGCGCCGTCATCACGTGCCGGGGCTTGGGGATGAGCTGAAGGGTGATCTCCGTGGCCACCCCGAGCGTGCCCTCGGAGCCTACGAAGAGGCCCACGAGATCGTAGCCGGCCACGCCCTTGATGGTGCGCCGGCCCACCTGGAGGATCTCCCCGTCGGGCAGCACCCACTCCAGGCCGATGACGTAGTCCCGCGTGACGCCGTACTTGAGCGCGCGGGGGCCACCCGCGTTCTCCGCGACGTTGCCGCCCATCGTGCAGAACTGCCACGAGTTGGGATCCGGCGGGTAGAAGAGGCCCACCTCCTCCACGGCCTTCATGAGATCGCCGGTGATGACGCCGGGCTCCACCACGGCGGTGAGATCCTCCACGGAGATGGAGCGGATGCGGTTCATGCGCTCCAGGCTCACCGCCACGCCGCCTCGCAAGGGCAGCGAGCCACCACTCTTGCCGCTGCGCGCGCCGCACGGAGTGAACGGCACACCCAGGGCCTGGCACGTCTTGAAGACCGCGGAGACTTGCGCGGCGCTCTCTGGAAAGACGATGAGGTCCGGCGAGTAGATGCCGCTGTCGGACTCGTCGCGGGAGTACTGCTCCCGGGTGCCCTCGTCACGGCGCACCTGCCCTTCGGAGAGCACCTCCCGAAGCGCCGTCCACGCCTTCTCGAGGCGCTCGGGCTCGACCCGCGGGAAGGTCTTCTCGAACGGCATGGTCATCTCTGCATTCCCAGCCGCGCCCACAGCTCGCGGCGCAAGGCCCCATCCTTCCGCAGACGTCCCTCGTAGGCCTCCGCGTGCGTGACGGCGTCGCGCTGCTTGTCTCCCCTCAGGCGCAGGCAGTCCTGCTTCGCCACGAGGATGCACGCGGTGGCAGGACTGCGCAGCACGCGAGCGAGCGAGCTGGCCACCTGACGGGCGAGATCCTCCTGGAGGATGAGCCGGTGGGCAAAGCAGTCCACCAGCGCGGAGAGCCGGCCAAAGCCCACCACCTCCTTGCCGGGCACATAGGCCACGTGGGCGCGGCCCTCGTAGGGCAGCAGGTGGTGCGGGCACATGGAGTGGAACCAGAGATCCGTCACCACCACCAGCTCCCCCGCGGAGTCCGGCGGCGCGGGGAACGTCTTCCCGAGCGCCTGCTCGGGCGTGCGCGCGTAGCCGTCGAGGAACTCGCTCACCCAGGCCTTGGCCACCCGCTCCGGAGTGTCAGCGAGGTTCGAGTCCGTGAGCGGCACGCCCGAGGCGTGCAGGAAGTCACTCACTGCGGAGGCCATGGCGGCCGCGTCGGGTGCGGCGGGCCGGGCGGCTCGAGGCTGGCGGCGAGAGGCTCGGGGGGTTCCCACGGGCGGTGCTCCTTGGTTGACGGATTCAGGGGTTCGACACCCTACCCGAGAAAGGCGCCACCTGAATCTCCTCACCCACCACGCGGACGGCATAGGTGCGGATCCGAGCGCCCCGGATGATCGGGCAGAGACCCGAGCGCACATCGAAAGGCCAGGCATGCAAGGGGCAGTGCAGCACGTAGCCCTCGAGGTCCCCCTCCGAGAGCGGCCCCCCGCGGTGAGGGCAGGTGTCCTGGATGGCGAACAGCTCGCCCTCGACTCGCAGGAGCGCCACCCGGTCTCCCTGGAGATCCACCACCGCGCGGCCGCGCGCGTCCAGGTCTGACAACCGGGCCACCGGAATGAATGAGCTGGGGGCTTGCCTGTCCATGCGTTGAGCTCCAACACCCGGCGTGTGTGGCTTATCTCCTCGAAAATACGGCCAGAATCGGATTGAATGGCGGGGGCTTCCGAACGTCGGCTGCCTTGACACCTCCGGAGTCCGCCAGTACAGCACCCAGGTTAGCTCTCCCCCGATGACCGACCGCACCGCCATCTTCCGAAGCTACACCGTGATGCTGCTCGTCGCGCTGTGGGCCTTCCAGCCGCTGGTGACGGCCCTCCACTCCCAGGAGCACGCACACCGCTTCTGTCCGGAGCACCAGACCTTCGAGGAGACGGCGCGTGGCACGGGCCAGTTCCAGTCGCGGCGCGCCAACAGCGTGCCCGTGCTGGCGGCCCTTCGCACGGACCTGGATCTGGACTCGGTGCGCTCCACGCATGAGGCCTGCCCTCTGCTGACGGCCAGCCCCCGGGGGGATGAGCAGGTGTCGGAGACGGTGACGGAGGTCGCGGACTGCCTCTCCACGAGCCAGCTGGCCACCGCGCCGCTGGGCTCGCTCTGCTCTGTTCCCATCCTCGCCACCGCTCCCAAGGCATCGCCCCCGGCGCGCGCCTAGCGTCCCGAAGCGACAGCTGTGGGTTGACGCTCGTCCTCAGGGCGTCCGGTTCCGAGGAGTTCCTCAGTGTTCCCCCGTTCACGCCGGTCCTCCGGCATCATCGCCCTCGTTCCCTGCCTCATCTGGCTCTGCGCTCTTCCCGCCTCGGCGCAGGAATCACCGCCTGCCACGGGCGCTCCACCCGCTGAGGCGACCCCTCCACCCGCTGAGGGAGCCACCTCCGATCAGCAGAGCGAGGAGGAGCTGGCGAAGGAGCTGGCGGAGATCGAGGCGGCCCTGGGCAAGGACAAGGCCGAGGCGGGCTCCACCCCGGCGCCCGCGACCGGGCAGCCGGCAACGGGCACAGGGACCAGCGTGGTCCGGGTGGGCTCCAGCAACCAGCAGTGGCTCGATCTGAGCTTCGTCCTGGACGCGGCGCTCGCGGCCTTCACCGCCGCGGAGCCGCTGCAGACGGGCGGGCATGACCCCACCACCAACGGCTTCAACTTTCAGCAGCTCGAGATGAGCGTGCGCAGCGTGGTGGATCCCTACTTCCGCTTTGACAGCAACATCGTCTTCGCGCTGTCGGGCGTGGAGATCGAGGAGGTGTACGTCACCACGCTGGATCTGCCCGCCAACCTGCAGGTGCGCGCCGGACAGTTCCTCACGCGCTTTGGCCGCATCAACCCCACGCACCCGCACGCGTGGGACTTCGCGGACCAGCCCTTCGCCATCGGGCGCGTCTTCGGAGGCGAGGGAAACCGGGGCCTGGGGCTCGAGACCTCCTGGCTCACTCCGCTCCCCTGGTACGTGGAGCTGGTGGGCTCGGCCACGGACGCCATCGGCGAAGGCACCGCGCGCAGCTTCCTGGGTGGCGGCGGCGGCCGCGTGGTCACGCCGCTGGACTTCCAATTCACCGGAGTGGTGAAGCAGTTCTTCCCCCTCTCGGACGATCTGTCGCTGCTGTGGGGGCTCTCCTCCGCGACCGGCCCCAACCCCACGGGCTACCGCAACTACACCAGCGTGTTCGGCACGGACCTCTACCTCAAGTACCGGCCTACCACCGTGGCGAGCAACACCATCGTCTCCCTGCAGGCGGAGCTGCTCTATCGCCGCCGGCAGGTGCCGGATGACGTGCTCTCCGACTACAACGGCTATGCCCAGGTCCTCTGGCGCTTCGCGAAGCGCTGGGCCACCGCCGCGCGCTACGAGTTCGGCACCGCCGCGCGCGCTCAGGACGGCCGCATCGCCAACGATCCGCTCGACCCGGAGTGGACCGACACACGCCAGCGCATCTCCGCCAGCATCACCTTCTGGCCCACCGAGTTCTCCCGGCTGCGCCTGCAGGCCGCCACCGATCGCGCTGGCTGGCGGGACGAGCCGGACTACTCGGCCTTCCTCACCCTTGAAGCCGTGGTGGGCGCGCATGGCGCCCACGCGTTCTGACACCCTTTCCCCGGAGATCTCCCGATGAACTCCTTCCGTCTCGCGGCCCTGAGCGCCGCTCTCTGCTGTCTCCTCGCCCTTCCCGCCCGCGCGGACCTCAACGTCGTCACCACCGTTGCGGACCTGGGCGCCATCACCAAGGCCCTGGGAGGCGATAAGACGTCTGTGACCGTCCTGGCGCTCCCCTCGCAGGATCCCCACTTCGTCGACGCCAAGCCCAACCTCGCCCTCGCGCTCAACAAGGCGGATCTGCTCATCGCGATCGGGCTCGATCTCGAGATTGGCTGGCTGCCCACGCTCCAGCTCGGCGCGCGCAACCCGAAGATCCAGACGGGCAACCCGGGGTTCCTGGATGCCTCCCAGTTCGTGAACGTCCTCGAGGCCCCGGTGGTCAAGGTGGACCGCAGCCAGGGTGACGTCCACCCGGGCGGCAACCCCCACTACCTTCACGATCCCCGCATGGCCGTGGCCGTGGCGCGCGGCCTCCAAGCGCGCATGGCGCAGCTCGATCCGAAGAATGCCGATACCTACAAGGCAAACCTGGAGAAGTTCGTCACCGAGGTGGAGGCAGCGCGGGCCGGCTGGGAGAAGCGCCTGGCTGCGCTCCGGGGCATGCCCGTCATCTCCTACCACAAGACGACGGCGTACCTGGGTGACTGGCTGGGGTTCAAGACGATCGCGTACCTGGAGCCGAAGCCGGGCATCCCGCCCACGCCTTCGCACGTGGCCCAGGTGATGCTGCAGGGGCGGTCGCAGAAGGCTCGGCTCGTCGTTCAGGAGGAGTACTACCCGGACTCCACCTCCAAGCTCGTGTCCTCCAAGATCCCGGCTGGCATGGTGATCTTCCCCAGCGGCGCGAAATTCCGCGATGGTGAGACGTATATCCAGCGCATGGAGCGGCTGGTGCAGCAGCTCGAGAAGAGCCTGCCGGCCCAGGGGGGTTGAGATGCGAGCCCGTCTCCTCCTCCCCCTGCTGCTGGCCACCGGCTGCGCCTTGGACGCGGGCGAAGGCTTCGCCGTGCTCCAACCTTCCCTGCGGGCCGCCTATACGTCTACCGCCTCGCGCGAGGTAGGCGATGGCTACCAACGCCTCGCCTCGGACTTCCAGATGAGGCTGACCACCGCGAAGCTGCGGCTGGAGCGCATCGATCTGCTCGGCAGCTCGGGCGGTGGCGGCCCTACCTCCTTTGATCCAGCCAACCCTCCACCGGGTTACACCATCTGCCACAACGGGCACTGCGACCGTGAAGACGGCGCGCAGGTCCCGTACGAGGAGGTCGAGGCTGAGCTGGGCGGAGGAGGTGCCACGGCTTCGACTGTCGCCACCCTGCCCGTGGGTGAGCTGGACCTGCTGGCCCCTGAGACCCGCTCGCTGGAGTGCCAGCCGGACTGCGAGTTGCCCAACACCACTGTCTCCAATGGCCGGTGGACCCTCACGGCCCTGCAGCTCGATGGCACGGTGCGGGACTCGCGTGCCTCGCCACGCTTCGCCGGCGAGCGGCCTTTCCGGCTCGAGCTCACCCCAACGGGTGCTCAGACTGAGCCCGTCGCTGTGCTCACAGGGGCGCTCGATATCCCCTCGGACCGTGAGCACGCGCCGCGGGTCGTGCTGGACCTGACGCTGGAGCTGACCCCTGCGAGCTTCGATCCCGTGGACTGGGCTGCAGCCACGCCTGGCTCGGATGGAACCGTGGACCTGAACCACCCAGACAACATTGCAACGCGTACCCAGCTCCTCGAGGAGCTCGGCGAGCTGGCCCCCCAGGCAGAGGTGAAGCGTGAAGACCGATGATCCCCCCAAGCCGGGCGAAGCCTCGGCGATTCCTCCGCCCAAGCTGGGCGAGCTGCTCATCTCCTGCGAGGAGCTGGCGGTTGGCTATGGGGAGACGCCCATCCTTCCGCCCTTCAACCTCAAGATCCACAAGGGCAGCTTCATCTCCGTGGTGGGCCGTAACGGCTCGGGCAAGAGCACCTGGTTCAAGACACTGCTGGGGATGATCCCGCCAGTGTCCGGGCGAGTCATCCGGCACCGCCCGCATCTGAAGTGGTCCTATGTGCCGCAGACGATCGGCATCGACTCCGTCCTGCCCATGCGCCCCAAGGAGATGGTGATCTGGGGGCGCCTGAGGGGCTGGAACTTCCTGCGGCCCTTCTCCACCGCCGAGGAGAGGAAGATCGCGGACGCGGCGATCGACACAGCGGGGGCGCGCTCGTTCGCCCACCGTCCCTACCGCGAGCTGTCCGAGGGACAGAAGCAACGCGCGCTGCTGGCCCGGGTGATTGCCAGCGAAGCGGAGTTCGTCCTCCTGGACGAGCCCACCGCCGCCATGGACGCGGTGGCCGAGAAGCAGACGATGGAGCGGCTCGTCCGGCTGGCGCGCGAGCAGAACATGGCCGTGGTGGTGGTGAGCCACGATCTGTCGCTGGCCGCCAAGCACGCGGATGCCATGGTGTTCCTGGATCGCGAGACGCCCTCCATCATCGTGGGCGACTCACAGACTGTCTTCTGCTCCCACGCATTCCGCCACCAATACGGCGATGAGTACTGCGCTCAAGCCAAGTCAGGAGCCCCCCATGGACACACCCATGGTTGAGATGTCGAAGTGGGAGCAGTTCCAGGCCAGCTTCGACCTGTTCCGCGACCCCATCCTCTGCGCCCTGATCGCCGGAGGCGTGCTCGGCTTCTTGAGCGTCTACGTGGTGCTGCGGCGCATGGTCTTCGTGAGCGCCGCCGTCACCCACTCGGCGGGCCTCGGCGTGGCGCTCGCGTTCTTCGCGCAGATCCACCTGGGCGTGCACGTGGACCCCATGCTGGGCGCCACCGGGCTGTCCGTGGTCGCGACGCTCCTGCTGATGCTGGATCCCGCCCGGCTCAAGCTCACGCGCGAGAGCATGCTGGGCATGGCCTTCGCGTTCGCGGGCGGGGCCGCGGTGCTCGTGGGCGATCGCATCGCGCAGGAGGCCCATGACATCCAGGGCATCCTCTTCGGCACCGCCGTGCTCGTCACGCCGGAGAACCTCTACACCGTGGCGGGCGTGGGCGGCGCCATCCTCTTCCTCCAGCTCTGGTGGTACCGCGGCTTCACCTTCGTCAGCTTCGACCGAGTCGGCGCGACCGTGCAGGGGCTGCCGGTGCGCACGCTGGACGCGACGCTGATGATGTCCGTGGGCATCATGGTGGGCGTATCGGCGCGGGCGCTCGGCTCGCTGCCCGTGTTCGCCTTCTCCACCCTGTCCGCCATCGCCGCGCTGCTGCTGGACTTCCGGTTACAGTGGACGTTCCTGCTGGCCACGCTCGCGGGGGTCATCTCGGGGGTCGGCGGCTATCTCTTCGCCTACTTCTATGACTTCCCGGTCGGAGGTTCGCAGACGGTGCTCGCGAGCGTGCTGGTGCTGCTGGCCGCGCTCATCCGCGGCATCCTCGACCTGCTCGATCCCACGCGCTGAGTCCTGGGCGTGCCCCAGCTTCAGGGGCCGCCCAGCCGGGCGATATGCGCCCTCTCGGGGAGCGTTGCAGTCCGTGTGATGCAACCCGAGGGGGAGTGAGCATGTCCCGGCAGGTCTTGTTGTGCTGTCTCGTTGCCTGGGTGGCCGGCTGCGCCCGGAACACCCGGCCCGATGCTGAGCCCGCAACGCCTCGCTACGAGCACGTCTTCCTCAAGCCGCTCGAAGAGTCTCTGGCGGAGACTCGCAAGCTGCTTGAGGAGCGGGGGTACAGCTTCGTCCCCCTGGAGGACGAGACCCTGCTGCTCACCACCTGGCAGCAGCCGCAGGACTTCAGCGAGCAGCGGGGCAACAAGAGCCAGTACCGGTACCTGGTGTCCGGGCTCCGCGTGGGCCCCCGGCAATCCGTGGTCCGCATCTTCCGCGTCTGGCGCACGAGGCCCAGCAACGACGCCGACCAGGGCTTCAACATCTACACGCACTTCAGCTACGAGCGCGTGGCACACAGGTTCGAGGCGATGGACCGCCACAACCTCCAGAATGGCAACGATGATCGCGGGCAGATGGTGAGCGCGCGCGACCTGCCACTGGAGGAGGAACTCACCTTGCGGCTGGAGTCGAGCGCCGGCATCGAGGTGGTGGCAAGGGACGTCGCGCCGGAGCCTGAGCGTCCCCAGATGCGCGAGCCTGACTTCTACCTGGATCGTTGGAAGCAGGACGTCGCCTCGCCCGCCACTGAGGTGACGCCCTGCCCACAAGAGGTCCGTGGCCTGGCTCCGCTGCTCCAGCCTGGAAGGACGCTGCTCATCGGCGAGCAGCTCGGCAGCCGTGAGGCGCCCGCCGTCGTCGGAGACTTGGTGTGCCAGGCCTCCGCCGCTGGCTTCACCGTGGCGCTGGGCCTGTCCATCCCTCGCACCGAGCAAGAGCGCATCAACCGCTACCTGGCCAGCCCCGGCGCGCCCTCCGACCAGGACGAGTTGCTGCGCGGCCTGTTCTGGCGCCGCCCCTTCCAGGATGGCCGCAGCAGCCGCGCCATCATGGACCTCATCGACCGCGTCCGCTCCGTGCGCAACTACGGCTTGTTCATCTCCGTGGTGGCCTATGACACCGAGGAGGCCATTGGCTCCGAGCGCGACGCCAGGCTGGCCTCGCTCTGGCAGTCGCGCCGCACCGCCCGTCCGGAGGAGCTGGTCATCATCCTGGCTGGCAATACCCATACGCGCACCGTCGAGGGCACACCCTGGGATAAGGACTTCGTCCCCATGGCCAAGCGCCTGGTGGCCAGCGAGAAGTCCCTGTTCGCGCTCGATCTCAGCTACGCCCAGGGCAAGCGTTGGGGATGCGATCTGAATCGTAACGCCAAGCTGGTGTGCACCGTGGTTGGCGCCACCCCCACCGAGCGTGTGGCCGCGGCTCCGGGACAGACGCCGTATGTCACGATCTTCACCCGGCCGACCGAGGAGGGTTACCACGGCATGCTCTACGTGGGTGCGCTCTCGCCCTCGCTGCCCGCCACCTCGCTGGAGGGCCACGAGCTTCCACCCTCCTCAGGACCTCCTCGCGAGCCGGACCCTTACCGGCGCTAGTGGACCTGGCCGTCAAGGGGGCTCCACCGGCTGGCCTTCCTCGGCCCGCAGGGAATGCCCGCGTCCGGTCATGAATGCCCGCGCCCGCTGCAGCTCCGGCAGGTGTGTGTCCGCCTGGCGCCAGCACTCGAGGAACGCCAAGAAGTCCAGCTCCGCCTCGGGGAAGCTCCCCATCGCCACCCGCGCCTCCGCCATGAGGAAGCGCGCGTGGCCACTCCCCGGCCGCTCCGCTGCGAGCTCCAGCGCCAGCTCCAGCGCCTTCTCCTCACGCCCATGGCGAAGGCGCACCCGGGCCAGCGTCTCCCGAGCGGGTCTCGAGAAGGGTACGGGCCCCGCCATCCGCAGACGGCGCTCCAGGCGAGTAGCCCGAGTGAGCGTCGCCTCGGCCCGGGCGGCGTCCCCACGGCGTGCATCCAGCGCACCTTGCAGCTCCTCGGCCGCCACCTCCACGACCCGAGCCACATCACGCGGGCAGAGCACGTAGCCATCCGACCTGCGCTCCTTGGCCAGCGTCCCACGCAGCACCTCGAGCGCCTCGCAAGCCCGCTCCGTCTCCACCACCCGTCCCGCCTCCAGGGCGGCCAGGCCACGGGTGTAGTGTCGCAAGCCCTCAAGCAGGCCACGCTCGGCGGACGAGGCCTCCTCGCCCAGCTTCACATGGAGATCCGCAGCCGCCCGCCAGAAGCCGAAGCGTAGGTGCAGGCCGGCCAGCGAGCAGGCCACGAGGGCCGCCGCCTGCGCTCCTTCCGCCTCCTCCACGCGGGCACGGAGGCGGCGTGCCCAGGCCTGTCCCTCACGGTACTGCCCTGCATCAGCGCACATGGTGATGAGCTGCCGCATCGCCTCGGACGCGCTGGGCGCCGCGCTCACGGGCAGCTTCTCCTGGGCGAGCCAGGCGTCATCGATCTCGATGGCCCTCTGAAAGGCCTCGCGGGCCTGCTCCGTGAGTCCGATCCGCTGCAGGAGCCGTCCCGCCCACAGCAGATACGGGCCGGCTGGCGAGGCAAGGGCCAGCAGCCGCAGCGCACTCTCCTTCGCCGCCTCGGGACGCCTGCTCCCGAGCATGGCGAACACCCAGGCCAGGTGGACGCCTTCATGGTATGGGTGCGTGCGGAGCAACTCACGCAGGAGCGCCTGCGCGTAGGGCTGACCCGCGCCAGGCCGGCCATCGAGCTCATACCCGTCCATCATGAAGCCCGCGAGCAAGAGCCGCGCCTCCGCGTCCTCCGGGTAGCGATCGATGAGGGATTCCATCTCCCGCACGAAGACCATGCGGCCGTTGGCGGGCCCCTTCTCGGCCAGCAGATTCGCCGCGACGATGTAGCGCTGCTCGTGGTCCGTCGCCCCCTCGCACAGCGCGAGCGCCTTGCCGATGGCCTCGACCCGGCTGGGCATGAACCGGCCTCCCGCGCCACGTGTGAGGGACAGCCCCCACCACGCCATCGCGAGCTTCGGATCCTGCCGCGCCGCCTCGGCGAAGGCCCTGCGTGCCTCGGTGCCCCACCCCATGTGCAGCAGGCACAGCCCCTGATCGAAGCAAGCCTGCGCGAGCGGGACGCGCGTGCTCACTGGCAAGTGGGCTTGCCCCAGCCCTTCTCGCAGCGGCGGCGTGGGGAGCTCGGAGTCCGTCACTTCGTCCCAAGGACCGCGGGAGAAGAGAGAAGGTTCATCGGCTCGCAGCAGTCGCGCCAGCATGGTGTCCTCTCAGGCCCCAGCCATCAGGGCGAACGAATCGTTCACAACGAACCCGCGTGGGCGGCCGCACCTCCCAGGCCGCCCATCACCCGCAGCGGCTCAGTGCTCGTGGTCGTGACTGCCCTCTTCGATGACGAGAGAGACAGTCGTCGCCGTGGTGGGACCGAAAGTCAGGGTGTACGTGCCCACGGCCAATGGGATGGTGTGGCGGCCTTTGACTTCGGTGCACGTGGAGGAGCTCTTCACGCTCTCCTCGGGGGCCACGGTCATCCCGCTCGAGTCCTTGACGGTCACCGGCACATCCGCGCTGGTGAAGAGGACATAGTCGACGGCCTCCGCCGAGGCGAATGAGACGGAGCCACCCTTACCACCCGTCACATCCGTGAGGGTGATGTCGTAGCGGCGGTGATCATTGCTCACCGCGGGCGCGCCGGTGGTGTTGGCCGTGGCCGTGACAGCGGTGGCCGGGCCCGACTGGAGGTGCTCGCACCCCTCGGTGTCAGCGGTCTCCTCATCATTCCCACAACCCATGACCAGCGCGGCAGACAGCAGGACAGCGGAAAAGAGCTTCAGCTTCATGTGTGTGACTCCACGGTGAGGTACTGCGGTATGACAGCCATGTGCGGACGGCACCGCGCTCCTTCGAGGGAGACACGGCGGCACGACGCGCAAGATCGTGAATTGGGAGAACAAGGACTCGCGCGAGGCGGGAGTCCAAGCGCCGGAGCGCCACGCCAGCCGAGGGTGCTCCCCGTGCCGCGGCTCGCTATGCAGGGCCGCCAGCAAGCGTGAGCAGGCGATAAGCAACCCTCACCCGCACAGAGCAAGGGCACCGCACGGCGGATGCGCTCCAGAGCCGCTCAGGACAGCGGAGGAGAAGCCTTGGGCGCCAGCCGGAGCCGGGCCACGGGCTCGGCGGGGAGCTGCTCCAGCCCAGGCCTCAGCGAAGACTCTGCCATGGCCCCAGGCGTGAGCAGGGACCAGGACGCGGGTATCAGGCTCTCGCGGCGGAGGGAGAAGTGTGCGCAGTGCGCCTCTGCGTCGTGGGCGACCTGGCCCCCGGTGCTCGCCCGAGCCACGCGCTCATCAGTGAAGGAGGCGTCCAGCCGCTGCGGCTGCGCGAACGCCCCTTGCTCGTCGACGTGGATGATCTCGCCATGCGCCATGCACGTGGAGTGCTGGACGAGGGCGAAGTGCACCGCGCTGCCCAGGTAGACCACCGCGCAGAGCACCACGAACGGCAGCGCCAGCAGGCGCCGCCGGAGAGGACTCCACTGCGAATGACAGTCAGAGCGGCTCACATCCACGTCTTTCAAGACAAACAGCCGCCGCAGTTGTAAGCCACATCCGAACCGAGGCGCAAGCTCGGGAAACCCCCGCTCAAACGGCATATCCCATGGCGCCAGCCTTCATGGGAGCCTCGGGATCGAGCATGACGTTCACGCAGGCCACCGTACCGCTGGCCACCGCGCGCTCCAGCGCCGGGCGGATCTGCGCGGGCTCGGTCACATGCTCGCCATAGCCGCCGAGCGCCTCCACCACCTTGTCATAGCGCGTGGGCGCCAGCAGCGTGGCCGGTGACTTGTCCTCGCCGAACATGCCCACCTGCGGGAGCCGGATCTGCCCCCAGGCGGCGTCATTGCCCACCACGCACACCATGGGCAGCTTGAAGCGCACGGCCGTCTCGAAGTCCATGCCGTTGAGGCCGAACGAGCCGTCGCCCTGAATCACCCAGTGCGTGCGATGGGGGTGCAGGACCTTCGAGGCGATGGCGAACGGAGCTCCCACGCCCAGGCACCCGAGCGGCCCCGGATCCAGCCAGCGGCCCGGCTGGCGCAGCTCGATGACCTTGGCGGCCATGGCCACCCAGTTGCCGCCGTCCGCGATGAACACCGGATCCTGCCCCGCGGTGTTCGCGACGTCGGACATGTCCTTGGCGAGCCGGTAGTGGTGGATGGGGACGCTGTCGTCCTTCGTCCACGCCTCGAGATCCGTCAGGCGCTTCTGCTCGCGGGCGCGCAGGCCGGACAGGAAGGTGTCGCGCTGGACACGTGGCGCCGCATCCGCGAACGCCGTGAGCGCGCTGAAGCTGTCGGCGATGATGCCCACGTCCACCCGGCGGTTCCGGCCGATCTCCGTGGGATCGATGTCCACCTGGACGATCTTCGACTCCGCGCTGAAGGTGGGCTCGGAGCCGTAGTTGAGGCGGAAGTCGAATGGCGTGCCGATGACGAACACCACGTCCGCGCCGCTGAGCGCCTCCTTGCGCGTGTGCTGGAAGAAGAGCGGGTGGCCCGCCGGCAGACAGCCGCGCCCCGCGCCGTTGAGGTACACGGGCACCTGTGCCCTCTCGCAGAAGCTGCGCAGCGCGTCCCAGGCACCATCCCAGTACACAGAGGAGCCGGCGATGATCGCGGGGCGCTCGGCCGCCTTGAGCAGCGCCATCGCCTGGTCCACCTTGCGCGGATCCGGCGGCTGGCGCGCATCCGTGCGGTACATCTCCGGCATCTGCAGGGCGGCCTCATCCACGCCGTTGCCGAGCACGTCCCACGCCAGCTCCAGGAAGACGGGCCCGGGCCGCCCCGAGAGCGCCACGCGGAACGCCTTGGCGAAGTACGCCGGCACCAGCTCCGGAGTCGGCACGCGGTCCGACCACTTGGTGATGCGATGGAACAGATCCACCTGCTCCATCTCCTGCAGCGAGCCGCGGCTCTGGTTGAAGATGGGGGCCGCGCCGCCCAGCAGGATCATGGGAGAGCTGGCCGCGTTGGCGTTGGCCACGCCAGTGAGCGCGTCCGTCACCCCCGGTCCCGCCGTCACCACCGCCACGCCCACCCCTCGCGTCACCCGGGCGTAGGCGTCCGCGGCGTGCGCGGCGGCCTGCTCGTGGCGCGTGTCGATGATCTGAATGCCCTCCTCCACGCAGGCCGCGTAGATGGGGGCCACGTGCAAGCCCGACAGCGTGAAGATGTGCCGGATGCCCTCCTTCTTGAGCATCCTCCCAACGAGCTGCCCTCCGGTCACCGTAGCCATGCCATGTCTCCTCTCGTGTCAGGCCCTGCTCAGCGCGCTCTCGACGAACATCAACCGATCATTGCCGAAGAACAGCTCGTCTCCCACGAAGAAGGTGGGAGCCCCGAAGGCGCCACGCTCGAGCGCCTCGTCGGTGTTGCGGCGCAGGGCATCCTTGATCTCCTGGGTCTCCGACTTGGCGAGCGCCTGCTCCGGGCTCAGCTCCGCCCCCCGGGCCAGCTCGGCGAGCACCTGGGGATCGTTCAGATCCTTGCCGTCCGCGAAGGCGGCCCGGAAGGCCGCGTGGGAGAACGGCACGATGCGGCCCTGCTCGGCCGCCACCAACCCCAGCCGATTGGCCTTGAGCGAGTTGATGGGGAAGCTCTCCGGCATCCGGAAGGGCGGCAGCCCCAGGTGGTTCGCCCAGGCCTGGACATCCCGGATCAGCCAAGCGGCCTTGTTCGCGGTGCTGATGGGTGGCACGTTCCCGGTCGCTTTGAAGACGGCGCCCAGCAGAAAGGGCCGCCAGCGGAGCTCCGCTCCGGTACGGTGCGCGACGGCTTCCACCTGCGCAGAGGCAAAGTAGGAATAGGGACTGGCGTAATCGAAGAAGAACTCGAGCGTCTTGGCCATCAAAAGTCTCCTGAGGAAGAGGGTTTAACCCCGTGAATGAACTTTTAGAAGTTCTGCGGTTCCAGGCTCCCAAGTTTGGCGCCGAGCTGGCCCAGCTGGCCTACCAGCGAGGCCTGGCTGTCACGCAGAAGGACGGCACCACGCGCCCCATCCCCGTCACCGCCACCGCCGTTATTCTGGACGCCGCGGAGATCCGCCGCCGCTCGGAGCTGGCCGCCCGGCTGTCCACCGCCGCGATGAAGATGACTGAGGCGGTGCTCAACGGCGGCACCCGGGACGTGCTGCTCGGGGCGCTGTCACCCCTCGAACGCTCCATCGCCGAGCGCACCTGGACCCACGTCACCCGCCTGGCCACCACCAGGGTGGACTACTTCGTGAACGCGGCGAACCAGCCGCGCGCACTGGAGATCAACACCACCATCCCCGCGATGCAGGGGTACTCGGACATCGCGGCGCGGACGTTCCTCGAGGTGGTGGCCCGGCACTTCGGCTACCCCGAGAAGGCCATCCACGCGCTGCTGACGCTCAACGGCAGCAACTCGCTGGCGCTCTACCGCGCCCTGCTGGACGGGTATGCCGCCGAGCGCAAGGGCAAGCTGCCGGACACCATCGCCCTGCTCTGCCGCCGCAATGACGCGCAGCTCACCGAGCTGCGCTACCTGGCCGAGCGCTTCCGCGAGTACGGCGCGGACGCGGACATCGTCTACCCGGACGAGGTGTCTGGAGACGACGCCTTCATGGCGAATGGGAAGAAGTACGATCTGGTCTACCGCCACCTCTTCGTGCGGCGGCTGGAGGAGACGCCCTCGCCCTGGCTGGAGGACTTCCTGGGGACGGTGCCGGGAACGAAGGCCGTGTTCCTCAACCCGCCCACCTCGCAGATGGAGGTGAAGACGACCTGGGCCCTGCTCTCGCAGGCCGTGGCCGATCCGGAGCTGGCGGAGGGCGTGGGCCTGAGCCCTGACGAGCTGGAGGCCATCCGCACCTGCGTGCCGTGGACGCGGCGCTTCCGGCGGGCTCCCACGACAGGCCCGGGTGGCGAGACGCTGGACGATCTGGTGGCCGCGGTGGCCGCCGAGCCGAAACGTTTCGTGCTCAAGCGCTCCTGGGACTACGGCGGCAAGGCCGTCTTCATCGGGCGCTCGGTGGGCTCCGTGCCATACAACGAGCGGGCGCAGGCGCTCTATGGCGCCCCGCTCGGCTGGGCGGAGCTGTTGGAGCGAGCCGTTGCGGACAGCACGGGCGGCGGCTACGTGGTGCAGGAGGTGGTGGAGACGCAGCCCGAGGATCACTTCGTGTGCACCGAGACGGGCGCGCTGCCCACCTCGTTCTATGTGGACTACTCCGCGTACGCCTCGGTGGGGTTGGCGAAGCAGCCCGCGTGGGGCGGCGTGTGCCGGGGCTCCATGAGCGAGATCGTCAATATCGTGGGCGGCGGCGGCGTGCTGCCGCTCATCACCACCGAGGTCGCCCATAAGCTCCTGATGGCTTGGAAGGCCATCTGAACCGCGCATAGAGTGGGGACACGCCGCCGGGGGGGCCCGGCATGGGAAAGGACGAAGTTCAATATGGCCTGGGATAGCAATGGTTGGCAGAGCACTACCTCGCCCTCGGATGAGGTGAACTCCACGCTCGTGCAGGAGTCTCGTCGCGCGTTCATGTCGCGCGTGTACGGCTGGATGTTCGCCGGACTGTGGATCACCGGGGTAGTGGCGCTGTACACCGTCAGCAACAAGGCCCTGCTGACGTTCGCGATGGAATGGCGCATGGCGCTGCTGCTGGCGGAGCTGGGCCTGGTCTTCGCGCTCTCGCTGGCGGCGCCCAAGCTGTCCGGCGCGGTGGCCGGGGCAATGTTCATCGGTTATGCGGCGCTCACCGGGATGACGCTGTCCATCTACTTCCTCATCTACACTGCGGGCTCCATTGGCCAGGCCTTCCTGATGACGGCCGGCACCTTCGGTGCGATGAGCCTCTACGGCACGGTGACGAAGAAGGATCTGAGCGGCTGGGGCTCCTTCCTGTTCATGGGCCTGGTGGGCGTGATCATCGCAGGCGTGGTCAACATCTTCATGCGCAGCGACATGCTGGGCTTCGTCACCGCCTGCGCCTGCGTCGTCGTCTTCGCGGGGCTGACGGCCTACGACACGCAGAAGCTGCGGCAGATGCACGCGTCCACGGGGTACAGCGCGGCGGCCACCATCAGCATCGTCGGCGCGCTCACGCTGTACCTGGACTTCATCAACCTCTTCCTTGCCCTGCTGCGCATCTTCGGCCGCCGCCGCTAGGAAGAGCGCTGCGCTTCAACCGCGAAGCCCCTGGATGTAGGCGGCTGTCAGCGGGCTCCGAGGCGATGCGAAGATCTGCTCCGTGGGCCCTGACTCGAGCAGGTAGCCGCGCCCATCACGGGTCCAGAACACGGCCGTCTCGTCAGCCATCCGGCGCGCCTGTGCCAGATTGTGGGTGACGATGACGATCGTGCAGCGCCCACGGAGCCGGGTGATGTGCTCCTCCACCACTCCGCTGGAGATGGGATCCAGAGCGCTGCAGGGTTCGTCGAGCAGCAGGACGCGGGGCCTGAGCACGAGCGCACGGGCGATGCACAACCGCTGCTGCTGCCCACCCGAGAGCGCCAGCGCCGAGCGGTTCAGCCGATCCTTCACCTCGTCCCAGAGGCCTACCTCCTTGAGCGCCTGCTCGATGCGCTGCTGGCGTTCGGTGCGGTCCCCTACCCCGTGCTCGCGCAGCGGCAGCTCGAGGTTCCTCCAAATGGAGAGCGGGAACGGATTGGGACGCTGGCTGATCATCCCCACCTCCCGCCGCAGCGCCAGCAGGTCGATCCCCCATGCCAAGACACTCTCACCGCCCACGGTGAGCTGGCCGGAGACGGCACTCCCCTCCGTCAGATCGATGAGCCGGTTGATACAGCACAGGAAGCTCGTCTTGCCGCAACCGGACGGGCCCACGATCGCGGTGAGGGTTCCACCCTGGATCTCCAGCGAGACGTCCTCGAAGGCCGTCGTGGTCCCGTAGCGGACGCTGACCCTCTCTGCTCGGATCGCCGGGCAGGCCGCCGAAGCCTGCGCCGCAGCAGGCGCCCGCGATGCCTCCCAGGCGCTCATGAGGCTACTCCCTTCTGGGTAGACCATCTCCGGCTGAGCCAGGTGGCGCTTCGGTTCAGCACGATGAGCAGGACCATGAGCACCAGGGCCGAGGCGTAGGCCATCCCCTCTCCCCCGGAGACGTTCATGGCCAGATCGTAGATGTGGACGGAGAGCGTCCGTCCGGACTCGAAGAGCGACTCGGGCATGCGGGCCACATAGCCGCTGGTGAAGATGAGCGCGGCCGTCTCCGCCAGCGAGCGTGTCACCGCGAGGATGAAGCCCGCCAGGAGCCCCGGCATCGCCGCGGGGAGCAGGACATGGGCCAGCGTTCCCGTCTGCGAGAGGCCTAGGGCCGCGGCTGCCTCCCGGTACTCCCGAGGCACCGCGCGCAGCCCCTCCTCCGCCGTCCGGGTGAAGAAAGGCAGCACCATGCACGCGAGCGTCAGTCCTCCGGACAGCAGCGAGAAGCCAAGCCCGAGCCGCTGACAGAACACGGCGTTGCCGAACAGGCCGAACACCACCGAGGGCACGCTGGCCAGCACGTCGAGGCTCCTTCGCACGAAGCGCCCCTGCCGGCTGGAGACGGGCAGGAACTCCGAGAGCAGGATGGCTGTCCCCAGCCCCAGTGGGACCGCCACGGCCATGCAGATCGCCACGATGATCAGCGTGGAGACGATGATGGGAGCAATGCCTCCCGCCCGCCCCGCATCCTCGGGCTCGGCCGAGAGGAAGCTCAGTGACACGTGGGAGAAGCCATGCCGGAGGACATCACCGACCAGCCACGCGAAGAGCGCCACGACGAGCACAGCCACAGCCCAGAATGCCACCGTGGCAAGCCGATCCGCTCCGCGTGGACCCGGTTCACGCATTCGAGCGCTCCCTGTTGACGAGCTCCGCGCAAGCAACAATCGCGAAGATCATCAGGAACAGCACCAAGCCGCTCGTGAAGAGCGCGGCCCGGTGGTCGCCCATGGCATAGGCCATCTCGAGCGCGATGTTGGCGGTGAGGGTACGGACTGGATCGGTGAGGCGGGCGGGCATCTGGACGACGTTGCCGCAGACCATGAGGACGGCCATGGTCTCTCCCACGGCGCGGCCGGTCTGCAGCAGCGCCCCGGTGATGAGCCCCCGCCGGGCCGCCGGGATGACGACGCTCCGAACCGTGGTCCACTTCGAGAGTCCCAGCGAGGCCGCGGCCTGGAGGTACTCGCGCGGCACGCGGGCGAACGACGCATCCGCCACCACGACCATGGTGGGGAGGATCATCAGCGCGAGGATCAGGCTGCCAGCGAGCACGCTGGTCCCCAGCGGCCGGATCTGCCCCAGCAGCGGGACGATGACAACGAGCCCCCAGAGCCCGTACACCACCGAGGGAATCCCCGCCAACAGCTCGATGATCACGCGGTAGCCCCGTGCAATGAGCGGAGGCGCGTAGAAGTGGCAGAAGATGGCGGAGGCGATGCCCAGGGGCGCGGAGATCAGCACCGCGCCTGCGGACACGAGCAGCGTCCCCACGAGCATGGGCGCCAGGTTGTAGGCCCCCTCGAGCGGGTTCCACGAGCCGTCCGTGAGCAGCCGGAGGGGAGCGACGGTGTGCAGCAGTGGGAACGACTCTCGCGCGACGAACAGGGCGATGAGCACCACCACGGCAGTGGAGACCAGGGCCGTTCCCCGCAGGCCCCAGAGGAGCAGCGCGTCACTTCCCCAGCGGGATGAAGTACTGCTTCTCCACGAGATCATGAGCCTCTGGGGACTGCGCGAAGGAGATGAACTTCAGGGCCAGCTCGTCTTGCTGCCCCTTCTTCGTCACCAAGTGCAGCGTGCGAGCCAGAGGAAAGCTCCCGTTGCGCAGATTGTCCAGGGTGGCCTCGACACCGGCCATGGGCAGCAGCTTGAGCGGCTTGCCGTGCTTCGCGGCGAACTCCGCGGCCCCGATCGACACGTAGCCAATGGACTCGGGGGAGTTCTCGACCGTCTTGATTCCCTGCTGATTGTCGCCGATGACGGCCTGCGCCTTGATCTCGGAGTTCTTCAGCTTGAAGTGATGCAGGAACAGCTCGAGCGTGGACCGGCCCTCTGCCTTGTTGACCACCACGATGGGCTTGTCCGCTCCGCCCACCTCCTTCCAGGCCGTGATCTTCCCCGTGAAGATGGACACGATCTGCTCATCCGTCAGCGAGGCCACGGGGTTGGACTGGTGGAGGATGATGCAGATCCCATCCCTGGCAACGGGGTGCGCGTCCAGGTCCGACTCATCGGGCTTGAGATCGCGCGAGACCATGCCGATGTCGGCCAGGCCCTGCCGCGCATCCATCACACCCCGCGAGGAGCCCCCCATCTGGACGTCCACGCGGACTCCCGGGTTCTGCGCCTCGAATCGCCGGGCCACCTCGGACATGAGGGGCGCGAGGGTGCTTGCTCCACTGAGCGTCAGCTTCGACCGGGCCTGGCCCGGCTTCTCGGACTGACAGCCCGTGGCGAACACCAGGAGGACGGCCACGACGGCCCACGTTCTGTCCATGAGAGCTCCCTAGCGGGTCCAGCCTTCACGCTCGAGCAGCTTCGCGACGCGCGCGCGCACATCCTCCCGGATCTCGCGCACACGCTCCACAGGCTTTCCCTTGGGGTCCTCCAGAGGCCAGTCATCACGCTGGAGCCCCGGCACGTGGGGACAGGCATCCCCGCACCCCATGGTGATGAGCCACTGGGCGCCCTGCGCCAGTTCGTCCGTGAGCCGCTGGGGCCTTGCGCCCGAGAGATCGATCCCTACCTCGCCCATGGCCGCCTGCACCTCAGGGTGGACACGCTCTCCGGGCTGAGTGCCCGCCGACACGGCACGCACCTTCCGCGGATCCGCCAGCGCATTGAAGAACGCCGCCGCCATCTGCGAGCGCCCGGCGTTGTGGACACAGGCGAAGATCACCGTCTTCATCGGTGAGCTCCCCTACTTCGGCTCGGCCGGCTTTGGCTCCTTCTTCGGGATCTTCATCAGCAGCCGCTCCACCGGACGCCCACCCACCAGATGCTCCTCCACAATCGTGGGCACGTCCTCCAGCTTCACGCCGCCGTACCAGATGCCCTCGGGATAGACGACGACAGACGGCCCGAACGCGCAGGTGTCCAGGCACCCGGCCGAGTTGGCCCTCATCTGTCCCTTGATGCCGCGCTTCTCCAACTCCGTCTTGAAGGCGGCGCGAATCTCCTCGCTGCCCTTGGAGGCACAACACCCCTTGGGGTGGCCGTCAGGCCGGCGGTTGGTGCAGACAAAGACATGGCGCTGATAGGGAGGAGGCATGACGTCTTCCTCCTAACTTACCCCCTGTCCGAAAGCGACCACCGCGCGCACTGGCCCCCTCCTCATCCGTCGCCGGGGGACTAGCCAACCCGCAGGGTCATGCCCAGATCGACAGTCAGTATCCTCCAGTGATCAAAGCCCACCTCTTAAAGTGACCATACATGACTTGTCATATGATTACTTTCGTTGCGACGCATCTTGACGTTATCCGGCGGTTGACACTAGAACGCCCGCCTTCCTAGCAACCTTGAGGAATCTCGCGGACTTAGCGCCCCTCAACGTTTTCCCCTCACACCTCAAGAGAAGCTCGCGCAGCAGCGGAGGACGGTCTCCATGGAGAAAGATCTGGGTTTGAAGCCGGTGGTCAACGGGAAGAAGACCGCGAGGAAGCTGAAGGGCTCCGCCACCGGGCTGACGGTGAAGCGGTTCTTCACGACACCGGGGGTGGATCCAGCGGACGAGCTGGCGTGGGAGTACCGCTCGGCGGGAATCAGCGGTGAGGACGGGCGCGTCGTCTTTGAGCAGAAGCAGATCGAGGTCCCCAAGGCCTGGTCCATGCTGGCCACCAACGTGGTGGCGTCCAAGTACTTCCGCGGCACGCCCGGCACCCCCGAGCGCGAGAGCAGCGTGCGCAAGCTGGTGGCCCGGGTGGTGGACACGCTCACGGGCTGGGGCGTGGAGGGTGGCTACTTCGCCTCGGAGACGGATCGGGACAGCTTCCACGCGGAGCTGACGCACCTGCTGCTGCGGCAGAAGGCGGCCTTCAACTCGCCCGTCTGGTTCAACGTGGGCGTCGAGGCCCACCCGCAGTGCTCGGCGTGCTTCATCAACTCCGTGGAGGACTCCATGGAGTCCATCCTCACGCTGGCGAAGACGGAGGCCATGCTCTTCAAGTACGGCTCGGGCACGGGCAGCAACCTGTCCACCCTGCGCTCCGGCCGCGAGCTGCTCAAGGGCGGCGGCACGGCGTCGGGCCCGGTGTCCTTCATGAAGGGGTTCGACGCGTTCGCCGGCGTCATCAAGAGCGGTGGGAAGACGCGGCGCGCGGCGAAGATGGTGATCCTCAACGCGGAGCACCCGGACGTGCTGGAGTTCATCCGCTGCAAGGCCTCCGAGGAGAAGAAGGCCTGGGCGCTCATCGAGGCCGGGTACGATCCGTCCTTCAACGGCGAGGCGTACTCGTCCGTGTTCTTCCAGAACTCGAACAACTCGGTGCGCGTCACCGACGAGTTCATGCAGGCGGTGGTGGATGACGGCGCGTGGACCACGCGCGCGGTAAAGGACGGGCGCCCCATGGACACGTTCCGGGCGCGGGAGCTGTTCCGCGAGATCGCCGAGGCGGCGCACCTGTGCGGCGATCCGGGCCTGCAGTTCGACACCACGGTGAACGCCTGGCACACGTGCGCGGGCACGGATCGCATCCACGCGTCCAACCCCTGCTCCGAGTACATGTTCCTGGATGACTCGGCGTGCAACCTGGCCTCGCTGAACCTGATGCACTTCCGCACCATCGACGGCGAGTTCGACGTCACCGCCTTCCGGCACGCGGTGGACGTCCTGCTGCTCGCGATGGAGATCATCGTCGGCTTCTCCAAGTACCCCACGGAGAGGATCGCGAAGAACAGCTACGACTACCGGCCGCTGGGGTTGGGCTACGCGAACCTGGGCGCGCTGCTGATGGCCACGGGCCTGCCGTATGACTCGGCACAGGGCCGCAACTACGCGGGGGCCATCACCTCGCTGATGTGCGGCCAGGCGTACGCGATGAGCGCGCGCATCGCCGAGCGGATGGGCCCCTTCGCCGGCTACGCGAAGAACGCCGAGCCGATGCTGGGGGTGGTCCGCAAGCACCGCAAGGCCGCCTACCAGCTGGCTGCCGAGGGCGTGTCCCAGGAGCTCTACGCGGCTCACCGTGCGGCGTGGGACGACGCGATGGCGCAGGGCAGCGAGCACGGCTTCCGCAACAGCCAGGTGACGGTGCTGGCGCCCACGGGGACCATCGGCTTCATGATGGACTGCGACACCACGGGCATCGAGCCGGACATCGCGCTCATCAAGTACAAGAAGCTGGTGGGCGGCGGCATGCTGAAGATCGTCAACCAGACGGTGCCGCTGGCGCTGGAGAAGCTGGGCTACCCGCAGACGCAGGCGCAGGACATCATCGGGTACCTGGACAAGCACGAGACGATCGAGGGCGCTCCGCACCTCAAGCCGGAGCACCTGCCGGTGTTCGACTGCGCCTTCAAGCCGGCCAAGGGCCAGCGCAGCATCCAGTGGATGGGGCACATCCAGATGATGGAGGCGTGCCAGCCGTTCCTGTCGGGGGCGATCTCGAAGACAGTGAACATGCCCTCGGACGCAACGGTGGAGGACATCGAGAAGGCGTACCTGGAGGCGTGGAGGCGCGGGCTGAAGGCCATCGCTGTGTACCGCGACGGGTGCAAGCGGACGCAGCCGCTGAACACCTCGAAGGACAAGGTGAAGGACACGAAGGCGGCGGCGGTGGAGGCCGAGCCCCTGGTGAAGCCGGAGCCCAAGGCGGTGCGGCGGCGGCTGCCAGACGAGCGGCAGTCCATCACGCACAAGTTCTCCATCGGCGGCCACGAGGGCTACCTGACGGTGGGCATGTACGAGGACGGCACGCCGGGCGAGCTCTTCATCGTCATGGCGAAGGAGGGCTCGGTGGTGAGCGGGCTGATGGACAGCTTCGCCACCTCCGTGTCGCTGGCGCTCCAGTACGGCGTGCCGCTGCAGGTGCTGGTGGACAAGTTCAGCCACACCCGCTTCGAGCCGAGCGGCTTCACCGGCAACCCGGCGATCCCGATCGCCAAGTCGATCACGGACTACATCTTCCGGTGGCTGGCGCTGAAGTTCCTGCCGAGCTCCCAGCAGGAGGAGGCCGAGGTGACGTTCGAGCCGAAGGAGCCCGCGGCGGCGAAGCCCGCACAGCCCGCCATGCAGCTGCCGGTGGTGTCGGCCGCGAAGAACACGTGGCTCAACCAGGCCGACGCCCCGCCCTGCCACACCTGCGGAGCGATCATGGTGCGCGGCGGCGCCTGCTACAAGTGCACCAACTGCGGCGCCACGAGCGGCTGCAGCTGAGCGGCGGCTCAGCTCTTCGGGCCCGACCCGTCATCGAACGGGTTCACATCGAATGGGTTCACATCGAACGGGTTCGGCGGCTCGCCTGAGCCGCCACCCGTCGCATCCGCTGGCGCAGGCACTGGAGCGGCCGGGGGCTTCTCCTTCGCCGTCTCCTGGGCCGCGAACGAGGCGAAGGGGTCCTCCGCCTCCGGCGGCTCGGCCGGAGCCAAGGGGGCGGGGCTCACAGGCTCTGCCGTCGAGAGCTGCTGCTCTCCGCCCGGCGGCTCCCCTGCCCCTGTCTTTGCTCTACCCAGCTCCACGGTTGCGATGCCGTACTTGCCTGTCTTGGCGGGCTCGGCGCTGTCTCCCAGCGGAACTACTGAGTCCGCCGGCGTCTCGCTCGCCACTCCGAAGATCCCTGTCGTCTCGGGCTTCTCATCGGCGAGATCGATCTCAGGCGCGCGCTCGGGCTCAGGGCTCACGGTCCCGTACTTCCCCGTCATCGCGGGCTGCGTGATGCCAATCCCATACTTCCCTGTCGTCACGAACTCCTGAGGCTTCTCCGGGCTGGGAGCCTGGCTCGCGGCAGGAGCCGCTCCTTGCGCTACCGGTGGAACGGCAGGGGCAGGAGGCGCGGCGGGTGCGGGGCGTGCGGCAGGTGCGGGGCGTGCGGCAGGTGCTGCGGGTGCGACGGGAGGAGGAGGTGCTGCGAGTGCTGCGGGTGCTGCGGGCGCGGCGGGTTCGGCCGGCTCGCTCTTCGCGGCCTCCTCGGGCTGCCATTGCGGAACGAAATCCCAGGTTGGCGCCAACGCCAACTCGTCGCCTGGGCTGCCCGTGTCATCGGACAATGAAGGAGAGGTATCCAGCTCGAGCCCTCGGTCCTGGCTCGTCGTCTCGGGGACGTGAGCTGACTCGGCCATCCCCATGAACTCCCAGGTCGCCGCGAGCTGCATCGGCCCCTCGGGTGCGGGAGGTAGCTCTCCCAGATCCACCGGCGGTCTCGGCGCTTCGACGACCTGCTCTCCCACCTTCGCGACCTGAGCTTCCGCCACCACCTCCTCCGCCCGCATGACCGGTGCATCCGCGGACACCTCTTCGACGGGAGCTGCAGGGGCCTTGGAAGCAATCTCCTCGACCGGCGAGGCCGGAGCCTCCGCAGACACCTCTTCGGCGGCCAGCACAGGCTCTTCCGCAGTCAGCTCTTCAGCGGCCAGCACAGGCTCTTCCGCAGACAGCTCTTCGGCAGCCAGCTCGGGGGCCTCTGCAGACAGCTCTTCGGCAGCCAGCTCGGGGGCTTCCACAGACAGCTCTTCAGCAGCCAACTCGGGCTCTTCCGCAGACAGCTCTTCAGCAGCCAGCTCGGGCTCTTCTGCGGATACCTCCTCGGCGGCCAGCACAGGCTCTTCCGCGGACACCTCTTCGGCGGCCAGCACAGGCTCTTCCGCAGGGGCCTCTTCCGCCAGTGCGATAGGCGTCTCCTCGGGAGCCTCATCGCTCGGCTCGAGCGCTAGCTCTTCCTCAGCCTCTTCCTCCGCCTCCGAGGCCGCCGACGCCTCCACGGGACGGGACTCCGGCTGAGCCTCCTCCCTGGCCCCCAGCTCAACCGCTGGTGCCTCATCCTTGTCCGCTGCCTTCTCGGGCTCCGGTGAAGGCAAATCCCAAGCGTCGGGAACAGGGGGAGACGAAGCCTCTACCTCCTCCATCTCCTCCAGCTCGGCATCTGGCTCGAAGACGTCGTCGACATCGAGGCCCCGCTGCTCCTCGGAAGGGACCCGCACGGGAGGAGAGGTCCTCAGGCCCAAAGGCACGGCAGTTGGCGCTGCGTGCGAGGGCTGCGACGGCATCGCGGCCCCAGGAGCCGAAGCGCTCTGGACCGCAGGCATCGCGGAGGGAGTCAGCGATCCGGCCCGCTGTGCCGAAGTTCCCGCAGGAGTCATGCCCGGAGGCACTGCAGCCGCAGGATGCCCAGAGGCTGGCGGCCCCGGGGGCATCGCGGGACGCGCGCCCGTGGGCGGCATGGTGGGAGCCGCGATGGGTGGACGTGTTCCCATCGGAGGAGCCGCCTGAGGCTGCGGCGCTCCGGACAGAGCTGGCCCAGGTGGCGTGGAGGGCTGCACCACGGGCGGCGCGGTGGCCCCTGGGGGCTGAGCGCTCATGGCAGGCACCCCCAAGGGGGCCTGGGTCAATGGACGAGCAGCGGGCACGGCCTGGGGAGCTCCCGGTGGAGGCGCTCCCACAGATGCTCCCGCAGGTGCCGCCACTCCCGGAGACATCGTCGGTATGGGTGGCCGAGTCGCCCCAGCCGGCAGCGGCACAGGCGGCGCCGAGGGCGCGGCCACGGGGCTCTGCAGGGTGGGCGCAGCAGGAGGGTGCTGGGCGGAGGGGCCTGGCGCGGCCATCGGCTGAGGAGGCACGGGAGCAATGGTCGCCGGTCTGGGCGCTGCTCCCACGGGAGGCTGTGTCGCGGCCTGAGGCACCCGGGGAATGGCTCCGGGAACGGCGCCCTGTGCTGCTCCCACGGGAGGATGCTGAGGAGCCCCCGCCGGCGCCGCCACCGGCATCTGTGGCCGAGGCGCACTCGGAGGAACCTGCTGTGCATGCGCGCCTGGCGCAGGCGCCTGCTGTGCGCCCGGTATCGGCGCATGGGTCATGCCGGGCTGCACGCGCGGCGCGCCGGGTGCCATGGGTGCTTGCTGAGGCCCCACGGGCTGAGGCTGCGCGCCGGCAGGCATGGGAGCATGGTGCGCTCCAGCGGCTCCTGGCTGGGCTCCTGGTTGTGTCGGCGCGGGATGTACCGCGGCATGTGCCGGCTGAGTCCCCGGCTGTACCGGTGCGTAGTGCGTTCCCGTCGTCGGCTGCTGCGCGCCAGCCGCGCCCCCTGGGGCCATCGGCCGTGCAGCCGGTGGAGGCTGGGCCGGAGGAACCTGAGTCGTGGGACGGGCTCCCGGCGGGACAGGCGCCGCTGTGGCCTGGGGCTGGCCTGGAATCGGTGCAAGAGTCGGGGACCTTGGCGCCGCGGTGGGAGGCTGCTGTGGCGCGGCCGCCGCGGGGGCGCGCTGCGGTGGCCCCCCCGGAGCCGCTGGCTGCACCCCCGGGTTCACTCCTGGCTGCGTCATCGGCGCAGGACGCGGTGCATGGGCTGGCTGAGGCGCTCCCGCAGCAGGAGCGGCAGCCATCACAGGCGGCCCCTGCGGCTGCGGTGCCAGCGTAGGAGAAGCCCCTGCTACGGGATGTGCCCCGGTCGCTGGATGAGCCGCAGCCGCCGGATGGGCCCCCGTCGTCGGATGAGCCCCGGCCGCTGGAGCTGGACGAGCCCCCGCCCCGGGATGAGCACCCATCGCGGGATGCGCACCCGTTGTCGGATGAGCCCCCGCCGCGGGATGCCCACCCGCCACCGGACGCGCCGGCGCCGCTGGAGGCGCTCCTGCCGCTGCAATCGGAGGAATCGTCGGACGCGACCCAGCCGTCGGATGGGCGGCCGCTGGATGTCCCGGATGCGCTGAACCTGGGGCCACAGGCGGGCCGCCCGGCGTGCCCTGCTGCTGAGGCATCGCCGGTCGCATCGTCGCGCCAGGCGGAGTCATCGTCCGAGGATCCAGGGGGTGCGCCGCGGGAGCGAGCTGCGATGCGGATGGCGCGGGCCCAGGCGCACCGGCCGCCTGAGGCGCCCCTGAGCTGGCCATGGCCGCCCAGGCCGAAGGAGGCAGGCCGGGCCGCGCCGCCCCCGGCTGGGGAGCCGCACCCTGCGGAGGCGCAGGAGCCGCACCCTGCTGAGGTGCAGGAGCCGCACCAGCAGGCCTCGCCGGCCCCGGCGGAGCCGCCGCCCGAGGAGGCGCGACGGCAGGCTGAGCCTGGTCGTCATCCTCTGCGCCCAGGAACTCGCCCAGCGCGAGCTCCCCAATCGACGCCCTCTCCAGTGACATCACGGGTGCCGGAGTCGCGGTGGCCCGAGGCTCTGGCTTTTTCTGGCCCTCGTCATCCTCCGAGCTCAGGAACTGGCCGGGAGCGAGCCCGCCGAACATGCCCTTCTTCTCAGGGCTCCCCTCTGGAGCCGCGGGCCGTGGAGCTGCCGGCGCTCCCGGCGCTCCAGCGGCCGCCGTAGCGGGAGCTCCTCCAGGAAGCCGTGCACCGGCCCCGGTCTTGGACGCATCCGAGTCCAGCTTGATGTAACGCTCCGGGCGGACGATCCCGTAGCGCTTCTCCAGGTAGAGGTAGAGACGCAGTTCCGGAACGATGCACGGGATGATGCGCAGGCCCGTGGTGAACGACAGCTCATCCACCGCGGCCATGTCGGTGGGGCTCGCCATCGCGAGCTTCAGCTTGCGTCCGTCCACCGCGAGCGGGAACACGAAGTGCTTCTCGGCCAGCTCCGCCGAGATCACGCTGAGCGTGGCCACCGTCACGGCCTCGAACTCCGCGATCGTCGCCTGCGGATAGCGCGACTGCTCCGCGAGCACCGCCCCCAGCGTCTCGAGGTCCAGGTACTCCAGCTCGACCAGATTGGTCCCCAGCCGGGCGCCATAGATCATCTGGGCCTTGAGGGCCTCCTCGAGCTGGCCTTGGTTGATGAGGCCCTTGCGGACCAGGATCGCGCCGAGCTTTTCCGCCATGAGGGGGCCGATTCTAGACGGCTTCCGTGACGATGCGGGCTCAGTCCTTAGCCTCTGAGAATCTTCAGCCCTTCTCGAAACTTCCAGGAGCGCTGCGCTTTCACGGACTGTCGGTGTCTCCAGTTATACCTGTGTACGCAGCTCCCGCTGCATCCCCCAACACCCAGGAGTCGTAATGAACGGTATCCGATGGGCCTACCTGCTCGCGGCGCTTCCGCTCGTCGTCCAGGCCGCTCCCCCGAGCTCACACCCCCTGTGCGAGGCCTCCCCGCCCGCATCCCTGTCTCAGCGGCTCACCAAGGTGGGCGAGGACGTCCACCGCCGCTTCGAGTCACCCCACCCCTATGCCTCGCTCGAGGCGCGCACCGGCGTCGTCCACACGAGCGTGCTCCACCACCCTGGCGCGGCCTACATCGCTCCGCACTTCGAGCGGCTGGAGCTCGAGGAGGGAGACTCCGTCGTCGTCCGCTCGCCAGATGGCTCCCGCTCGTGGAGCTACGACAACTCGCACCCCGGCGCGCGAGATGGTTTCTGGGCCATCCACATCCCAGGAGACACGGCCATCATCGAGCTGCACAGCCAGCAGGGTGAGGGCCGCCAGGGCATCCTGAACAAGCATGGCTACTCCATCGATCGGTTCGCCCGCGGCTACACGAACCAGGAGATGGGCTTCGAGCCCATGGCGCTCTGCGGCGCGGACGACTCGCAGTGGGCGCCCTGCTACGCCAGCAGCAACCCGACGATCTACGGCCGCGCCCGTCCTGTGGCGCGACTGCTCATCGGCGGCAGCAGCGCCTGCACGGGCTGGCTGGTGGGCAGCCAGGGCCACCTGATGACCAACAACCACTGCATCACCACGGCCTCGGACGCGCAGAACACCAGCTACGAGTTCATGGCCGAGGGCACGAGCTGCTCGACGAGCTGCGCGAGCTGGTTCGGATGTCCAGGCACCATCGCCGCTTCGTCGGCCACGCTGGTGAGGACGGACGCCCCGCGTGACTACACCCTGGTGCAGCTGCCCACCAACCCGGTCAACACCTACGGCTACCTGCAGCTGCGCAGCACGGGCGCGGTGGTCGACGAGCGCATCTACATCCCCCAGCACCCGGCGGGCTACGGCAAGAAGATCGCCGTGACATCCTCGGACTCGCGCGATCAGTCCGGCTTCGCCGAGATCTACAGCCTCAACGAGGCGGCGTGCCAGTCGGGCGGCCCCAATGATGTGGGCTACTACGCGGACACGCAGGGCGGCTCGTCCGGCTCGCCCGTGATCGGCCACAGTGACAACCTGGTCGTCGCGCTGCACCACTGCGCCAACTGCCCCAACCGCGGCGTGCCCATCCAGTCGGTGATCAGCCACCTGGGCAGCAGCCTGCCGCAGTGCGCCCTGCCCGCCTCGGGCTGCCCCGATCCGAACGGGGACGGCTCGCCGCCGCCTCCTCCTCCACCTCCCCCGGCCAACTCGTTCAGCTACACGGCGAGCAACACGAACAGCGCGCAGCAGAACACCTCGAAGAAGGTGGTCGCCCTCACCGCGGGCCAGAAGCTCACCTTCGGCACGTGCGGCCTGACGGGAGCCACCGTCTCGGGAGACAGCTACCTGCGCCTCTTCGGGCCGAGCGCCACCGAGGTGGCCGCCAACGACGACGCGTGCGGCGGGCGGGGCTCCAACATCTCCTTCACCGCCACCACTGCTGGCAACTATGAGATCCGCGCTGGCTGCTACTCCAGCGGGAGCTGCGGCGGCACGGTCGTCTGGGAGATCACCACGCCTCCACCGCCTGGAGGGGGCACGTACTCCTTCAGCGCGACCAACACGAACAGCGCGCAGCAGAACACGGTGAACAGGGATGTCTCCGTCGCCGCGGGACAGAAGATCACCGTGGGCACCTGCGGGCTGACGGGAGCCACCGTCTCGGGAGACACCTACCTGCGGCTCTACGGCCCAACGGGCTCGCAGGTGGCGTCCAACGATGATGCCTGCAACGGGCGGGGCTCGAACCTGAGCTTCACCGCCACCTCCGCGGGGACGTACCAGATCCGCGCAGGCTGCTACTCCAGCACGAGCTGCAGCGGCACGGTGGCCTGGACACTCCAGTAATCACCTCCGGCCGGCGGGACCCGGGCTCTGGGCTCCCGCCGCGCCTGGTGGGCTCCGGCTCAGTACGCGTTCTTCGACAGGAAGCCGCCGAGCGCCGTGCGCACCAGGATCTTCAGGTCCATCAAGAGCGACCAGTTCTCGATGTAATAGAGATCGTACTCGATGCGCTTCTGGATGGACGTCTGGCCGCGCAGGCCGTTGATCTGTGCCCAGCCGGTGATGCCCGCCTTCACCTTGTGGCGCAGGTGGTAGCGCGGGATCTGCCGCTTGAACTCCTCGATGAAGACGGGGCGCTCGGGGCGCGGGCCCACCAGGCTCATGTCGCCCACCAGCACGTTGAAGAACTGGGGCAGCTCGTCGATGGAGTACTTGCGCAGGAAGGTGCCAATGGGCGTGCGCCG
>Ga0247825_10000161_pt1 | contig 39027 bp, 32 predicted proteins | sample 13C_Vanillin_Day_FD_194413 | JGI IMG/M metagenome (GOLD analysis project Ga0247825, IMG submission 194413) | Soil microbial communities from agricultural site in Penn Yan, New York, United States - 13C_Vanillin_Day48 | ecosystem: Environmental > Terrestrial > Soil > Agricultural land | place...
TGCGCACGCTGAGTGATCAGATCTCCCAGCGCTTCGACGTGGTGCTGAGCTGCGACAACGCCCTGCCTCATCTGCTCGAGGACGCGGAGCTCGCCGCCGCGGCCCACCACCTCCACGCCGTGCTGCGTCCCGGCGGGCTGCTCATCGCCACCATGCGTGACTACGACGCCGCGCAGCCCAGTCCCGGTGCAGCGGTTCCCACCGAGCTGCGGCTCCTTGGCGAGGGTGACTCACGGCGGCTCGTGTTCCAGGTGTGGGCCTGGGCCACCGATGGCCGAAGTTATGAGGTGGAGCAGTTCATCCTCCAGCCGCAGGGCGAAGGCTGGCGCACGACGAGCGCTCGCACTCGCTACCGCGTGCTCAAGCGCGAGGAGCTAAGCCGCGCGCTCATCACCGCTGGTTTCCGCGATGTGCACTGGTACATGCCCGAGACGAGCAGCTTCTACCAACCGCTCGTGACAGCCAGGCGCTCAGGGGCTTGAACTCTCCCCGCCTCAAGAGGTTCTCACCCATGCTTGACCTGCTTCGCCGCACCCTTCTCTTCCTGACGAGAGCGCTGATCCTCCTGATCTCTGGCTTGCTCTCGGCATGCGCGACCCACCCGAGGATGGGGCCATCCACTCGTGGCTTCGCGCTCTCGGGATACGAACCTGCCGCGCTGGCTCCCGAAGGCGACGAGTTCTCGGAGCCCCCGCTCTCGTCTCCAACCTTCCAACAGGAGCCCGACGCTGAAGCCTTGGAACGGGCACAGAGGGTGGAAGCCGGGCGCGCGCTGGAGACGGCATGGGCCGTAGCGAGCACCACGAACGCGCCCGGTGCTGAATGGGAGTTGCGCTTCTGGTCCCAGGGCGGTGCCCTGACGCTCCTCTCCTTGCGGAGAATCGAGGAGGGGGAGGGGCGTGCCGCTCCGGTGAGCAGAGGGGCCTTCCTTGAGCGCTTCAAGCGGGAGTTCCCCCAACTGATCGGGCTTCGGCCGCGCGAAGTCACCCTCACCCTTGAGCGAGAGGAGACGCGCTGGAGCGCGGACCTCGACACGTCCTCGCGGGACTCACCCCCCACGTACGCGCGGACACTTCCCTCCGCGCGAGCCGGTACTCCCCACGAGAAGTACCAGCAGGCCTTGGAGTTGGCGCGAAACCTGGCACGACTAATGACAGTGCCTCGCGGCGGAAGTGCCCGGCTGGGGGTGCTCGTCACGCTGGAGGACGACCGCATCTTGGGCTGGGAGCCAGGGGTTCTGGACTCCTCCGGAAGCGGCCCTGCGCTCCTCGCTTCTAACGAGGCGGTGACGACGCTTCTCGGCGTCGTGCTCCCATTCATGCGCGGCCTCGGCGAGCGCACGGTGGCACTCACCCTACTGGGGGAACACAATCAGGGCGAGGCCCGACCGCGCTGGCTGGTGCTGGATGCTCGGACACTGGAGCCCCCACCGCCTCCCGCAGAGGTCGCGGACTTCCATAAAGAGTACCGGGCGCTGCACGAGCGCATCATCTTCGAGTTCCAGGAACAGACGCGCGAATATGCCATCCAGGCAGCCAACTTCACCGTGGAGCAGATCGCCTACGCCGTCGTGGGCGGCATGCTGCTCAAGGGAATTGTGGTAACCCTCCGGGTGGCTGCTCCAACCGTTACCTCCATGCTCGCCCAGGGCGGCAAGGGCGCAGTGCGCTGGTTCCGTACCCTTCTGGTGCGCGCAGGGCCTGAAGAGCAAGCCCTGCTGCGGCAACTGTGGCTGAAGATCGAGACGCAGGGGTTCAGCTCACTCACCGCAGCAGAGAAGCAACAGCTCCGCGCGCTGATGGTTCGCCTGGAGAAGGTGCTGGGCAGACCACTGGACACCGACGCAAAACGCGAGCTTTGGAGGGCCGCACGCCAGGACTACTTCAAGCTGCATCATCCTGAGTTCGCCCAACTCTTGGGTGAGGCCAGGCTGAAGCTCTACCAAGTGCATCACATCTGCCCGATGGAATACGCCCACCTCTTCCCTCGGCTAGACATCAACGGCAAGGCCAATCTCGCGGGCCTCCACCGGAGCGTCCATGAGAGTATCAATCTCGTCTGGGGCTCCATGAGGGAGTTCTCGAGGAGCTTGAGCGCCCGGGACGTTCATCGAGTGGTTGGCATCGTCAATCGTCATTACTCACGTTGGTTCAACAAGCTCTATGACGCGACGGATGCCGCCGCGCTTGCCAATGCCGAGCGGGCCGCCTTGAGCGAGGTGGCCCAACTCAAAGTGCAGCTCGCTCTGTAAGCTGAGGCCACAACAAGATGTCCACTGACTCCATGCTGCCTGGACTCAACCGGCTCATCGAGATTTGCCAGCGCCACTCGCTCCGACTGAAGCGCTCCCCACCGGTCACGTCAGCCCCCCAACAAGGCGAAGTCCTCTTGGGAGCCCCCCTCGATCCTCAACTCGCCGCTGTCTATCGACGGCTCAGCGCCGCGGAATTCGGTGAGCTCGCCCTCTATGAGCCCACGCCTGACGAAGGAGGCCTCATCCCAGAAAACACGTGGCTGAGGCAGCGCGGTCAGATCCAATACTCTTCAGCACTCGTCTTCGGCTGGGAGCCAGGATTCTCCTTCTACTATGGCACCGTCCCGCAGTTGGCCGACGCAACGGGTATCCAGCCCGTCATCTACATCGAGGCCATGGATGTGCTCTTCGCAGTCCCCATCGCCTCCAGCGTCGACCGCTTCTTTGATCTGTATTCGCGCTATCTCGAACTCATGGTGCAGGATCCGAGCTACCTCAGCAGCGGGCTCCCCCATGTCCAGTTCCCATGGCACGTGCGGACGTATGTGGCCCAGGATTTTCCTTTGATCCATCAGGTGCGCGCCGGGCGCTTCGACTTCCTGAGCAACAACTACCGGGGCGCTCTCAAGTGGCTCCAAGAGCTACGAGACGTGCCCCCATGAGCCGCAGGTTCTCTTGAATCCTGAGAGCGTACGTCCGCCCACACTCTTGGCACCTGCATCCGGCTGCACATCGTGTTCAAATGCCTCCAACGGGCTCGGCCGGGGGCCTGTGAGCACGCAAGGAAGCGAGCGCCAACCTGCCGAATCATTTGACTTTTTGGGCTCGGAACTGAATGAGTGCGGCGCTCGTTCGTTCAGCCATGAGGCCCTCACGGCCCTCATGACCCACCCGGCTTCCCCTCAGGCTTCTCAATGACGTCCCTCTTCCTCCTCGCCCAGGCCACCCACACAGAGATCGGCTGGCTGAGCCGCAAGCTGCTCGGCGTCACCCTCACCAGCGCGGAGTGGGTGCTCTGGCTGCTGGTCATCCTCTCCGTGCTCTCCATCGCGCTCATGCTTGAGCGGGCCGTCTACTTCGCCACCCACCGGCTGCCTGACTCCGAGCTGCTCGCGCTCAAGCTGGCCCGCGGAGAGTTCGACGCCGTGCGCACCGCCATCCAGGGCAAGAAGGGCATGGAGGCCGCTGTCATCCGCGAGGGCCTCGACTCCACCGCTCAAGGCCCCGACACCGTCGAGCAGGTGATCGCCTCCACCGTCGCCCGCGAGCGTCCCCAATACGAGCGCTACCTCTCCTTCCTGGGCACCCTGGGCAACAACGCACCGTTCATCGGGCTGTTCGGCACCGTGCTCGGCATCATCAAGGCCTTCCATGATCTGGGCGCCACCAACGTGAAGGGCGCCGCCATCCAGCAGACCGTGATGGCCGGCATCTCCGAGGCGCTCGTCGCCACCGCCGTGGGACTGGCCGTGGCCATCCCCGCCGTGGTCGCCTTCAACGCCTTCAACCGTCAGCTCAAGACGATCACCAGCCGCACCAACGCCCTGGGCTTCGCCCTGGTGGGCAGCCTGCGCGCCGAGGGCCGCAAGGTCCCCTCGGCCGGAGAGGGAAAGTAGGCCATGGCTGGCGGCGCACCGCAGGACAACGAGGAAGAGATCACCGGCATCAACGTCACACCGCTGGTGGACATCGTGCTGGTGCTCCTCATCATCTTCATGGTGACGGCGAACTTCATCGTCCGCGAGACGGTCGAGGTCGACCTGCCCCGCGCCGCCAACGGCGGAGAGACGGTGCAGGGGCTCGTCAACGTCGTCATCGACAAGGACGGCAAGCTCTTCTTCGATGGCGCCGAGGTGGCCGAGGACGAGCTGTCCCGCAAGGTCTCCGAGGCCGTGGCCAAGGACAAGGACACCCGCGCCATCATCAGCGCGGATCAGGCCCTGCCATATGGGCGGGTGATGCGGCTCATCGACGTGGTGAAGGGCCAGGGCATCGCCAAGTTCGCCCTCAACATCCAGAAGGACGCGGCGCCAGCTCCCGCGGCCGCTCCCGCGAGCCCCTGAGCCGAGGCGCCGATGAGCCAGATGGCACTCGACAGCGCTCTGCCTCCTCGCCGCTCGCAGCAGTGGGCGTTGGTGTTCGTGCTCGTCTCGCTGGGGCTGCACGGCGCCGGCCTCGTCGCGCTCAGCTACATGAAGGAGCGCCCGCCCGCTGACATCCAGAAGCCAGTGGAGCTCGTCATGGTGGAGGTACAGAAGCCTCCGCCGCCTCCGCCGCCCGAGGAGCCCAAGCCTCCCGAGCCTCCCAAGGTGAAGCCGCCGCCCAAGCCGCCTCCCGTGAAGGTAGCCAAGGCGGAGAAGCCTCCGCCGCCACCTCCGGAGCAGGCCCCGCCGCCGCCCAACGAGCCACCGCCGGAGCCCACCAAGCCAGTGCCGCTCGTGGTGGGCATCTCCCTGTCCTCCACCACCAGCGCGGGTGGCTTCGCCGCGCCCGTGGGCAACACCGCCTACGGCAAGGTGGACGACAAGGCCAAGGCCCCCAGCGAGGTGAAGGAGTACGCCGCGCCGAAGTACACCCCCATCTACCAGGTGGACTCCGAGCCCAAGGTGGCCTCCGAGGTGAAGATCCCCTACCCCGAGGAGGCGCGCCGCGCTGGCATCGAGGGCACGGTGACGCTCTCCATCACCATCGACACCGAGGGCAAGGTGGTGGCCGCCAAGGTCGTCTCCGGCCCCGGCTACGGGCTGAACGAGGCCGCGCGCGACGCCATCAAGCGCTTCCGCTTCAAGCCCGCGATCAAGGGCGGCGAGCCCGTCTCCACCGAGATGAAGTACGCCTATACCTTCCTGCTGGACTGAGCGGGCTGGTGCTCAGGACGTCTGGTCCGCTGCACCTAGCCCGTCTTCCGCGTCTCCTCCTGCTGCTCCTTGAGCTTCTCCACCGCGCGCAGCATCACATCGCGCAGTGCGCGCAGATCCTCCGGAGAGAGCGCCGCGATGGCCACGGGCGGCTCGGCCAGCCGCTCCATCAGCCGCAGCCGCACCTCCGCGCCCGCCTCCGTCAGGCACAGCAGCTTCACCCGCCGGTCGTGCTCGGCGCTGCGCCGCTCCACCAGGCCTCGCGTCTCCAGCCGATCCACCAGCCCCGTCACGTTCGAGGCATCACACGACAGGTAGCCGGCCAGTGTGCTCATCGGCTGCGGCCCGTACCCCAGCGTCCTCAACACGTGCGCCTGCACCGGTGAGAGCTCGAACTCCGCCGCCAGCGCCGGGAAGTGCCGCATCCGATCCTGAATCAGCTCGAAGAGCGGTGCCCAAGCCTCGCGCGCCAACCCTTCCTGCGGCCGTGCAGGCTCCTCTGCCTCCACGCCTCGCAGCGCGCGCGCCTCCGCCCTTTCCCCTTGCGTCCTGCTCATGATCTCGATCCTACATTCACTCGTGCCCCATCGACAATTGACATTATCAACTATTGACAGCTACAAGCGCGCACCAATCTGTTGAGGAATAGACCTTAAGGATCCGGCCGTCGGGGGCCTAGTGCGGGAGAGCGTTCATGCGGCAGCAGCAGCTTCGGGGAGGCGCGAGCTTCTCGTGGTCGGGCGTGTGGGCGTTGGGGCTGGGCGGACTGATCGCGGTGCAGGCAGCAGGGTGCGGCTCGCGCGAAGGCGCTGCCCCGCAGGCCGCGAAGGCTCCCGCCGCGGAGCAGTCCACGGTCCAGGCCCCCACGGTGGTGGTGGGTGAGGCGCCCGTTCCGCGCTTCCTCACGCTCACCGGCTCGCTCACCGCCTTCGAGGACTCGGACGTGGCCGCGGGCGCTGGTGGCAAGGTGCTCTCCGTGCACGTCGAGCGCGGCTCCCTGGTGAAGAAGGGGGATGCGCTGGTGCGGCTGGATGCGCGCGCCGCCACCGCCAGCGCCACCGAGGCCCGCGCCCAGGTGGAGCTGGCCCGCACGCAGAAGGAGCTCGCCGAGGCCGACTGCGCGCGTAACCAGAAGCTCTTCGAGGGCGGCTCCGTCTCCGCCGCCGATCACCAGCGCGCGCAGGCCATGTGCCGCAACGCCGCCGCCACCGCCGCCGCCGCCGAGGCCCGCCTGAGCCTCATCGAGAACAACCTGGCGGACACCACCATCCGCGCCCCGTTCGACGGCATGGTGGCCGAGCGCGCCGTGGCCGTGGGCGAGTACGTCCGCCCGGACTCGCGCGTCGTCACCCTGCTCGCCACGGATCCTCTGCGGCTGGAGATCACCGTGCCGGAGTCCTCGGCCACCGGCGTGCAGAAGGGCCAGGAGGTGGAGTTCACCCTCACCGCCGCTCCCGGCATCGTGCACCGCACCACGGTGACGTACGTGGGCCCGGCCCTGCGCCGCGGCACGAGGGATCTGGTGGTGGAGGCGCTGGTGCCCAACCCCGGCAACCAGATGATCCCCGGCCAGTTCGCCACCGTGAAGCTGCGGCTGGGGGACGTGGCGCTGCCCGTGGTGCCGCGCACCGCCGTGCGCGCCGAGGGCAGCGAGTCCCGCATCTTCGTGGTGAACGAGGGCAAGCTCGAGGAGCGGCTGGTGCAGCTCGGCGAGGCGGTGGGGACGACGGTGGGAGTGCTGTCCGGAGTGCGCCCGGGTGAGCGCGTGGTGGCCACGGCCAGCGCGGAGCTCCGCGACGGCGTGAAGCTGCAGTAGGCGGCAAGGGAAAGGCCAGGGTTCAGTCATGCAGTGGCTCGCGAGCCTGTGCGTCCGTAAACCCGTCCTCGCGACGGTGCTCATCCTCTTCTTCTGTGTCCTCGGCGTCGCTGGCTACATCCAGCTGGGCGTGGACCGCTTCCCCAAGGTGGACCTGCCCTTCGTCACCGTCGTCACCCGCCTGCCCGGCGCCGCGCCGCCGGAAGTGGAGACGGAGGTGACGGAGAAGATCGAGGAGGCCGTCAACACCGTCAGCGGCATCGACGATCTGGTCTCCGTCACCTCCGAGGGCGTGAGCGTGGTGCAGATCGGCTTCGTGCTGGAGAAGGACGTGGACGTGGCGGTGCAGGAGATCCGCGACCGCGTCAGCCAGATCATCCCCGAGCTGCCGCGCGACGCGGAGACGCCCATCGTCCAGAAGCTGGATCCGGACGCCTCGCCCGTGCTCTTCCTCACGCTCAACGCGGAGAAGCCCCTGCGGGAGATCACCGAGTACGCGGACCGGAAGATCCGCCCCAGCCTGGAGAACGTGCCCGGCGTGGGCCAGGTCACCATCATCGGCGGGCGCAAGCGCCAGGTGAACCTGTGGCTGGACCCGGCGAAGATGCGGGCCGCCGGGGTGAGCGCGGCGGAGGTGCAGCGCGCGGTGGCTGGGCAGAACCTGATGGTGCCCGGCGGCAGCATCGAGACGGGCCCCTCGCGCCTGTCCCTGCGCCTGCGCGGCCGTGTGGAGAAGGTGGAGGACCTGGGCAGGCTGGTGCTGCGCGAGCGCGATGGCCACATCCTGCGCATCGAGGACGTGGCGCGCGTGGAGGATGGGGAGCAGGAGGCCGTCACCGCCGCGAGCCAGGACGGCAAGCCCTCTGTCATGCTCTCCATTCGCAAGCAGTCCGGAGAGAACACGGTGGCGGTGGTGGACGCCATCAACGAGCGCGTCGAGGCGCTGAGACAGAACCTGCCCGCCGGCTACACGCTGCAGGTGGTGCGCGACAACTCGGCCACCACGCGCACCAGCGTCTCCGCCGTGCGTGAGCACCTGGTGCTCGGGGCCCTCTTCGCCGCGCTGGTGGTGCTGCTGTTCCTGGGGAGCTGGCGCAGCACGCTCATCGCCGCGCTCGCCATCCCCACCTCCATCATCTCCACCTTCGCGCTGATGAAGGCCCAGGGTTTCACGCTCAACACCATCACCCTGCTGGCCCTGGCGCTGTCGGTGGGCATCGTCATCGACGACGCCATCGTGGTGCTGGAGAACATCTTCCGCCACATCCACGAGAAGGGCACCAAGCCCTTCCCCGCCGCCATCCTCGCCACGCGCGAGATCGGCCTGGCGGTGCTCGCCACCACCCTGTCGCTCATCGCCGTGTTCCTCCCCATGGCCTTCATGGGCGGCATCCCCGGGCGCTTCCTGAAGAGCTTCGGCTGGACGATGGCCTTCGCCATCGCCGTGTCCCTGCTCGTCTCCTTCTCACTGACGCCCATGCTGTCAGCGCGCTGGCTGAGCGCCTCACACGGTGGCCCTCACCAGAAGCCCCTGCTGGAGCGCCTCACCGACGCCTTCTACCTGCCCATCGAGCGCGCGTACGACAGAGCGCTGCGGTGGATGCTGAGCCACCGGTGGGTGGCCGTGGTGATGGCGGTGGTGACGCTGGGCTCGTGCGTGCCGTTGGTGCAGAAGGTGCCCAAGGGCTTCCTCCCCAAGAACGACGAGGCCCAGTTCGAGGTCAACGTCCGCTTGCCCGAGGGCACCAGCCTGGCCTCCACCCAGCTCGTCGCCGAGCGCCTGGGCCGCCAGCTGCGCGAGCTGCCCGAGGTCCGCTCCACGCTCGTCACCATCGGCGACAACAACGAGCGCGTCCCCAACCTGGCGAAGCTCTTCGTGCAGATGAAGCACCCGAGTGAGCGCCAGGACAGCCAGGACCAGGTGATGGAGCGGGTGCGCCGCGACATCACCTCCAAGCTGCCCAAGGAGTGGCGAGTGGGCGTCTCCGACGTTCCCGCGTTCGGCGGCGCCGGCACGCAGGCCACCGTGATGATGGTGGTCACCGGCCCGGACTTCAAGGAGCTGACAAAGTACGCCAACGCGCTCAAGGAGAAGCTCAAGGCCATCCCCGGCGCCGTGGACGTGGACACCAACCTCATCACCGGCAAGCCCGAGGTGAGCGCCTTCATCGATCGCTCTCGCGCCGCGGACCTGGGCGTGCAGGTGGCGGACGTGGCTGCCACGCTCCAGCTCTTCGTGGGCGGCGTGGAGGTGACCTCCTACGTGGAGAACGGCAACATCTACGACGTGCGCCTGCGCGCCGAGGCCAACGCCCGTGACAGCGTGGCGGCGCTCTCGCAGCTCACCGTGCCCTCGCTCCGGCTGGGCAGCGTGCCTCTCATGGACGTGGTGCGCCTGGAGCACGAGGAGGGCCCCGCCTCCATCAACCGCCTCAACCGCCAGCGCCAGGTGCTGCTCACCGCCAACACCGCGCCGGGCACGGGCTCCGGTACGGTGCTGGAGCAGCTGCAGCAGGCCGTGGTGGACCTGAAGATGCCGTCTGGCTACACGGCCAGGCCGATTGGTCAGTCGCGCGAGATTGGCCGCACGATGGTCAACTTCGCCATCGCCTTCGGCCTCGCCTTCATCTTCATGTACCTCATCCTGGCGGCGCAGTTCGAGAGCTGGCTCCACCCCATCACCATCCTCCTGTCGCTGCCGCTCACCGTCCCCTTCGCCCTCATCTCCCTGCTCCTGTTCGGCCAGGCGCTGGACATCTACTCCATGCTCGGCCTGATGGTGCTCTTCGGCGTGGTGAAGAAGAACTCCATCCTTCAGGTCGATCACACCAACCAGCTCCGGGCCGCGGGCCTGGAGAAGAACGAGGCCATCGTCGTGGGCAGCCGGGACCGGCTGCGCCCCATCCTCATGACGACGCTCTCCTTCGTCGCGGGCATGATCCCGCTGGTGACGTCCACGGGCATTGGCGCCGCCTTCAACCGCGCCACCGCGGGCGTGGTGGTGGGTGGACAGACGCTCTCCCTGGTCCTCACCCTGCTGGTGACGCCGGTGGCCTACTCGCTGATGGACAGCCTGGCGGCCCGGGCGAAGCGCGGCTTCAACCGCGTCTTCCCCCCGCGCTCCGCCGAGGAGACCGGCCAGTTGGAGGTGCTCCAGGCCTATGCCGAGCCCTCCCACGCCATGGGCCATGGCGTGGCCACCGTCTCTCACCTCAGCCCCGAGGCCCTGGCTCCGACTGTGCCCCCAACGAAGCGTGTGGAGCCCCTGCCGTGAAGTGAAGCGCAGTGGCTCCTCCGCGCTCACGGAGCACTCCACTTCTCACTGGCTTCACGCGCTCGACTGTGCTCCATGCAGCCCTGCTCATGATGACGGCCCGCGACGCGCGGGCCCTGGAGGATCGATCGTATGACGCCCCTTCTGGCGCTGGCCCTCGCCGTGACAGCCGCGGGACCAGTGCTGACGCTGGATGAGGCGCTGGCCGAGGCCGACCGCAAGAACCTGGACCTGAGGGCCGCGCGCGCCCGGCTCCAGCAGGCGGAGGAGACCTCCCGCAAGGCCTGGGCGGGCTACCTGCCCACCATCACGGCCAACGCCTCGTATACGCGCAACCAGGCCGAGGCCCGTATTCCCTTCCCCGTGGGCAGCAACATCCGCGACGTGGGCGCGCCCACCAGCGAGCCCGGCACCCTCCCCGGCAATCCCACCAACCTGCAGGTCGTCCCTGACGAGGTGCTCGACATCACCATCCAGCCTTTCAACGCGCTCAACGCCCAGGTCGAGCTGCGCCAGGCCCTCCTCGTCCCCACGCTGTGGGCCGCCATCAAGGCCGCCACCCAGGCCGAGCGGCTGTCCCAGCTCTCCACCGAGGTTCAGCGGCGGGAGATTCTCTTCGTCGTGGCGCAGGCCTACTATGGGGCCGCCGCGTCCCAGGCCGCGCTCACCGCGCAGCAGCGGCTGCTGGAGCTCAACCAGGCGCGCGAGAAGGACACCGTGGCGCGCTTCGAAGCGGGCACGGTGACGCGGGTGGCCGTGCTGCGCGCGCAGCTGGACCGCACGCGCGCCGAGCAGGATCTGCTGCGCTCGCGCAACGCCCTGTCCGCCGCGAAGCTGGCGCTCGCCACGCTCCTGCAGCGGGATCCCAACTTCGAGCTGGCGCCGCCGCCCGAACCCGCCCTGCCCGCCTCACAGGAGGGATTGGCGGAGACGGCGATCGAGCAGCGCCCGGATGTGGCCGCCGCACGTGAGGGAGAGGCGCTCGCGAACACCAACCGCCGTGGCGTGTGGCTCAGCTTCCTGCCCACGCTGGGCTTGTCCGCCGCGTACCGGTGGAGCAACGCGGGCGGCTTCACTGGGCAGAACACCACATGGCTGGTGTCGCTGGGAGCCTCGTGGACGATCTGGGATGGCGGCCTGCGCGAGGCCAACCTGCGCGAGCAGTCCGCGCGCGTGGCCGAGGCCGAGGCTCAGCGGCTGGCGGCCGAGGCGCGGACCCGTGAAGAGGTGGCGCGCTACCAGCTGGAGCTGGAGAGCGCCCTGGCCAACCGCGCCAAGGCCCAGGAGGCGGTGTCGTTGGCGCGCGAGTCCCAGCGCCTGACGGACCTCAGCTTCCGGGCGGGCGTGGCCACGTACCTGGAGGTGGCGGATACGAACACCGCCCTCACCTCGGCCGAGGTGGGCTTCGTGGCAGAGCGGCTCTCGGCTGCGCTCTCGGCGCTGCGGCTGCTCAAGGCGGTGGGGGCGTTCCCACCTCCCAGGCTGGCCGCAGAGGAGAGCGCACCCAGCTCGTCTGGCAGCTCTCCAGCTTCACAGCCGAGCCACTGAGCCACTGCGCACACTCCGATCGACCCAGGGAGCCATGGGCCCGGTGGGTTGGAAGGATCGCGGAGCAGAGTGTCTGATGCGCGACACGAATCGGTTTGTGTCCCGAGAATCACGATGCTCCGCCCCCCTCCAGAGAAACAGCTCCATGATCCGCGCGCCGTTGCGCTCCTCGCCATCCTGGCCTGTGCCCTCCTCGCGGGGTGTGAAGGCAAGGCAGAGCTGAGCCTGACGGGCTCGCCGCCACGCACTGCCCCCGCTCCCTCTACTCCGGGTGCTCCCTCGCCTGAGCCGATCCCGGCCTTCCGGCCAGCACCTGTCACGCTGCGCATCCTGCTGAGCTGGCAGTACCGCAACGCCGTGGGCGCGCTGCTGGGCACCGAGGCCGCCAACGCGGTCGAGCCTCCTCCAGACAGCGCCCTCAATGGGTTTGATGCCATCGGTGCCTCGCAGCTGGCGCTGGGGCCTACCGCCATTGAGCTGTACGAGCACTCGGCCCTGCGAGCCGCCAGGGCTGCGCTCTCCAGCACCACGGGCCGCAGTGCCCTGGTCGGATGCACGCCCGAGTCCGCCAGTGACGAGGCCTGCATGCGCGGCTTCTTGAGCCGGTTCGGACGCCGGGCCTGGCGCCGGCCGTTGACCGAGATCGAGCTGGCCACCTGGGTTGCCGTGGGCACGCAGGCAGGCACGGACTACAACGACTTCTACCGGGGGGCGGAGTTCGCCGTCGCTGGCCTGCTCCAGTCCCCTTACTTCATCTACATGGTGGAGGCGGGGCAGCCGGATCCCGCGCACCCCGACCGCCTCAAGCTCACCGGCTACGAGCTGGCCACGCGGCTCTCCTTCTTCCTCGCGGGCACGACGCCCTCCGAGGAGCTGCTCGCAGCGGCCGAGCGCGGCGAGCTGGACACGCGCGAAGGCATCCGCACCCACGCCCAGCGGCTCGTGGCCAGGCCCGAGGCGCGTGAGGCCCTATCCCGCTTCTTCGACGAGTACCTCCACCTGAGCCAGCTGCCGGAGCTCCCGAAGAACCTCGCCCTCTTCCCGTTCTTCACCCCCGAGCTCGCCACGAGCATGCGCGAGGAGACGCAGCGGTTCCTCGCGGACCTGGTCTGGGAGAGGAACGCGGACTTCCGTGACGCGTTCGACGCGGACTACACCTTCGTGAACAGCGCGCTGGCCAACCTCTATGGCTTGGAGAGCGCCCCGGAGACGGGCTTCACCCGGATGACGCTGCCGCCAGCGACTGGGCGTGGGGGGCTGCTGGGACAGGCCAGCCTGCTCTCCCTGCTCTCCTATCCGTCCACGACCTCGCCCACCCAGCGCGGCAAGTTCGTGCGTGAGCGCCTCCTGTGCCAGCCCATCGCCGCGCCGCCCCCCGGAGTCATTGCCAGCTTCCCCGAGCCGCAGCCGGGTGAGCCCCCCAGGACGATGCGGGAGAGGCTCGTGGAGCACCAGAGGAACCCCTCGTGCTCGAGCTGCCACAGCATGATGGACCCGATCGGCCTGGGGCTGGAGAACTTCGACCCGGTGGGCCGCTTCCGCGACAGCGACAACGGCGCCCGCATCGATCCGGTGAGCACCTTCGATCAGCTCGGCACCTTCCAGAACCCGCGGCAGCTCGGCCGGCTCCTGCGCCAGCACGAGCGGCTCGTTCCCTGCTTCATCCGCAACCTGTTCCGCATGGCCACCGGCCACGTGGAGGTGGGAGGCGAGACGGCTCCCCTGCGGGAGCTGGACGCGGCCTTCGCCGCCTCGGGCTACCACGTGCGTGATCTGCTCGTGGAGATCGTCTCCAGCGATGCCTTCCGTTACGCCAGCCACCAGGAGGTGCAGTGATGGCTCCCTTCCGCCTCAGCCGACGGACGTTGCTCAAGGGCCTGGGCGCCGCCGTGGCGCTGCCCACCCTGGAGGCCATGCTCAACACCCACGGCACGGCCTATGCCTCTGGGGGGACGATCCCCAAGCGCTTCGCCACCTTCTTCTTCGGTAACGGCGTTGTGCTCGACAGGTGGCGCCCCTCGGGCACGGGCCCCAGCTGGAACCTGAGCCCCGCGCTCGCGCCGCTCAGCGCGGTCAAGGACTACGTCAACGTCGTCACCGGCTACAAGGTGAAGAGCCCGATGATGCGTGCCCACCATGATGGCGCCGCGGGCATCCTCTCTGGCCATCCCTTCATCGAGCTGCCGCCGGGCAACGCCAACTACGCCTCCAAGTTCGGCGGGCCCTCCATCGATCAGGTGGCGGCGAGCAGGATCGCGCAGGGGACAACCTTCGCCTCCGTCCAGCTCGCCGTCTCCAAGCGCGTCTCCGCGGGCGAGGGGCCCACCCTGCGATACATCTCCCACAGAGGGCCGGACCAGCCCATGCCGCCGGAGTTCAACCCGGCCGCGCTGTTCACCCGCCTCTTCGGCAACTTCACGCCGGTGGACCAGACGGATCCGCGCAACTCCCTGCGCACCAGTGTGCTGGATGCGGTGAGGGATGACACCCGGCGGCTCCAACAGCGGCTGGGGAGCGCGGACCGGGCCCGGCTGGACGCCCACCTCACCCACATCAGCGAGCTGCGCCAGCAGATCCTCGCCCTGCCGCCCGAGATCATCGGCGCCTGCGCCCGTCCTGAGCCCGTCACCCAGACGAACCGGGATGTGGACGGCAAGGAGCCGCTGGAGGCGGTGAGCAGGACCATGAGCGATCTACTGGTGATGGCCTGGGCGTGCGACCTGACGCGCGTAGCCAGCTACATGTTCAACGGCGGGGTGAGCGCCACCGTGTTCCACATGCTGGGCCAGACGCAGGGCCACCATGACCTGACCCACGACGCGAGCAAGCAGAACCAGGTCCACGACGCGACGGTCTGGGTGGTGCGGCAGTTCGCCTATCTGCTGCAGCGGCTGAAGGCGACGCCGGAGGCCTCGGGCAACCTGCTAGACAACAGCTGCCTGCTGCTCACCTCGGACGTGAGCGACGGGCTCAGCCACTCCGTCACGGACTACCCCATTCTCGTGGCGGGGCGGGCGGGCGGATACCTCAAGTACCCCGGCATCCACATCCGCTCCCCCAATGCGCAGAACACCAGCGATGTGCTCCTCACCTGCCTCCGGGCTGTGGGCACGGGTGTCACCTCGGTGGGCGCGGCCCAGGGACTCAGCTCGACCGAGTGTGCCGCCCTCAAAGCTTGACCGCCGTACAGTGATGGACACGCCCCTTCCATGTCGGGCCTCCCATATCCACCTTCACCGCCAATCTTCGGATGGGTGCCGCAGAAGGCCTGGGAGGTAACAGATGGAGCTGGAGAACAGAGCGGCGGAGGTGGAACGGCAGGAGCCTGGGAACAACCCGCTGCGGCCGGCGCTGACGGGGCTGTTGAAGCCTGATCCCTCGAGTCCGGGAGTCAACGTCCTCACCTCGACACTCGAGGATCTGTCCTACCCCCAGCCCCAGTCCGACTTCCCCGCACGCTGGGTCTCTGAGGCGCGCTTCTTCGACGCGCTGGCGGAGAAGGTGGCCGCCAGGCTCCAGCCGCTCGACCCGCGCGCGGTGGCGCGCTACTACGAGCCAGAGCACCCCTGGTTCAACAAGGAGTTCCGCTTCAAGCTCCTGGGCAACCTGCGCGGCAAGCAGGTGCTCGACGTCGGCTGTGGAGAAGGCAGCAACTCCGTGCTGATGGCGAAGTACGGCGCCCGTGTCACGGGAGTGGACATCTCTCCGGGTTGCGTCGAGGTGTGCAGGCAGCGGGCTCAGATTGACGGTGTCGAGTCCCAGACACAGTTCTTCTGCTCGCCGCTGGAGACCATGAACCTGCCCAAGGAGTCCTTCGACATCATCTGGGGGGACGGGATCCTGCATCACGTCATCCCGGAGCTGGACACGGTGCTGCACCATCTGATGCGGTGGGCGAAGCCCGGAGCCCTCTTTGTCTTCTCCGAGCCGGTGAGCCTCGTGCCGTGGCTGCGGAAGCTGCGCAAGGGCGTGCCCATCCACACCGACGCCACGCCGGATGAGCGTCCGCTGGAGAAGGCCGAGCTGTCCGTCATCATGCGCCACCTGCCGAACCTGGAGATGAAGTGGTTCCACCTGCTGGGGAGGCTGGACCGTTTCATCCTGCGCGACCACAACTACGAGCGCGCTCCGCTGGGGCGCCGGCTGCTCCTGGACGCGCTGGGGCGCGTGGACGAGCTGGTGCTCTCGGTGCCGCACCTGCAGGCCCTGGGCGGCATGTGCGTCATGTACGGCTGGAAGGCCGGCCCTCGGTAGGACGGCCCTCTCAGCGAGCCGGGCTATCCGCGCTTGAGCAGCTTGAAGGCGACCTGACGGCCATGTCCGCCCCTCATGGCCAGGTGGATCCACAGGATGGCGAGCGACTCCAGGAGGGCGGCGTTGCGCAGCGGGCCCACGTCCACGGGCGTGAAGCCCGCGCGGCTGGCGATGGATGACACGAGCGCCTTGGCCTCCGCGTCATCTCCCGCGAGCTGTACGTCGACGCTCGTGCTCCCGAGCTTCGGATCAAGGTGGAACTCGGCGCCGAAGGTGTTGAAGCCCTTGATCACGCGCGCCTGGGGGAAGGCCTTGGCGAGCGCGGCGGTGAGGGAGCCCTCGGGGGGCGGCGTATGGACAGGGCCGTCGTCCCACTTCAGCGGGTTGTTGCAGTCCACGAGCACCTTGCCGGAGATGTCTCCCATGGCGCGGGTGGCCTCCATGACGGCGTTGGCGGGGACGGAGAGGAAGATGACGTCCGCCCACTTCGCGGCCTCGGGGATGCTGGTGCCCTCCGCCTTGCCCTCGCACCGGGCGATCACGTCATTGGCATCCGAGCCCTCCCGGACACCGAAGCGGATGGAGAAGCCGTTGCGGGCAAGCTGGATGCCCAGGTTGCCCCCGACGTTGCCGGCGCCAACGATGGCGATGCGCGGATTCTGGCTCATGACGTCTCTCCTGAAGGTGGGGAGGCCGAGTGCCTCTCCCTGCACCTACAGGTGTAACGCGACCGGGGCGCCAGGTGTGTTGCATTCTTCGCAACGCAGCCATGCACCTCACGCAACATTGCCCCGGCGCCTCAGCCTCCAGCGCCCTGAACGAGCGAGATCGGCGGAGGGCTCTCCGCGGAGCTGGGGGCCGCGGGGCTCTGGGCGAGGTAGATGCGCTCGAGCAGCTTGCGCTGGTGGATGATCGGCTTGTCGTACTTGCCCAGGCGCATGCCCTTCAGGCTGTACGGCGTGTCGGCCACCGTCGGGATGAAGAGGGCATCATCGCGAACCTCGAACCAGGCGAGCACGGGCTGGACCCTGCGCACCACGGGCATCAGGGCCCGGAAGCGCGGGTCCATGAGCTTCAGGAACGAGAAGACGTGGAAGCGAGTGGTGCGCGGCGTCTCCGGCACCATGAAGATGGCGAAGTGGTGGCGGAACGGACGGGGCTCTCCCGAGGGCGCCGTCCAGTGGATGTTGTAGCCGGTCCGCACGGGATCGAAGCGCGTCACCCAGTCGTTGTGGAAGATGTCCCCCCGCTTCAGCAGCAGCAACTGGATGAGCCGGCTGGCGCGCTGGGGCGCGCTGTAGTGCACCTCCGTCCGATCCTCGTGGTTCTCCGCCGAGAATTCGATGGCCCCGGTATCGTGCTCATCCCACCCCAGGCGGGTGTGGACGAACGGGGTGTGCTCGTCCTCGCTGAAGTTGTCGAGCGCCACGTGCAGCGGCGCGCGGAAGAGCATGGAGAAGGAGCCTGTGAGCTCGAAGCCCTCGGGGGCGAAGTCTGGGATGGCCGTCAGCGGCGCGTCCCGGGCCGCCAGCCAGAGGTACCCGTGGCGCTCGACGAGCTGGAAGGAGCGGACATCGCACTTCTTGAGGTCGGGCTGGCTGGGGCTGCGGCCATGTCCCTCGGCGTCGAAGTTCCAGCCGTGGTATGGGCACTGCAGCCGCCCGTCCTTGCGGACCTTACCCGCGGAGAGTGGGGCGAAGCGGTGGGGGCAAGTATCCGCGAGCGCGGCGGCCTTCCCCGTGGCGTCTCTGAACAGCGCGTAGGCGCGGCCCGCCAGCTCGATGCGCACAGGCTTCTTTCGCAGCGCGCGGGCGGACAGAACGGGGTGGAAGAAACGGGTGACATCCGGCATGGGATCCATACGTCTCAGCATACTCCCGCAGCTCGGCCTGGCGCTCTTGGTCCTGGGGACAAGCTGCGTCCGCCGCCCGCTCGCCACGTGTCCGGAGAAGGGCGGAGCGGACTGGCGCGAAGTGAACAGTCCCCACTTCCGTATCTCCACGGACCTGGGCTCGCGCGTGGCGCGCTTCACGGCCGTGGAGCTGGAGCAGCTGCGCGCCGCCCTGCTGCTCGCCTGGGGAAGCGAGGTGGATCCGCCGGGGCAGGTGGAGGTCATCGTCGCCCGCAGTGAGATGGAGCTGGAGGAGTTCACCCAGGGCGCTGTCCTGGAGGCCTTCACCGATTCTTCCAGCCGGAGCCCGCTGATGGTGATGGCCGGCGAGGGCTTGTTCCTGCGAGAGGAGCCCGAGGGACTCCAAGTCCAAGCGCACGAGCTGGCCCACCACATCCTCCGCTTCGAGATGGTGCGTCAGCCCCGGTGGCTCTCGGAGGGCCTGGCCACCTGGGCCCAGACGGTGCGCTTCTCGTCCTTGCGGAGGAAGGCCACCTTCGGGGGGATCCATTGGAACTCCCTCCGCTATGTGCTGTCCCACAAGCCGCTCACGTTGGAGAAGCTGTGGGCCTGGGACGAACAGCCACTGACCTCGGTGGCGGAGACGGTGCCCTACTACGCGTCCTCGTGGCTGTGGGTGGTGTACTTGATGGATCAGCACCCGGAGCGCTTCCGGGACTTCATGGATAGGCTGGGCCGTGCCGAAGAGCCCCGCCGCGCGTGGGAGGAAGCCTTCGAGGGGGTGACGGGGCTCAACGAGGCCGTCCAGAGGTATCAGCCCCAGCAGAAGGAGCAGCTCACCGTGGAGCTGCCTCGCATCACCCCGAAGCTCAAGGTGCGCGAGCTGGACTGCGCGGAGATCCACGCCTTGCGCGCGCGGCTCTTCCTGCGCAGCCCGGGACGGCGCTCCCTGGAGACACGGCTGAGCCTGGCTTCTAGGGAGGTGGAGGAGGCGCTGCGCGAGGATCCAACAAATGTAAACGCCGTGCTCCTCCAGGCGAGCCTCACCGTGGAGCCGGAGCAGAGGCTCACCCTGGCTCAGGCCCTGGTGAGGGCCCGGCCGGAGAGCGGGCCTGCGTGGAGCTTGCTGGGACAGGCTCTTCAGGAGACGAACGCTCCAGCGGCTGCGCAGGAGCAGGCGCTCCAACGGGCCCTGAAGCTGGATCCCGAGGACGTGGACGCACTGGTGGCGATGGCCTGGCTCCACACCGAGAGAGGAGAGACGGCCGAGGGGCTCGCGAAGGCAGAGCGCGCCGTGGAGCTAGCGCCAGGCCGGGCCTCCACGCTGGAGGCCTACGCGGCATTGCTCTTCCAGTCCGGGCGGTGCGAGGAGAGCGTCATTGCGCAGCAGCGTGCCATCGGCATCGTGGGCGCTCACGTCACGGAGGCACTGAGGGAAGCCGCCGAGGCCACGCAACTGGCGATGCGGCGGAAGCTCGCCGAGTACATGGGGCACTGCAGAGGCGAGCCGAAATAACCCACTTCCTACCCTTCACACGAGGTGCGCGACTTCGAGCTCGAAACCCTTGGCCTTCATGTCCACGAGCACGCGGCGCAGCTTCTGGGAGATGACCAACTGAGGCTCTGGACGAAGGTAGCCTCGCCTCAAGCCAAACATCTTCTCGGTGCAGAGCAGATCACTGCCGTCATAGCTGGAGCGGAGTACGAAAAACTCGGAGAGCCAGGTCAGACCTGCTGTGTGCCCCCTGGGGCAACGGTGCTCATTCTGGTCATCCAAGTCGAACGGAGTGTTTCCAGTCACGGTGCGGGGGCTGAACTTCACAGGGCTGGACGTCACCACAAGCTGACTCCACTCCGAGGGTTCCAAACCCCTGCGTTCCCGGTGCAGCACGGGCTGGAACTTTGCTCCCTGAAGGCCGTGCTCGCTGAAGGCGTTGGCGAAACGTCGCGAAACGACGATTTCTCCACCAATGGTCCGGGCAATATCCTTTCCCTTGGGGATGCGTCTCGTATCAAGAATCAGCGCTGAGGTCTGGCTGGCCCCCACACCGCAGCGCTTGCAAGCGGTTGTTTCATCGTAGGCAGTGCCACACTCCTCGCCTGTGGGCTCGAATACGGTGCGAACGATCACGTGCAGCAACTGGGCAGCCTGAAGCTCCTTCTCGGAATACTTTCGACGTACATCCCAGTAGATGAAGAAGAACCCTCCGTTCTTGCGATAAGTCCGCTGGATCTCGCCGATCTGTTGGACACGTTCATCAGTGGTGGGCAGCACGACTCGTCGCAGGGTGTCGCTCAAACGAGTTCCCAGGTTGGGCTCGAGGAATCTCTGTGCGAGCCCTTCATCAATGCGGAATTCGATGGTCTCTCGCATGGTTATGGCTGGATGCCCACTAGTTGAGGAATCGGGTACTTCGAATACACGCGCATCAGGATTCCAATCAACTCCTGTGAAGTAGGTCGCCTCTGCTGGCCATATGGCCACTCCCGGCGGAACTCCTGTGTGATTGCCTGATGGTACGGTTTGAGCAGCCGGTAAGTCTGCCCCCGCACTGCCCCCCCTAGGTACTTTGGAATCGCATGGTGTTCCTCGTACCCTGTGCTGTTGGGATACCGAGCCTGCGCTTCCGCCAATCTCTGGAAATAGAGTTGGCGTGTCTGCTCTACCAGCCGTTGGTTAGGAGGCAGGTGTCTCCAATAGCTGAGTTCATTCGGTGTTGACCTCGGAGTGAGCAGAGGAGGTGGCCGCCTCGAACCCGGGCCCCCTCGGCGTACGGGGCGTCGGGCCAGGAGCGGCTCGTCAGCTATGGGTACTCCTGCTGCGGTCGCATCCTCCCAGCAATGGGCAGGGAGAATGGCCCAAGCCAGTGGGGCCCCATAGACGTCCAGCACCTCAATAAAAACCGGAGCTGAGACGCTTTCGTCTCCTGCACGATCAATCCCCGTTCGAAGTGTGCCTCCAGATGAGGCACATCCCCACAGCGCAGCGAGTACCACACCCAGTGCCAGGAGCTTCATCTTACACATGGAGGGTTCCTTCGAGGTCCAAGGCAGAATCAACCCTAGCACCCACCGCGCGTGCGGAGATCCTCACCTCGCGCCTGAAGTACACTGAGGCTGCCGTGGACACGCCCGCCCCCAGCCGCCGCCGTCGCCTGCTCGTGGTAGCGACCTTCCTGCTTCCCGCCGTGCTCGCGGTCGGCGGTGTGCTCTACGTCCACGGGCTCCTGCCAGCCTTCGTCCCAAGCGGGGACTTCCCCTTCCACTACAACGGCTATGCGCACGTGCTCCGGCACGTGAAGCCGGATGGAGACGTGGACTTCTCCGCCATCGGCCGGGAGCGCAAGGAGCTGGACACCTTCGTCCGCTTGCTGGCCGCCTTCTCACCGCGCTCTCGACCGGACCTCTTCCCCAAGCCCGAGGACGCACTGGCCTACTGGCTCAACGCCTACCACGCGCTGGTGCTGCAGGCGCTCGTGGACGAGTACCCCTACCTCGAGAGCGTGAAGGATCCCTGGCTGGGGCGCTTCTTCTGGGGCCGCTCGTGGCCGGTGGGCGGCCAACGGCTGACCCTCTGGGCCCTGGAGCACCGCATCCTCCAGCGTGAGTTCGCGGATCCCCGCATCCACCTGGCCCTCTTCCACGGCACCCGTGGAGGACCACTGCTGGACGGCGCGCCCTACGAGCCCGCCTTCCTCGACGCACAGCTCAACGATGCGGCCCGCCGCTTCATCGGCGATCGGCGCCACGTGCGGTTGGAGAAGGACACTGTCCACCTGGCACGCGTCTTCAACACCTACCGCGAGGACTTCCTCTCCGCCCTGCCCGAGGGCCGCCGGGACAGCGTGCTCCAGTTCGTATGGGCCTTCCTGCCCGACACCTGCACGGAGCGGTACGGCTGCGACACCCGGAGCGATCTCGATCGGGCGTGCGGGCCGAAGCTCGACCGGTGCCAGCTTGTCTTCGAGCCCGAGGATCCCTCGCTCCCGGATGCCGCCGAGCGCGACGCCCGGGCGGGTGCTCCCTGAACCTCACGCCGGCAGCTGTGGGCCAACCCGCGCGCCCCTCGGTGGCTCGCGGTCCCTGCTGGCGGCTCGCTCCCGGCGCGAGCGCCAAGCCTTCTCCGCACCGATGACGGGGAGGATGATGGTGGCCACCAGAGCGGACAGCCCGAGTTCCTCCCAGCCCAGCGCCGCCGTGCCGAACACCTGCTGCATGAAGGGCAGGTAGATGAACCCAATCTGCAGCAGCACCAGCACGCCAATGCCCACGAAGACGGTGGGATTGCTGAACAGCCCCAGCTTGAAGATCGAGCCCTTCAGGCTGCGGCACATCAACATGTAGAAGATCTGGAACACGATGACGGTGGTGACAGCCATGGTCTGCGCCTCTCGAAGCGCCGTCTCGTGCCCCACGCTTGGCGCCTCGGAGGCGTATTCCAAGAGGAACAGCCCGATGGCGCCCGCCGCCATCAACACGGCCGCCACCAGGGTGCGCGCCTTCATGAAGCGGCTGATCACGGGCGCTGTCGGGCTGCGCGGCGAGCGGTGCATCACGTTCAGCTCCTTGGCCTCGAAGGCCAGGGGCAGCGCCAGCGCCACGGTGGCCACCAGGTTGATCCACAGGAGCTGCGTGGGGAGCATCGGCATCAGCGGCGCCAGTGCCCCGGCCACCTGCTGGATCGGGAAGAAGGCCACGCTGCACGCCAGGATGAGCGCCAGGCCCAGGTTGGTGGGCAGCACGAACGCCAGTGACTTGATGAGGTTGTCATAGACGCGGCGGCCCTCCTCCACCGCCGCGGCGATGGAGGCGAAGTTGTCATCCGTGAGGACGATGTCCGCTGCCTCCTTGGACACGGCTGTACCGGTGATGCCCATGGCCACGCCGATGTTGGCCTGCTTGAGCGCTGGCGCATCGTTGACGCCATCACCCGTCATGGCCACCACGTGGTGCCGGGACTGGAGCGCACGCACCAGCCGCAGCTTGTGCTCGGGGGCCACGCGCGCGAACACGTTCGTGGACGCCGCCACCTCCGCGAGCAGCGTGTCGTCCATCTCCGCGAGCTGCCGGCCTGTCACCGCCGATCCCGCGGTCTTTAGCCCCAGCTCCCGGCCGATGCACTCCGCTGTCTTCTGGTGATCTCCGGTGATCATCTTCACGACGATGCCCGCCTCGTGGCACGCCCGCACCGCCACGATGGCCTCCTCACGCGGCGGATCGATCATCCCCTGCAGTCCCAGCAGCCGGAAGCCGCCCGCGACGTCCTCCATCTCCAGCTTGGAGGACGTCGCTGGCACCCCTTTGACTGCCATGGCCAGCACGCGCATGCCGGCCGCGGCCATGCGCTCGACCTCGGCGAGCACCGTGCGCGGGAGCAGCGCGTCCCCGAGCTCGCAGCGCCGCAGAACGGCCTCCGGCGCACCTTTGAGGAAGACATGCCGGCGGCCTTCCCCATCCTCATGCAAGGTGGCCATGAACTGGTTCTCCGACTCGAAGGGGATGGCATCCACCCGGGTGAAGCGCTCGCAGAGTTCTCCCGCTCGCAGGCCCGCCTTCTCCGCCGCCACCAGGAGCGCGCCCTCGGTCGGATCGCCCGAGACCTCCCATGTCCCATTCCGCTCCTGGAGCGCGGCGTCATTGCAGAGCCCCCCCGCCAGGAGCAGCTCCCTCGCAACCGTGGGCGCCGCTTCCACAGGCACTCCACCCTGGAGCAGGCGCCCCCGTGGCTCATAGCCCACGCCTGACACGGACCAGGCTCCAGCCGGCGTCCACAGCGCCTGCACCGTCATCTCGTTGCGCGTGAGCGTGCCCGTCTTGTCCGTGCAGATGACGGTGGTGCTCCCCAGCGTCTCCACAGCGGGTAGCTTGCGGATGACAGCCCGGCGCGCCGCCATTCGCTGCACCCCGATAGCCAGGGCGATGGTGACGATGGCGGGCAACCCCTCGGGGATGGCGGCCACGGCCAGGGTGATGGCCACCATCAACGCCTCGCTCGCTTGATAGCCGCGCAGCAGCCCCACGCCCAGCAACACCGCTGACACCAGCAGGATGGCCACGGTGAGGTAGCGGCCAATGGAGGCCAGCGCCTTCGTCAGCGGCGTCTGCAGATCCGCGGCCTCGCCCAGCATCTTCGAGATGCGTCCCAGCTCCGTCTGCGCACCGGTGGCCACCACCACGGCCGTGCCCGTGCCGGACGTGACGAGCGTCCCGCCGAAGACGAGGTTGGAGCGATCCCCCAGCCCCGCGTCCTCGGCAACGGGGCGGAGCTGCTTCATGACGGGCACGGACTCGCCCGTGAGCGCGGCCTCCTCCACCTGGAGGTTGCGCACGGCGATCAGCCGCATGTCCGCCGGCACCTTGTCTCCAGAGGCCAGCAGCGCCACTTCCCCGGGCACCAGCTCCGGCGCCGGGATCGTCACCTTCCTCCCGTTGCGCAGCACGGTGGCCACCTCCGGCACCATGCGCGACAGCGCCTCGATGGCCTTGCCCGCCCGGAACTCCTGCACGAAGCCGATGAGGGTGTTGAGCACCACCACCGCGAGCACCACCAACCCATCCGTCACCTTCCCCAACCCGATGGCCAGCGCCCCGGCCCCGAGGAGCACCCAGATGAGCGGGTTGTTGATCTGCCGGAACAACACGCGCAGCGGGCCGTTCTGGCTCTCGCGATGGAGGACGTTCGGTCCATGGCGCGCCAGGCGCTGCCGGCTCTCTTCCTCGGAGAGCCCCTCTGGAGTGCTCTGCACACGCTCCAGCACCGCCTCGGAAGCAAGCGCGTGCCACGGAGCGTCCGCCGGGCTGCTCGGTCTGGAGAGGTTCGGTGAGTGCATGGTGGCCCCCGGAAAGAATGGGGACTCACCGGCCAGGACTCCACCCTGGGTTCACTTGAGAAAGCGGGTGTCGAGCATGGGAGCGGGCGATCGGCGCGCCGCTGGCTGGATGCCGGTTCAGCCGCTCCAGGAGAGAGTGATCCAGCGGTGCTCCGAGTGCGAGCGCCGGATCGCGTCCAGCACACTCTGGTTTCGCCACCCGTCCTGGAACGTGGCCGCGCCGGGAACAAACCGGGCTCCAGCGCGCAGGGCCTCGGTGATGGCACGGGCGTACCTCAAGAAGCCGTGGGCCCACTCGCTGTCTGCCATCCCCGCGGGAAGCCGCTCGGGCTCGGGCAGCTCCACGGGCTCCCACTTCCGGCCTCCCACCTCGGCGCGGAGCAGCTCCAGCCCCTCCACGCGCAGGCCGCCGCGCGAGCCGAACACCTCCACGACGTGAAGCGGCTTGCCGGGCTCCACCGCGGAGAGGCTCACCGATGCCGTGAGGCCCCAGCCGAAGTTCAGCAGTGCCTGCACCTCATCATCGGAGGTCACCAACCGGGACTCTCCCGTCTGAGCATCCGCCCGCGTGGCGATGTGCGTGGCCAGCACGCCCAACACCTCCTGCGGCTCGCGGCCCAGGAGGAAGCGCAGCGCATCCACCGCCTGCGAGCCCATCGCACCCAGCAGTCCCCCGCCGCGCGCTACGTCCGACCACCAGTCCCAGGGACGCCCCGGCCCCGCGCGGGAGTCACTGCGGAACCGCACCCGGGCATGCTGGATCGTCCCCAGTTCTCCCGACTGGATGATCTCCCGCATCCGCTGGCGCGAGGGCAGGAAGCGCAGCTGGTGGTCCAGCAGCGCCAGGCCCCCCCGCTGCTCGGCCGCCATCCACATCACCTCCGCCTCCGGGGCCTCCAGCGCCGTGGGCTTCTCGCAGAGCACGGCCTTGCCGGCATTCACCGCCGCGACCGCCATCTCCCGGTGCAGGTGAGGCGGCGTCACGATGCTGACGAGATCCACGTTGGGATCGCGCACCAGCTCCCGCCAGTCCTGCATGGCACGGGGGATGCCCAGCTCGCGCGCGGCCTGCTCCGCGTGCTCGAGATGGGCGCTGGCAATGGACACCACCTCCACTCCAGGACATGCCTGGAATGCGGGCACTTGGGTGGAGCGAGCGAAGCCCGTTCCGATGATGCCCACGCGAAGAGGTTGTCCGCCCATCGTCATCCCGTCTCCATGAGTTGAGGCTTGAGAGAAGCTCCAGCGCCCGGGCTCAAGCCCTGCCCGCCGCTTGCCGCCCCCGCCGTGAGAGCGCGTCGATGGAGGCCGCCACGAGCAGCACCCCACCAGTGACCATGAATTTCACGGAAGAGGACAGCGCCAGCAGGTCCATGCCGTTGGAAATAGAGCCAATGACCAGCGCTCCGAGGATCGCCGACCATGCGGAGCCACGTCCGCCGAAGAGGCTCGTCCCTCCGATCACTGCCGCAGCGATGGCGTTGAGCAGCACGTCTCCGCTGCCCGAGGACTGGTTCACCGCCAGCAGGCGCGACGCCGCGAGGATGCCTCCCGCGGCGGCCATGGCGGACCCCAGGGTGAAGATGGCCACGCGGATGTTCTCCACGCGGATGCCAGCCCGGCGAGCCGCCTCCGCGTTGCCGCCCACCGCGAAGACGTGGCGGCCGAAGCGCGTGCGCTTGATGAGCAACTCCAGGAGCACCACCAGCCCCGCGAAGATGATCGCCGCCAGGGGCAGCCCCCGATCCTGCGTGAAGATGGCGACGGAGGCCACCACCGCGCCGCAGATGACCACCATCCGCGCCACGGTGGAGCGCAGGTGGGCCTGGGGCAGCCCCGCCGCCGCACGGCGCCACCGCTCCACCAGCACCGCGCCCACATAGAGGACGATGATCAGGATCGCCACCGGCCAGGCGATCGCCGCCTCGAAGAAGGTGCCGGTCAAGCCGGTGATGAAGGGGTCATTCAGGTTCACCGTGCCCGTACCGCCCAGAGCGAAGAGCAGCGCGCCCTGCCACCCCAGCAATCCGGCCAGCGTCACCACGAAGGAGGGCACCCGGAACCGGGTGATCCACATGCCGTGGAAGAAGCCGATGGCCGCGCCCGTGGCCAGCCCCGCCAGGATCGCCGGCACGGGGCCCACCTGGTGCTTCACGTTGAGGATCGTCATCACCGCGGCGGACAGGCCGCTCACGGCGCCGACAGACAGATCAATCTCCCCCAGCAACAGCACCAGCACGATGCCCGCGGAGATCGTCCCCATGGCGGCGATCTGCAGCATCAGGTTGGTGAGGTTGACCGCGGACAGGAAGCGCTCATTGGCCGCGTAGAAGATGATCCAGATGACGCTCAGCCCGACGATGACGGGCAGGCTGCCCAGCTCACCCTGGGACACACGGCGGCGGAACCCCTGCCAGGCCCCCTTCAGTCCGGGGGAGTCCTGAATCAAGCGCGGATCGACAGTGGATGGCTGGGGGACGCTCATGAGGCCTCCGGCTTGAGCGTCTCGACAACTTCGGCCTTCTTGGCGCCGGTGATGGCGGAGACGACCTCCACTTCCTTGGCGGCCTTGGTGTCGAAGGTCGCCACCCGCTTGCCCAGCCGCAGGACGATGATGCGATCCGTCACGGAGAACACGTCCATCAGGTTGTGGCTGATGACCACCACGCCCAGGCCCTGCTCACGCAGCCGGCGGATGAGATCCAGCACCTGCCGCGTCTGCGCCACACCGAGCGCCGCGGTGGGCTCGTCCAGCAGCACCATCTTAGGCGAGCCCATCATCGCGCGCGCCACCGCGATGGACTGCCGCTGGCCGCCGGACAACGCGGCCACCTGCGTGCGCACGCTGGGGATGCTCACGCTCAGCCGCTGGAGCAGCGCGCTGGCCTGCTGCTCCATGGCCGTCTCGTCCAGCCACCCGGCCAACTGCCCCACGCCCCCCGAGCGCAGCTCGCGCCCGAGGAACAGGTTGCCCACCACGTCCAGGTTGTCGCAGAGCGCGAGGTCCTGGTACACGGTGGCTATCCCCAGCGATGACGAGGCCTGCGGCCCGTTCAAGGACACTGGCAGGCCCTCGAAGAGGACCTGGCCCTCGTCGATGGGGATGATTCCCGAGATGATCTTGATGAGGGTGGACTTGCCCGCCCCGTTGTCGCCCACGAGGGCCACCACCTCACCGGGGCGGACCTCGAAGTCCACCGTGGTGAGCGCCTGGACGGCCCCGAAGCGCTTGGAGATTCCCTTCAGCTCCAGCAGCGTGGTCGCGGACATCCCACCCTCCCGGGCTTACTGGATCTGCGCAGCGGTGCACGCGTCCTTGTAGCTGCCCGCGCAGATCTCCTCCGGCTTCCAGAAGCCGTCGGCGACGACGGTGCTCTTCACGTTGTCCTTCGTCACGGACACCGGCTCCAGGAGGATGGAGGGCACGTCCTTCTGGCCGTTGTTGACCTTGGCGTTGACCTTGCCGGCGGGGGCCTGCTGCCCGCGCACCAGCGCCACCGCCAGCTCCGCGGCCACCTCGGCCTCGGGCTTGATGGCCTTGTACACGGTCATGAACTGCTCGCCCGCGAGGATCCGCTGGATGCCGGCCAGCTCCGCGTCCTGGCCCGTCACCGCGGGCAGCGGCTTGACGCCCGCGGCCTTCATCGCCGCGATGGCGCCGCCGGCCGTGCCGTCATTGGCGCAGTACACACCGGCGATCTTGTCCTTGCCGATCGCGGTGATGGCCTGCTCCATCTGCTGCTGGGCCTTGTCCGGGCTCCAGTCCGGCGTGTCGTACTCGGCGCCGACCTTGAGGCCGCTGCCGTCGATGACGCTGTGCGCGCCGTTCTTGAAGAGCTTGGCGTTGTTGTCGGTGGGCGCTCCGTTGATCATGACGATGGTGCCGCTGCCCTTGCCGTCCGCCTTGAGCTTGTCCACCAGGGCCGTGGCCTGGAGCTTGCCCACCTTCTCGTTGTCAAACGAGATGTAGTAGTCCACGTCCGCGTTGGTGATGAGGCGGTCATAGCTGATGACAGGGATCTTGGACTGCTTGGCACGCGCCACGACGGCCGCCGCCGAGGCCGAGTCCACCGGATCCAGCACCAGCACCTGGGCGCCGTTGGTCAGCGCGGCCTCGGCCTGGTTCTGCTGCTTGGCCGCGTCCTGGTCCGCGTTGCTGTAGATGATCTCGCACTCGGCGCACAGCTCCTTCACCTTGCGCTCGAAGTGCGGCCTGTCGTGAGACTCGTAGCGTGCCGTCTTCGACTCGGGCAGCAGCAGGGCGATCTTCCCGCCCGCAGGCTTCTTCTCGGCGGGAGATCCCGTGGCCGTGCCAGCGGCGGCGTCACCCGCCGGCTTGTCCTGACCCTCCTTCTTGCAAGCGGGGAGCAGCAGCATCACAGCGGCCAGCACCGTGGCGGCGCCGACACGAGTCATCGAAGAACGGGTTTCCACGCGTCCCTCCCTCTTGTGAGTGGTGACAGGTTGTATGGAAAGCGGCGCGCATCCTGTCCGCACCCGAGAGGGGCCGCAAGACTTTGCAGGTTGTCCCCTACCTGCGCGCACCTTTTTTTCTCGACATTCGATAATCGCTGGGGTCTTTAGGAAATCCCCAATTAACCCGTTTCACGGGTTACGACGCAGCGCACCAACTGGAGGACGTACCGTATGAAGATGAAGGCGATGCTGTATGCCGTCGCGGCGATGGCAGCCGTAGGCTGGGCCAGCTCGGTCACGGCGGCCACCGCGAATGGTCCCATCTGTGACACCGCAGCCTGGGTGAACTCGACCACCTATTACAACTGCAGCGGCAGCAGCCACACGGCGCTCGATATCGGCAACGGCACGTGCGCGGAGTGGAACCACCGCGGCATGCTCGTGGGCAACTACGCCTACAAGTACTACGGCGGCTGTGCGGGCGCCTGCTACGGCTCGACGTGTAACGGTGGCGCTGGCAACTACTACGTGGTGACGGGCGGCAGCGGCTGGGACTTCCGCCAGCTCCACTTCTACGCCAACGTCAGCTCCGGCACGAAGACGTGCGACCGCTGCGCGCTGGGCCTGGTAGGCGGCACGGGCAGCGCCACGGGTCCGCACGTGCACGCGGACAACCGCCAGTACGGCACGCGCAAGTCCGCCTGGTACACCAGCGTCGGTACCACCTGCGGCAGCAGCGGCTACTGCAACAACCGCATCGGCGTCCCCACGCTGTAATCCCTGAGCTGTCCCGCTCCCGCCTCACCTGTCGAGGCGGGAGCCAGCCCCAGGCCTCTCCCCACCCAACCTGTCTCGAGTCCGGGGCGCGCGCGTCCCGGGTGGACGCAACCCGACATGACTCCCCGTCAACTCCCTCGCGCCGCGATCACCGGCTTCGTCCTGGTCATCGCAGTGGGCGCGGTGTTGCTCTGGCGCAGCACCTCGTCGTCCCCGGAATCCTCCTCCTCGCCGGCAGCGCAGGGGGCCTCGGATGCGGTCGCGTCCGCGCGCTCACCCAATGCCCCTGCCTCCTCGCCTCAGGCTGCGGCACCTCAGGAGAAGAGCGTGAAGCGAGAGCAGATCCCCATGCCCGGCTGCTGGGAGGGACTGCTGGAGCTCGACAAGACAGCCTCGCTGGACGCGCTGCGCGCGGCGCTCGCCCAGGCCATCTCCAACAAGGACCCGTACCTGGCCAGCTACCTTCAGGAGCGGCTCACCGAGGTGGTGGGCAATGACTCCGCCCGCGCGCTCCAGGTGCTGGAGTGGGCGGCGCAGGCCGCAGGCCCCGAGCTGAACATCTATATGGACGCCCTCAAGGCCGCTCCCGCCGTGCGGCACCCCAGCGTCTCCGAGCGCCTGCTGAAGCTGGGCGAGGACAAAACCGCCCACCTGCCCAACCGGGCCGCGGCGCTGAATGCACTGGAGACGCAGCACCGCTTCTCTCCCGAGGCGGTGCAGCGGCTCAAGGCCATCGCGCTGGACACGTCGGCGGACTCAGCCGCGTGGGTAGCTACCCGAACGCTCGGCCGGGTGATGAAGGAGGACTACGAGCGCACCGGCACCTATGCCCCCTACTGGCAGGAGCTATTGGACATCGGAGGGAAGGCCGAGGACCAGGCAGTGCGGATGCTCGCGCTGGAGATGCCCTCCTACTCCGATCCCATCCTGGACAGCGCCTCCATCGACAAACTCTCCGAGCTGATGCGCAAGGATCCGGAGAAGGACGTGCGTGAGATGGCGGCCTTCCGACTGGCGGTTACCGAGGATCCGCAGAAGGCGCTGGAGGCCTACCGCGCCGCCTTCGACGGAGAGCAGGAGCTGTGCGTGCGCTGGGCGATGCTGCGCTTCGCGATCCGCGCCGCCGGGGCGGAGGCGCTGCCGGTGGTGGCGGAGTTCGCGAAGAAGGATCCTCGCCTGCAGCAGGACTACGAGGACTTCAAGAGGCTGTACGCGGAGGGCACGGTGGACTTTGCCCGCATCTGGGTAGGCAAAGAGGAGCGCCACAACTGCACCGTCGAGGAAGGAGCGCCGCACCAATGAGCACGCGCGGCATGAAGAGGAGCAGGGCTCGAGGTGTGGCGCTGCTCGCGTTGGCGCTGGGGTTGTCACCGGCACTGGTATGGGCACAGGAGGCTGCAGCCGCGCCTCGGCAGACGGCCTGCACCGTCGAGGGAATGCTGGAGGATCTGCGGCTGGGGTTGAAGGAAGGCTCTCCGGCCTACCAGCGCTACGTGCGGATGCGACTCAAGGAGGCAGCCATCGCCATGCCGCCGGATGCGCTGCGCATCGCCGTCTCGCAGGAGCGGGATCCGGTGGTGCTGGAGGCGGTGGGCGCTGCGCTGGCCACCAAGGCGAGCAACATGCAGAAGCCCGAGATTCTCCAGCCCCTGCTGTCGCGGGCGAGCCAGGACGCCGATCCGGGCTTGAGAGCCGCGGCGGTGAAGGCGCTGCGGGGCTCGCCCTCGCTGGAGTTCATGGCGCAGAACGGCAACGTCGTCACCTACGAGCAGCTCGTGCGTGACTCCGCGCCCGAGGTGCGCCAAGCGGTGGCCGAGAACCTGGTGACCGAGAGCGCGCAGATCTACTTCGGTCATGACAAGAACGTGTCGGAGCTGGCGGTGAAGGTGGCAGCAGCCTCCACGGATCCAGAAGTGGCGGCGAAGCTGTTGGGCGAGGTGTCCATGGAGGCGGTGGGCCACGAGACGGTGGAGCAGCTCAACCGGCTGCTGCGCTCGGAAGAGACGGGGATGCGCGCGGCGGCGGCCAAGGCCTTGGGAGGAGTGCCAGGGCCCGAGGCGGCGGGCGCGCGCCGCTCGCTCATGGAGCTGTTCCGCGGGGACAAGGATCCGGCCGTACGCAAGGCCGCGCTGGAAGGGTTGGCCCGGCTGGGACAGTCCAGCGCGAGGCCGCTGCTGGAGTCTCTGCGCGGCGTGGATGCCGCCATGGATCCGGAGATCGACGCATGGCTGAGCGCCATGAAGCACAACCTCCAGGAGTGGCACCTGCTGCTACGCGAGAAGCAGCGGCTGAGGAAGTAAGCCCTCTCGAATTTCCATGAGGCAGGGCGCGGGTGTCAGAGCGCCCTGAGCCTCGGACGAGCGGCCGCATCCTCTGAGTCCAGTGGCCCACCCTTTGCTGGGCGGGAGGGCACCACTTGAGACAGAGGAACATGGATGAAGAGGTATCTGGTTGTTGCCGCATGCCTGATGGCGGGCGCGGCGTGGGCCCAGCCCGAGACCGTCGTATCGGGGGAGCCCTCGCCTTCGACGGCCTCAGGACGCTCGGTGATGCTGTGGACGGAGCCGCTGGGCCCACTGCTGCTCGGCTCGTTCTATGCGTCGAACCGGGACACGTATCTGATGGTGCCCCTGGGAGCGAATGTCCCCTTGAGCCGGGAGCTGGACCTGGTGCTCGAGCTCACGCCCATCTGGATACGTCAGGGCTGCGAAGGTCCCTGCAAGTCGCAGGCGCTGGCCTTGGCGGTGGGCACGGCCTGGACTCCCCAGCCGGGCACCTCGGGCGGTGGCTTCTTTCTCCAACCGAAGCTCGTGGGCGTGCTGACGCGTGACACGGGGGCCGATAACGAGGTCTGGACGACGACCCGGGGGCAGCTCTCGGTAGGGCTCGATCTGGGCTACCGCCTGAACCTCGACCGGTTGTTCCTGGCGTTCGTGCTGGGCGGCAGCGTGGGAATGGGGTGGAACGTCCAGGAGTCCACCCCGAGCATCTTCTTCTCACTCATGGGCTGGCCCGAGCGCCGCTCCACGAACAAGGCCGTCTGGGACTTGAACGTCAACCTCGTCCGCATTGGCGGGAGCTTCTGAGCTCACTTCTGGCCAATTAAGAGAGAGAGGCCGCGAGCGTTTAACAGCCAGGCGTGGCAGGTACGTCCGATGCCCCTCCGCGAGCCCGCGCACGCGAAGCAGCTCGTCGAGGCCGCGTCACTTCTTGCGCCCCTTGCGTTTGGGCGTCGCTCCGCGCGTCGGGGCGATGTCTATCGTGGCGTCGACTCCGGCCTCCAGCACGAGCCGGTTCCGCGCTGCTTCGATGGCACGGTGCAGGCGTCCCTCAAGCATCTCACGAGGGGGCAGCTCCGTCAGGTACTCGGCGATGTGGATGCCCCGCGTGTCGAGGTCCAGGTACTCGACCGTCTCGCGCTTCTTGCCCGCGCACAGGATGATGCCGAGCGGGGGCTGCTCGGAGGGCTGGCGCTCATGGCGGTCGAGCCAGCGCAGGTACAGCTCCATCTGCCCAGAGTCAGCGGGCTTGAAGTCGCCGATCTTCAACTCGATGGCGACGAGCCGCTGCATGCGCCGGTGGAAGAACAGGAGGTCGAGGTAGTAGTCGTCGCCGTCGAGCGTGATGCGCTTCTGCCGCTCGACGAAGGCGAATCCCGCTCCCAGCTCTAGGAGGAAGCGCTCGACCTCGCGGAGGATCGCCGACTCGAGGTCCTTCTCGCTGTACGTGTCGGCGAGTTCGAGGAAGTCGAGCATGTATGGGTCACGGAACACGAGCGCCGGCGAGAGCTCGTCCTTCTCGCGCAGCGAGGACAGCTCCTTGCGGATGAGCGCCTCCGGCTTCTTTGAGAGCGCCGTGCGCTCGAACAGCATGCCGTCGATGCGCTCGGCGAGGACGCGCGTCGACCACCCTTCCACCCGGCACATCTCGGCGTAGAAGGTCCGCTTCAGCTCGTCCTCCATGTAGATGAGCTGCTTGAAGTGGCTCCACGACAATTGTCTCCGCAGTGCGGAGACAATCTCCGCGCTGGGGAATGCGCGCGCGAACCGGATCATGTGCCGAAGGCTCTTCTCGCCGAAGCCGCGTCCGTAGCGCACCTCCAATTGTCTCCCCGCCGCGGAGACAATCTGAGCCCCGTACGCCGCGCGCCGCTCTTCGAGCACCTCGGTGTGGACACGATTGCCGACCTGCCAGTGCAGGGTGACGAGCGAGGTGTTCGCGGTGACTGACACTTGCTTCCGCGCAGCGTCGATCATCCCCCCGATGTCGCACACGAGCGCCGACACATCGACCTCGATGGGGAGCTCTGACTCTGCGCTGGAGACGAGCGCACTCGATTGTCTCCGCAGTGCGGAGACTTTCTTGGGGCTCGCATTCAGAGGCTTCTTGTTTGCGCGCTTCGCCGTCATAGGTCAGCCACCACCACTCCCCACCCTTCCAGGCACCAGCCCACCGACTGTCCCCTCCGGCCCGCTTGGCGGCTAAAGCCTCCGCCAACGTCGCGGCCGGAGGGCCCTGCAACCCGCCTGCCACCCTCAGGCGTTGTTCTTTTCCCTCGGAGCACCTCCTGTCCGAGCGGGGCGAGGCCCCTCCACCGTCTCCTGGCGTGGACTCCTCAGTCCACAGTGCCAGTCCTCGCGCGACATCTTCGTGGCCAAGCACAACGGCGCGGCGCGCTGAGCCGTCCGTGTCGTCCCCCGCCCCCCCTGAAACAGAGGGTGGGCGGAAAGGGCGCAGGTGATGGCGGTCGCCTCTGAGATAGGCTGGATTCAATCCCCCGGAGGTACCGCATGCCAGGCAGGACAAACTTCCTTTGGACACCCCTGAAGTGGCTGCTCGCAGGAGCCCTGCTGGGCTGTGGAGGGCCGGATCTCCCGGAGAGCCCTGTCGGCCCCAGAGGTGAGCAATCCTTCGCCCTCACCTACCCGAATGGGAGCGCCAGGACCGTCACCTCCCGGCGTGTCGTCTACAAGGACGCCTCCGGCCACCATCAGGCGGCCCCAGGCTTCGAAGCCTTCCGAGCGGCAGGAGCACCGGACAGCGATCTCTACCCCATCCGCATCGCCGAGGTGGATGCCCCCACCACTCGCAACGCTCTGGTCGTCATGTCAGCCGGGCAGAAGATCTCCAGCAGCGGGCACACCAGCGGGCTGACAGGACAGGCCTCCAACTGGGACTCCTCCTGCGGCGACATCTCCTGCCCCAATGTCACGCTCGATGGGCGCTCGCTGGCCATGAAGCTGCGCTCCCTGGGGTGGTTGCCTCCAGCCACCACATGGATGGCGGTGGTGAACGACAACAACTTCGACCACCTCTTCGACAGCGACAAGAAACAACGAATCGTCGATGGCTTTGTCCACTGGCTCCAGGGACAGATTCGGCCCGAGACCCGCACCATCTACCTCGCGGGCAGCTCGCGAGGGGGCTGCCTGGTGATGCGCATGGCCCAGGCGCTGCGCAACAACCCCAGCCTCGACGGGATCGATCTCTACGTGTCCTCCTTTGATGGAGTGTGCAAGTACAGCCAGGGGGAGCTGGGCACCTTCGGAGAGAAGATCAACAACCCGGTGCGGCCGTGGGGTACCGCCTACGGCGGTTGGGCCACGCACCTGCCCTCCCAGTTCCCCCGCCAGGGGCGGCTCCACATCTTCCACATCGCCGGAGGCGAGGAGGTAGCGCCTCTCACGGGGATTCGAGCCTTCTCGGCGTACTCCGGGAGCACGCCGCCCGCGACAGGCTCGGCGCTCGACTGGGGCTGGTACAAGCAGACCTGGGTCCGGTGGAAGCACAAGGAGATCGGCAACCCCTACACGGAGCCCTCCTCTTCGGATCAGCCGCGCGTGATCGCCGAGACGCTGGACGCGCAGCTAACCTGGCTTGACGGCTTCCTGCTGTAGACTGCATACGAGAGGAACCGAGGATGGCCGACGCGGCAAAGAACCGGGAATTGGTCCAGACCATCATGCGGGAGTTCGTGGCGGGCAGCGTCGCAACCCTGCTCGGCAACCTCACGGAGGATGCAACCCTCGAGATCTCGATCCCCGAGGGCACTCCACTCAGCGGGAAGTTTCAGGGGAGCGCGGGCTTCCTCGAGTACTTCAAGCGCGTTGTAGAGACCCTGGAGCCCGTCGAGGTCGTGGTGACCGATTACCTGGCCGAGGGTGACAAGGTGGTAGTGCTCGGAGATGAGAAGCTGCGGGTCAAACGAACCGGCACGGTCTGGCCAAGCCGCTACGCAATCGTCTACACCTTCAGAGAGGGCCGCATCGCGCACATGTCCATGATTGAAGACATGGCGCCCTACGCGGCGGCCTATCTCCCCGCGTCAGCACGCGAATGAACGTCACGGAGGGACGGCGAGTACCCGTCCCTCTGCATCCACGTCGAAGTGGAGCGAGCCGCGGTTCGTTCCGATCACGAAGACGACATAGCGGCCCCCCGGCTCCAGCGGCCGGGTACCCTCGACCACCTCGAAGCTCGCAGGCTGCTCCCCGTAGGAGAACTGGCTGACGCTGTTCTGGTCACCAAACGGCTCAGCGCGCAGGTGCCAAAACATCGCGCCCCCGCGATCCAACACCTGCACGGTGTTGTAGCGGGGGCGCTCGGGGTGCTCCGGATCTTCCACCACGAAGCGAGGCGACGGCAGCCTCTCCTCCTGAGAGGCGAGCTTCACCTCAATCCTCGGACGGCAGCCAGCCAGCAGCAGCAGGGCTGTGCCCAACACCAGGCTGGCTGCGCGCGAGGACCTCATCTGCTACGGCGCTCCCCGGCCCGCCCGGACATCCCGGAGCGCAGCGTTCAGCTGGTCCGTGTAATCCTTGCCGTTGTAGATGAACCGGCGGTTGGGGTCATTGGAGTCGAAGAAGCCCGCCAGCTGCGCCTGCTGTAGCAACTCCCCCTGCTGCTCCGGGTTCAGCTGGCCCCAGGACTTGCCCTCATCCAGGCCCTTGTCGAACTCGTAGCCATCCCCGAAGTACTGAGCCCACAGCGCCTCGCTCATGTAGTCCGTGCCACCGTTCTGGTGCTGCCAGACGTGAGCCGTCTCGTGCACCAGGAGATCCTTCGACATCGGCATGTTCTCAGGAGGGATGTAGATGGTGTTGCCGTGGGTGAACGCACGGCCGGTCTTGCTGAACAGCCCCGCGTCCCCTTCCTTGATGCGGATCTGCGAGTAGTCGATGCTGTCGCCATACACCTTGCGCAGCGTCTCGATCTCATCCCCCGTCAGCTTGCGGCCAGGAGGCTCCACGCCGATCAGCGTCTGGATGGCGCTGAGCGCCCGGCCTCCCATCATCAACACCGCGTCCGCCGGCGTCTGCAGGAACGTCTTCACCAGCCCAGAGCCCATCTGCTTCAGGCCGTCCAGGAAGTCGCCCTTGAAGATCTTGCCGATGCCACCGAAGAAGGTGCCGATCCCCTCGCCCACGTTGCGGACCGCGCCCACCACGGTGCTCGCCACACCCGTGGCCAGGCTGCGCACGCCATCGCCCACGCGCACCGCGACTTCCTTCACCACGTTGCCCACGGCCTTCGCCGCGCCGCTGACAGCATTGCCCACGGCCTTCGCCGCGCCGCTGACAGCATTGCCCACGGCCTTCGCCGCGTCGCCAATGGCCTTGAAGGGGTTCCAGAACTCGACCTCCTTCTTCTGGCCATCCACGTAGATGATGCCCTTGTCGTTCTCCGCCTGGATCTCCGCCACCTGCGCAGAGCTCAGCTTCTCGCCGGAGAGGACACGCCGGAACAGCTCGCCCTCATCACCCGCCGAGTCCTTCGCGTTGAGCTGGGCGTCCAGGTGGTGGCCGGCCTCCTCTACAAAGGTGGCTGCCGCCAGCTCCGGATCCAGCGAGGCGTTGAGCAGCACCGTGCCCGACTCTGCGTCATAGGCCCCGTTGGCCCCGCCCAGCGTCTCGGCCGACACCAGCTTCACCGGCGGCAGCCAGTCGAAGTTGCCCGCCTGCGCCTGCTGACGGAACTTCTCGGCCTTGGTGGCGTCGTAGCCCTCGCCAAACACCTGACGCATCGTGTCATGGAACTTCTGCTTGTCCGAGGCCAGCTCGCCGAACTGGCGGCGGAACGTGGACTGCACATCCGGCGCCTTGGTGCCGCCAGTGAACGCGCTGACCTCGAAGCCGGCGCGGCGCGCAGCCACGCCGTTGGAGGGGGCCGCAGCCTTCCCTGCCACCGGCTGGCTCTTCGTGTCCTGAACCCCGAGGGGGCTCTGTGTGGGGATCCGCGATTGGATCTTCATGGTGTCCTCTTAAATGGGTACGTCGTACCCCTATCATCGAGAGATCCATGGCCCAGTTGCCAGCCGGCCCAACATTTCCAGGGATATGGAACCCTTCTACCCCTCGCGCGAGGCGCTGAAGAGGATCTGCGCCTTCTGATCACCTGAGCCCGTCACCACCGTGAGGGTGCGCTCCACGGCCTTGAGGCCCTGGATGCTCTGGGTGGACAGCTCCAGCAGCAGCGCGCCAAACGCCTTCACGTGGAAGGACACGCTCCACAGCTCCTCCAACTCCTCGAACACGCGCTCGAGGAGGTCCGGCCCCGCCCCCTGCTGGAGCCCCGCCTGCAGCATGGCCATGCCCACCACCAGCCGCTGCCACCGCATGTAGGTACCGCCGTACTGTCCTCCCACATCCGGCAGCCGTGAGTTCTTGTCGAGCACGTCCGCGAAGGTGTTGGGGTAGGCCGTGCCCTGCCCCTCCCAGTAGGCCACCTGCCCGCCCACGCCCTTGGCGATCCGGTCCTGCTTCAGCCACGCCTCGGCGCGAGCCGCGGCCCGCTTGGGCGTCCAGTCCTTGGCCTTCTCGGTGAGGTAGGCCAGCCACAGCGGCGCATAGACGCTCTGGCGGAACTCGGGGTTGGCGCGGGCCGGGCTCGAGTCCCACGGCATCGCGCGCGCCAGCGCCTTCGCGAAGAGCTCGGGCTGCGCTATCGCCGCCAGGGACGTCATCTCCCGGAGCACCGTGTCGGCCAGCTTCATCTCCAGCCGTACCTCCACCGCCTTGCCCTTGGCGGACTCCTGGATCTGCTGGAGCACCAGCGCCTCATCCGCGTCGTCCAGCACGTGCCAGACGATGGCCTCGTCGATGGCCTGGCGCAGCGCGCTCTCCGCCAGCTCTCCCTGGCGGTGCACCTG
>Ga0247825_10000162_pt1 | contig 39005 bp, 39 predicted proteins | sample 13C_Vanillin_Day_FD_194413 | JGI IMG/M metagenome (GOLD analysis project Ga0247825, IMG submission 194413) | Soil microbial communities from agricultural site in Penn Yan, New York, United States - 13C_Vanillin_Day48 | ecosystem: Environmental > Terrestrial > Soil > Agricultural land | place...
CGGTGGGAGACCGTCTACGCGAGACTTTACTCTAGTACTCAACTATTAGCTAGTAGATTATCTACTGATGGACAACAGGTATCTGTGCGGTCAGAGCGCGCGCAGCAGCGCGCGATGGCTGGCCGCGGCGGCATCGTCATCGGGCTCCAGCCGCCGAGCGGTGCGCAGACGACTCAGGGTTGCGACCGCGACCGCCGCCAGCCGTTCGAAGTACTCCTCGAGCGCCGCGTACTCCCCTGTGGCGGGCTGCGGCGGCAACTCGCCGGCCAGCCACGACTGGGCGTCGCGCAGCGCGTCGCCCAACCGGTCGGCACGTTCGGCGAGCTGGAATCCGGCGTTGTCCCAGTCGATCTGGGCAAGGACCGCGCGAACCTCGTGCAACCGGGCACGCGCGTGGTCGCCCTCGACGGCCGGCGCGATCGTGTCGCCCAGGACAGTGCGGACGCCCGCGATGATCTCCGATGGTCGTGGTCTCATCGCTGCCCTCCCGGTCGCTCACGGGTGTGGTCGTCGGAATCCTCGAGAAGCCCGGTCTCCCGCAAGGCCAGGCGCTCGATGCGGTCGGCGGGACCGGCCGGTCGATCGGTGATGCCCTCGCAGAACGCCCTGACCCCGGTCAGTGCGATCACCGCGAGACGCAACGCCGTCATCACCTGCCAGAAGTGCAGACGGTCGTGGTCGACCTCGATGCCCGAGGCCTGCGACCACCGCCGCAGGAAGTCCTCGACGCCCCATCGACCGTCGATGAAGTGTTCGGCCCGGTAGACCGAGCACGTGTACCAGCCGAGATCGTCGTGGGCGTCACCGAGGTGTGCGAGTTCCCAGTCGAGCAGCGCACTGATCCGTTGCCCGTCGACCAGGACGTTGGCCGGCCGAAAGTCGCCGTGTACCAGCCTGATCGGTGACGGAGGGGGTACGTGGTCGCCCAGCCAGGCGATCGTCTCCCGCAGCGCGGGGTGCGGTTCGAGCTCGACGCGGTCGAGCTCGGCCGTCCAGCGTTCGAGCTCGGCGTGCCCGGGATCGGTCGGCACCCTCAGCACGTCGACGAGCCCGGTCGCCGGCGGATCCACCCGGTGCACCGCGCCCAGTAGGTCCGCGAGTTCCTGCGCCAGCGACATCCGGCCGTCGCGTCCGAGTTGCAGCGGATCGCGGTCCCGCAGTGCCGCGCGGTCCGCACGCCCGGCCACTCGGTCGACGATCATCGCCGGGCGGCCCATGAGCGAGCCGTCGGCGTCGAGTGCATGCACCGCGGCGATGGGCAGGCCGGAGCCGGCGAGAGAGCGCAGCAGGCCGAACTCGACGTCGCGCTCGGTGTCGACGACACCGCCGGCAGGCGCCCGGCGCAGCAGCAGGGCTCGCCGGTTTCCGTCGGTCTCGGCGATCGCATCGAAGGCCCAGTTCTCCTGCGAGCTGCCGCCACCGAGTCGGACGGGGTCACTGGCGTCGCGGAATCCGGTGCCGTGCAGGAGTTCTGGCAACCGCTCGCGGAGCGTATTCATCGTGGCTCCGGCTGCGGTGATCGGCGCGGCGGCAGGGCCTCTTCGTAACGGCCGTAGCCGGGCAGCACCATGTACTCGATGACGCCGTATCCGACAGTGTCCCCGCGTCGCACCTCGACGAGGTGATCAGAGCCCGCCTTGGCGTAGCGGTAGAAGTTGTCCCGGTCGGTCAGGTCCCACTCGTCGTGCTCGGCGGTGAGGTCACCGCGCCACTGGCCCTGACGCCAGCCGTTCCAGCCCTCGTAGCCGCCACCCCGCAGATGCGCCCGTCCCCGCAGGGCACGGATCTCGAGTTCGATCTTCTCGCCGTCGAGCTGCGTGAGGGTGACGCGGCCACCCACGAGTGTCGGCGCGGCTGCCCCGTCGTCCCACTTCAGGTCGTGGTCGACCGCCGTGATCGGTGACAGCTCCCGGTCGTCGCCGGGTGGTGCAATCAGGCCGGCGGACAGATGCACCGGCTGGCCGGGGCGGGACTCCTGGACGTACAGGTGGACGGCCAGGTCGGGCAGCTGCAGCGGTGCGAACAGCAGCAGCTTCCATTCCGGACGCTCGCCGGGCGGCTGCCCCTCCGCGCGCGGCAGCGGCCGGGTGCCCCAGGAATGGTCCCGCTCGGCCCACCACCGGTCCGGCGTCACCTCGATGCGGCGCCCGTCCGGGGTCACGATCCACCCCCGCGCACGGCCGTGCTGCACGTAGCGGATCGCGTCGTACGTCGTCCGTGCCCGGCTGATCTGGAAGAACTTCCCCTCGAGCATCGGCTCGAACCTCGCCTCGAAGGTCACGTCGAACCTAAGTCCGGAGTCGTTGTTGCCCAGCGTGAATCGCAGTTCCTTCAGCGGCTCGACGATATCGCACGACAACGGGCCCACGGCCATCGCGTGACTGTCGGGCAACAGCGACCGGGAGAGCCGGAGGTTGGTCTGGCGACCGTTGTCAGAGAAGCAGGCGAACGCCTCCATCACGTCCTGGTTCGGATACCGGCCCAATCCCAGCGTGAGCACCGTGTCACCGGTCTCGGTGTCCTGGAGGGAGACCCAGTACCGCTCCCGCCAGGACGGGTCACTGGTCGCGACCATGGCGTGGGTGAGCGCGGTCTGATGGGTGAAGTACTCGTCAGCGGGACTGAGGAACATCGGTCATCCTTCCAGGACGGATTCGACGAAGGCCGCCTTGATGGCCTTCTTGTTCAGCTTCTCGCCGGCCAGCGTGGGCAGTGGCCGGTCGTCGATCTGCCAGTGCGTGGGAATCTCGAAGTAGCCGAGCGTTTTTCGGCAGTGGGCGACGAGCTCGTCGGGGGTGATCGCCTCACCGACCCGGTGGGTCACCGCCGCGGCGAGTTCTTCGCCGAGATCCTCGTGCGGCACACCGAAGACCGCCGCCTCGATGACCGACGGGTGGCCGAGGATCGTCTTCTCGATGTGCGCGCAGGCGATGTTCTCACCACCGCGGATCACGATGTCCTTGCTCCGGCCGTCGAGGAACAGGTAGCCGTCGTCGAGGTGTCCGAGGTCGCCGGTGTGCAGCCAGCCGGCGTCGTCCACGGTGCCGTCCTCGATGCCGAGGTAGCCCAGCATCACCGTGGGCGCGCGGACGATGACCTCACCGACTCCACGTTCGTCGGGGTCGCCGATGCGGATCTCGACGACGGGATACGGTCGCCCGACGGTGCCGGGCCGCTCGACGAGGTCCGCGTTGCCCGCGACGGTCATGAACCCGCCGGTCTCGGTCATGCCCCAGGTGTTGGCCAGTCCGCGCCGCTCGAGTTGCGGGAGCTTGGCGATCATCCGACCGAGCAGGGCCGGCGGCAACGGGGCACCGCCGAGCGGGAACGACCGCAGACTCGACAGATCGTGGGCGTCGAAGTCGGGGTGTTCGAGCAGGCGAATCGCCATCGTCGGGACGCCACCCCAGGCCTGCACCCGTTCGGCCTCGATCAGTGCGAGGATCTCGCCGGCGTCGAACCTGCCGACGGTCATCACCATCCGTCCGCCGATCAGCAGGTTGGTGAGGATGTTCGACACGCCCCCGATGTGGAACAGCGGGGTGCACACCAGCGCGACCGGCTGCGGTCCGCCCGGATCGAGCCGGTGCGGCAGCCGCCGTGAGCGCACCAGCAGGTTCTGCTGATTGGTGATCACCGAGCGCGACGACAGCACAACGGCTTTCGGTGATCCGGAACTGCCGGAGGTGAACAGGATGAGTGCCGGGTCGTCGAGGGCGACACCCTCGACCGGCGAAAACGTCGAGTTGCTCGTCCATGCCGCGGCAAGCTGCTCGATCGACTCGACCCGAACGCCGTCGTCGAAGAAGTCCGTCGCATCGGACAGGACCAGTGCAGGTTCGGCCACCGCAATCGCATGGCGGGCCTCATCGGTGCTCCACCAGCGGTTGGCGTAGACCGGGACCGCCCCCAACCACCATGCCGCGCAGGTGGCCAGCGCGAACTCGGGACGGTTGTAGCAGTGCAGCAGAACGCGATCCCCACGGGAGACCCCCCGTGCCGCAAGCATTTCCGCAGCGGCAGGGATTGCACGCAGGAAGTCGCGGTGGCCGATCCGGACGTCGCCCTGGACGAGGAAGTCACGCCCGTCCCACGGTCCGACGGTTGCCAGCAGCTCCACGAGTGAACCGGGCGACCGGGCGTAGGTCCGGCCGGGGTGTCCGGCGTAGTCGGCCTCGACGACCTCCTCACCCCACACCACACCCGCCGCGGTCTCGGTGTTCACGCTCATGCTTCCTCGCTCTCCGGCTCGGGATATTCTGTCACGCAATAGTAGAGTACTAGAGTATTGATTCCTAGATGAACGACGATCGAAATCCGGCCGGTGACTGCAGTCTCACAACTCCATTGACTCAAGATAGTCGTAGATGCGACTATTTAGTACAGGACCAATTCTCCCGGCTCGGTCAGAGTCGGCGCCCACCGGGCACGAGTACCGATAGGACCGCCCATGTTCACCACAGTCGCACTCCTCAAGATGCGGGTCACCGCAGCTCGCGTTATAGCCGACCGGATCATCGAGATCACCCTCGAGGATGCGACCGGCCGCGACCTGCCGGCCTGGCAGCCGGGAGCCCATGTCGAGCTCCGGCTTCCCTCCGGTCTGCTGCGCCAGTACTCTCTGTGTGGCGATCCGGCAGATCTGCGCAGCTACACCATCGCCGTGCTCAACGAGCCGGAAGGCCGCGGCGGGTCCCGCGAGATCCACGAGATCGCCACCGCCGACGCGATTTTCGAGGTACGCCCGCCCAAGAACAATTTCGAACTCGTCGACGCCGACAACTACGTGTTCATCGGCGGCGGGATCGGCATCACGCCGATGATCCCGATGGTCTCCGAGGCCCGACGCCGCGGCGCCGGCTGGCGGCTGATCTACGGTGGACGCACAGAGTCCTCGATGGCCTACCGGGAGACGATCGCCGCACACGGCGACGCCGTCGACCTGTGGGTCGAGGCCGAGCGCGGACATCCGGACCTTCGCCGCATCCTCGCCGAGGCACCCGCGGGCGCCGAGATCTACACGTGCGGGCCCGGCGCGATGATCGACGCGGTCGCCGAGGAGTTCGCCGAGCACGACCACCTCGGCGCGCTGCACTTCGAGCGTTTCGCGGCGAGCGGGCCAATCGACCACAGCGGTGAGTCCTTCGAGGTGGAGCTCGCCCAGTCCGGGATCACGCTCACGATCCCGGATGGCGCCACGATCCTCGGCGAGGTTCGAAAAGTGTTGCCCGAGCAGCCGTTCTCCTGCGAGGAAGGTTATTGCGGCGAATGTGAGACCCCGGTGCTCGACGGCACCCCCGATCACCGTGACGACTACCTGACCGAGGACGAGCAGGCGGCGAACGACGTCATGATGATCTGCACGAGCCGTTGCAAGGGTGCGCGCCTCGTGCTCGATCTCTGACCGTTCACAACCATCACCGACGCCGGTGAGTGATGCTCCGTCGCTCACCGGCGTCGTGCTGTGCCACCGCGAAGAGAGCACCGCCCCGGCGAGGTGTGACCTCACCGGGGCGGTGCGACAGCGACTATGCGACGGCTTCCTAGCTCACCGGTGCGACGGCGCGGACCTGCGGGAGGACCTTGTCGGCGAGTAATTCCAGACTCCGCCAGGACAATTCGGGCGGCAGACCGCCGAGCAGCGGATGCAGCCGCAACTCGTAGTCGTCGTCGAGCTCCGAGAGTCGTCGGACCGCGTCGTCGGGACTGAGGATCCACATCGACGGGTCGTCGCGGATCGAGTCGAGGTCGCTCTTCTCACGCCAGTACCCGTTGACGGTGGCATTGGAACGCTCCCCCGCCCAGGACGCGTACATGTTGCTGGCGTGCATCACATGGGGAGCGACCTCCGCCAGCGCGGCTTCGGGATCCTCTGCCACGTAGACGAACGCCGGGCCGTGCCGCGGGAAGGGTTCCGGTTCCGGGTGTCCCTGCTTGACGCATTCCTCGGCGTAGAAGCGGTACAGCTCCTCGGTCGCCGGCCGGTACCCCAGACCCATCCGGGCAGCTCGGCGCGCCGACGGTTTCGCGTTTCCGCCGATGTAGATCGTCGGCCCACCGGGGGTGCCGGGACGGGGCGTCACGCTGACCCGGGAGCCGCGGTGATCGAATTCCGCTTCGCGCCAGGCGGTTCGGATCACTTCGAGCTTCTCCTCGAAGACCTTGCCCCGGTTCGGGAAGTCGACGCCGAACATGTCGAACTCCTGGGGTCGATAGCCGATGCCGGCGGTGATCAGCACACGGCCAGGACCGGCGATGAGGTCGAGGACCGCGAGGTCTTCGGCCAGCCGCAGCGGGTCGTGCATCGTGATGCACAGTGCCGAGAAGTGCAGTTCGATCTGTTCGGTGGCGCCGGCGATGGCGGCCGCCAGAATCAGCGGCGACGGGCAGTAGTTGTCCTCGGCACCGTGGTGTTCGGCCAGATAGACGGTGTCGAAACCTTTTCGGTCGGCCCAGATGCACTGTTCGACGGCCGCCTTGTACAGGTCGCCGGGGCTCGGCGACCCCGGGCCGAGGTCCGGTGCGCGCATGTCGTAGCGCAGTCCGATCTTCATGAGTTCTCCTTGATCCTCGGATCGAGCACGATCTTGATGTCGTCGGTGTCGGCCGCCGTCAGGCCGGCCAGGCCGTCCGCCAGGGAACCGATGCCGACGGTGCGGGTGTGCAACTTCTCGGGTTCGATACCTCGGTCGGCGATCAGTTGCAGGGTCTGCACAATCTCCGCGCGCGTATAACCGGCAGCCGCGATCAGCGTCGCTTCCTTGGCCAGCCACATCCGCGGCGAGATCGTCGCCTGCCCGGCGTCTCCGACCAGCACCACGCGTCCGCCCTGGCGCAGGGCGGCGAGGGCCTGCTCGACCATGTCGGGGGCGCCGGTGCATTCGACGACGACGTCGTGGTCGTCGGAGACCTCGGTGACGGTGGCCGCCACCCGATGTGCACCGGAGGCCTCCGCGGCGAGTCGGCGAGACTCCGAGAGTTCGACGACGGTCACCTCGGCCGCACCGACCGCACGCGCACACTGCACCACGAGGAGTCCGATGGGACCGGCCCCGAGGACGAGCACGCGCTCGCCGGTGGCGACCACGCCGCGACGAATCGCGTGCCAGGCGACAGCTGCGGGCTCGACGAGGGCCGCCGCGACTTCCGAGACCTTGTCGGGGACCGGGACGACGCGATACGCGGGCACCGTCAGCAGTCGGGCAAAGCCACCATGCGGCTGCTCGGGCGCGACGTCTCGACCCCGCGCCACCGACATGACGAGGGCGCAGAACTCCGGGCGTCCGGCACGGCAGGAGTCGCAGTCGCCACACGGATCGGGCACCCCGACGACGACCCGCTGCCCGAGCGCGAGACGGTCGACCGACTCGCCGACCTCGACGAGCCGGCCCGTCCACTCGTGGCCACACAGCGTCGGCCCGTGGCCGGCCCCGGTGGAGTACGCGCGGACCTCGGTCACGCAGACACCGCAGAGATCGATGGAGACCGTGACCTCACCGGCTGCGGGCTTCGGCTCGTCGACGTCGATCACGTCGACGACGCCCGGCCGGGAGACCAGTGCGACCTGCTGATGATTCTCGGACAGTCCGGCCGTCGCGACGGCGCTGTCAGTGGTGATGGGAATGCCGACTCCGATCCTCGACCGCCACGAACGGCGGGGGCCTCCCGGAGCGCTGCCACCCAGGAAGGTCGGTAACCTGGAACACCCCTAGATTGTCGTGTTATCTAGTATTTGTCAATAGAGCTTTAGCCTGTCGGCCAGTACGCTGGAATCGTCGATGGTCTAGTGATCAACAACTTGGGAGTCAGTCATGCAGCCGCCCGCACCCACGCCACAGCGCACCCTCGAATACGACACCAACATCCTCCATGCGGCACGTTCACAGCTGCGCGAGGAGTTGCTGATCGACAAGCCCTGGACCGAGGTGATCCTGGTTCGCCACGCGCAGCAGTCCTTCCTCGACGCGGACCTCGCCGCCGGTGGAGCGGCCGGGCCCCCACTGTCGGCCCTCGGCGAGCGTCAGGCCCACCTGGCGGCCAGACGCCTCGCCGCCCAGTCGGTTTCGGCCGTCTATGCCAGCCATCTGACGCGCGCCGCCGCCACGGCCCAGGCGATCGTCCGGGAGGCCCAGGCGCCCTTGACCGTCGCCACCCGCGCCGATCTTCGTGAAGTCGAGATGCACGGAGACGTCACCGAGGACAGCGCCGCTGTCCGCACCCGCCTCACCGAGGCACTCACCACGATCGCCGCCGATCACCCGGATCAGACCGTCGTCGCAGTCAGTCACGGTGGCGCGATCAGCGCCTTCATCGCGTCGCTGCTCGGCGTCGAACCGAGCATGTTCTTCTTCGCCGCCCACGCCTCGATCACCCGGGTGCGGCATCACGGGGGCCGTTGGGTGGTGCAGTCACTCAACGAGACCGGCCACCTCCCGGCCGGCGACCTCGTCAGCCACTGACCGTGGGTACCGAACACAAACACGAAGCCGGCCAGGCGTTCCTCTCGTGGAGGCCACGCCTGGCCGGCTTCGAGGTGAGACCTCAGTGCACCGTCACCGTCCCGGTCGTGCCGTCGACGGTCAACAACGTGCCCGACTTGATCCGCTTGGTGGCCTGCTCCACCGCGAGAACCGCCGGGATGCCCAGTTCACGACTGACGATGGCCGCGTGACTCAGCGGCGAGCCGACGTTGACCACGACGCCCGCGCAGGTGGTGAACAGCGGCGTCCACCCCGGGTCGGTCTCGGGAGCCACGAGGATCTCGCCGGGTTCGAGCTCCTCGGCCTCCGAGGGGTCCATGATCACGCGGGCCACGCCGGTCGCCGAGCCCGGGCAGGCTCCCAGACCCGAGAGGGTCTCGCCCGGACCGGCCACCGGTAGCGCCGACGGCCCGGTCCGCTGCTCCCACGTCGTCGGACTCGGCACGTCACCGGCGACCACGACGAAGGGCGGCTCCCGGCGTTCGAGCTCGGCGATCCACTCCTTGCGCTCAGCGATCACCGACACCACCGACGGATCGTCGATCAGTGCGCTCACCTCGTCGAGCCGCAGCAGCGCCAGGTCGTCGAAGGACTCGAGGACACCTCGGTCGGCGAAGCGCTTGCCCAGCTCCCGCAGCGGGAGGCGGGTCTCGTGCAGCGCCTTGATGAAGTTGGTCTTGCTCAGCTCGCGGGCGGGCATCCACACCGACAGCGCCGCGACCGCGGCCTGCAGCTGGCCCCATCCTTCGGCGTCGTCGGCGAGCCGAACCCTCAGCTCCTCGAGCAGTGCTTCGCGGCCCTGCGACACCTTCTTGCCGGTGGCTTCCGGCGAGCTGTCTTGCGGCAGCTTGCGGAACTGGTTGACGAGGGTCGCCACCATCTCCGGATGCGACTCCCAATCCGGCGGGAAGATGTCCCACTCCTGCGACGAGCGCGAGCCGTACTCGAAGATGAACCCGTCGAACTGCTCGACGAAGGACCTCGCCTCGACCTCACCGCGGCTGCGCAGCCGGTCGAGGACACCGTCGACGCCGACCTCGAACTCCTTGGTGACGAGCTCCGAGGCCGCGGCCAGCCTGCCGATCCGCCACAGCTCGATGGCCGGCGCCGCGGAGGCCACCCCACCCCAGCCGCCCATCAACCGGACACCGAGTGTCGAATCATCGAACCGGCCCAGTGTCTCGTCGAGGAATCCGGTGACGATCGACGACTCGTACATCATCAGCATGTGCTTGCGCAGGAAGTCGGCGGTGTACTCGTCGTTGACCCGGTTCGAGTACGCGACCAGTTCATGGTCGGACATCGCGGAGTAATCGGGCCGGGCTCGACGCAACTCCAGCGCGCGCTGCGCATCCGCCTCGAGGTCGGGACGCGAGGTGGTGCCCATGACCCGGCCGATGCTCGCACCGATCCGCTCGGCATACTGCGGAGCACTGTCACCCGGTTGCTCCACATACTCCGGTGCACCGGTGCTGGACCCCAGATAGGTGCGGTCCATGAGTTCCGCACTTGCACCGGGCATCCGGACGCCGAACACTCGCTGGATGGACAGGTTGATGTAGATGTAGCCGTGCGCCACACCGATGATGTCGAGCGAGTCCGGACTGAACTCGCAGTCGTCGAAGGCGCCGAAGTCGATGAGCGCCTGGCGCCAGGCGGTCTCCGAGCGCCACCCGCTGATCACGGTCTGCTGCAGCGGCGAGGCGACCATACCGGCCACCTCGCCCGCATTGCCGCGGGTGTAGACCGTGAAGCGCTCGCTCAGGCGACTGTCGACCACCCAGGGCTTGTTGATGTCAACCATTGGTTTTCCGTCTCTCTCGTCAGGTGGCGACTCACCACGACCGCCCGGTCGCGCCCACCGATGCGGTGTTATCTACGCCACACCAGTTTGTCTAACACTAGATTAGTTGTCAATCTACTATTGAGTCTTGGAACACTTCGAGCGCCGGCCCTCGCCCGCAGCTACCGGCCGGCGCTCTTGTGCTTTCATGTCGTTTGCGATCACACCGCGGCGAGGCAATGCCGGGCAGCCACCCGGCCGAAAAACGAACCGCCGCCGAGCATCATGCCGCTGCCATAGCCCTTGGCCGTCTGGATCACACTCGCGGCACAACTTCCGGCCGCATAGAGTCCCGGCACCGGCGCGCCGTTCGCGCCGACGACCCGGGCCTGCTCGTCCACCCGGAGCCCGCCGAGCGAGTGGTAGTGGTACTTCACGACGTCGGCCGAGAGATTGATGGCTGCATACGGGCCGTTCTTCAGCGGGACCAGCCAATCCGGATGCTTGCCGAACCGAGGGTCGCGGCCGACCGCCGCGAACTCGTTGTAATTGTCGAGCGTGCGCTGCAGCGCCCCATCCGGAACACCCAGTCCCGCTTCCATTTCCGGCACCGTCTCCCAACCGTCCACGAGCGCATAGCCGAACTGCTCGGAGAACTGCGGGTAGTCGAAGGTCTCGGAGTCGACGATGAGATACGCCTTGCGATCCGGCTGATCGAAGACGAAGGCGGCGGTCCGGCCGTGATAGCTGTCCTCGGCGACGAACCGCTGGCCGAACTTGTTGACGATGATGCCGCGCACCAGATCTCCGGGCGGGTAGATGCTCGCCGTCGCGTGGATCGCGCCCGGCGACTCGACGTCGGCACCGATCGCCTGGGCCATCTCGATCCCGGACCCGTCACTGGAGTCCTCGCCGATCGGCACACCGTTCTCGAGCAGGAACGGGTAGTCGCGGGCGACCATCTTCTCGTTCATCTGGAATCCGCCGGTGGCCAGCAGAACACCCTTACGAGCACTGGCTGTGTGGTCTTCGCCGTAGCGGCGGAACGTGGCTCCGTCGACCCGGCCCGCAGCGTCGGTCGTGAGATCGAGGACTCGTGCGTCGCCGATCACGCGCACACCCTCGTCTTCGCAGCGCTTCAGCAGCACTTCCATCATCTTCGACCCGGCATTGCCCGACGGACCGTTCACCAGGTGCCCGCGATAAGCCGGCGTCGCGAATTCGCGGTACGGCCAGACCTTTTCGTTACCACTGCTGTAGAGACCCGGGCCCTGGGGCGGGCAGATATGCTTGTCCTTGTACAGCTCCCGGGTGAACGGAACACCCTGCGCCTCCAGCCAATCGAAGTGCTCTGGGCTGCCGTCGCAGTAGCGGCGCAACACAGCCTTGTTCGACACGTTGCAGATCGCGTCCATGAAGCGGTACATCGCGTCCGGGTCGTCGTCGACGCCGAGGTCACGCTGCAGACGGGTACCACCACCGAGGTAGATCACCCCCTCGGTCATCGCGCTGGTGCCACCACCCGAGGTGGCGCGCTCCAGGATCAGCACATCAGCCCCTCGAGCACGGGCCTCCAGCGCCGCGCAGGCACCGGTCATGCCGAGGCCGACGATCAACAGGTCGCAATCCAGCGACTGGGTATCGGAGTGGGACATTTCTCTCCTCTGAGACGACGGACAAAGCCGCGCGACGGACGCCGACTGCCCGCCGAGGACTCGCCTGGCAGTCCACCGGGCCAGCGCCCGGTGCCGCCGCAAGGAACCGCGGCGGAGGCTGTGGCCGGAATCACATCGACCATTCGTAGACAATAGATCATGCGATTATCCATGTCACGACCTTTTGCAAGAATCGATCCTACCAGGCATGATCCCAGGAAATTCCACGATCGCCGTGCCGTCAACGTCCGCGGGAAGTCGTCGAAGTCCTGGACATGTGATCGCAATCACCCTAGTGTGCTCTACAACTCACTAGTTGATCCGTAGACCTATACCAGGCACTCGCAGTCCCAAGGAGGGCAGCACCATGTCCACAACCGAAACCTCCCTCGATCACCAACTCGCAGACTTCGACCTCTTCGACGACACCTGCTTCGCTCGGATGGACGAGGTGATGGAGCACGCCCGCAGCACCTGCCCGGTGGCCCACACCCGCGCACACGGAGGGATGTACCTGGTCACCACCTTCCCGCTGCTCAAGGAGGTCCTCTCGAATCCGGAGGTCTACTCCTCGACCGAGTCCACACCGCTGCCGAGCCCGGTGCGTCTGCCACCCCTGGATGTGGATCCCCCTCTGCACGAAGACTTCCGGAAGTTCCTCAACCCGTTCTTCACCCGGCCTCACCTGATGAAGTACGAGCCGGTCCTCCGCGATCTCGCCCGCACCGCCATCGAGAAGTTCCTCGACAAGGGGCAGGTTGACTTCATCGACGACTTCGCCATCCCGTTCACCTCGTCGGCCGCCGCGAAGATCGTCTTCGACGAGGACGACCCGTCGCGTCTGCAGCGTGCCGTGAAGGCCGTCGAGCGTATCGTCCGGGAGAACAGTCCGGAGTCCTATCAGGGACTCGCGGTCCTCGCCGCGGAGTATCTCGCCGAACGGGCCGAGACGGCCGACGACGGCAGCATCATCTCCGCCATCGCGAGCGCCACCGTCGACGGTCGCCCGCTCACCATGGAAGAACAAATCGGTGTGGTCACCGTCTTGTTCATCGGCGGACTCGACACCACCCGCGGCGCGATCTCCAACATCGCGGCCACCCTCGCGCACGAACCCGATCTGGAACACCGCCTGCGGCAGAAGAACTGGGTGAAGAACGACCTCGACGAACTGCTGCGGCAGCAGTCACCGGTCCTGGCCCTGCGACGCATCGTGACGCGCGACGTCGTCCTCGGCGACCAGCAACTCACCAAGGGCGACATCCTGATGCTGATGTACTCCTCGGCCAATCGGGACGCCGAGCACTTCCCGGGCGCCGACATCCTCGACTTCGACCGGAAAGACAAGAACCACCTGGCGTTCGGTCACGGGACGCATCGCTGCCTGGGCGCCACCTTCGCCCGGATGCAGATCGACATCGCCTTCGACGAACTACTCGGCCGCATCACCAACGTGCGCCCGTCCGGACCGGACGCCGGACCGATCTATCAGGCCGGCGCCGTGTACGCCCCCACCCGGCTCGCCCTCGCCTTCGATCGCGTCGACAACCCCTGACCCACCCCGAACACCGCTTCAACCAAACAGGAGAACTGAAGTCATGGCATCACGTGCAGCCCAAATTGTCCGCGGCACACTCGGACTCGCCGACGAAGGTATCAACGGCGACCTCACCGACGCCAGCGTGGAGGGTCAGGCCGACCCGTTCCACGAGAACATCGTGGTCCGCGAGGCGGCCGAACTGCCCTACGGCGGCGAATGGAAGGGCAAGGAGGGCCTGCGCGCCCTCATGACCAAGATCCAGTCCCTGGCCAACCTGACCGTCAGCGACATCGACATCTTCGACGTCGACGAGCAGAACGTGATCACCCGCCAGACCGCCACCTTCAAGCGTGACGGCGCCGACGGAACGCTCACCATCCCGATGGTCGAGGTGTACCGCTTCGAGAACGATCAGATCGTCGAGATCGACGTCTACTACAAGGACACCAAGGCGATGGTCGATTACCTGACCCCGTAAACCACAGCCTCCGTTTACCAGCTCGATCAGTCGAAATCGCACACCACGGCTGATCGAGCTGGTGCAGTCGACGACTTAACTGAAGAGATCAGAAACCGACAATGAGCACCACAAGCGTGAACATGCTCGAGCAGATCGAAACTTTTCAGCCCAGCCGGGCAAGATCACTCGCGCAGTGCGAACGCCACTACGTCGAAGTACACAGGCGCTGGGCCTTGGAAGCATTGGCCGCCAGCAAGACTCTTGTGCACTCCACACCACCCTTTTCGACGCTCAATGGGACATCTACGGCCGTTTCGAACAGACCTCGGATGTGTGGCGCGCAGCATCGTTGCAGTTCAATCCGCCCGGAGAGGAGTTTCCGTCGGCGCTGCTCGAGATGCTCTCCGAAGATCACACGAAGTTCCTGCGTGACCTGCGCTCCTTCGATGTGCAAGACTCGATCGCCTTCGATCTCACCAGCGGACAGTTGGTTTCGAGCAAGTACCTGGTGATCGTGACTGCCCTTCGGGTTTGGAGAGACCAGCGGCGCTCGCAGAGGCCGACAACCTCACCGACTCGTTGTCCTCGTTGATGAAAGACGCCTATGCGGCACGGCGACTGGTCGTGAATCGTGTGCAGAGCGAGAATGGGACCGCCCCGATCGACGAACCCGGCCAGACACTTACTGGCGAGGTGTTCGATTCCAAACGCCTACTGATGCTTGAGGCCTACTTCGACGACTCACACTGGGGTGACCGATTTTTCGCCCAGCCGGAGGTTTCCGCCTTGGTGCGAAGTTCTTGCTTCGCATCCACGATCTCGATTCACCGCGGCATCGAGCAGACCGGGCATGATCGCCGGAGGTAGCCGGACGGTCTATTTGGTCGCGGCACGCCCTCGTCGATCGAATGTCATCGATGTCCTCAGCGGAGAGGCGGCTCGCCCGGCGTACGACTCACTTCAATAGATTCCGATCAACGACGGGTCGGGGCCCGCGTCCTCGATGCTCCGCCGGCGCCGTCGGGCCGCGCGAAGACCACCACCGACGCTGCACTCACGGAACTGGATGCGTCCTACAGTCTTTCGCGCGCTCTGGCCGGGCGCCAGCAGCCGGCTGGTTGGGCCGACCGTCGCGATGTACCGGGCTCTCGGTGAGGGGATCGAGGCCGGCCCCACCGGCACCAGACTGGCGTCCTTCGACGACGGCGTCGCCGACACCACGGTACACATGGCGATGCTCCGCTCGATCGTGAGCGGACGGCCAGAGGAAGTGCCCGGCCAAGGTCAACCCCGGATCACAAGCGCCCGATCACCGCGTCGGCGGTCCGGTGCGCTCAGCCGATCCCCGGCGCCGGCCCGGCGGGGTCAGCTCCCCGACCAATTCCCCTGACGCTTCTCCTTGAAGGCAGTCACGGCCTCGACCGCGTCGTTGCTGCGGTTGGAAAGCGCTTCGAGATAGAAGCCGGTGTCGAGCACCTGGTCGGTGGCCTGCGACAGCACCCGGTTGAGTGCCCGCTTGGTCAGCTGGGTCGCGATCGGGGGCAGGCCCGCCACGTGCGCGGCCAACTCCAGCGCGCGATCGCGGAGCCCGTCGTCCGACTCGACCAGATCGGTGGCCAGCCCAAGCTCGAAGGCCTCGCGACCGGTGAGCGGCTCACCCCAGAGCAGCTTGCGTTTGGCGCGCGCCAGACCGGCGCTCAGCGGCCAGGTGACCGCGCCGCCGTCACCGGCCACCAGACCCATGTGGACGTGCGGATCCGCGAGTTTCGTCGTGGGCGTCACGACCACCGCATCCGAGGTGAACACAAGGCTCGTCGCGACCCCGAAACTGCTTCCCTGCACCGCCGTCACCAGAGGTTTGGGGAAGTCGGCGAAGGCTCGGAACAGCCGACGACCGTCGTCGACGCCGCGGAGCAGCACGGTGAGATCGTCGTGTCCTGCCAGGATCGTCTCCATGTCGCCGCCCGCCGAGAAGTGCCGGCCGCTGGAGGTCCACGCGACTGCCCGGACATCGGTGTCACGGGCGAGGTCGATCAGCACCCCCGGCAGTTCGTTGACCAGGGCGTCGTCGAACGCGTTGAGGACCTCGGGACGGTCGAGCCGTAGTTCGGCGACGTGATCGTGCAACTCGACCGTGACTGTCTGATGATTCATGACTCTCCTCGATCGGTACCGGTCAGATTCGTTCCACGATTGTCGCCGTGGCCATCCCGCCGCCGGTGCACATCGTCACCAACCCGGTCGACAGGTCGCGGCGTTCCAGTTCGTCGATGACGGTCTGGAGGAGCATCGCGCCGGTGGCACCGATCGGGTGCCCGAGCGCGATGGCTCCTCCGTTGACGTTGACCCGGTCGGGGTCGATCGCCAAGTCCTTCATGACCTTCAGCGGGACAGCAGCGAAGGCCTCGTTGATCTCCCAGAGGTCGATGTCGGCGACGCTCATCCCGGCCTGACGCAGGCACTGCTCCGACGCCGGTCCGGGTGCGGTGAGCATGATGACCGGCTCGGCACCGAGCACCGCGCCGGTGACGATGCGGGCCCGGGGGGTCAGTCCGTGCGCCCTGGCGTACCGGTCAGAGGCCACGACCACGGCTGCGGCGCCGTCGACGACGCCCGACGAGTTGCCTGCATGATGGACGTGCTGGATCTCGCCGGCGGCCGGGTAGACCGCGCGGGCCATGTCGTCATAGGAGCGGCCCTGATCGTCGCGGGGCTTGGCTCCCGAGCGTTCGAACGACGGCGGCAGCGTGGCCAGCGACTCCGCGGTGGTGCCCGGGCGCGCGTGCTCGTCGCGGTCGAGCAGGACGGTGCCGTCGGCCCCGGTCACCGGAATCAGACTGCGCGCGAAGCGATCCTCCTTGATCGCCGTTGCCGCAAGCTCCTGGCTGCGGGCCGCGAAGGCATCCACGTCCGATCGGCCGAACCCTTCCAGGGTGGCGATGAGATCCGCCGAGATCCCCTGCGGCACCATCGGATACCGCTCACGCAGTACCGGGTTCCCCGCGTCGAGGGGCTGACCGTAGCTGTGCCGGGACATGGATTCGACGCCGCCGGCCACCACGACGTCCTGCCAGCCGGCGAGGACGCCGGTGGCCGCGGCCATGACCGCCTGCTGCCCACCGCCGCAGAAGCGGTTGAGGGTCAGTCCCGGCACACTGACCGGCCAACCCGCCGTGAGCACCGCGGATCGGGCGACGTCATTGGCGTGATCGCCGGCGTGCTCGCCGTTGCCCATGATGACGTCGGCGACGTCCTCGGGGGCCAGGCCGCGTTCGGCGAGCGCGCTCAGCAGACCGCCGAGCAGTTCCTGCGGGTGCACGCCGTGCAGCGCGCCGGACGGTTTGCCTTTGCCGCGCGGGGTGCGCACGCCGTCTATGATCCACGCTTCGGTCATGGCGTCTCCTCAAAATTTCTACGGTGCAACGATTGTCGTCGTCCGGATGGTTGATGTCGGTGCGCTCACAGCGCGATCAGGTCGTGACTCACCGCGCCGGAGCGCAGTGCGGCACCGAGTTCGCGGTGCAGGCCGGGGCCACCGCCGAGCATCGGCTCGAGGGTCAGAGCCCGGCGTAGATAGCGGTGGAAGTCGTGTTCCCAGGTGAAGCCCATGCCGCCGAGAAGCTGCTGACAGCTCCGACGGGCCGCTGCCGAGGCACGTACGGCCGCCGCCTTGGCCAGTGCCGCCGACACCTCGCCACCGTCCTCCCAGGCGGCATCGGCCGCGAGTCGGGCCACCGTGGTCCAGAGCTTCACGTCGGCCAGCTGGTGCTTGACCGCCTGGAAAGACCCGAGGGCCCGGCCGAACTGGTGCCGGGACGCGACATGCTCGACGGTCATCTCCAGCATCTTCTCGCTCACGCCGATCAGTTCGTAGGCCAGCGCCCGACGACCTGCCGCCAGCATCGCCGACCACGCGACATCGGGATCGATGCCGGTCGGCGTGCGCTTCTCGAGAACCGCCGGTGATCCGGTGAGCCGCGCCCACCCGGCCGACGGGTCCAACGGATCACCCGCGACGACACCAGGGTCGTCACACAGCGCGAGGGTGAGTCCGCCGTCGGTCGCCATCAGGACCAGGATCGGGCCATACCCGGTGGCGAGCACCCCGTCGATCTCGACGCGATCTCCGACGAGTCGACCCGGGGCGCGAGTGCTGCCGAGCGCCGGGAGCACCACTCGCAATCCCGTCGGGTCGGCGACACCACCGGCGCGCACCAGAATCGGATCGAGCAGACTGCCCTGCGCCAGCGACCGACCCCAGATCGGCAGCAGCGTGCTCACCGCGATCTGCTCCTGATCGTCGAGGAGTTCCAGCCAGCCGAACTCAGTGATCGCCTTCCGCGCCGCCGCCGGGTCGGCCTCGACCGTCTGACGCAACGCTTCGGTGATCTGGGTGATGTCGTCGTCGTCCATGAAATGTCTCCAACCTCAGCGGGGCAGGCCCAGCAGGCGTTCGGCGATGATGTTGCGCTGAATCTCGGCGGCGCCGCCGTAGATCGACGAGGCGCGGCTGTAGAGGTAGTCGTTGCGCCAGTTCTCGTCGGGGTGTCCGAACACGGTGTCGGCGGACTTGCCGGCCAGGGCCACGTCGAACAGGAACTTCTCGGCCGTCGACATGGCCAGCTTGTCCAGCGAGGTGGTCGAACCCACCGGCTCGTCTGCGGACAATCTGGCCACAGTGCGCCGCGACAGCAGCCGCAGCGCGGTCAGCAGTTCCAGGGACTCGCCGATCGCGTCGTCCCCGACGTCGGCGGCCGGATCGGCGGCGAGCTCGTCGAGCCGCGACCGCAGCCAGATCTGCCGCTGCCACGCCGCGGCGCCCCGCTCACCGGCAAGCACATGCGTGGCCACCGCCCAGCCGCCGTCGACCTCGCCGAGGAGTCGGCCCTCGGGAATGACGACGTTGTCGAAGAACAGTGAGCAGAACTCGTCGTCGCCGTTCATGCTGCGCAAGCGGCTGACCGTGATGCCGGGGGTGTTCATGTCGAGCAGGAACGCCGAGATGCCCCGGTGGCCGGAGTCCGACGGCCCGGTGCGGGCCAGGAGCAGGCACCGGTCGGCGAGCTGCGCCCAGCTGGTCCAGACCTTTTCGCCAGAGACCTGCCAGCCGCCGTCGACGCGGACCGCCTGGAGCCGCAGCGAAGCGAGGTCGCTGCCCGCTCCCGGCTCGGAGAAGCCCTGGCACCACGTCTCCTCGCCCTGGAGCAGTCGCGGCAGCGCCACCGCGGCCAGCTCGGCCGGGGCGAACTCGGCGACCGCCGGCCCAAGCACCTCCTGGGTCGCGAAGGAGAACGGTGGCGGATAGCCGGCGTGGGCGAGTTCCTCGCTGATGATGCTGCGCAGGATCCGCCGGCCGCCGAGCCCGCCGGCGGATTCCGGCCAGCCCAACCGGATCCAGCCGGCGTCGTACAGCATCCGCTGCAGTCGGCGGAGCCGGTCGAAGATTTCGGTCAGTTCGCCGCCGGTCTCCCGGAACTGTTCCAGCGGTGCCCGGTTCTCGGCCAGCCACGTCCGGAATCCCGTGCGTGCCTCGGCGACGGTCTCCGGGACCATCAGCGTCTCTACGGTCGTCACGACGCAGCCACCTCGTTGTCTGTGCGGATGCCGGCCAGAGCGGGCATGCAGTCCCAATCGGTCAGTACCTGCTCGGTGTCCTCGCCGGGTAGCCGGGGCGGAGTCGGCTCGGTCGCAGGCGTCCGGGAGAACCGCGGCGCGGGTGCAGGCTGGCGTACCCCTGCGACGTCGACGAAACCTGCACGGGCAGTGGCATGTTCACCATCCGGCGCCTCGTGCGGCGCCAGCACCGGCGACACACAGGCGTCGAGATCGGCGAACACCGCCGACCACTCGTCCCGGGTACGGGAGGCGAAGGCCTCCGCGAACCTGGTGCGCAGATGCGCCCAGCCGTCCCGGTCCAGCTGCCCCGGCAGGGACGGGTCGTCGTCGAGCCCGAGACCGACCAGCAACTGCTCATAGAAGCGGCGTTCCAGCGCTCCCACCGCCATGTGCCCGCCGTCGGCGGTGCGATAGGTGTCGTAGAACGGTGCGCCGCCGTCGAGCAGGTTGGTGCCGCGTTCGTCGGACCAATGGCCCTCTGCCCGCACGCCGTGGACGAAGGCGGTCAGCAGTGCCGCGCCGTCGACCATGGCGGCGTCGACCACCTGCCCCCGACCCGACTGCGAGCGCTCGTGCAGTGCGGCGAGGATGCCCACCGCCAACAGCATCCCGCCACCGCCGAAGTCGCCCACCAGGTTCAGCGGCGGCAGCGGCCGTTGCCCGGCCCGACCGATCGGCTCGAGTGCCCCGGCGACGGCGATGTAGTTGATGTCGTGGCCTGCGCGCGGCGCCAGCGGACCGTCCTGCCCGTAGCCGGTCATCCGGGCGAAGATCAGGGCCGGGTTGAGCTCGGCCAGGACCTCGGGACCCAGACCCAGACGTTCCATGACGCCCGGGCGGAATCCCTCGACGAGGATGTCGGCCCGGGTCGCGAGGCGTCGTACCGTGGCCACCCCCTCGGGGGTCTTGAGATCGGCGACCACCGACCGGCGCGAGCGGACGAGCGGGTCCTTGGGACGACGCGGCGTACGGCCGGGTTTGGCCGGCCGGTCCACCGTGACCACGTCGGCGCCGAAGTCCGCGAGCATCATGCAGGCGAAGGGAGCCGGTGCGGCGCTGGCGATCTCCAGTACCCGCAGTCCGTCGAGTGGGCCGGACATCAGCGACTCCCGTCGATGCCGGCGGTCATGCCGCGGGCGCTTCCAGGACGTGCACCGCGCAGGCCGATGCGAGGCCGATGACGTGGGTCAGACCCACCTTGGCGCCCTCGATCTGCCGGTCACCCGCCTCGCCCCGCAGGTGCGTGGCGACCTCGTACAGGTTGGCGATGCCGGTGGCGCCGATGGGATGGCCCTTGGACAGCAGGCCGCCCGACACGTTCACCGGAATCCGGCCGTCGCGCAGCGGCGCGCCGGAGTCGATGAAGTCGCCGGCACCGCCGGGCTCGCAGAGCCGCAGGTTGTCGTAGTGGATGAGTTCGGCGGTGGCGAAACAGTCGTGCAGTTCCACCAGGTCGAGATCCTCGGGGCCGATTCCGGCGGCCTCGTAGGCCTGGTCGGCGGCCAGTCGGGTCAGGGTGTTGACATCGGGCTGGACCTGGCCACCGTCCGCCCACGGGTCCGAGGTCATCACCGAGGCGCTGATCTTGATCGCCCGACGTCGCACGTCGGGGTCGAGGGTCTTGAGCTTCGCATCCGAGACCAGCACCACCGCGGCGGCGCCGTCGCCGGTCGGGCAGCACATCGGCAGCGTGTTGGGGTAGCCGATCACCTCGGCGCCGAGTACCTCGTCGAGGGAGAACTCCTTGCGGTACTGGGCGAGCGGGTTGAGTGTCGAGTGGAGATGGTTCTTCACCGCGACCTTGGCGAACTGCTCGGTGGTGACACCGTGCGCGAGTGCGTATTCGGTGCCCGCCTGGGCGAAGACACCCGGCATCAGGCCGGTACCGAGCAGACCCTCGGTTTTCACCACGGCGCCGTAACGACCCTTGGGCGTGAAGATCTTCTTGTCGCCGGCCTTGCGGGCAGCTCCGCCGAGCATGCCCATCTTGCCCATCTTCTCGACGCCCACGGCGAGGGCCATGTCGCATTCACCGGCCTTGATGCCCATCATCGCCACACGCACCGCGGTCGCGCCGGTGGCACAGGCGTTGACCACGTTGTAGACGGGGATACCGGTCTGGCCGATCTGCTTCTGCAACCGCTGACCGTTGTGCGAGTTGGCCTCGTAGACGTTGCCCATCGTGAGCATCCCCATGTCGGCCATGCCCTGCCCCGAGTCGGCGAGGGCGTCGAGGGAGGCCGTCGACGCCAGATCCAGCAGATCCTGGTCGGCGAAGCGGCCGAACTTCGTCATCGATGCGCCGATGATCCACACGTTGTCACTCATGGTCATGCTCCGATCGGTTCGAATCCGAAGGCGACGGCGACGGTGCCGTCGTCGTCGACGGAGGCCTCGAAGGTCGCCAATCGGACCTTCATCTCGGGTTGGATCACTTCGGGATCGGTGACACCCAGCAGGTTCGCCTTGACGATCCCGCCACCCTCGAGTTCCACGACGGCCGAGGTGAACGGGCCGTTCTTCGCACCGCGCTCGACGATCGTGTAGGCGCGCAGCACGCCTTCGGTGGCCAGCGGGCGGGTGCCGAACTCCGTGGCAAAGCACTTGGCGCAGGCGTTGCGCCGGTCAAAGTAGAGGGCGCCGCACTGTGCACAGGCCTGCGCGACCAGGTGTGGCTCATCGCCCAGCACCAGGTAATCCACCGCTGGAATGGTCTGCGTCATCTCACGCCTTCCGGGGTCGGGCCGGGCCCGGCAGGACCTAGCCAACTAAATAATAGAGTACTAGAGTATTTACTACACGACCATCTGGATGACAACCGCCCCGAGGAGACGTCATGTCCGACTCACAGCCCTTCGACCCCGCAGCGATCGGCGCCAGATCCGCCCCCAAGACGGTCCGCTGGACCTCGCGCGACTGCATGCTCTATGCACTGGGTGTGGGCGCGGGCACCGCCGATCTACAGTTCACGACCGACAACACCAAGGGCGTCGAGCAGCGTATGGTCCCGACGATGCCGGTCACGCTCGGCGTCGACTTCAGCGTCCTCAAGCAGGCCGGCCGATTCGACTGGGCAAAGCTGCTCCACGCCGATCAGCGAGTCGAGATCCTCGGCGACATCCCCGTCGAGGGCGAGGCGCAGGCGGTCACCGAGATCACCGAAATGTGGGACAAGGACAAGGCCGCGCTGATCGTCGCGCAGACCACCGGCACCGATGCCGACGGCCGCGTGCTGTGGCGCAGTTCGGCCGGCCTATTCATCCGTGGGGTCGGCGGCTGGGGCGGCGCGCGCGGACCGGCAGAGTCGGCCGGAAAGTCGACCGAGGCACCCACCGACGACAGCAGGATCACCACGCTGACCTACGAGACCCACCCGGATCAGGCGCTGATCTACCGCCTGTCCGGCGACCGCAACCCGCTGCACTCCGACCCGGCGTTCGCCGCACGGGCCGGACTGGACCACCCGATCCTGCACGGGCTGTGCACCTTCGGCTTCGCCGGGCGTGCCGCGCTCGCGGTGGCGGGCAAGGACGCGACCCTGCGGTCGATGTCGGCACGATTCGCCGGCCCCGTCTGGCCCGGCGATACCCTGACCGTCGACCTGTGGCATCGCGACGACACGACGGTCGGCTTCCGGATGCGCGGCCGCGACGACAAAGAGGTCCTCACCGGCGGCCTGGCGAGTGTGGGTTGATCGGCATGAAGACACCTGGCTGGCAGCCCCTGCTCGACCGGATCTCCGCCGAGTCCGACCCGGTCCGCCTGCGCAACCTCGAGGTGGTCGCGCGGCATGTCGTGGAAGAGGTGGCCGGGAACATGCCCGCCCTCATGGCGACTCTCGTCCCGCATCCCGAATACCGGGTGTGGGGAGCCTCCGACAGCGTCGGCCCGTCCGGCCGCGACGAGGTGGTGCAGTGGTACACCGCACTTGAGGCAGCCGACCGCAACCGGCTCGACTACGTGATCCACCGGGTGGTGGTCGACGAATCGTGCGTCGTCACCGAGGGTGACTTCCAGTACGCCATCCTCGGCCGGGATCTGGGCGGCGCCACCGCGACCGAAGCCGGTGAGACCATCCGCCCGGACGACTACCACCTGGTCACCCACCGCACCACCGTCCTGTGGCCGATCTCGTCGGACGGACTGATCGAAGGCGAGCACATCTACGCCGGTGAGCGCCATCGAATCCGGCGTCGGTTGGAGTCGGGCGAGTTGCCGCACCTGGGCCCGGCCACCCGCGCCGGGTGATCAGACGCACGGTGATCACACGCACCGTGTCATCAGACGCACCGGTTGATCAGATCAGGACGACCGCCGCCGGAAGATCCCGGCGGCGGTCGTCCTCGGTCGTGCTCCGCGATCAGGCGAGCAGCTTGGGCATCCGCTCCCCGATGAGCGCCTCCGCCTCGGCGACGATGGAGCCGACCACCTCGCGACAGCTGCGCACCTCGTCGATGAGACCCTGCGCCTGGCCTGCCCACCACATGCCGCCGTCCATGTTTCCCTCGGCCAGCACCTCGCGTCGGCCGCGCTCACCCGACGCCAGGTGGGCCACGTCGGCGAACGTCGCGCCGGGACGCGCCGAGATGGCCGCGATCTCTTCGGAGACCGCGTTGCGGGCGACCCGTGCGGTGTTGCGGAACTCCCGGAACACGAGAATCGTCGACCGCTCGTCGTTCGCCACGATCTGCTGTTTGACGTTCTCGTGCACCGGCGCCTCGGTGGTGGCCACGAATCGGGTGCCCATGTTGATCGCGTCGGCGCCCAACGCGAGCGCGGCGACGAGGCCTGCGCCGTTGGCGAAACCCCCGGAGGCGACGATCGGGATCGACAACGAGCGCGCCGCCGCGTTGATGAGGACCAGACCGGGCACGTCGTCGTCGCCGGGATGTCCGGCGCATTCGAAGCCGTCGATGCTGATGGCGTCGACCCCGACCCGCTCGGCCTTGAGGGCATGCCGAATGGCCACTGCCTTGTGGACGACCTTCACCCCGGCCGCCTTGAAGGCGGGCATGTGCGGTTCCGGGTTGGCGCCTGCGGTCTCGACGATCGAGACCCCGCCCTCGATGATCGCGTCGCGGTACTCGTCGTAGGGCACCGGATCCACCGTCGGCAGGATGGTGAGGTTGACGCCGAACGGCTTGTCGGTGAGGTCGCGCACCCGGCCGATCTCCGCGGCCAGCGCCTCGGGGGTCGGCTGCGTCAGGGCGGTGAGGAAGCCGAGCGCTCCGGCCTCGGCCACGGCCGCGATGAGTTCGGCCTTGCCCACGGCCGTCATGCCGCCGCAGACGATCGGGTGGTCGACTCCGAAGATGTCGGTGAAGCGTGTCTTGATCACAGCAAAACTCCCTACAACAGAACGATTTCGGGCCGTTGGCGCGGTCCGGCAAGGGCGAGAAGAACGTCGGCGGTCAGAAGCTGCCGGTGTCGAACCAGCGCTCGAGTTGCTCGCGTCGGTCGTCGTTGACGTACTCGATCCGGGTGTGGGTCACGGTGCTTGTGGCGTAGATGGCCGAGATCTCCCCCGTCGACCGCCACAGCACTGCCTCGACGGTGATCAGCGGGTCGGCGTCGAGGGACTCGAGCCGCCGCGCGATGTCGGACTCCCAGACCCCGACATGATGCAACCCGATCCGTTCTGCCGCATAGATACCCGTGCCGTGGGCGGCGATCAGCTCGAGCCGGTGCGGGCCGGTCCGGCTGTAGGTCACCGTCAGCTCCATCGGCCCTTCGGTGCCGGCGATCCGGTCGTCGAACCGGGGCACGGTGAGCGTCGTCGGGGTGTTGAACTCGTAAGAGATCTCACCGTTCAGACCGGCCATGGCCTTGCCGAGGTCGTCGACGAGAATGCCGGAGTGATAGGGGATCTGGGCAGCCATCAGGGACTCGTTTCGTCGGTTGGTGCGGGTCGCAGGTCACGCCGGGCGGTCGGCCACCCAGTGCAGTGCGTTGTGCAGCAGTCGCTGGAACGACGGATTGCCGTACGCCGACGGTCCGTCGCCGAACTGGAGGTAGACGATGCGGCTGCGGTCGTGCGGGCGTTCCCACGCCACCACGCCTGCGCCGGGCTCGTGGTGCCAACCGTCGTTGGTGTCGCGTCGGCCCAGAACCGCGTTCCAGGTGGACCAGTGGTTGTCGACGGTCAGTGCCGAACGCGTCGTCAGCAGCGGCCGGATGTCCGGCGAGACCTCGCACAGATAGGTCTCGTCGGTGATCTCGAAGCCGTCGACGAGTCCGGCGGTGACCGGATGAACGGGGTCGGTGACCGAGATCGTCTGGTTCACCTCGTGGCGGTACCCCGAATCCGGGGCGTCCTCGTCCCGCAGGAAGCGGAATCGTCCGCCCATGACGCCGGCGTACTCCGGCCAGGTCGGCCAGGAGGCCAGGGCATGGTGCACGAACACGAAGCCGTGCCCCCGCTCGACGGCAGCCAGGAAGTTCCGCCGGAACTCCGCCGACGGCTCGTGCAGGTCTGGTGGGCTGTGGTCGGGATGGAAGGTGTAGCCGGGCATGTCGTACATGAGGTACGCATCCCATTCGCCGGCGATTTCGGGGCGGAAGAAGGCTTCCGCGGCAGGTTGCTCCGCCTGACTGACCGCGAGGCCGTCCAGACCGTCGAGCATCGCCGCGAATCCGTTGCGCTCGAACTTGTGCCCCCGGGTGACCGCGAGTACCCGCTTGTCGTTCTCAGCCATAGGACTTGGCGCCCATCACTTCTCGGCCATCCGGTGGATACCGCGGTCGGCGGCCACCCATCCGGTCAGCTGCGGGTCGGCACCGATCTTGTCGCCGGAGACCCAGCGGCCGTCCGCGGCGAAGACGGCAACCTTGCCGTCACGCTGCGTGACCTGGACTCGCCGCTCACCGAGTGGCTCGTAGAGTGCACCGCTGTAGGGATGTCGCAGTCCGTGCATGTCAGTCCTCCTCCATGTAGGCGTCCATCAGCTGATGCATCCAGCGGATGTTGTCCTCCTGGTACTGCGCGAAGGTGACCGTCTTCTTGGAGGCGGCCTCCATGCCGTACTGGACCTTCTCCATGTTGTAGACATCCTGGTCGAGGATGTTCCCGACCAGCCCCAGCTCCGACCGGCTACCGAACGAGGTGTCGGCGTCGAGCTTGATCTCCTCGGCCGGCGGCGGCCGCTCACCGGTGTACGGCCCGATCAGGAAGACGTCCATGATCGACTCGCGATGGTTGTCGCCGTATGGCCGGAACCGGTAACAGAGCCGGTGCACGCCGCCCCACGGCATCATGTTCGGGAAAACGGTGTAGGTGAAGTTGTCCACCAGTTCGCAATCGGCCCAGTCGTCGATCTCGTCGCCGATCAGACCCCGCCACTTCTCGCGCGAGTTGCGGACCACGAAGTCACGCGCGGTCTCGCCCTCGAGGGGCTGGACCGGCAGGTCTTCGTCGACGCGGACGTCCATGGTCGCCTTGAGCATCTCCTCGGTCGTGGGATCGCCGAGGGTCATCGGGCCGACGACCTCCGACGGGGTGACGAACCGGGCGAAGTTGTCGTAGCAGTCGACCTGGCACACCCCGAAGGCCGCGTAGGGCACGGTCTGCGGATGGGTCGCCGCGGCGTGCCAGCACTCCATGTACGCCTCCTGCGCGACCTTCCAGTTGCAGCGCAGGACCTTTGACACATGGGCCTGGATGTAGCGGTCCTCGAGCTTCCACTTGGCGAAGTGATCGGTCAGCTCACCCAGGTAGTCGTCGAGCGGCTCGGCGTCGGGATCGGGGTTGATGAACACGAAACCCGCCCAGGTGCCGACGCTCACCGCAGGCAGCGAGAAATCGTCTTTCTCGACGTGCGGGAATTCCCAGGGGGCCGGGATCTGCTTCAGTGCCCCGTCGAGGTCCCAGCTCATGCCGTGGAAGGAACAGCGGATCTCCGAGCACCAGCCGTCGAAGTCCTTCAGCTGGCGACCCCGGTGCAGACAGGCGTTGGGATAGGCCCGGATGGTGTCCGGCGCCGATCGGATCACCAGGTACTGCAGGTCGGCCACGGTGTAGACGATGTGGTCGCCGACGTCCGGGATGTTCTCCTCCCGGCAGACGAACTGCCACGTCCGCTTCCACACCCGATCCTTCTCACGGAGATGCCACTCGCGGCTGGTGTACCGCTCGATCGACGCCTCGGTCCACGAGAACTCACCCCGGTTCTCCTGCCGAATATGTTTGGGCACTTCATGTGTGTCCAAATCGAGCACGTCCTGGTAGGACAACAGCCGATCCCCGACATCCAACCGCTCGCCCATGACTCCTCCACTTCCCGACTTGTCTGTGTTTCCAGTTCCGAAAGGCCCGGATTCAGTGCTGCACCCGGGACAACAGGCCTCCGTCGACCACGAGGTTCACGCCGGTACAGAACGCCGCGCGACGACTGACCAGGAAGGCCACGCCGTGTGCGACGTCGTCGACGGTGCCCAGCCGACCGAGCGGCACCCGGTCGACGACGGTCTGATAGGTCTCCGGCCGAGCCTGCCGGACCGTGTCCCAGGCACCGCCCGCGAACTCGATCGGCCCCGGTGAGACCGTGTTGACCCGGATGCCCTCGGCGGCCCAGCTGCGGGCGAGTGCCGATGCGTGGTGCAGGACGGCCGCTTTGATGGCGCCGAACGAGTTGGGTCCGGACGGGAGATCGACGTCGAGGGCACTGGTCGAGCTGATCGCGACCGCCGAACCCGCATCGGACTGCGCGAGATGCGGACGGGCGGCGTCGGCGAGGATCGCAAACGCCTGCAGATCGCCGCGTGCACTGGTCACCCAGGCGTCATCGCCCTTGACGCTTCCCGGCGATGCGTTGGAGATCAGGATGTCCACTCCGCCGAGCGCGTCGGCCGCGGCGCCGATGAAGCTGCGCGCCGCGTCGGGATCTGCGACATCCACCGACAGCGGGTGGGCTTCGGCCCCTGACTTCCGCAGCCCCTCGGCCGCTTCTGTCAGCGGCCCTTCGCTGCGGGCACCGATCACGAGCCGGCACCCTTCGGCGGCGAGAACCTCCGCGATACGCAGGCCGATTCCGCGACTCGCGCCGGTGATCACCGCGCGCATTCCGTTCAGACCGAGATCCATGGTCGCCCTTTCATCTGGTGTCCTAAGTATTCCATAATTAGATTATTTATGTCTAGAGTAAAGGCGTCCGACACCCCTCATCGAAAGCGGAGAATCCCGTGACCATCGTTCTCTCCAAGCCCGTCGTCGACTTCGGCATCGTGACCACGAACCCCGATCGGATGACCGAGTTCTACGGCACGACGATGGGCCTCCCCCAGCTCGATCCGATTCGAATGGACGGCTTCTCGATCAGCCGGTTCCAGCTCGGCGACACCGTATTGAAGGTCCTCGTCTACGACGCCGAACCCACGGCGACCGCCGCCATCGGCGGTATCGGCAACGGCACCGGCATCCGGTATCTCACCATCTCGGTGGCGAATCTGTCCGAACTCCTCGAGGCCTGCCGCACATCGGACACGGGATCGGTGGTCGACGAACCGGTCGAGGTCCGCCCCGGCGCCTGGATCGCCTTCGTCGCGGACCCCGACGGCAACATCATCGAGCTGGTGCAGCGCGGCGGCACTCTCTGAGGCCGCCGCACACAATCCCCGCACCGCCGTCGCTCCCCTCTCACGGCGGCGGTGCGGACCCTGCTTGGCTCAGCACAGCTCCCGAACTTTGGCGACGATACGCTCGACGGTCGGAAAACCGTTGAGCGCCTTGGAGAACGGGACGGGTGTGAACTTCGCCCCGACGCGGCCGACCGGCGCGAGCAACTCGTTGAACAAGGACTCGTGGATGCGGGCGCTGATCTCGGCCCCCGGCCCACAGAACTCGGTGGCCTCGTGCACCACGACGCACCGCCGCGTACGCTCCACCGACTCCAGCACGGTCGGGATGTCCAGCGGGACCAGACTGCGCAGGTCGATGATCTCGGCCTCGATCCCCTTCTCCGCCAGTGCTTCCGCCGCCTGGGTGCAGACTCCGACGCCGGTTCCGTAGGTGACCAGGGTGACGTCCTCGCCGGTGCGCAGCGTCGCCGCCTTACCCAACGGAATCGAGTACCGACCCTCGTCGACCGGTTCCTTGGTCGAATAGAGCAGTCCCGAATGCTGGATGAACAGGCACGGGTCCGGCGACTCCAGGCACGACTGCAACAGTCCCTTGGCATCGACCGGATTGGACGGCATGACCACATTGATCCCCGGCACGTGCATGAACCACGCCTCCAGCGACTGTGCGTGCTGCGCGCCGAAGTGGCTGCTGCCGATGACGGTGGTCACCAGGATCGGTGTGGGCGTCGCCCCGCCGGTCATGTACCGCAGTTTCGCGGCATGGTTCACCACCTGATCGAGTGCCAGGGTGATGAAGTCGAAGAACATGATCTCGGCGACCGGCCGGTAGCCGCCGAGGGCGAGGCCGACCGCGGTGCCCGCGATGGTGCCCTCGGCGATCGGCGTGGAGCGCACGCGATCTCGGCCGTACTCGCTCGACAATCCCTTACTGGTCTTGAACGGGCCGCCGATCGGGTCCTCGACGTCCTCGCCGAGGACGACGATCTTCGGGTCGGCCGCCATCGCTCTGTGGAAACCGGAGTTGATGGCCGCAGCCATCGTCATGGTCTTCTTCTCAGTCATGGTTCAGGCTCCGAACGAACTCGGGGTCGGCGAACACATCGGAGTCGATGGTCGCCGGGTCGGGAAATGGACTCGCTTCGGCATAGGTGAAGGCGTCGTCGACGTCGGCCTGTGCCCGTCGCTCGATCTCGGTGAGCGCGTCGTCGTCGAAGATCCCGCGCTCGGCCAGCCAGCGGCGGAAGTTGGGGGCCGGGTCACGCTCCATCGCCGCGGCGAGTTCGTCTTTGGGGACGTAACTGAAATCCGCGGTGCCGGTGTGGCCGGTCAGCCGGTAGTGCATGAACTCCAGGAACGTCGGACCCCCGCCGGCACGGGCACGTTCGACCGCCTCGCGGATCGCCCGCGTCGAGGCGATCGGATCGAACCCGTCGACGCGCTGCGTCGGCATCGCATACGCCGCGGCCCGTTTGGCGAGTTCGACGTCGGGCGCGTAGTCAGCGATCGCGGTGTGCTCACCCCACTGGTTGTTCTGGCAGATGAACACGATCGGCAACTTCCACAGTGCGGCGAAGTTCATCGACTCGTGATAGGTCCCGATGGACGTCGCGCCGTCACCGAAAGTGGTGACTATCGCCCGGGATTCGCCGTCGAGCTGGGTCGCCATGGCCAGGCCGACCGCCAGCGGCAGCCCCTGCCCGACGATGCCGGTGGTCGCGGTGAACCCGACGGCCTGATCCTGCAGATGCATCGGGCCGCCCTTGCCCCCGGACATCCCGGGCGCCCGACCGTAGAGCTCGGCCATGATCGAGCGCAGCGTGGCTCCTTTGGCGAGGGCATCGCCGAGGTTCCGGTAGGTCGACACCATCTTGTCGTCCGCGTCGAGCACCGCGCCCATCGCCGCGCACACTGCCTCCATACCCCGCACCGGGTAGAAGGCCGCCTGGAGCCTGCCCGCCTTGGCCTCGCGAGCCGAACGCTCGTCGGCCAGGGTCGTGACGAGCATGAGGTGATACATCTCGGCGAGCTCGTCGTCGCTGAGGCCGGCGGTTACGCCATCATCTGAGGCCATCTGCCCCTCCTGTCGGGTCGAAGACGGTGATCTACGGTTCACACCGAGACCGGCGTCTGGCTGAGTCGTTCGGTGACGGTCTGGCCGCAGATGCGGCCGAATCCGGTGGCGCTGGCCAGGGAACTTCCCGAGCCCACGTAGACCCGGCCCGAGATTCCGCCGGTACATTCACCTGCCGCGTACAACCCGGGGATCACCTGACCGGTGCGGGCCAGCACCCGCCCGGCCTCATCGATCTTGAGGCCGAAGCCGGTGTGCGCGATCGCGGTCGGGCGGACCTCGACGGCGTAGAACGGACCGGTGGCCAGCGGGTTGAGGAACTTGGCCGGCTTGGCGTAGTCGGCGTCCTCGCCGAGTGCGACGAGGTCGTTGTAGCGGTCGATCTCACCGCGGAGGTCGACGTCCGGGATTCCGATCGACGCTGCCAGCGCTTCGACCGTGTCGGCGATGTGCACGCGCTCGTGTTCGGCGAACAACTCCATGACCTCGGCGGTGTAATGCTTCGGACGGAACGCGGCATGGTTGGGCCAGACCTGCTTGTAGGCATCGCGGTAGCGGTCGGCGAGCGCGGCAGGCGGGTTCAGGCAGGCCTCGTCGAAGATCACGTAGCCGACGTTGCCCCGGTTTCGCATCAGCGCGTCGAGGATTCCGTAAGGCGCGGTCTCGTCGGCGAATCGCCGGCCGTGCCGGTCTACCAGGATGGTCCAGCCGGGCAGGAAGGCCTCGTGGACCTTGTCGATACCGGGGTTCAGCATCCGCAGACCCCGGTCGAATCCGGTGAGCTGGACGCCGAGCTGCTCGGCGAAGTCCAGGTGATCACCCTGCGCGCCGTCGGCCCCGATGTAGAAGCTCTCACCGGGCACCCACGCCGACGGGTAGAACTCCGCGAGACGGTCCGGGTTGGCACCGAATCCGCCGCTTGCCAGCACCACGGCCGCAGCGGTCAGCGTCTCTCCGCCCGACACGACTCCGACGAGGTCACCGCCCTCGACGGCCAGCGAGTCGACCCGACGCCCGAAGGCGATCTCACCGCCGCGCGCGGTGTAGGCCGCCGCCAGCGCCTTGACCAGCGCCTGTCCGCCGCCCTCGACACAGTGCCCGCGAGGGCGGCTCTCGTCACCGCCGAAGATGAGCTGCTCGTAGAAGGGCACTCCGTGGCCCTGCAACCAGTCGATCGTCTCGCCGAGGGAGTCGGCCCAGCGTCGCACCGGCCCGGCCGAGAGATCCCAGGCGTTGAGAGACATGTACTCCCGGAACAGGTTGCCCTCTGCATCGTCGATGCCGGCGGCCTGCTGCAACGTGCTCCGGCTCGCCATGACGACGCCGCCGGACAGCCGGGACGACCCGCCGACCTCGCCTTGCGATTCGACGATGAGGACCGAGGCGCCGTGCTCGATCGCGGACAATCCGGCGGACAATCCGGCCGCACCGGAGCCGATGACGATGACGTCGAAGTCGGGGGTTGTCATGGTTGAGCCTTCCCAGTTTCGTTGTGGTTCAGGGAGTTGTCGTGGTTCGCGATGTTTCGGAACGGTTCTCCGACGCGAAGGTGTGCGGTGTCGTTGAGGGACACGATTTCCCGGTGCCCGGCGCGGGACGCCATGATCCGGGTGATGCCGGTCGGGTCGGGCGAACGGACCACCTGCGCGGCCACGCCGAAAGCCCGGCGCACGATCTCGTCGATCACCTGGGGGCAGGCGCAGACGAGCACCCGCTGCCCGGGGTGATCGGCGATCACGGCGTCGACGGCGTCCGCGGTCGCGGGACTCGACCTGGGCGTCAACCCGGTCGCCGCGCCGATCGCGGCCGCGGTGTCGGCAGCCGGTGGGCCCGCGGCGTAGAGCGCATCCCATCCACCTTCCGCGCCGAGCCGCCGCGCGACGGCCGGCGCCTGGTGTCCACCTGTCGCGCCGGGCACGAATGCGCCACCTTCGATGTCCCGGGTCGCCGCGTCGGCATGTTGGACGAAGATCAGTTCCACGAGGCACCCGCCCTCGCCACCGGAACACTCCTGACCGGAGCTCCGGGGGCGCGTGTCGGCGGCCGGGCGTTCAGTTCGCGGACCGACCACCCCGCGTCCGCGCGGTACTCGAAACGGCTGACCGAGCCGTAGTCGGGCGCGAACAGGCGTAGCGCCGACTCGCCGAGTATCCAGGCCAAGAAGATGTTGATGACTCCGCCGTGGCACACCGCGACCACCCGCTCGCCGACGTGCTCGATCCGGATCGCCTCGAGCGCGGTCACCACCCGCTGCCGGAACTCCTCGGCGGTCGTCCCCCAGGGGCTCAGGTCTCCTTCGCGGTATCGCTGCCACACGTCGGCACCGTCTTCGTAGTGCAGATAGTCGCTGTCTCGGTCGAACTCCGCGAGGTCGGCGACCTCGCTGACCGGGACGTCGGGGCCGAGCGCACACCGGGCGCTCTCGGTCGCCCGGCGCAGATTCGAGGCGAACACCGCGTCATAGCCGTCGGCCCGCAGCAGCCCTCCGGTTTCCTGCATCTGCGCGACGCCGAGAGGACTCAGCGGCGGATCGTTCTGGAGCTCTCCGGAAGCGGCTCGGGCCGGCTCTCCGTGACGGACCATCGAGAGGATCACTGTCGACCCACCTTCCTCGGTGCGGGCACTGCCTCATGCCCAATTACTCTAACACTAGATTTTCCATGCGTAGAGTAAACCTTCGCGCCGGCCCGGTCGGTACGCGCGGACGTGGCCGCAGCCCAGCGGCTCCTGTGATTGACGTCTCAGCCACTTTCGGTTAATACTCTAGCTGTAGATTATCTTGCGATAGATGATTGCGCTATAGAGAACCTCATCCAGTCCACGCGCAACGAAAGAGGAGAATCGTGGCCCACGAGCTCACCATCCTGCAGGCGGCCCGCATGAAGGGCCGCCTGTCGCCCGAACTCGCCGCGGCATCGACCGGTCTCGACGTCGACGCGGCGAGCGCCGTCCTGGCCGAGCTGCGCGATGCCGGCCTCGTCAAGGGCGAGCCGTCCGTGCGCCTCACCCCGGAGGGCCGCGAACGTCTCGCCACCCTGGTGGCCGCGGAACGCGAGGGCATCGATCAGACCGCACTGAGCGTGCTCTACGGCGAATTCGACGACCACAACAGCGATCTCAAGCACATCATTACCGACTGGCAACTCCGTGACGGTGCACCGAACGACCACACGGACGCCACTTACGACGGTCAGATCATCGCGCGACTGGTCGCGCTCGACGACAGCTTCACCCCGCTGGTCGACCGCATGTCGGCGATCGCGCCCCGGCTGGCCACCTACCGGGCCCGCTTCGCCAACGCGATCGAGCAGATCACCGCGGGCGACAAGGGCTTCGTCGCGCGGCCCATCGCCGACAGCTACCACACCGTGTGGTTCGAACTTCACGAAGAACTGATCGGACTGCTCGGCCTCAGCCGGGCCGAAGAAGCGGCCGCCGGCCGCGCCGTCTAGGAGGGAACACACCGATGACGTTCATCTGGCTGGGAGATGCTCCCGATCTGGATCCCGCCCTCGTCGGCGGCAAGGCCCGCAGCATCAACCGGATGCGTGCCCTGGGGATGCCGGTGCCGCCGGCATTCGTCCTGTCCACCGCGTTCTGCGCGGAGGTCAGTGCCAACAACGGTCGGCTCACCGACCGCATCATGCAGCACATGAGTGATGGCATCGACCGGTTGCAGGCCGAGACCGGCCGCCGCCTCGGCTGCGACACCGCGCCGCTGCTCGTCTCGGTTCGCTCCGGCGGCGCGCAGAGCATGCCCGGCATGATGGACACCGTCCTCAACCTCGGGATGAACACCGACGTGGAGCGCCGCGTGGCGGAATACAGCGGCAGTCCCGACTTCGCTGCCGACACCCACCGACGGTTCGTCGAGCAGTTCTCCCGGGTGGTCGGGACCGAGGCCACCGGCGTGCCCTGGGACGACCTGATCCTCGCGGCGGAGGCGGTGTTCGCCTCCTGGAACTCGCCACGAGCTCGCTCCTACCGCGCGCACCACGACATCAGTCACGAGGGCGGCACCGCGGTGACCGTTCAGGCGATGGTCTTCGGCAACTACGACGAGAACTCCGGCACCGGCGTCCTGTTCAGCCGCAATCCGCTGACCGGCGATCCCGCCCCGTACGGCGAGTGGCTGCCCGGCGGCCAGGGCGAGGACGTGGTGTCCGGCCGGTTCGACGCCTTGCACCTCGAAGAACTCGAGAAGCTGTTGCCCGAGGTCCACGCCCAGCTGATGGCGGCCTCGGAAGCCTTGGAGCGACACGGTCGCGATGCCCAGGACATCGAGTTCACCGTCGAGAACGGGCGACTCTGGCTCCTGCAGACGCGCGCGGCCAAGCGCTCGCCGCAGGCGGCGGTCCGGATCGCGGTGACCCTCGCCCAGGAGGGCATCATCACGCGGCAGGAGGCGGTGGCCCTGGCCACCGATGCCCAGATCGCGGCGGCAACCGCACCCCACGTTGATCCGGTGGCGCGCCGCGACGCCACCCTGGTCGCCTCCGGACTGCCCGCGTGTCCGGGCGTGGCCAGCGGCCGTGTGGTCTCCGATTGCGAAGCGGCAGAGAAACTTTCCGATGAGGGTATCCCGGTGATCCTGGCCCGTCCCACCACCGACCCCGACGATGTGGCCGGCATGGTGGTCTCCGAGGCCATCATCACCGAGATCGGCGGAGCCACAAGCCACGCCGCGGTGGTCAGTCGAGAACTCGGCACGCCGTGCATCGTCGGGTGTGGGCAGGGCGTCCTGGACTCCCTCATCGGGAAGACCGTGACGGTCGACGGCACCAACGGCGAGATCTTCGAGGGCATCCTGCCGCTGGCCGACGTCCACGGCAAGGAACACGACGCCGTCGTGCAACTGCGTGACTGGGCGACGGAAACGCCTGTGGCGGTAGCGCGATGACCTTCGCCGCCCAGCTCGCCGCGGAGCGTCCCGACGAAGTGGCGCTCCGCGACGACGAGTGCGCGCTGAGCTGGCGCGACGTCGACGAACGGCTGCGTCCCGCCGTCAACGCCCTGATCGCCGCCGATCTCGGCGCCCGGCGACGGGTGGCGATCCTCGCAGGCAACTCCGCCGAGACCCTGCTCGGATATGTCGCCTGCACTCTGGCGGGCTCGTCGGCCGTCGCGGTCAACTCGCATCTGACGGCGGCCGAGACCGCGTACATCCTGGAGGATTCCGGGGCACGGGCGGTGCTGTGTGACCGCGGGACCGCGCCGGTCGCCGCCGAGGCCGCACGACTCGCCGGCATCACCACGGTCGCCGCCTGGGGCCGATCCGCCGAACCGCTGCCCGCCGGCGTCGCCGCATGGCGGGACTGGGCCCGTGATCCCGCCGAGCCGCCGACCGATCTGACACCCCGCCGGACGCTGGTGTACACCTCCGGCACCACCGGACGGCCGAAGGGCGTCGAGTTGCCGTTCACCTCATGGGTGGGTGGCGCCGACATCACCCGGCATCTGGCCGGCCTGGCGCAGAACCGGATGGTGGATTTCGGCAGGCACCTGGTGGTCGGCCCGATGTATCACTCGGGTCCGCTCACCGGGACCCGACTTCTGGCCGGGGGTGCGCCGGTCACAGTGATCGGCAAGTTCGGGGCGGAGGCAGTGCTCGCGGCCATCGAACGGGACCGGATCGGCTCCACGATCATGGTTCCGACCCATTTCCAGCGACTGCTGGCGCTACCCGAGGAGCGCCTCCGCACCGCCGATCTGAGCTCGCTGCGCTACGTCCTGCAGGTCGGCGCGAAGTGCCCGGTACCGGTGAAACATGCCATGATCGACTGGCTCGGCGATCGCGTCTGGGAGAGCTACGGCGCCAGTGAGGTCGGTACGACCTGCATGATCAGCTCGTCGGAGTGGCTGGAGCGTCCCGGATCGGTCGGTCGCGCGGTACCTCCTTTCGAGGCCTACATCCTCGGCGACGACGGGCAGCCGGCGCCACCGGACACCGAAGGCCCACTGTGGTTCCGCGACACCAGCGGCCACGGGATCAACTACATCAGCGGCGCCGGCAGTGGCCAGGAGTTCACCCTCGGCGAGATCGGGAGGATGGACAGCGACGGCTACGTCTGGATCACCGACCGTCTGTCGGACATGGTCGTCTCGGGCGGCGTCAACATCTATCCCGCCGAAGTCGAACAGGCTCTGGCCCAACATCCGTCGGTCGCCGACGTCGCATGCTTCGGGTTGCCACACGACGAGATGGGCGAGAGCCTTGCCGCGCTCATCGTTCCTGCCGATCCGTCATCTCCGCCGGATCGCTCCGAGCTCGAGCAGTTCGCGCGGAGCCGACTGGCCGGCTACAAGATCCCCCGGCAGGTCTACCTGACCGAATCGCTGCCGCGCACCGCGGTGGGGAAGCTGGACAAGAAGGCGATGCGCCGCCTGCCCGGGAGTGGTTCCGGCGAGATCCGCTCGCTCGGCGACCATCTCGGCGCCGCTCGGTGAGTCGGCCCTCCGGCCGGAAACTCGATGAGTAGACTAATGAGAATGGCGGGTAAACGAGTGACAAGCACAGAGGTCACACCGGATACGATGACCGACCCGGTGGATTGGGCTCGGCACTACTGGGAGCAGCAGAAGCTCGACGGTGACGAACAGCGGTTCCTCACCCTCACCTCGCTGCTCCGGTATCAGCGCCTGGTGGCCGACGAGGTGGACTCGGAGCTCAAGAAGCACGGGCTCAACATGACCGACTACCTGTTGCTCATGACGCTGCAGCTCTCCGAGCACGGGACCCGGCTGATATCCAGCCTCGCCCGCAACCTGATGGTGCATGCGACGACCGCGACGCTGGCCACCGATCGGCTCGAGCAGCGCGAGCTCCTCGCGCGCAGTCCGCACCCCACCGATCGCCGGGCCACCTGCGTGACGATCACCCAGAAGGGACGCGAGGCCATCGACACCGCGACCCGCGCTCTGACGGCCATCGACTTCGGAATGCGTGGTAGCAGCCCGACTGATGTGACCCAGCTGCACGACGCGCTGACCGCCATGCGGCAGAGCGCCGGGGACGCCTGATCCTCACCCTGCGTGTATCACGGTCATCTCCCGAAATGACGCCACACTGAAGGCTTGGGTATTCAACGGCGCAGGAAGGCCTCTGGAACTGCAGGATGTCCCCGACCCAGTGGCCCAGCTCGGCTAAGTAGTCATCGACGTCAAGGCCAGCGGTCTGTGCCACTCTGATGTCTCCGCCTTGGACGATCCGAACTGGTCGACACGGTCGAACGCACCAACGTGTGCGCGATCGTCGCACTGTTCTGCGCCCTGACGGGCTTGTTCATTCCAGCCTTGGTGTTCGGCGCGATCGGCTACGTCGAGACCGGCGGACGCGAAGATGAAACCGGATCCGGTCTCGCCGTTGCCGCTCTGATCCTTGGTGCCATCGAACTCACCGCCGTCGTGGTGGCCGCCGTTGTAGTTCTTGTTTCCCTGCACTGAACCGAATGCCCGGCTGGTCAACGACGTACGTCGACGAGTGTCTGAGCGTTCCCCGTAGCGCCAGGGAAGCGTCACCGCCTCTCACGGGACAGCCATCGCACTGGTGCAGCCCACAAGGCGAATCAGACCCATCTCGGCTGTCGCGACACCCTGCGAGTCGGCCACACCGACGACTGCAGTACGAACCGGAGACGTCACCCCACCACTGCACAACGGCCTGTTCCAGGCTTTCCTCGTGGGCGCTCGGCGCCTCGGCGCATGCCCGGCCTCGCGGTGTGGGCCGGTGGTTATCGTCCTTCGACCAGTTTGCCGTCGACACGCCGCGAGACCAACGGCTCGGCGCCGAGTCTGCGGTCGATGTGGATGAGGGTGACCTGTGTG